>Ga0209488_10000591_pt1 | contig 30797 bp, 35 predicted proteins | sample Rivendell_Oct201_8_FD_188349 | JGI IMG/M metagenome (GOLD analysis project Ga0209488, IMG submission 188349) | Vadose zone soil microbial communities from the Eel River Critical Zone Observatory, Northern California, USA -... | ecosystem: Environmental > Terrestrial > Soil > Vadose zone >...
GTATATTGCGTTTCGTGGCGCATCGAGCACCAGTCGAGCAGCGGCGCGGCAGTGCCGATATCCTCCAGCGGCATCGCCAGCACGGCGGTCGCGGTTGCCGCCACGATGCTCTCGAGCGCGGCGACCGCGAGCTGCCCGTCGGACTGGCCGAGCGGTATCAGCCGCACGCCCGCCGAGACGAGATTGCCAGCAAAAGCATGCAGATAAGCGATGAGCACCGCCGGGAGCGGCACGTCCTGGACCGCGGCGGCGACGCCCACAGCGACCGGCAACGCCAGCTCGCCGCGGTGCCGCAGCGCGAGCGCGTCGAGCAGCACATGCGGCCAGGCGGCGCGCGTCGTGGCGAGGAAAGCGGCGCCTTGCGCGCGGCTTTCGAGCGCGGTCTCGGCCGTGCCGCGCCAAGCGGCGGCAAGCGCGACGACTTCGTCCAGGGCGGCGCGGTCGTCGGCGCGGGCGGCACGCCACGCGGCGACGAGGAGGGCCGCGTCGCTCCGCCCGGCACCAGCGCCGACCGCGGTGGCGACCCACTCTTGCAGGCTGTCGCGGTCGCCCACCAGGCCCACCTCGACCGCATATTCGAGGCCATGGCTGTAGCTGAAGGCGCCCAGCGGATAGGCCGGCGAGAGCCAGGTCAGCAAGCGGTATAGCGCGGCTTCAGCGGTGCTCATGATGCTGCTCGCGAGCGTGCGGAGCGGCGCCGTAGGCGCCGGCCTCCGGCGTGAACGGCGCCGCGATCCGCTGCACGCGCCCGCCCAGCCCCTCGATCATGTCGGCGATGACGTGATCGTCGCGGATGAGGATGCGCTGCGCTTCGATCTGCGCCGGGAGATGCCGGTTGCCGAGATGCCAAGCGAGGCGCGCGAGCAGTGACGGTGCCGGCGCGGTGACCTCGAGCAGTGCCTCGGGCGCGGCCTTGACTGCGAGCCACGTGCCATCGGAGAGGGCGAGCCCGTCGCCCTCCTCGAGGATGGCGGTGCGCGACAGGTCGAGAAGAAAGGGCTCGCCCGCGTCGCTCATCAGCCGCAAGCGGCGGCGGTGCCGGTCGTCATAAGCGAGCGTGACGGTGCCGCGCGCCAGCTCGCGCGGCCAATGCCCGATCCTCTCGATGCGTTCAGCGCGGAGCATGGCCAAGGTCCGTGCCGCTCGCACCCCCCTCCCCATCCCTCCCCCTCAAGGGGGGAGGGGATTTTATCGACGCCGGGGAAATTCCCCCTCCCCCCTTGAGGGGGAGGATCAGGGTGGGGGGTAGAAAAGAGCGCATGACCGTCATGCCTAAAAAAGGAAATAGCGCTGCGCCATCGCCAGCTCCGTGGCGGGCTCGCAGGTCAGCAGCTCGCCATCGGCGCGCACTTCGTAGGTTTCCGGATCGACCTCGATACGCGGCGTGCGGCCGTTGTGGATCATGCTTTTCTTGGAGATGCCGCCGCGCGTGTTCTCGACGGCGAGCAGCGGCTTCGCCAGGCCGAGGCGCGCCGCCAGGTCGGACGTGGCCGCGGCACCGCTGACGAAGCTCACCGCGCTTGCCGCGACGTTGCGGCCGAACGCGGCGAACATCGGCCGGTAATGCACGGGCTGCGGCGTCGGGATCGAGGCGTTGGGGTCGCCCATCGGTGCGGCGGCGATGCTGCCGCATTTGAGCACCAAATCGGGCTTCACGCCGAAGAACGCCGGCGACCACACGACGAGGTCGGCGAGCTTGCCCGGCTCGACCGAGCCGACGTGTCGGCTGATCCCCTGGGCGATCGCGGGGTTGATCGTGTATTTCGCGACATAGCGCTTGGCCCGCGCATTGTCGTTGTCGCCGCGCTCCTCGGGCAGCCGGCCGCGCTGGCGCCGCATCTTGTCGGCGGTCTGCCAGGTCCGAATGATGACTTCACCGACGCGGCCCATCGCCTGGCTGTCCGACGAGATCATCGAGAAGGCGCCGAGATCGTGCAGGATGTCCTCGGCGGCGATGGTCTCGCGGCGGATGCGGCTCTCGGCGAAGGCAACGTCCTCGGGGATCCTGCCGTCGAGATGATGGCACACCATCAGCATGTCCAGATGCTCGTCGAGCGTGTTGACGGTGTAAGGCCGCGTCGGGTTGGTCGAGGACGGCAGCACGTTCATCTCGCCGCAGACGCGGATGATGTCGGGCGCATGGCCGCCGCCGGCGCCTTCGGTGTGGAAGGCGTGGATGGTGCGCCCCTTGAAAGCCGCGATGGTATCCTCGACGAAGCCGGATTCGTTGAGCGTGTCGGTGTGGATCGCCACCTGCACGTCGTATTCGTCGGCGACGCCGAGGCAATTGTCGATCGCCGCCGGCGTCGTGCCCCAATCCTCATGCAGCTTCATGGCGCAGGCGCCGGCCTCGATCTGCTCGACCAGGCTTTGCGGCAAGCTGGCATTGCCCTTGGCGAAGAGGCCGATATTCATCGGAAAGGCCTCGATCGCCTGCAGCATGCGCGCGATGTGCCAGGGCCCGGGCGTGCAAGTGGTGGCGGCCGTGCCGGCGGCGGGGCCGGTGCCGCCGCCCATCATGGTGGTGACGCCGGAATAAAGCGCCTCCTCGATCTGCTGCGGGCAGATCATGTGGATGTGCACATCGATGCCGCCGGCGGTGACGATCTTGCCCTCGCCGGCGATCACCTCGGTGCCGGGGCCGATGATGATGTCGACGCCGGGCTGCACGTCGGGATTGCCCGCCTTGCCGATGGCGGCGATACGGCCGTCCTTGAGGCCGATATCGGCCTTGACGATGCCCCAATGGTCGAGAATGAGCGCGTTGGTGATGACGGTGTCGACCGCACCCTCGGCCCGGCTCCGCTGGCTCTGGCCCATGCCGTCGCGGATCACCTTGCCGCCGCCGAACTTCACCTCCTCGCCATAGACGGTGCGGTCCTGCTCGACCGCGATGAAGAGCTCGGTATCGGCGAGGCGCACGCGGTCGCCCACGGTCGGCCCGAACATGTCGGCATAGGCGGCGCGGCTGATGCGAATGGCCATGGACTCAGTCTCCGAGCGCGCCGGCGATCTTGTTGTTGAAGCCGTGCACGATTCGCGCGCCGCCGTAAGCGACGAGGCGCACCTTGCGCGTCTGGCCCGGCTCGAAGCGCACCGCGGTGCCGGCGGCGATGTCGAGGCGGAAGCCCCGCGCCTTGTCGCGCTCGAAGCGGAGCGCCGTGTTGGTCTCGAAGAAATGGTAATGCGAGCCCACCTGGATCGGCCGGTCGCCCGTATTGGCGACCTCAAGCTCGACGGTCGGACGGCCCGCGTTCAGTTCGATCTGGCGCGGCTCGGTGACGATTTCGCCGGGGATCATGGGGCTTGCTCTTCAGCGGATCGGCTGGTGGACGGTGACGAGCTTGGTGCCGTCGGGGAAGGTCGCCTCGACCTGGATGTCGTGGATCATCTCGGCCACGCCTTCCATCACCTGCTCGCGCTTCAGCACGCCGGCACCGTCGCGCATCAGCTCCGCCACCGCGCGACCGTCGCGCGCGCCCTCGACGACGAAATCGGTGATGAGCGCCACCGCCTCGGGGTGGTTGAGCTTGACGCCGCGCTCCAACCGGCGGCGCGCCACCACCGCAGCCATCGCGACGAGCAGCTTATCCTTCTCCCGTGGCGTCAGATTCACGCAACGCCCTCCCTAGATGTTCCACAGCGGCGGCATCGCCGCGGGCCACCCGGCCGCGGCGTGTCGCAACGCCGAGACATAGCGGGCGACGGCGCCGCGCACGACATCGGCACGCTCGCCCAGGAAGCGCGCCAGCAGCACGCCATTCACCACGCTGGCGCCGCCCCGGCAAGCCTCGTCCTCGGCGAGCGCTCGCGCCAGCGGCAGATGCCCGGCCGCGTCGCCGGCGACATAGGCGATCGTCGCCAGCACGCGCGCGCCGGCGAAAGCGACGGGAGCATCGAGCTGCGCGCGGATCTCGCCTTCGAGCCGCAGCGCGTCTGCCCAGACGAGCCGGCGGCCGACACGGATTCGCCACGCCTCGTGCAGCAGGCCTTTGCTGAAAACCTCGCCGCGGGCCGTGCGTCCGAACACCGCCATCTCCGCGGCGAGAAGCCGCCCGCCCTCGGCGACGTCCGCTTCGATACGGCGTACCAGCCGCGCGCCGTCGAACAGGATGGTCTCCTGCGGCAGCCATTCGAGCCAGCCGCCGGACGCGACGGTGAGAGCGATATCGATCCGCGCCTCCGCGCCGAGCGAGCGATAAACCTTCTCCGCTGCCGCGGTAGTGACCACCGCGCTCGCCTCGGCCGCGACACCGGCCGCGAGCCGCAGACGATCGCCGCCGGCGATGCCGCCGGACGTGGTGAGCAGCGCTGCCAGCGGCAGATCGCCCGGCGCGGCATGCGGGAACAGGACGCGGCACGGCGTGCGCTGATAGAGATGGGCGAGCGCGGTGACGCCGCCGCGCCGTGCGAAGACGATTTCGGCCGCGCCGTCGCCGCGCTGCAGCGCGACCGCAGGCGAGGCGGCGGCGGGCGCCTCATACCGTGAGATAGCGACGGACATCGCTCTCCACCATGTCGCCGATGTCGCCGGACAATACCACTTCGCCGCGCTCCATGACGACATAGCGATTAGCGAGCGCGCGGGCGAACTCGAAATACTGCTCGACCAGCAGGATCGCCATGTCGCCGCGCGCGGCGAGGCCGCGGATGACGCGTTCGATGTCCTTGATGATCGAGGGCTGGATGCCCTCGGTCGGCTCGTCGAGAATGAGGAGCCGCGGCCTAGTGACGAGGGCGCGGGCAATGGCGAGCTGCTGCTGTTGCCCGCCGGAGAGATCGCCGCCGCGCCGATTCAGCATGCCGCGCAGCACAGGGAACAGTGCGAAGATCTCGTCGGACACGCGGTGCTTGCCGCGGGCAAGCGGCGCAAAGCCGGTCTCCAGGTTCTCCGCCACCGTGAGGCGCGGGAAGATCTCGCGCCCTTGCGGCACGAGCGCGATACCGCGGCGCGCGCGCTCATGCGGCTTGAGCGCTGCGATGTCCTCGCCCTCCCAGACGATACGCCCGGCGCGGATCGGCTGCAGCCCCATGACGGCGCGCATCAGGCTGGTCTTGCCGACGCCGTTGCGGCCGAGGACGCAGGTCACCGCGCCCTTCTCGGCGATGACGCCGACATGGCGCAGGATGTGGCTCGCACCGTAGTAGAGGTCGATATTCTCGGCGGCGAGCATCTAGCGCCCCAGATAGACTTCGACGACGTCGGGCTGGCTCTGGACGAAGTCGATCGAGCCGTCGGCCAGGACCGCCCCCTCGTGCAGCACGGTGACGCGCGTGTCGAGGCTGCGCACGAACTCCATGTCGTGCTCGACGACGACAACGGTGCGCGACCCCGCGAGCGACAGCACCAGCGCCGCCGTCGCCTCAGTTTCGCGATCGGTCATGCCGGCGACCGGCTCGTCGAGCAGCAGCAGCCGCTGGTCCTGGATGAGCAGCATGCCGATCTCCAGCCATTGCTTCTGGCCATGGCTCAAGGCGCCGGCGATGCTGCGCTCGCGGCCGGCGAGCCCGATGGTGCGGATCATCTCGGCGATCACGTCTCGCTCCGCTCCGGCAAGCTTGGCCAAGAGGGTGCGGCCGATGCCGCGCGGTCCGGCCTGCGCGAGTTCGAGGTTCTCGAACACCGTGAGATTCTCGAACACCGTCGGCTTCTGGAACTTGCGGCCGATCCCGAGATTGGCGATCGCCGCCTCGTCGAGCCGCGTCAGATCGTGGCTGCCGTCGAAGAACACCGTGCCGGAATCGGGCCGGGTCTTGCCGGTGATCACATCCATCATCGTCGTCTTGCCGGCGCCGTTGGGGCCGATCACCGAGCGGATCTCGCCGGGGCCGACGATAAAGGATAGGCCGTTCAACGCCTTGAACCCGTCGAAGCTGACGGTGACACCGTCGAGGTAGAGCAGCGGCGCGGTCTGCCCGTCGGCTGGCGACGCGAGTTCGGCGCTCATGGCGCCCCTTCCTCGCCGGGGACGGGCGCCGGTGGCGCGCCCCGCCCGCGCCCGCGCAAGCCGCGGAACTGGGCGCTAAGGCCAAGAATGCCCTGGGGGAAAGCGAGCGTCACCAGCACGAACAGTGCGCCGAGCACGAAAAGCCATGCCTCCGGGAGCGATCCGGTGAGCCAGCTCTTGGCGAAATTGATCGCGATCGCGCCGATGATCGCACCCAGCAGCGTGCCGCGGCCGCCCACCGCTACCCAGATGGCGATCTCGATCGAATTGGCGGTGGAGAACTCGCTCGGATTGATGATGCCGACCTGCGGCACATAAAGCGCGCCGGCGATGCCGGCCAGCACCGCCGCGATGGTGAAGACGAAGAGCTTGGCGTGATCGACGGAATATCCGAGGAACCGCACGCGGCTTTCGGCATCGCGCAGCGCCAGCAGCAGGCGCCCAAGCTTCGACGCTACGATGAAGCGGCAGGCGAGATAGCCCAGTCCCAGCGCGATTACTGAGGCGATATAGAGGCCGCGCCGCGTCGATGCGGCATGGAGGTCGAAGCCGAAGATGTCCTTGAAATCGGTCAACCCGTTATTGCCGCCGAAACCCATGTCGTTGCGAAAAAAGGCGAGCCACAGCGCGTAAGTGAGCGCCTGGGTGATGATCGAGAGATAGACGCCGGTGACGCGCGAGCGGAAGGCGAACCAGCCGAAGACCAAGGCGAGCACGCCCGGCACCAGCACGACCATCAGCGCCGCGAAGGTGAAATGGTCGAAGCCCCACCAGTACCAGGGCAGCGCCTTCCAATTGAGAAACACCATGAAATCCGGCAGCTCGGCATTGGCGTAGACGCCGCGCGTGCCGATCTGGCGCATGAGGTGCATGCCCATGGCGTAGCCACCCAGCGCAAAGAAGGCGCCATGCCCGAGGCTGAGGATGCCGGCATAGCCCCAGATGAGATCGAGGCTCAACGCCAAGAGCGCATAGCAGAGGTATTTGCCGAGGAGCGGCACCAGATAGTCCGGGAGCTGCAGCGCCGCGCCGGCGGGCGGCACGGCGTTGAGGAGCGGCACGCCGATGACGAGTACGGCGCCGAGACCGAGGAACCAGGCCCAGCCGCGCGGCGTCAGCAGGCTCGAGGCGCCCGGCATCGCTCAGCTCTCGGCGGCGCGGCCCTTGAGGGCGAAGAGCCCGCGCGGCCGCTTTTGGATGAAGAGGATGATGGCAACGAGCACGACCACTTTGCCGAGGACCGCGCCGGCGACCGGCTCCAGCAGCTTGTTGACGATGCCGAGACTCATCGCGCCGGCGAGCGTGCCCAGGAGGCTGCCGACGCCGCCGAACACCACCACCATGAAGCTGTCGACGATATAGATCTGCCCGAGATTGGGGCTGACATTGCCGATCTGCGACAACGCCACCCCGGCCATGCCGGCGATGCCCGAGCCGAGGCCGAAAGTGAGCGCATCAACCCGCGCCGTGGCGATGCCCATGGCGGCGGACATGTCGCGGTTCTGCGTCACCGCGCGCATGTGGAGGCCCAAGGTGGTGCGGCGCAGCAGGAGAGCGAGAGCACCGAGCACGGCGAAGCAGAAGATCAGGATGACGATGCGGTTCCAAGTGAAGGTGGCACCGCCGATCAGGGTGAAGCCGCCGGTCATCCAGGCCGGGTTCGCCACCTCCTGGTTGGTGGCGCCGAAGATGCTGCGCACCAGCTGCTGCAGCACCAGGCTCACCCCCCAGGTGGCAAGCATCGTCTCGAGTGGCCGGCCGTAGAGAAAACGGATGATGCCGCGCTCCAGCGCGATGCCGACCGCGGCCGTCGTTAGGAAGGCGACCGGCACGGCCGCGACGAGGTAACCGTCGATCCATTGCGGCGGCAGGAAGGCGCGGAAGAGCTGCTGCACGACAAAGGTGCTGTAGGCGCCGAGCATGATCATCTCGCCATGCGCCATGTTGATGACGCCCATCACGCCGAAGGTGATGGCGAGGCCGATGGCGGCGAGCAGGAGAATGCTGCCGAGGCTCAAGCCTTCGAACAGCGTCACGGCGAAGCCGATAAGCTTGAGCCGCCCCTCGACCGCGCTCAGCGCGCCGTCGATGGCGCGGCGCACTTCCGGATCGAGATCGGCGGCGTCGCGCTGCTGCGCGAGCACACTACGCACTTGCGGAGCGCTGGATTGCGCCAGCTCGGCGACTGCGGCGAGACGCTGCTCCCGGGAGCCGCTGCCGATCCGCGCCGCGGCGAGCGCGAGCGCGAACGCCGCCCGCACTTGCGGATCTTTTTCCGCGGCGAGCGCCTTCTCGAGCGCCGCACCGCCATCGGCTGCCGGATGCTTCAGCGCCTCCTGCGCCGCGCTCAGGCGATCCTGGAGGCTGCCGCCGACGAGGGTGAGGCTGCCGAGCGCGGCATCGATGGCGCCGCGCAGCCGATTGTTGACGCGCACCTTCTCGAGCGCGTCGGCGGCGGCCTCCCCGAGCGAAGCGCCGTCGACCGGGTCGAAGGTCTTGAAGCGATCACCCGCGGGCTGGGCGAGCACGACGCGATGATCCGTCGTGGCGTAGAGCGCACCATCGTTGAGCGCCTTGAGCACCGCGACGGCCCGGCCATCGCCCAGCGCGCCGATATCCTGCACCGCCTGGATCTTGGCGGCGAAATCATCGGCGCCGAGCTGGTCGACCAATTGCTTGAGATCGGCCGCCGCGGCGAGCGACGGCAACAGCAAGAGCGCGACAAGCGCCGACAGGACGCACCGGAACATCACGATCCTCTCGACCAATCCCCCGAGATTGGTCGGCCGAGCCCGGCGATCGGGGTGGCCGGGCCCGGCCGTTCCTCCACTCTAGTTCACGAGAGTCTTGTACTTGGGCTCGGTACAATTCCCGCAAACCCAGGGGAAGCTCCAATCGGCGACCTTGCCCTTGTCCTCGGGCAGGTAGGGGCTCCACGCGTCGGCCTTGATCGCGTTCTTGGTCTGCCACACGATGTCGAATTGGCCGGTAGGCTGGATCTCGCCGATCATCACCGGCTTCGACAGGTGATGGTTGGTGTTCATGACGGCGATAAAGCCGGACGGCGCCTGCACCTTCTGCCCGTACATCGCCTGGCGCACGGCATTGACGTCGGTCGTGCCGGCCTGCGTCACCGCCTGCGTCCACATCTTGAAGCCGATATAGGTCGCCTCCATCGGGTCATTGGTGACGCGCTTGTCGTTCTTGATAAAGGCGTGCCACTGCTTGATGAAGGCGGTGTTGGTCGGGTTTTTCACGGATTCGAAGTAATTCCACGCGGCGAGATGGCCGACGAGGTTCTTGGTGTCGATGCCGGATAGCTCCTCTTCGCCGACCGAGAAGGCAACGACGGGGATATCGGAGGCCTTGATGCCCTGGTTGGCGAGCTCCTTGTAGAAGGGCACGTTGGCGTCGCCGTTGATGGTCGAGACCACCGCCGTCTTCTTGCCGGCGGAGGCGAATTTCTTGATCGCGGCCACCTCCGTCTGCCAGTCGGAGAAGCCGAAGGGCGTGTAGTTGATCATGACGTCCTCGGCGGGGACGCCCTTCGATTTCAGGAACGCCTCGAGGATCTTGTTGGTGGTGCGCGGATAGACGTAGTCGGTGCCTTCGAGCACCCAGCGCTTCGCCTCGCCGCCTTCCTTGCCCATCAGGTACTCGACCGCCGGGATCGCCTGCTGGTTCGGCGCGGCGCCGGTGTAGAAGACGTTGTTCGAGCTCTCCTCGCCCTCGTACTGCACGGGATAGAAGAGCAGGCCGTTGAGCTCCTCGAACACCGGCAACACCGATTTGCGCGACACCGAGGTCCAGCAGCCGAACACCGCGGCCACCTTGTCCTTCTCGATGAGCTCGCGCGCCTTCTCGGCGAAGAGCGGCCAGTTGGAGGCGGGATCGACCACCACCGCCTCGACCTTCTTGCCGAGCAGCCCGCCCCGCTTGTTGACGTCGTCCACCATCATCAGGACGGTGTCCTTGAGCGTCGTCTCGCTGATCGCCATGGTGCCGGACAGCGAGTGGAGCACGCCGACCTTGATCGTGTCCTCGGCCTTGGCCGAAGCCAGCATCGCCGAAATCGCCATGGCGCCGGCCATTGCCAGCGCTCCCCTGAGTTTTCTCTTTCGCATTGGCCACCCCTTTACCCATTGAGCCGGCGGGTCACGCCGCTACGAGCTGAGTGGCAAGATTCGGGCCAAGAGGGCCATGCGCTTGATCGTCCAGCGGCTTGGTCGGCGAGGGCAGCCGTGCACTAGCCGTGGGCTCGCTTAGCCCGCCGCGCTGAGTGTTTTTTGCTCAGCTCTGCCCAACAAATGATCGACGAGGCCCGCAGTCGCCTGCGGAAGCGGCACTTGGAAAGGCGACTTCGGCGGAGGTGCCCGACCGAGCACCGTCTGGCTTCAGCGTCGCGTCGCCGGGAGTCGTAGCGCCGTTCGCGCGATCGAGCGGAGCCGAGGGCGATGCCGAGTGGTTTTCCTGCCCGTTGCCGAAGCGATCCTCGGCCGGTTCGCGGTTGCGCCGGTGCCGTTCAGCTGCGTCTGGTCGCTGACGCTCGGCGAGGCCGCCAACACCAGGGAAGATGCACCGAGCAGCACGGTAGCGGAAATGGTCGAGGTCACGGTCTTTACGCATCAGATTTCAGACCGGGAAACAGTCGATTCTCACAGCGGTTTCATTGCGGGAGGCCAAAGTTTTATTATCGGTAAGGAGGAAAATACTGCGAGCAAGCAACCGAGACCGCTGCCGGCAGCGCTTTGTTGCAGCGAGGTAGCGCGCATGTTGAGATGCCCGGCGAATGGCTGAGGGCGGGAATGGCTCGGCAGCGGGGGATGGCTTGGTCGATCTGACTCGCAAGTTCGACGTGCTGGTCGTCGGCGGCGGCAACGCTGCGCTGTGCGCCGCCATCAGCGCGCGGCGATCCGGCGCCTCCGTGCTCGTGCTGGAGGCGGCGCCGCGCTTCTATCGCGGCGGCAACACCCGCCACACCCGCAACATGCGCTGCGCCCATGACAGCGCCACGGAAACACTCACCGGGCCTTACACGGAGGAGGAGTTCTGGGACGACCTGTTGCGCGTGACCGGCGGCCACACCGACGAGGATCTCGCCCGCTTCATGATCCGCCAGTCGAAGGAAATGCTGCCGTGGATCGCCGCGCAGGGCGTGCGCTTCCAGCCCTCGCTCGGCGGCACGCTGAGCCTGGGGCGGACCAATTCCTTCTTTCTCGGCGGCGGTCGGGCGATGCTCAACGCGCTCTATCTCACCGCCGAGCGGCTGGGCGTCGAAGTCGCGTATGATTCCGAGGTGGTCGAGCTCGGGATCGATACCGGCATGTTCCTGTCCGCGACCGTGTCGCGGGGCGAGGAGCGCGTCGTCGTCCGCGCCGCCACGCTCGTCGCCGCCGCCGGCGGCTTCGAAGCCAATATCGAGTGGCTGAAGACCTATTGGGGCGCCGCGGCGGATAATTTCCTGATCCGCGGCACGCCCTACAATCGCGGCGGGCTGCTCAAGACCCTCCTCGACCATGGCGTGGGCCAGGTCGGCGACCCGACGCAGTGCCATGCCGTGGCGATCGATGCGCGCGCGCCGCGCTTCGACGGCGGCATCATCACCCGGCTCGACTGTGTCGTCTTCGGTATCGTCGTCAACAAGCACGCGCAGCGCTTCTACGACGAGGGCGAGGATGTCTGGCCGAAGCGCTACGCGATCTGGGGGCGGCTGGTCGCGGCGCAACCGGACCAGATCGCCTACATTGTCTTCGACGCCTCCTCGCTCGAGCTCTTCATGCCCTCGCTCTACCCGCCCATTGAGGCGACCAGCATCCGCGGCCTTGCGCAAAAGCTGGGCCTCGACACCGGCGCGCTCGAGCGGACGGTGAGCGACTTCAACGCCGCGGTGAGGCCCGGCGCTTTCGACCACACCGTGCTCGACGACTGCCGCACCGAGGGGCTGAGCCCGCCCAAGAGCCATTGGGCGCGGCCGATCCAAGCGGCGCCCTTCTACGCCTACCCGGTCCGCCCCGGCATCACCTTCACCTATCTCGGCACGCGCGTGAACAAGGAGGCGCGCCTGCTGATGGCAGACGGCAAGCCCTCGTCCAATATGTTCGCCGCCGGCGAGATCATGGCCGGCAACGTGCTCGGCCGCGGCTATGCCGCCGGCATCGGCATGACCATCGGCAGCGTCTTCGGCCGCATCGCCGGACGGGAGGCCGCCGCCAATGCACGCAACTAGCGCTCTCGCCGAGGCGGACCGTCTGATGACGGTGTGCAACTCCTGCCGCTATTGCGAGGGGCTCTGCGCCGTGTTTCCGGCGATGGAGATGCGGCGCGCTTTCCCGGACGGCGATCTCAACTACCTCGCCAATCTCTGCCATGGCTGCGGCGCCTGCTATTACGATTGCCAGTTCTCGCCGCCGCACGAGTTCAACGTCAATGTGCCGCGAGTCCTGGCGCAGGTTCGCGCCGACTCATACCGCGCCTATGCCTGGCCGCCGGCCTTCGCGGGCGTGTTCGAGCGCAACGGCCTTGCGATCGCGGTCATCGCCGCCTTGTGCGTCGCCGGCTTCCTGCTGGGCTTCGCCGCCCTCAACGATCCCGCGGCCTTGCTCGGCGTCCACACCGGGCCCGGCGCCTTCTATCGGCTGATGCCGCACAAGGCGATGGCCGCGCTGTTCGGCGCGGCGTTTCTCTACGCATTGGTCGCGGTCTCGATGAGCCTGCGACTGTTCTGGCGCGACACGGCGCGGCCGGGAGAGGCGCCGACGGACGCGAGCGCGCTCTGGCAGGCGATCAAGGATGCGGGCCGACTGCGCTATCTTGACGGCGGGGGCATCGGCTGCATGAACGACGACGAGCGCCCCGCTGACCGGCGGAAGCTCTATCACCACCTCACCTTCTATGGTTTCCTGCTGTGCTTCGCGGCGACGGCGGTGGCGACCCTCTACCATTTCCTTCTCGGTCGGGAGGCACCTTACCCCTGGTACGACCTCCCGGTGGTCCTCGGCACGCTCGGCGGTATCGGGCTGGTGATCGGTCCCGCCGGCCTGCTCGCGGCCAAAGGGCGGCGCGATCCGGCGGTGGAGGACGAGGCACGCCGCGGCATGGACGTCGCCTTCATCGCCATGCTGCTTATGGCCGGAATCACCGGCCTGGCGCTGCTCGCGTGGCGTGAGACGCCGGTGATGGGTCCCCTGCTCGCGCTCCATCTCGGCGTCGTCTTTGGCTTCTTCATCACCATGCCGTACAGCAAATTCGTGCACGGGCTTTATCGTTTCGTCGCGCTGATCCGATACGCGACAGAGCGCCGCATGCTGCAGCATGGGGAAGAGCAGGCGGACGCGTAAGGCCCGAGCATGTCTGGCCTCGATGATTCTCCCGGTCCCGCCGCGCCCCCGCTCAGCGGTAGCGCGCGGTCCTTCGTCGCTCGGGAGTTATCTCGAGTTCCCGCTCGCGGGCAGCTGATTGGTCGATCCGGCGAGCAATTCGTGCGCTTGATCCGCGAGGGCTAGGCACCCTATGCCATTCTTCGTCTTGTGCAGCTCTTCGGCAACATAGAGCTTGACCGCCGCTCGCACGCGCTGTGCATGCGCACCAGGGTCCTCCTGGACGACGGCGGGATTGCCGGCCGACCGGCCTTCCGCTTTGATCTGGTCGCCGCATCGAGCGAGCGCCTGCTCGTCGGCGCCGGCACTTGCTTGCGGCGGCATGGCCCCCGACTTGGCGTCGGGCGGCGCATCGGGCGTCGATTCATGGGGCACCGCTGCGCCCTCGGGATCTGCAGCATAAGCTGCGGCGCCGAGGCACAACAGCGCCGCGGCTGCAAACGGCAAGAACACGCGTCATGGCAGTCGCTCCTCATTCGGCTACGTACCTCATGAGAAACTCCCCCGCCAGTGGCTTCGTTCCGGCTCTGCCGGCCGAGCGGGGGCCGCAGCGACAGTGGCTCACGCCGATGCGGGATGAAGCGTCAGACGTGGCGCTCGCGCGAAACAATGGTGAGCCGCGCGTGCCGCACCGCCAACGACGCGACGCGCCGCCGCGTGATCCTTTTGCTAAACGGTAGGCGCAAAACGCACGAAGCCGCACCCGATACTCGTTATCGCGGGGCGCGTTCTCGAGCGTTCAGATTGGCGCCGGCGGTTATGCGGCTTGGCGAGGGCGACCGGTTTGAAGTGCAAGGCGGACGCTTTTACGCCCGCCACTGGCATCGTCAGCGATCCGGCGGTGCGGTGCGCCGCCGCCGGATGTCGTGGACCGTTCGACGCTTCAGCGCTACTTGGACACCTTGCGGTGCTTCTTCCACCAGGTCTCCAGCCCGACTTTATCGAACGTCTCCGGGTCGGGTTCCGAACCAGAGATGGCGCGTTCCGCCTGGATGTCCCGGACAGCCGTCAGGTCCGATTGGAAACGCGCGGGGACCTTGGCTTCTGCTTTCCCAAGGGAATGCTGCGGCAAGGTCGGCACGGCAGCGTAGAGCTTGCCATCGCTGTCCCCGGCCGGCGCTGCTACGGCCGCCAGACTCAGGGATGCGGCAAAGGCAGCGACGATCACGGGCAGGGTAAATCCAATAATCGATCCGCGATTGGTGTCCATAATGCCTCCTGAATCGCCCTAGGTCCCGGCGATACATCAGCTTTGGCTCGCATTATGCCCACGATTACTTTAAGCAATCGCAAATTTTGCCCCTGGATTTATCTCAATTTAAGGGAAATAAGATGTCGCCGACCCGAGAATTACCCAGATGAAGCCCAAAAAGCGGCATTTCGTCGCGCAGATTTCGCAGATCCTCCTGACCTTCCGGCTACTGGGCAGAAAGCCGGACGCTGCCATTGTGCGACTGGTAGACGTCCTTCGACCGGAGGTCGATGGCGTCAGAGACGATCGCCGCCACCAACGCGATGAAGACGGCAACGCCGAGCCCTGCCAGGAATGCTCTCATGCGCACCTCCCCGTGCGGCGCGATCTCGCTTTGTACGGGTGTAGCATGCCTGCCCGCCGGTGCTCTACTGCGCCGTCGCGCGCTTGAGGAAGTCGATGAGGTCCGCCCGATCCTTGCCGTCTGGCATCTTCTGCAGCGGCATCTTCGAGCCCGGCGCCACCACCTCCGGCCCTTCGGCGAAGAGGCGGTCCACAGTCTCCTCGCTCCAGACGAGCCCGCTCCCGCTGAGGGCCGGCGAGTAGGCATAGCCCGCCACCGCGCCGGCGCGGCGCCCGAAGAGGTGGTAGAGCGTCGGGCCAGCCTTGGTGTCATCGCCCGCGGTCAAGGCATGGCAGGCGCGGCATTTACGAAAGATCCGGGCGCCGCGATCCTCGGCCTCGGCGGCCGGCGATACCGGCGGCGCGGCGCCCGACAGCTCGTGCCCGTCGCCGACATCCCAGAGGCGCACCACACCATCGGAGCCGCTCGACAGCAATGTCTTGGCGTCCCGCGTGAAGGCCAGCGCCCAGACCGGCCCGCGCGCGACATAGAGGCTGCGATGCAGTGTCCCGTCGGCAAGCCGCCAGAGATCGACCGCGCCTTGCGACGTGCCCGAGGCGACGAGTGTCCCATCGGCCGCGAGGGCCAGCGGCACAACCGGGTCCTCATGACCCTCGTAGCGGAAGGTCTCGCGTCGCTCGGCCACGTCCCAGACGCGCACCGTCTTGTCGCTCGATGCCGAGAGGAGGCGGCCGTCGGCCGCGAATGCGAGCGCGTTCATCGGGAAGCCGTTGCCGGGAAGCGTTGCGGCAAGGCTGCCATCGGCGACATGCCAGAGCAGGATCCGACCTTCGTAGTCGCCGCTGGCAAGGAGCGCTCCGTCGGGTGACAAGGCGACTGTGTTGACGTTGGCGCCGTGGCCGGCCAGCGCGCGGCTGGCCCCGGTGGCGACATCCCACAGCCTTACGTCATGGTCCCAGCCGCCCGAAGCGACCATCCTGCCGTCGGGCGACACGGCGAGCGCCGCCACCTTGCCGTGGTGGCCGCGCCAGCGCGCGGCCAGCTTTGCCGTTTCGATATCCCAAACGATGAGCGTACCGTCATCGCTCGCCGACACGGCGCGGCGATTGTCCGGCAGGAACAGCGCGGCATTGACGGCCGCCTCATGGCCGATGAGCCGAGCCAGCAGCTTCTGCTGTGGCAAATCCCAAACGATCACGGTGTAATCGAAACCGGCGGTAATGGCGCGCGCTCCATCGCCGCTGACGGCGATGCCCTTGACCGGCCCGCCATGACCGATGAGCGCGGCGCGTGCGCTCGCCCCCACGACGGTAAGGAAAATGATGGCCGGCAGGAGAAGACGCACTGCCCGCACCACGATTTACCGCTCGCGGTATTCGCGCTCGGTCAGGGAGCGAATGATCGGGCCGCTGTCGTCGCCGGGCGGGCTCCGGTCGCTAGGCGACGGCAGGTCATAGCCGGCGGGCCGATGCACGAATTGCGGGACGAGCGCGCCGGTCTCGGCATCGACGATCAGCGTCGTGACCCGGAAGGCGCCGTTGTCGTCGCCGCCCGGATTCATCACCACCACCGCGTAGCCCGCGCGCTCGCCGATTTTCGTCGGCGTCGCCCGCAGGACGGTCACATGGTAGCGTTCGGCGATGTCGGCGGACACTTTTTCAGCCGTGAGCGGCTCCGCCGCGCCGGCGACACCGAGGCATGCGGTCGCGAGCAGCACCGCGGCCGCTGCGATGAGTCGCACCATCGATTTGCGGCCGGCGCTCAATCGTCGTCGCCGCTGGCAGGCGAGCGCTGCTCCATCTCGGCGACCCAGAGCTGGTGGTGCTCCTCCGCCCAGTTGCGGTCGACCTTGCCGGTGCCCATGGCGTCGAAGGCGCCCTCCATGCCGATCGTGCCGATATAGATGTGGCCGATGATGAGCGCGATCATCAACAGGCCGATGATGGCGTGCCAGATCTGCGAGAGCTGCGTGTCCTGCAGCGGGGTGAGGTCGGTCGGCAGGCCCAGGCCGAAGATGTTAAGGAAGGCGAAGGTGTGCGAGAACCAGGCGAGTTTGAAGGGAAACAGAAGGGCGAGGCCCGACAGGCTCGCCGATGCGCCCCCGAGAATCACCAGCCAGAAGACAAGTTTCTGACCGGCGTTGAATTTCTTCGCCGGCGGATGGTCATGCTTGCTGAAGAAACCCCCGGCGCGCTTGATCCACTGCCAGTCATAGCGATTGGGGATGTTCTCGCGCAGCCACAGCACGAACATCAGCACGATGCCGATCATGAAGGCGAAGGCCAGATAGTTATGCGCGAGCTTGCCGATCCAGGTGAGCCAGGAGAATGCCGTCGCGCCGATGATCGGACGCAGAACATAGCGGCCGTAGAGCATGTTGAGCCCGGAAAGCGCGAGGACGATGAAAGAGACCGCCGTCAGCCAATGGGTGAAGCGCTCGATATCCGTGAAGCGCTCGACGACGAGGCCACTCCAGCCGGATTGGAGCTTGATGCGGCCGCGCAGCGCGAAGAACAGCGCCAGCACGGCGATGATGCCGAACAGCACCCAGGCGCCGAAGGTGGAGAGTGGCCCGTTGCGCGCGGCGCGAAAATTCTCGCCCTCGGACTGGATGAGCACGCCCGCCTGCTTGTTGGGAATCGACACATTGCCTTGCACGCCCTGGCGGATCTGCCGCCAGTCATCGGATTTGCCGCCGGTGCCGAGCGTGTCCGCGGGCGGGTCAAGCGCACGCTGCGCCAAGGCGGGTGCGTCGAAGGAGAGCGTGCCGACGATGCCGCTGCCGATGGCGAGAGCGAGCATCAGAAAGAGCGCGAGCGCGAAGGCGCTCCAGCCGGCCGCGAGAATTCGTCCGTGCCGCATGGCGTTTGCCTCTCAATAGTCTCCATGGCTGGCGCGGTGCTGCAGCTCGGTGATCTGCTCGTCGTCGAGCTTGGTCATCGGCTTCCCGGCATAGACGCCTTTATTCAGGTGCACCTCATGCGCCTGCTCTTCCCGATCGCAGCCGCCCAGCATCGCAAGCATCAGCGCGACACAGACGACAACGGCAAGATTCTTGGGCACCGCAACCTCACGCGACAAAATCATGCCGCCTCAGCTGCGGCCGCCCTTGAGCTGGTAGGCCGTGCCCCACCCCCAGGCGCCCGAACCGAAGCCGCGCGCCACCACGCGCTCGCGATAGATGGTCGAGATGACGTCGCCGTCGCCCGCGAGCAGCGCCTTGGTCGAGCACATCTCGGCGCAGAGCGGCAGCTTGCCCTCGGCCAGCCGGTTGCGGCCGTATTTGACGTATTCGGCCTCGCTGCCCGCCTTCTCCGGCCCGCCGCCGCAGAAGGTGCACTTGTCCATCTTGCCGCGGCCGCCGAAATTGCCGGCCTGCGGATATTGCGGCGCGCCGAACGGGCAGGCGTAGAAGCAGTAGCCGCAGCCGATGCAGAGATCCTTCGAGTGCAGCACCACGCCCTGCTCGGTCTGGTAGAAGCAGTCGACCGGGCAGACCGCCATGCAGGGCGGGTCGGAGCAATGCATGCAGGCGACCGAAATCGAGCGCTCGCCTGGCTTGCCGTCATTGAGCGTGACGACGCGGCGGCGGTTCACGCCCCAAGGCACGTTGTTCTCGTTCTTGCAGGCGGTGACGCAGGCGTTGCATTCGATGCAGCGTTCGGCGTCGCAGAGAAATTTCATCCGCGCCATGATCGTGCTCCTCACGCTCTCTCGACGCGGCACAGGGTGGTCTTGGTCTCCTGCATCTGCGTCACCGAGTCATAGCCGTAGGTCTGTGCCGTGTTGGTCGACTCGCCGAGCACATAGGGATCGGACCCCGGCGGATATTTGCTGCGCAAATCCTTGCCCTGGAAATGGCCGCCGAAATGGAAGGGCATGAAGGCGACGCCCTTGCCGACGCGCTCGATCACCTTGGCGACGACCTTGATCTTGCCGCCCTCGGGGCCATGGACCCATACCTGCTCGCCGTTCTTGACGCCGATCTGGTTGGCGTCGAACGGGTTGATCTCGATGAACATGTCCTGCTGCAGCTCGGCAAGCCAAGGGTTGGACCGCGTCTCGTCGCCGCCACCCTCGTATTCGACGAGGCGGCCCGAGGTCAGGATGATCGGGAAATCCTTCGATACGTCCTTGTCCTGCACCGACTTGTAGAGGGTCGGCATGCGCCACGCCAACGTGTCGCGATATGTGGGGTAATCGGCCACGAGATCGCGCCGCGGCGTGTAGAGCGGCTCGCGATGGATCGGAACCGGGTCGGGGAAGTTCCAGGCGACCGCGCGGGCCTTGGCGTTGCCGAAGGGCGAGCAGCCATGCTTCATCGCCACGCGCTGGATGCCGCCCGACAGATCGATCTTCCAGTTCACCGCGCCGACATTGTTGCCGCCGACCTTCTGAATGGCGGCGAGCTCGTCCGGCGTCAGGTCCTTGTCCCAGCCGAGCTTCTGCAGCAGCGCCATCGTGAATTCGGGGTAGCCGTCCTTGATCTCCGATCCTTCGTTCCAGGAATCGACGGCCAGGATCGACTCCCCGGCGCGCTCGACGCCGAAGCGGGCGCGGAACGTCATGCCGCCATCCATCGGCGATTTGGAGGTGTCGTAGAGCAGCGGCGTGCCGGGATGCTTGAGCTCGGGCGTGCCGTAGCACGGCCAGGGCAGCCCGTAATACTCGCCGTCGCACGGGCCGCCATTGGCGCGCAGCGTCGTCTTGTCGAAGGTGTGCTGGTTCGCCATGTGGAGCTTCAGCCGCTCCGGCGACTGGCCGGTGTAGCCGATGGTCCAGCTCCCCTTGTTGAACTCGCGCGTGACGTCCTCGACCATCGGCACGGTGCCGTCCACCTTGATGTTCTTGAACATCTCTTTTTCGAAGCCGAGCTTGCGGGCGAAGAGATAGATGATCTCGTGGTCGGGCTTGCTCTCGAAGAGCGGCGCCACCACCTGCTCGCGCCACTGCAGCGAGCGGTTCGACGCGGTCACCGAGCCGGACGTCTCGAACTGCGTCGCCGCCGGTAACAGGTAGACCGCGTCCTTGCGGTCGGAGAGCACCGCCGACACGGTCGGGTAGGGATCGACCACCACCAGGAGATCGAGCTTCTCCATCGCCTTCTTCATGTCGCCCTGGCGCGTCTGCGAATTGGGCGCGTGGCCCCAGAACACCATGGCGCGGATATTGTCGGGCTGGTCGATGTTCTCCTTGGCCTCGAGCACCGCGTCGAACCAGCGCGGCACGGTGATGCCTTTCGATTCCATGAGCTTCTTCGACGCGAAGCGGCCCTGGATCCAGCTGTAGTCGACTTCCCAGACGCGCGCCCAATGCTTCCAGGCGCCTTCGGCCAGACCGTAATAACCCGGCAGCGTGTCGGGGTTGGGGCCTAGATCGGTGGCGCCCTGCACGTTGTCGTGGCCGCGGAAGATGTTGGCGCCGCCGCCGGCGACGCCGATGTTGCCGAGCGCCAGCTGCAGCACGCAGTAGGCACGCACGTTGTTGTTGCCGTGGTGATGCTGCGTCCCGCCCATGCACCAGGTGAGCGAGCCGGGTCGGTTCGTTGCCATCATATGCGCGACGCGCTTCAGCTGCGATTCAGGCACGCCGGTGACGCGCTCGACTTCCTGCGGGTTCCACTTCTTCACTTGCTCCCGTATCTGGTCCATGCCCCAGACGCGCCGGCGAATGTATTCCTTGTCCTCCCAGCCATTCTCGAAGATGTGATAGAGGATGCCCCAGATCAGCGCCACGTCCGTGCCCGGCCGGAAGCGGACATATTCGTCGGCATGCGCGGCGGTGCGCGTGAAGCGCGGGTCGCAGACGATGAGCGGCGCGCCGTTCTGCTCCTTCGCCTTCAATATGTGCAGCAGCGACACCGGATGCGCCTGCGCCGGGTTGCTGCCGATGAAGAACAGCAGCCGCGCATTGTGCATGTCGTTGTAGCTGTTGGTCATCGCGCCGTAGCCCCAGGTGTTGGCCACGCCCGCGACGGTGGTCGAATGGCAGATACGCGCCTGGTGGTCGCAGTTGTTGCTGCCCCAGAACGATGCGAATTTGCGCATCAGATAGGCGCCCTCGTTCGAATGCTTCGAGCCGCCCAGCCAGTAGACCGAATCGGGCCCCGACTTCTGGCGGATCTCCAGGAGCTTGTCGCCGATCTCGTTGAGCGCCTGATCCCAGCTGATCTTGGTCCATTTGCCGTCGACGAGCTTGGTCGGGTATTTGAGACGGCGCTCGCCATGCGCATGCTCGCGCACCGAAGCGCCCTTGGCGCAATGGGCGCCGAGATTGAACGGGCTGTCGAAGCCCGGCTCCTGGCGCGTCCACACGCCGTTCTCGACCGTGGCCATGACGGTGCAGCCGACCGAGCAATGCGTGCACACCGTCTTGACCGATTTCGTGTCGCCTGCGGCTGCGGGCGCGGCGCCTTCGGCCTTCTTCACCATGCCGGCGCCCAGGCCGAGCGCGGCGGTAACGCCGCCGGCGGCAAGGCCGGAGCGGCGCAGGAAAGTGCGGCGGTCGATGGCGCTGCCGGCGAGCGCCGGCGTCAGATTCGAGAGGTGCGTGGCCCGCGCGGTGCCGCTCGTCTTCTTGACCAACATGATACGTCCTCCCGCGGGCTCAGAACCTGGCAGTCTCGTAGAATTTCCGGACATGCGCGGTTTCGCGATAGCCGGTCTCCGGCTGCGCCGGCGCCGCAGCCTCGCTTGGCGCCGCGCCGCCCGCCGCCAGCGCCGCCGCGCCAGCGGCGCCTCCCATGCCCAACAGCTTGAGGAACTCGCGACGCTTAGCCGTCAGCCGCTCCGCCTGCTCGCTCATGTCGCTCTCCTGTCCAATTCGTCGCTCGGCGTCATGGCGAAAGCGATCGTCTCGATGCCGATGAACAGCCGACCCACTCGCCCCACCGCGCGATAGAACTCTGCCGTCTTCGCCGCCTCGAGCTCGGCAAAGAACCGCGCCGCCCACGGCGCGATATGCCGCTCGAACAGGCGGCGCTGCACCGTCAAGGGTGCCGAGTCACCGAAGGCGCCCTCGATCAGGCCCGCCATGACCTCGCACAGCGCGGCGATGTGGTCCTCGGGCTCCTTGACCTCGGGCACGCGCACCACGCCGAGGCCGGCGAGCGCATCGCGCAGTTCGGCAAGCGGCTTTTCATGGAGGAACCCGGTCAGGTAATAGGAGCCATAGGGTAGGAGCTCGCCGCGCCCGATCCCGATAAAAAGATCGTGATATTCCGCCGCTGCATCGGCGGCGCTCGCTGCCGCCGCGCCCCGCGCCAGCGCCGCAAAGGCTTGGCCGAGCTCGCTCGCGTCGCCGGAGATCCGGCCGAGCGCCGCGAGCAAAGCAGCATCCGGTGCCGCCGCGAGAAGGCGCGACAACAAGGAATAGAGCCGTGCCCGGAACAGCTCTTCTTCGGGAATCTCGCGTGTCACCCGATCGGTCGAATCGGCCACGCTTGCCGAAGCGACACTCATCCGACGCCCCTCCCGGCTGCGAGGTTCTTCTCATTGTGTCTCGCAACCATCAGATTAGTCTAATTCAATGTCTCTGTGCGATTCAACGATTCCGTGTCCGTCGCTTGGTTTTGCTGCGGCAGACGCCCCCGCGATCTCCGCCGCCGAGGGCGCGGGATCGGCGGCCGCCGGCGCGAGCGGGGGCTCTGCCGCCGGTTCAGGCTGCTTCTCGTCCGCCGGGTCGGGCATGCCCTGGAGCACGCGATAGACCGTCGCGACCACGCCGCCGACCGCGAATGCGGCGCCGAAATCCTCGGCATAATCGACAAGACCGTCGAGATTGGCGAACACCGGATCGCTCTGCCAGAGCTTGCGCAGCGCCTCGTTGCGCAACGCGTCCGGCACATCGGCCCGCATGAAGGGCGTGTAGTCCGAGTCCTTGCCGAGCGTTTCGACCGGCGGCAGCTCCTCGACAGGCTTGGCTGCCGCCGGCGCGGCGGGCGGGGCCGCCGGCGTATCGGCTTCGGCGATCCGAGGTGGCGCCGTCCCAGCGCGCGGCTCGGCTTCGCGCGGCTCGGCTTGCGCCTTGCGCTTGAGGCGCGACCAGCGCGCCAGGAAATCGCCCGGGTCAGCCAAGCTCGTCCCCTTCCACCGCGGCGCGCCGTTTTCCGTCGGGGTTGGGCCGGCGGCGGCGTTTCTCGAAGGGCTCGTCCACGTGATAGCGCGCCACGTAGCCCGCCAACCAGAGCGCGATCGCCTCGGGCATGGGCAGACCTTCGACCACGACGTCGCCGCCGTCGAGGTAATCCTGCGCCTCATAGGGACAGACCGTGACATGGAAAACGGCCGGCCGGCCTTCAGGCTCGTCATTTTCGCTGCGCCAGAGCGCATAGACCACCGGCTCCGCCTGTGACAGGTTGTACCGGTAACCCTCGGTCTCGCTCGGGAAGAGCTCGATATCGAGCGTCGCGGCATGATAATGCGCCCAGCCTTCGCCCTCGCCCAGGCGGCGCGGCGCGGCGATGTCGGGCGCGCCGGGCACGACCGCCAGCGCGCGCCAAGCGTAGTCCTGCCAGCGATGGCCGATGCGGCGCCGCTCGAGCATGACGCCGACGCGCATGCGCTCGCTGTTCTTCATGCCACCTCTCCGCAGCTCCGAGCCCGCCCGTTCACTCGCCGATCATGGTGCGAGCGAGCCGGAGCAACTCGTTGGCCTCGGCGGCCTTGCCCTCCTTGCATAGATCTTCGGCCTGCTTGATGGCGGCCTCGGCCTGTTGCGTCGTCTTGGGCCCGATGGTGCTAGTCTTGAAGGCGGCTTGAGTGTCCTTGAGCGGTTGGTCGCAGCTCTCCGCGGCGAGAACCGGCCCGGAGATGGCGATGGCGACGAATCCGAGGAGAAGTGCACGAATCATGAGTCCTTGCCTTCCTTGTATCCCTGTGCCTAGACACGCTGGGGCTCTACAATAGTGCCACGATTGCGCGGCGTCGTCCAAGCGCCGCGGCACGAGGAAAGGTGGATGGAGCTCGGCGGCCGCAAATTGCTGGTGTGCAACTGCGAAGGGACGATGTCCCTCGACGGTAAGGCGCTCGGCCGGGCCTGCGGCGGCGAGGGCGCGCTTTTCGTCAACACGCAGCTCTGCCGCGCCCAGATCGAGAACTTTCGCGCCGCGGCGGCGAAAGGCGGGCCGCTCCTCGTCGCCTGCACGCAGGAGCAGCCGCTGTTCGACGAGACGTTGCGCGAGGCGGGCCTCGACATCCCCGTCGCCTACGCCAACATCCGTGAGCGCGCGGGCTGGTCGGAGGCGGGCGCCGATGCCCTGCCGAAAATGGCGGCGCTGCTGGCAGAGGCGGCCCTCGATATTCCACCGGCGCCGAGCGTGACGCTCAAATCCGAAGGCGTATGCCTCGTCTATGGCAAGGACGAGGCCGCGCTCGCTGCAGCGCAGCAGCTCGCGGGCCGCCTCGACGTCACGCTGCTGCTGACCAAGCCGCGGGACGTCGTGCCGCCGCCGCGCATGAACGTGCCCGTCTTCCGCGGCACCATCACGGCGGCGCGCGGCCACCTTGGCGCCTTCGAGCTCACGGTCGACGACTATGCGCCGGCGGTGCCGTCTTCCCGCCGCGCGCTGGCCTTCGAGACGCCGCGCAACGGCGCCGGCTCGCGCTGCGATCTCATTCTCGATTTGAGCGGCGGCGCCCCCCTCTTCCCCTCGCCCGCGCGCCGCGACGGCTATTTGCGGCCGGATCCGAACAATCCGGCCGCGGTGCAGCGGGCGCTCTTCGACCTCGTCGATCTCGTCGGCGAGTTCGAGAAGCCGCGCTATGTCGATTTCACCGCCACGCTGTGCGCGCATTCGCGCGCGCGCAAGACCGGCTGCACGCGCTGCCTCGATGTCTGCCCCGCCTCGGCGATCCGCCCCGATGGCGACACCGTGGCGATCGACCCCTATCTCTGCGGTGGTTGCGGCGCCTGCCACAGTGTCTGCCCGACCGGCGCCGCATCCTACGCGCTGCCGGCACCGCGCGCGCTCGGCGAGCGGCTGCGCACGCTGCTGCGCGCCTATGACCGCGCCGGCGGAAGGCGGCCGGCGCTTCTCGTGCACGACCCGCGCCACGGCGCGGAAATGATCGACGCCATCGCGCGCCACGGCCGCGGCATCCCCGCCAATGTGCTGCCGTTTGCCCTGAACGAAGTGACGCAGCTCGGCTTCGATCTCCTCGCCATGGCCTTCGCTTATGGTGCGGCGCAGCTCGTGGTCCTCGCCCATCCGGAAAAGCACGACGCGCTCGGGGCGCTGGCCGGGCAGATCGGCCTCGCCGAGGCCATGCTCACGGGCCTTGGCTATGGCGAGGGCCGCTTGCACGTGCTGGTCGAGGCGGATCCCGACGCGGTCGAGCGCGCGCTCTATGCGCTTCCCGAGGTCGCGCCGCTCCGGCCCGGCGACTTTCTGCCGATGGGCGACAAGCGGGCGCTGATCCGCCTGGCGCTCGGCCATATCGCCAAGGTCGCGCCGGCGCCGCAGGAGATCGTGCCGCTCGCCACCGGCGCGCCCTTCGGCGCGGTGGCGCTCGACCTCGCCGGCTGCACCCTCTGCCTCGCCTGCGTCGGCGCCTGCCCGACCGGCGCGCTCCAGGACAATCCGGAGCTGCCGCAGCTCCGCTTCCAGGAGGATGCCTGCGTCCAATGCGGGCTATGCAAGGCGACCTGCCCGGAGAAGGTCATCACCCTGGTGCCGCGGTTCAATTTCGCGCCGGCTGCGGCAAGTGCCGTCGTGCTCAAGGAGGAGCCGCCCTTCGCCTGCATCAACTGCGGCAAGGCGTTCGGCACCAAGAGCTCGGTCGAGCGCGTGCTCGAGCGCCTGGCGATGAAGCACAGCATGTTCCAGAACGAGCGCGCCGTGCGCCTCATCCAGATGTGCGAGGACTGCCGCATCATCGTGCAGTTCGAAGGCGAGAAGCAGCCCTTCGCCGCCGCCCCTCGCCCGCTGCCGCGCACCACCGACGACTATTTGCGCGAGCGCGAGGAGCAGCGGCGGCGCGAGCCGGACAAGAGCGACTGAGACCGAGCTTACCGGGGCGGCAGCGGCTGCGGCGGCATACCCGGCGGCAAGCCTTCGGGCCCGCTGCGCCGGTTCTGCGCCTGGCAGAGGGCGTCGACCCGCGTGCGGAACAGATCGGCCTGCTCGGGCTTGAGCACGCCGTCGCGCAGCTGGCCGTCGATCACGGCAAGCCGATCGCGCATGCAGAGCGCGATCGGGTCATCGCCGCCGCCGGCCTCCACCTTCGGTGCCGGCGAGAGATCGTTGCGGTGGATGTAGAGCAGCGCCGCGGCGCAGAGGACGAAGACCACGATCGCCCACAGCCGCGCCGCCGGCCGGTCGAGGAAAGCGCCGTCTCTCGTGCGGCGGGCCACGCTCCGCGTCACGCCGGTTTCGCCAGCGGCAGGCTGGTGACGAGGTTCTGCGGCTTCACCCGCAGCCGCCGGTCGGCGGTCATGGCGAGCCCGAGATAGACCGGCCGGCCCGCCAGCTCCGGGAGCGTCGGCGCCGGATCGGCGAAGCTCAGCCGGAACAGCGCAAGCAGACGACGGAGCCGCTCTTCCGGGACCTCGGTGCCGCGATAGAGATCGTTGAGGATCGCCGTCGCCTCGCCGTCGAGCCCGACATGCCAGGACCAGCGCTCGTCGCGGATCGCCTGCACCGGCTCGATGCGCACGGCGAGGCCGAGGAGATGCGCGATCCACGTCTCCAGCACGCGGCAGAGCGCATCGAGGCCGGGCCGGCCGAAGCTCAGATCGAGCACGGTGTCGAAGCGGTCGCCGCGCTCCCAGTATAGGGCCGCGTTCGCCTCGTCGAGCACGTCGAGGCTGACGCTCCGCATCGGCGTCTGGTTTTCGGCGAGCAGCCGGCCGAGCGAGCCGAAGCCGCCGGTGGCGGCGTACATCTCCACCGTCTCCTCGTCGGCGAGCATGACGGCGCCGTCCTCGAGCGTCACCTTCTGGCTGCGGAACAGCAGCTCCGCCGCGCGCAGCCGCAGCGAATCGGTGCAGCCGTCGAGAATGTTGCGCAGGATCACATGCGCGAGGTGATCGACGAAAAGCGGCGGGATGTCGACGGACTCGGCGCGGAACAACCCAAGATAGCAGGCCTCGAGCGAGGGGCTCGCCAGCAAGCGGTCGCGAAAGCGCAGCAGGTGCCGATAATTGTCGCGCATGTCGGCATCGGCGAGTGTCGCGAGCCGACCCTCGTCAACCATCTGGCGTGGATCGGCCAGGAGCGCGCTGTGGAGCGCGATCTCGGCGGCACAGGATTCCTGCACCGGGCGCAGCTCCGGCCGCGCGAGGTAGGCGCGCAGGAAATCGTCGCTGACCTGCAGATTGCCGCTCGCGTCGCGGCGCAGCAGCGGGAAACCCGAACTCAGCCAGAAATCGCCCGACGTCAACGGGCGTGTTTCACTCATCGGCGCCGTCCTCGCCTGGCTCGATCTTCCAGATCGCCGCGTGCGGCGTCTCGCGCGGCACCTCCACCGCGCGGAAGCGCTCGATGATCCCCTGCGGCCCCCAGGAGCGCTGCACGGCGATGAGGGTGTTGATGCGGTGGCTGCACAGGCTGGCGGCAAACTCGGCTTCCTCGCGCGCCGCCGCGCGCGCCGCGGCGATGTCGGGCGCGCCGAAGCGGGACAGGAGATGCTGCGCCAAGGCCTCGACGACATCCTCGTATTCGACGAACCCGATCTCGGCGACGCTGACGAGCGTCGACCAGCCGAAGCTCGCGGTACTCAGGAACCCGTGCACGAAGGCCTGGCGGTCCTTGTTGACGAAACGCTCCGGATCATCGTCAGCGAAGACGAAGGCGCCGGACACCGCCCATTCGCCGGGCTCGGCGGCATTCGAGAAAATATGCTCGTCGGATCGGTCGAGCCGGATCGTCTTGAGAAGGCGCATCATTCGCAGATTATGCCCCGCCCTTGCTGCTCTCAACACGTAATCTCGCCGCTGTCGTCGTTGTGCCGCATCACGCGCCCTCGCGCGCTGAAGGTGCAAAGCGCGACACTACCGCTATCAGTGGTGGGGCCTGCATGCGCGTTTGTACCCAGTTGTGCGCTGCGTCACCGACAGAGGCGCGACACGCTGCTTTCCTGGTCCGAGCACTCCGTCACGAGGCGGAGACCGGATCAAGGAGCTAGACATGTGCGTCATCCCTGAGCGCGTGAGCATTGCAAGCGTGATTCTCCTACTATGCGCCACCGTTGCCGCGGTCGCGCCGCTCGCCGATGCTGCCGACGCCGACAGCGATCGTTCCAATCCCATGGAGGCCGCTGCGGTTGTTCCGGCCGAGCGCTCGACGCCGGCGCCATCGGCAACGCCCATGGCTGCCAACATCCCTTCCGTGCAATCCATTGAGGCAGAGGACGCCATCACCGGCAGCGAGCCGGATCCAGAGACCTTTGACCGACGCGGCCTCGAGATGTGGTGGCAGAGGCAAGGTGCTAAGAAAACCATGATGCTGGCTAGGTGAACGGACTCGCCGCCGCGCCGGGGGATCTCCTATGTCGAGTTGCCCGCGCGAGGGCGGTGCGTCTGGCCTCGCGGTCAAGATGCATGTCGAAGGCAGCTGCCCGCCTTGCGTAAGCGGCGCTCGAGGCGCTGGTCGGGAAGCCCCACGAAAGATCTGTCACTATTCGCGCGTCGCTCGCGGTAGCATAGAGGTGCAGTTCGAGGTTATGGGCGCTTCACCGGGGTGGATCATTCAGGCTAAGGGAACAACGACATGGCAAAAGTCGCTTATCGGGTCGTCGAGCACGACGGCGGGTGGGCCTACAAGTTCGACGGTGTATTCTCGGAAACCTTTCCGAGCCACGAAGCGGCCGTGAAGGCCGCCAAGCGCGTGGCTTTGGAGCAGCGCGCGCCCGGCGAGACGGCAGAGATTCAATATGAAGACGAGGACGGGAAATGGCGATCGGAGCATGTCGATGGTCACGATCGTCCGTCTACAGATGTTATTGAATAGGTGCTCCGGACCTGGAGCGGCGTTACGCGGAGCGCGCGCCATGGCAGCGCTCATGCGTCACGGCCACTCGTCCCGCGCTCGGTCGAGCACGGCGCGGTCCCAGCGGGCGAGGTCGGCTGCCGCCTCATATGTCGTTTGAAAGAACTGGAGCAGCGCTTCGTCGGGGTCGGAGGCGTTGCGAACATCCTCGTAGGGCAGGATGAACTCCCGTGCCTCCGTGCTGTAGCGCGCGCCGTCGGGACGTACCGCATGGTCGCCGTAGCCGACCGGCTCGGGGTAGGCGTAGGCGTAGAAAGCCGGCTCTGCGATCACTCCGCCGCCGGGCCAGAACCCGCAACTGCTGCACTCGTGCGAGTAAGCTTCCACCATGACGTAGTCCGGGCAGTTCGGCGCGCCGCCGGGGTGACGCGGCGCCCGCCGCCCCGAGAAGCGGGTCGCCGCCAGATCGAAGCTCCCCCAGTAGAAATGCACTGGGCTGGCCTTGCCAAGAAAACGGCCGCGAAATCGCTTCAGCACGCGGTCGGCCTCGACGAGGATCTGCCAGCAGCGGTGAGCGGCGTCCGGGTCGTAGGAGGCGTGTTCGCGATCTTCCGCGAAGGGGATGGCGGTCTCGACCTCGACGGGTGCCCGCCGCCTCATCGCGACCTCGACGCCGAGCGAGCGCAACGCCGCCATGTACGCCGCGTAGAAGTCCGCCACCGAGCGCGGCACCAGCGGGAGCGCGCGCGTCGCGCCGTCGCTCACTCGGAGCAAGAGCGCGTGGTCGAGAAAATCGAAGTCGACCGCGAAGATCCGCGTGCCGTACGGGATCGCCGAGGTGGTGAGGCCACGCGGCGTCAGGTAAAGCGGGACCTGCCACCAGTGATTCTCCATGGGCGCCAGCGCGAGACGCGTCTTGCCGACGATCTGCGTCCACATGTGGAGCGTCGCATAGGTGTCCCGCCATTCGCCGAGAGGCAGCGCCGGCCAGGCCGAATTCTTCGCCGCGGCCTTCATGGCGCCTCCGGGGCGGGCTCCATCATTAACTCATCCACGTAGCACCAAGCCCAGTCCTCGCCCGGCTCGAGGCTTTTGATGAGCGCATGGCGCGAGTGATGGAAGTGTTTGGTCGCGTGCGTGCCCGGTGACTCGTCGCAGCAGCCGACATGCCCACAGGAGAGGCAGAGGCGAAGATGGACCCACCACCCGTACGTCTTGAGGCACTCCTCGCAACCCTGGGGCGTGCGTGGCCGCACGTCGCGGACCTGGTCCAGGTGTGTGCATCCTCCTGCCATCATCTTGTCTCCGTGCTCCGGTGCGGGCTCGCCACGGCGCAAAGGCCGAGCGCTACGCCCCCCGGTCTCATGCCTCGCTGGATCATAACCGGTCTTGCGTCGGTTGGCATTGTAAACGGCCTCTCACGCCCGGCCTGCCCGCCCAGACAACGCCGTTGATACGGGGGCTGGGCGCACCGCTTATGCCGCGCCCGACGCGCGGCGGCGGCGCCGGTGTGAACGGACCGCGTCCTGCACGGCGCGTCGGCGAACGTGCGCGCTCATGCCATCGGCGATGATCGAGCCAGCTGTCCGACCACCGCCGCGCGCCAATAGAAGCTTGCGAGGCCCGGTCTCTCCGGCTGGGGCCCCTCTCAGAGTTGCTCTTCGCGGATCAGTTCGGCGCCGTAGAGCCGAGCCTCGCCCTCGAGCCAGGCGCGCGCATCCTCCCGAGCGACAAAGCGCCGTATCCCGCTGCGGTGGCTGCCGGCGCCGAGCGACACGCGGTAGCAGGCGCGGAAGTCTCCATCGATACAGTCGATCGCCACCGTGATCCGAGCGTGATCTTCCGGTGGTGGTGTCAACCGGCTCGACCGAGCAGAGCCCCTGGATACCATGTCCGCTCGACTCCTCGCGTGGCGCATTCAGTACAAATCAACGACCATTGCTCGCCGGTAAGAGGGCGGTCTCTTGACGGCGATTTGACCACAGGTTAC
>Ga0209488_10000593_pt1 | contig 30784 bp, 24 predicted proteins | sample Rivendell_Oct201_8_FD_188349 | JGI IMG/M metagenome (GOLD analysis project Ga0209488, IMG submission 188349) | Vadose zone soil microbial communities from the Eel River Critical Zone Observatory, Northern California, USA -... | ecosystem: Environmental > Terrestrial > Soil > Vadose zone >...
CACGTGATCAGCAGCGAGGTCTTGCCACGGTACTGGTCGCTGGCCTGCGCCAGTTGCCACAGTTCGCGCACCATCGCGTCGGCGGCGTGCGCCATCTCCAGGTAGCAGTCGTAGCGGCGGCCGTGGCCCCACTCGTCGGTCTCGCCGAGCGCGAGATAGATGACGCGCGGCTGTTTGCAGACGAAGTACTCCCGGGCGCGCTGAAAGGTCGCGACATCGAACGCAAAGCCCTCCCAGTAGCGCGGCAGCTGCTCCAGCAGCGCCTGCAGATCGGCCAGCCGCTCCTTCGACCGCGCCACGGTCACCGGCTCGAACGCCGCCTCGATGAACAGACCGCTGCGCTCGCGGTTGAGGATGAACGGATGCACGTCCCAGCCGGAGAACGCCGCGACCCGGCCGTGGAACGCCGGCTTGCCGGCGAGGAACTCCAGCACGTTGACGTTCGGGTTGGGGAACTTGTCGTTGCTGGCGATGCGTTCGTCGGCCTTGCCGCACAGCATCTCGCTGTAGCCCGGGTAGCTGAACTTCTTGCCATTGGTGACCACCGCGCGCGCGTTGCGCTCCGGATCGCCGAACAGCTGGCCGTCCTTGCCGATCACCTGCCACAGGAACGGCATGAGCAGTTCGCGGCGCGCGTCCGGCTCGCCGCGCCAGAACCGCTGCCGCAGCAGCCGCACGTCGGCGACGCCGCCCTGTTCCTTGTTCATCATCCGGTTGTCGGCGCCGGTGAACACGTCCTGCCAGCGCATGCCATCGAGCGTGACCAGGATCAGGTTCTCGGTCTTCGGCCGCGCGGCCGGCGGCGACTGCGCCGGTGTGGCGCCGGCAACGGCCAGCAGGGCGAGCAGAACGGCGAAGGCGCAAAGTCGCATGGGCCGTCACCATACGGACGGCGCGGCCCCGCGCCACGAAAGGCATGGGTCGGCGACGCGGGGACCGATGACTCACGCGCGATCGAGCAGGAGTCCGGAGTTGCCCGGCTCGGAGGCCGAGCACCGCATCTCACGTATCATCCTCGCACTGCGTGCGATCACGTCATGACAGGCGAGCAACCGATGTCTGTCCACCACCCACCTCGGAACCGCCATGCGACCGGGCGCGTGCGAACCCCGGCCATGCTCGCCGGCCTGCTCGCGCTTGCATTGCCAGGATGTTTGACCAGCGCCCTCTGGAGCGACGACACGACCAATGTCGCTGCGATCCAGCGCACCGAGTTCCTCGTTGCGGCAGTTGGCACCTGCAGCGGTCAGGCTGCAGGCGATGCGGCCGATCCCTGTGTCGTCCTCTGCGTGGACGCGCGTGAAAACGGCCCCGCGTCGACCCTGAACAACCCGTTGGCCCCGGTGCAGCTGCTGTTGTTCCCATCGGACGCGCCGACTCGCGACGCCATTGTCGCGCTGCTCACCGAGGAACCGGTCGGCCCGCTCGATCGCCGCGTTCTGGTGGTCCATTGGACCTACACATCGTTCGGCGATGTTTTCGCGACGGCGGAGGTCGACCTTGGCGGCGAAATGGCGCCGGGACTGCTCCAACGACTCGACGGCAGCGCCGTGGCCGCGCTGCTGGCCTCACCGCGGACCGTTCCGCGTGCACGTCTGCTCGATGAAGGGAACACAGCTCAGGTCGAGGCAGCGGAGCGCGTCGATTGGCGCCTGGTGCTGCCTTTCGATCCCGAGGGTCGTGGTGAAGTGCTGGCCGGGGTCCGCGACGACGGAGCCAGTGACGGCGACCTGGATCTCCTCGTGCGCGTTGGCGACCGCGATCGCGGCCACGTCGTGCGCGTCCCCGCAAAGGTGACCCCGATGCTCTGCAGCCTGCGGCGCGAATCGCTGCTGTACGATCGCTATCGCCTGCGAGCCAGGTGCCGCGCCGCAGTACCGTTTTCACCGGGACCCGTGGCGAACACGGCGCCGCCGAAGCAGGCGACGACACTCGCGCTCACCACCACGGTCGAAGCCAAGGAGAAGCGGATCACGCTGCCGGTGAAGGTCCTGCTGACTCCGTTCGCCGCTACCGCCGACGTCCTCCTGTGGTTGCTCAGGCACGGTCCCGTGGACATACAGGCCCTCCATCCACCGGAGAACCCGAACGTAGGCATCATCCAGTCGAGCAAGGCAGGGAAGCGGTAGCCTTGCGGATAGCCCCCGGCGATGCATTGTCGACTACGTGCAGCTTGCGCTCCGACGGGGGGGTGGGCTTGCCCCGGAAAAGTGGACACCCAACTCGGTGTCGCGAGCAGCTGGCGCCCGCAAGGATGCGCGCGAGCCGGGGTCTCTTGCAGATGGCCGGCCTTCGGCCACGCGAGTCAACCGAGTCGCCGCGAGTCGCTCTCGCCGACCAGCGCATGTGTCGATGAGGCCGAGAAGCCCTTGGCCGTCCAGGCTTACGAGCGTTGCTGGCTGGCGAGGTTCCCTTGGCCGAGACGGAACCCCGCTCTCGAGCGCACGGTGCTCAAGAGCACCTTCGCGCGCAGTCGATGATGGCGAGGATGCGGTAGGGACGAGCAACACCGCGCGCCACGCTCGAGGCCGTTCGAGCAGGAGCACAGCACATGGCTTGGGGCAAGCACAAGGACCAGGAGCAGCCGCCGGAGTCGTCGACCAAAGAGCACGCCGTGGCGGTACTCGACGACACCTCGGTCGTGGAGATCCAGCTGGGGCCGGAGATCACCGGCAGTGCATCGGCCGGTCGGTGCACATCAAGGGCGACATCCAAGGCCACGAGGACATCAGGATCGACGGCACCGTCGAAGGCAGCGTCTCTGTCGAAGACCATTGCCTCGCGATCGGCGAGCATGGCCACATCCAGGCCGACATCTCGGCGCGGTCGGTGATCGTCGAAGGCCAGGTGGTCGGCAACATCACCGCCGAGGACCGCGTCGAAGTCGCGGCCACGGGTTCGGTGCTCGGCAACATCCGCGCGGCCCGCGTCGTGCTCGCCGAAGGCGCCCGCTTCAAGGGCAGCATCGACATGGGATCCGAGACGGTGAGCGCGGAGGCAGTCGCCCCACCGCCGCCGCCGGCACCGGCCCCGGCGCCGGCAGACGCGGTCGGCACCCGACTTGCCTCGCTGTTCGGCAACAAGAAACCCGGGTCCGAGAACGGCTGATCGGTACGGCCACGCCGCGCGCGGAAGGGAACGCGTCGCAACCAGGCCGTCACTCGGCCGATACCGCCGCCGGATTCCAGCACGCCACCTTGACGCCGTTGCCGAACACGTCGAGGACGCCGAGCCCGCCGTGCGGCAGGTTGAGCGACACGCAGCGTGACAGCCGCATGCCGAGCATCGCCGCGGCAAACCCCGACAGCAGCGTGCCGGGCAGCACCACCGCCAGCGACTTGCCCAATACCGAGGGCGCGGTGTCGGTCCACCACGACAGCATGCGTTCGACAGCTTCGCCGAGGCTCTCGCCGCCGGGGGCCCGCGCGTCGCCGAACTCGGCGAAGAACGTGCGCACGGCGGCGTCCTCGGTGCGCATGACGTCCTCCCAGGTGCGGCCCTGCCACGTGCCCATCTCCTGATCGCGCAGCCGGGTGTTGGGCCGGGCCTCGAGGTTCTTGGCCTGCGCCAGCCCGCGCGCCGGGTCGTGGCACTGCGGCTGGCTCGAGCTGTGCACTTCGGCGAGCTCGACCGGCCGCAGCCACGCGAGCCACAGCAGCAGCTGGCCGCGGCCGCGCCGGCTCAGCTCGGCGGGGCCGGCGCCGACCGCGCGGGTGGCGTGGGCGGCGTCCAGCTCCGGGTGGCGCAACAACCAGAGACGGCAGCAGTCGGTGGGTTCGGGCAGCACCGCGGCATCTTCGAACGGCGCCGCCCCGAGTTCCATCATGGAAGCGGCGCTGGCCACGGGCTAGCCTCGCGCGCGTGACCTTCGCCGTATTCAAGACCGGCATCGACGGCCTCGACGCCATCCTCGGCGGCGGCATCCGCTATCCCGACGACAGCGCCGCGTTCGTCTGCATCGCCGGCGGCCCCGGCACCGGCAAGACGCTGCTGGCGCTCGAACTGGTGGCGCGGGCGTTCCTCGACGGCGCCGACGGCACCACCTACCTCTACTACTCGGTCGAGCACAGCCCCGAGGGCCTGTACAAGAAGATCGAGTCCGACTTCGACTGGTTCCGGAAGGAAGGCACGGTGACGCCGCTGCCGCGCGAGGTGCCGACCAAGCTGGTGCTCGAGGGCAAGACCAGGAAGGGCACCACGCGGCTGCTGTTGACCCAGGCGCGGCCGGCGGCGATGCAGCAGAAGACCGCGCGCGGCACCACGGTCGACATCGAGTGGATCCTGGCGGAGATCAAGAACCACACGGTCGCCGGGCCGGTGCCGCTGGTGGTGATCGACAACGTCGGCCTGCTGCTGACCGACCTCGAGTACTTCGAGAAGCGCTCGGCGCTGCTGGAGACGCGCCGGCAGCTGCTCGACAGCAAGATCCACGGCGTGTTCGTGATGGAAGACGCCAGCCCGCGCGATCTGCGGCTGCCGTCGGCGGAGGAGTTCTCGACCGACCTGATGATCCTGCTGTCGTTCCGCGAGGAGGCGACCGACTTCAAGGCGCGCGCGCTCGAGATCCTGAAGGCGCGGCACCAGTACTACTACCGCGGCGTACACCACTTCTCGATCGCCGGCCGCAGCGTCACGCGCGACATCTACCTCGGCGCCCGCAACGAACGCGGCCCCGGCATCCACATCTACCCGTCGGTGGCGGCGCAGCTGTCGATCACGCGCGACCAGGCCGAGTTCAAGGTGCCGCGGCGCGGCACCGAGGCGATCGACATGGGCCACCCGGACCTCAACCAGGCGTTCCTCAACGCCACCGGCCCGGGCCTGGTGTCGTCGACCGTGCTGCTGGCCGAACCGGGCACGCGCGCGACGTTCCTGGCGCTGCGCTTCCTCGCCGCCGGCCTGCGCCGCGGCGAACGCGTGCTGCTGGTGTCGACGCGCGAGGACCGCGACGCCATCCGCCGCATCTGCCAGCGCGAAGCCGTGCTGCGCGAGTGCTGCCTCAGCGCCGACGGCAGCTTCCATCCCGACTTCCGCGTGCTCTACCTGCACCCCGAGTTCATCGCCCCGGGCAAGTTCACCTGGGACCTGATCCGCCTGTGCGAGGGCGGCCACGGCGAGTCCGGCCGGCAGGTCGGTCGCATGGCGTTCGACAACCTGTTCCGGCTGCAGGACCGCTTCCCGCTGATCAAGGAGCAGAAGTTCCTGATCGCGGCGCTGCTCGACATGCTGCGCTACCGCGGCATCACGCCGCTGCTGATCGACATGGTGCCGCCGGGCAGCAGCCGCGGGCGCTCCGAGTTCGATCCGTCGCCGTACCTGATCGGCTTCGACAACGTGGTGCACCTGTTCATCGAACATGGCGACGGACCGGCGCGCGCCTGCTTCCGCATCCTCAAGTCGATGGGCAACGACTACGTCACCGACCCGGTGCCGATCGACTGGCGGCGGGCCTGACCGGAGTCCGATCGGTCCCGAGGACGGTCTTGTTCGGGCAACTCCCGCTGCGAAGGCCAGCATCCGGCCGGCAGTCGGGCACCGCCGCCGGCGCTACTTCAACGCGCCTGGGACCCCGACGGCCAGCCACTGCCCCCAGCCGCTGCCGTGGTCCTCGCCGACGACCAGAACGCTCTTGCCGGCGACGCGACTCGCGGGAACGAGCCAGGCTCGCCAGCCAAGCTCGGCGTGCGGCCTGAGCAGGACGGCCAGTTCACTCTGCGTGGATTGCTCGATGACGCGCACCGCGAGCCCTTCGCTCGACGGTCCACTCAGATACGGGATCGCGAAGCCGTCCGCGGGCGCGACGAACGGGCCGAAGGTCACGCTGCCCTGGGCAGCGTCGCCGGCGCTGCCGCTGCCGTACCAGGCACCCGCGAGCGGCGCCACCTGGACGACTGCGGGCAGCGCGCCCAGACCGAAGGCGCCCTCGGGCGCCGCACTCGCACCGGCGATCGGCGCCCCGATCGCCGTGACCGGAAGGTCGTCGCCGCAGAAGTCTTCGATCGGCGCGCCGAGGCTGATCGCGTGCCGGTGGTCGCGTTCGAGCACGAACACCGACAGCTTGCTGTCGGGTGTCGGATGCCGATAGTTGGCACGCCAGCTCCAGGTTGCGCCGGCCTCTTCCTGCTGCACCGCGTAGCCGCGGCCGAGCCCGAGCACCCGCCCGCGCTGGTCGCAGACGACGAGTTCGGGCCGAGCGCCGGCCGTAGGCACGGTGCCGAGCAGCTCGCCGAAACCGCTTGCCCCGGCCAATGGCCCGACGGAGCACGATCCCGCGGCCGAACCGGCAGCGGCGATCGCGCAGTGCTGGTGCAGATCCTGGCCGAGCCAGCCGACGATTTCGTCGGCGCAACTGCCGAGCTGATGCTCGTGCACGAAGCGCAGGCGGTCCTGGATCTGGTCGGGGACAGGGTAGAGGCTGTGCAGCGCCTCGGCGCCGAAGGCCCCGACCTCGAGCGCCAGCGAGCCGCGCTCCATGCCGTCGTGCCAACCGCGGTACTCGCGCACCAATGTGGCCTGGAATCGCACCTGCACGGCAACGAACGCCAGCACGGCGACACCCGCCGCGACACGGGCGCGGTGCCGGTTCGCCGGCACCCGCGCCAGCGCGAGCCCGCCAAGTGCCGACCAGAACAGGAATGCCGAGGTCGAGTAGCGGCTCGCGGTCCCGTCCTCGAGGCCGATGCGTCCGAGCGCGGTCATGAAGCCGGAGCCGATGGTGAACAGGCAGGCGGCGCACAGCGCTGCCGGCGCTCGCGCCGGGTCGCGACGCCGCAGGATGCCGAACGCCAGCGCGCCGAGAACCACCAGACCCAGCGCTCCGGCGGTGGCGCAGGCCCGGAAGCCAAAGCCGCGCATCGGGCTGCCGACGTAGCCGAGCACGAACGCGAGCACCTGCGGCAGGTGTTCGGTCACGGAGGTCACCGGGTTGGCATGCGCGCCCGGAGAACCGTAGCCATGCAGGTAGCAAGCGACCGTCGCCGTGCCGATCGCCGCCAGCGTGACGACCTGGCGATACGGCCGGCGCTGGAACCAGGCGAGCACGCACAGCAGCGGCCAGATCGCGATGCCATTCGCCATCATGCCACTGGCGACGACTCCCAGCAGACTCGCCAGCGCGATCGCGGCGGCGCCGCCGTTCCGGGCGAGCGCGGCAATGGCCATCGCCGCCGCGCAGTAGACGCCGGCGAACTGCACCTGGAAACCCCAGAACAGGTTGTTCATCTGCGCACTGGACGCCGCGCCGGCGATCGCCAGCGCGCAGTGCAGCAGCGTCGTGCCCGCGGCCCGGGTTCCGGCGCGCGCGCCGAGCCGCACCAGTGTCACGACCAGTGCGAGCTGGAGCGCCGCGGTGGCGCCGATCGGGAACACCCCGCGTCCCGAGAACAGCGCGAAGTCGACCCAGAACAGCAGCCGCGGGAACAGGATGCGATGCTCGTTGTGCTGCCGCCACAGCTCGGCGAGGCCATAGGCGCCGCGATCCTGCAGCTGCAGGTCCTCGACGAACGCCCACTGGTCCCAGAACACCACCGGGTGCCAGAGTTGCACCACCGAACGCGCGGTGGTGATCACGACGAACGCCGCCCCGACCAGCGCCGCCAGTGCGAGGACGCGCAGGATCGAGGCGCTACGATCGGCCGCCGGTGCGCTGCCGGTCACCCGATGCCCCTTGGCGACGGGACCGGGCCGGGGAGCTGGCGAACGCCCCGACCGCGGCGCCACCGGCCGTTCCCGAGCTCGCAACCGGTGCTCGGCGCTCGTGGCCGCGGGACGAACCGCATCATCAGGTGCCGGATCGTAGTTACAGTGCCCGGCCTGTTCGAGGCCAATCCGCCACGTTCCCGGGCGGCTCAGTGCCATGGCCGACCCGGGCTGACCCACGACTACGATCGCCTGCGCCCGATGAAGACCCTCACCGTCATCTGCTCGGTCCACAACGAGGAACTGACGATCCCGTTGTTCTTCGCGCGCCTGGCCGCGGTGTTCGCGCAACTCGGCGGGCGCTACCGCACGCAACTGTTCTTCGTCGACAACGGCTGCACCGACCGTTCGCTCGAGCTCATCCGCGGCCTCGCCGACGCGCAGCCGTGGGTCTACGTCTGGGTGCTGAGCCGCAACTTCGGCTACCAGTGCGCGGTCGATGCCGGGCTGCGCCACAGCCCCGGCGACCTGTTCGTCGTCATCGACGTCGATTGCGAGGACCCGCCGGAGATGATCCCCGAGTTCCTGGCGCAACACGAGGACGGCTACGACATCGTCTATGGCGAACGGGTCGACCGGCCGGAGAACGCGCTGCTCAAGGCCGGCCGCAAGCTGTTCTACCGCGTGATCCGCAGCGTCGCCGACGACAACTTCGTGCTCGACATGGCCGAGTTCAGCCTGATCACGGCCGAGGTGCGCGATGCGATCGTGCAGGACACCAATTCGTTCCCGTTCGTGCGCGCGTCGATCGGCCGCATCGGCTTCCGCCGGAAGGCGATCCCGTACAAGCGCCAGCACCGCGTTGCCGGCCGGACGCACTACAACTTCCTCGGTCTCTTGCTGTTCGCCATCGCCGGCATCCTGTCGGCATCGACGTTTCCGCTGCGCGTCGCCACCTACCTGTTCCCGCTGCTGGTGCTGGCGATGATCGCGCTGGTCATGGCCGGTGCGGTCTGGAGCCTGTCGTGGACCACGCCGGCACTGTGCGCGCTCGGCTTTGCCTACTGCGGCTATGTGCTGGCGGCGACGGCGCTGTACGTGGCGCGCATCTACAAGAACGGCCTGCTGCGGCCGAACGTGATCCTGCGGCCGCAGCTGTGCCGGCTGCCGGCGGAGCTGGCGATCGCCCTGCCAGGCGGCGAGCGCAACTGGGTCATGCCGGCGCAGCCGCCGGCCGCACGGCCGACGGTGGCGCCGCCGGCGGCGGTGCCGGCCGCGGCCAGCAAGCAGCCATGAAGGCAGCGACCGCGGCGGTGCAGCTGCGCAGCTTCGACGGTGGCGTCCGTATCGCCACGCGCCATTGCCGTCCCGATCGCCTGGCGTTCTGGGACGACCCCGACCGCGACACGCGGCGGATCGCGCGCGGCGCCGGTCTGTCCTACGCCGCCGCCAGTTTTTCTGCCGACGCGATCAGCACCGACCACCGCTCGTTCGATCGCATCCTCGGCTTCGATGCGGCGGGCAAGACCCTCGAGGTCGAAGCCGGCATCGCGCTCGGCAAGGTCTACGAGTTCCTGGCGCCGCGCGGCTTCTACCTGGCGGTGCAGCCGGGTCACCCGTCGATCACGATCGGCGGCTGCATCGCCACCGATGTGCACGGCAAGCACCAGGCGCGCGATGGCACGTTCGAAGGCCACGTGCGCAGCCTGCGGCTGTTCCATCCCGACCACGGCGTGCTGGAGCTGTCGCGCGAGCAGGAGCCGTCGCTGTTCGAACTCACCTGCGGCGGCTATGGCCTGACCGGCGACATCCTGTCGGCGAAGCTGGCGGTCGTGCAGCTCGCAGCACCGCGCGTCCTGGTGACGACCACGCCGCTGCCCGACATCCGCGCGCTGCCCGAGGCACTGGCCAGCGCCAGCGCGCGCGCCGACCAGCTCTACTCCTGGCACGACTTCACCGCCCGCGGTGACCGCTTCGGCCATGGCTACCTGATCGAAGGTCGCTGGGTCACGGACCGCGCGACCGAAGTGCACCGGCCGCGGCCATGGCACAGCCGGCTCGATGCCGACAACCGCGGCGCCTTCCGGCTCGGCTGCTTCAACCGGCTGACGACGCGGCCGTTCAACGCGCTGTACCAGCGCCTGCTGCGGCGGCAGAGCGCGCCGCAGCAGCTCGAGCTGTTCGACTTCCTGTTCCCGGTGCACGACAAGGAAGTGTACTTCAAGCTGTTCGGCCGCCGCGGCTTCCACGAACTGCAGGTGCTGGTGCCGGTCGCCGCGTTCCCGGAGTTCCTGCAGCGCCTGCGCGCCGCGATCGAGCGGCTGCGCCTGCCGGTCACGCTGGCCTCGGCCAAGCTGTTCCGCGGCGAACGGCGGCTGCTGCGCTTCACCGGCGACGGCATCTGTCTGGCGATCGACTTCCCGCGCTCGCGCCGCAGCGCCGCGTTCGCCACCGCAGTCGACGCCATGCTGCCCGGACTCGGCGGCTGGCCGAACCTGATCAAGGACTCGCGGCTGCCGCTGGCCACGGTGCGCGCCACGTATCCGCAGTACGAGCAGTTCTGCGAACGCCTGCACGCGTTCGACCCGCGCCGGCTCTATCGTTCGGAAATGTCGGAGCGGCTCGGGCTGTGACGATCGTCATCGTCGGCGCCTCGGCGGGACTCGGCCGCGCCCTGGCCGAGGAGCTGGCGCGGCGCGGGCATCCGCTGCTGCTGGCTGCGCGCGATGCCCGCGACCTGCAGGCGCTGGCCGCCGATCTCGTGCTGCGCTTTGCCGTGACGGTCGGCACGCTGGCGTTCGACCTCGCCGACCCGCAGGCCGATTGGCCCGCCCTTGCGGCGACGATCGCGCGCCACGGACCTCTCGAAGGGCTCTACCTGCCGGCCGGCCTGTCGCGCCGCGACGACACCGGTGATCTCGACGCCAGCTCGATCCGCACGCTGGTCGATGCCAACCTGACCGGCATCGCCTGCCTGGTCACGGCGGTGTGGCCGCTGCTGCTCGCGGCGCCGCGCGCGACGCTGGCCGGCTTCGGCTCGATTGCGGCCGTGCGCGGCCGGCGGCAGAACATCGTCTATGCCGCGGCCAAGCGCGGGCTGCTGAGCTTGTTCGAGAGCCTGCGCCATCGCGCGGTCGGCTCCGGACTCCACGTGCAGACGTTCCAGGTCGGCTTCCTCGACACGCAGCAGACGTTCGGCAAGAGAACCCTGCTGCCGAGGGCCAGTCCGCAGGCTGCCGCGCGCCGTGTCGCCGCATTGCTGCACCGCGATTGCGGCACGGTCTGGCTGCCCTGGTCGTGGCGGTTCATCGCCATGCTGGTGCGCGCCATGCCCTGGCTGGTGTTCCGTCGGCTCGACTTCTGATCGCGGTCCGACCGCCGCATGCGACGCCGCTATCCGGCGACGGCATGGCGCTGCTGCAACGCCGCGAGCGCCTGCCGGTAGCACGCGGCCGCGTCGGCGGCGTGCGCGATGGTCATGCGCAGATCCTCGAGCAGACCGTTGTGCAGGCCATAGATCCAGCCGTGCACGACGACGCTCTGGCCGCGCGCCCACGCATCCTGCACCACGGTGGTGCCACAGACATTGAGCGCCTGCTCGAGCACGTTGAGTTCGCACAGTGCCTGCAGCCGCAGCTCGTCGTCGCGCAGGGTGTCGAGCCAGACGCGGTGCTTGCTGCGTACGTCCTGCACGTGGCGGAGCCAATTGTCGGCGATGCCGATGCGGCGGTCGTGCAGCGCCGCGGTGACGCCGCCACAGCCATAGTGGCCGACGACCATGATGTGGCGCACCTGCAGCAGGTCGATCGCGTACTGCATCGCCGACAGCGCGTTGAGGTCCGAGTGCACGACGACATTGGCGACGTTGCGGTGCACGAACACGTCGCCGGGCATCAGCCCGAGGATCTCGTTCGCGGGCACGCGGCTGTCGGCACAGCCGATCCACAGGTACCGCGGCGCCTGCTGCTTGATCAGCCGGGTGAAGAACCCCGGGTGGCGGGCCTCGACGTCACGCGCCCAGCGACGGTTGCTGTCGAACAGTTCACGGAGGTCGTCCATGTCCAGGGCGGGAGTCTAGTGCTCGCCAGCACGGAAGCGACTCTGCGGATGCCGGCCCTCGCGGCGACTGTCGCGTCGCTGCTGCACCTCGGCAGCACGTTCACGGTCCAGCTGACGAACCTGCCGCCGTCCCCGCTCGCCACCCGGCCATTCCTGTCAGTTGATTAGCATGGCGACGGCTTTGCCCGAGCGGGCGCGCTGAAGTGACAACCACACGCCGGACGCCGCCACCAATTCTGGCGACCTGGCGATGGCAACCTCGCCGAAACTCGCGGCTGGCTGCGACGCACTTGTGACGCAACCCTAGGATGAACCGTGTCCGCACGTGTGACGGATCCCGATTCTCGCGCTCGCCGTCCGGTGGTCACGTCTGGCTGCTCCGCATGCCCATCTCGTTCCATCCACCAAGCGATCTGCCATGAACGACCGTGCGCAACGCAAGGTCCGTCTTCGCGCAGTGCTCGGACCAGCGGCGCTGTTCGGCTCGGTCTGCCTGTCGGGTTGTGCAGCGACGGCTGACTTCCTCGAGCACACTCTCTGGCGAGACAACCACCTGCTCGCGCGCGAGGATCATCCGTGGCACTCGGGGCCAGGGCAGCTCGTCGGCGGCGTGGTGGGCTGTATCGTCTTCGTGCCGCTGCTCCCCGTTTTCCTGCTCGAGACCATCGTCGAAGGAGAACCGATGGAGAGTGGTCACCAGGTGAGCAAAGTCCTTGCTGGCACGGTGGGCGGCGTCGCCGGCTCCATCATCGCAATGCCGTTCTACGTCATCGGCTTCCCGCTGGAGTTCGTCGATTGGAAGGCGAACGAGGCGGCCGCGCAGAAGCCAGACCAATAACCCATGCCCGATCACGACGGGCCGGACTGATCAAGGCTTCTGCCACTGTCGGGAACGACGTTCAGAACACGACGATGTGCAGCGCATTCGACGTCGCGAACGGCAACGGTACGCCGTAGGCGGGGTCGAGCACCGCGACCTGGCTCGACACGAACAGTCCGGCCAGTGCCCCGTTCGCCGGGATCGGCAGGGCAAAGCTCACGTGTCCGCTGGCGCCGGGTGACGCGGCGTTCGCGAGCACGTCACCGGTGCCCGTGGCGCCGAACCGGACCACGTGGTCGTCCGTGAGCTGCATGCAGCCCTGCGGCAGGCCCGGTACCGCCATGCCGACGAAGGTCGGATCGAGGCCGAGCACCAACATCGCGGTCAGGCCGGGCGGGAAGCCCGTGCCCTCGACGGCGAAGTCGGCATTGCCGACGGCGGGCTGCTGGTTCGTGAACATCGTGCCCCAGCCAGTGCCGGCCCAGCACGCCCTGCCGAACAAGCTCACATGCGCGCCGTCGATCCAGTGACAGAAGAGCCGACACTTGAGCGCTACCGGTGTCGGTTGCAGCGTCCAGGTCGAGCCGACGAGGCGCGCCGTCGGCATCGTCGAGCCACCTGGTTCGAACGGCTCGCTGGACGATCCCGGTTCGGTCCACACGACCCAGTCCAGCTCCGGAAACCTGCCAGGGGCAATGTCGAAATCGAGGTTCGTACCCTGCCAGGCATCGCCGAGCGCGGGCGAGATCTGCCAAGTGCCGCCGCTGTGCCGGCCCAATGGCAGGTTGGTCGCAGGATCGTTGTACCACAACTCCAGCGTCATGAAGCCCGGCGTGTATGCCGTGTTGCCGGTGAGTATCTCGATGCCCTGGTAGGTGTGGTTCGCCGCGAGAGTGATCTGGAACGCGTAGACGTTCGGGCTGCCGGCGGTGCTGCTCGTCAGTGCGCCGCTCAGGTTGTTGTTTGCGTCGTTGAACGACAGACACGGGATGCCTTGTGCGGACGACGCGGCGGCGAACAGAATGCATGCGATCGGAAGTCGGGCCATGGTTGCTCCTTTGGCATCGCAGAAAGAGCGATGGGCCTCCCGGCCCATCCGAGAGATACGCAGATGTTCGGCAGAGTCGGGTTGCGCGTCAATTGGCGGTCGCGCAGGCCCGAAAGGCAGCTCGCGCGACGGCGGGATTCGTGCCGCGCGTCCGCCTGCCGGCGCCATCAGCGCGGCAGACCGACCGGCACGTTCGCCGCGCGCCCATGCATCAGCGCCTCGATCGCATCCGGCGTCGACGGCACGCCGGCCGACAGCACCTCATAGCCAGTCTCGGTCACCAGCACCGTGTCCTCGATGCGGCAGCCCATGCCCTTGTCCTTCAGATACGCACCGGGCTCGACCGTGATCACCATGCCAGCCGCCAGCACGTCTTCCGTCGGGTCGTGCACCGCGAGGCCGACGTGGTGGCACGGGCCGTGGTCCGAACGGTAGCCGCGGGCGAGCAGCAGCTCCGCGCACTTCTTGCTCAGCTCGCCGAGCCTGGCGCCGGGCTTGACGTCCTTGAGCAGCGCCTGCTGGATCTCGTACACGTTCTGCACCAGCTCCCGCTGCGCCGGCGAGAACCTGCCCGAGGCTGGGAACGTACGCGTCACGTCGGCGGCATAGCCGCGCACGGTCGGCGCATAGTCCATGACGATCAGGTCGTCAGGCGCCAGCTGCTGGTCGTTCTTCATGTAGTGCAGCACGCAGCCGTTCTTGCCGGCGCCGACGATCGCGCCATAGGCATCCGGGCCGGCACCGTGCAGCGAGAACACGTAGCGCGCCGTGGCGGCGAGCTGGAACTCGTACATGCCGGGCCGCGCGCCGCGCATCGCCGCGGCGATGCCTTCGGCGGCGGTCGCGGCCGAACTGCGCAGCGCCGCCAGTTCCTCGGGCGCCTTCAGCACGCGCAGCTTGTGCAGCACCGGCGTGATGTCCTGGACCTCGAGCCCCGGGAACATCAGCAGCAGCTTGTCCTTCAGCGCCTGCTCGCGGCTCACGCGGCCGTCGAGCGGATCGCCGGCCTGTGCGTCGGCAGCACCCCCGGCGGATCCCGGCGTGCCGGTCGGCGGCACCGCCGCCTGCAACTGGGTCCACAGCACCGGCCGCTTGCCGTCGGCGCCGGGCGCGAACAGTTCCTTGAGCCGGTCTTCGAGCTGGCGCACGTTGGCGACCGTGCCGAAGCCGGTGCGGGTCGCCGCCGGAGCACCCGGCGCCAGGAACTCGCCCTCCCATTGCGCCGTGAACCGCGTCGGTGGCGGCACCAGCAGTTCGTCGACGGCGGCAGAGACCAGCAGCGCGATCCCCGGCTCGCTGACGCCGGTCAGGTAATAGAAGTCCTGGTCCTGCTGGAAGAGGCCCATGTCGGCGCGCCTGGTGGCACCGCGCAGCAGCAGCACGCCGTTCTGCAGGTGCTGCCGCACGGCATCGCGGCGCGCGTGGAAGTGCACCGTCGGCAACGGCGGCAGCGGGGCGATCACTTCGCTGGCGGTACCGGCAGTAACGACGGTCGCAGGCTGCTGGGCAACGAGGCCGGAGCCGGCCAGGGCGACGATGACGAGGTGGCGCAGGAGCATGGCGCAAGACTACGCCGCGGCGATGGCGTTGTCTTTGCCCACCCACCGCGCGGTGACGCGGCACTGCACGGCACCTCGGGTCACCGGTCGTGCATCCTCGCGCAAGCAGGAGGTTCACCCGGACCGGTCATGATCCCCGGCGTCAGGCGTCAGCGACTGACGCTGCCCTGGTGTCCGGCGACGATCTGCTCGACCACCGCCGGCTCGGCCAGCGTGGTGATGTCGCCGAGGTCCTGGTAGTTGCCTTCGGCGATCTTGCGCAGGATGCGGCGCATGATCTTGCCGCTGCGGGTCTTCGGCAGCCCCGGCACCAGCTGGATGCGGTCGGGCACCGCCAGGGCGCCGATGACCTTGCGCACCTGTGTCTTGAGCGCGCCCACGAGATCGTCCGGCTTCACGCCGTCGGCGCTCCGGGTCAGGATCACATAGGCGTGGATGCCCTGACCCTTGAGGTCGTGCGGAAAGCCGACGACCGCGGCCTCGGCGACATAGTCGTGTGCCACCAGAGCGCTCTCGACCTCGGCGGTGCCGAGGCGATGGCCCGACACGTTGAGCACGTCGTCGACGCGGCCGGTGATCCAATAGAAGCCGTCCTGGTCGCGCCGGCAGCCGTCGCCGGTGAAGTACTTGCCCGGATAGGTACTGAAATACGTCTTCTTGAAGCGGTCGTGGTCGCCCCAGATCGTGCGCGCCTGACCGGGCCACGAGCCGACCAGGCAGAGGTTGCCGCTGACACCATTCCCGAGCAGTTCCCTGCCCTGCTCGTCGACCAGCACCGGCCGCACGCCGGGCAGCGGAAAGGTCGCCGAGCCGGGCTTGCACGGCGTCGCGCCCGGCAGCGCCGAGATCATGATGCCGCCGGTCTCGGTCTGCCACCAGGTGTCGACCACGGCGCAGCACCGCTCGCCGACGACGTCGTGGTACCACTCCCACACCTCGGGATTGATCGGCTCGCCGACCGAGCCGAGCACGCGCAGCGACGTGCGTCTGTACTTCTTGACCAGGTCGTCGCTGTACCGGTGGATCGCCCGCAGCGCCGTCGGCGCGGTGTAGAAGATCGTCACCTGCAGGTCGTCGATGACCTGCCAATAGCGCCCCGCATCCGGATACAGCGGCGTCGACTCGAACATCACCGTCGTGGCGCCATTGCACAGCGGGCCATAGACGATGTAGCTGTGGCCGGTGATCCAGCCGACGTCGGCGGCGCAGAAGTAGACGTCGCCCGGATGCCAGTCGAACACCACCTGGTGGGTGTACGCGGCATACAGCAGATAACCGGCGGTCGTGTGCAGCTGCCCCTTCGGCTTGCCGGTCGAGCCCGAGGTGTAGAGCACGAACAACGGCGACTCGCTGTCCATCCATTCGCACGGCGCATAGCCGCGCTGCCGCGCCATCTCCTCGCCGAGGTCGAGGTCGCGGCCCGGCTGCATCGGCACCGTGGCCTTGGTCCGCTGTGCCACCAGCACCGTGTGCACCGGCAGCGCCGCGACCGCCTCGTCGACGATCTGCTTCAGCTGGATGACCTTGCCGCCGCGCAACCCTTCGTTGGCGGTCAGCACCACGCGACAGTCGGCATCGACGATGCGGTCGCGCAGCGATTCGGCCGAGAAGCCGGCGAACACCACCGAATGAACCGCGCCGATGCGCGCGCAGGCGAGCATCGCGTAGGCGATCTCCGGGATCATCGGCAGATAGAGACACACGCGGTCACCGCGGCGCACGCCGTGGTGCACCAGCACGTTGGCCAGCCGGCAGACGTTCTCGTGCAGTTCGCGGTAGCTGATCTTCCGGTACGTCGAAGGCTCGTCGCCGACCCACACGATCGCCGTCTGCTCGGCCTTGTCGGCCAGATGCCGGTCGACGCAGTTGTACGCGACATTGAGCTTGCCGTCCGTGAACCAGCTGAACTCGGCGTCGGCGAACTGCTGGCGCACGACCTGCGAGTACGGCGAAAAGAACGACAGCCGCTCGGCCTGCTTGCGCCAGAACGTCGCCGGGTCGGCCAGCGACGCGTCGTACAGCGCCAGGTACTGCGCGAACGACGATATGTGGGCGCGCGCGGCGATGTGGGCCTTCGGCGGTTCGATGCGTTCGGTCATGACCTGGTCGCCGGCCGCTACCTGCGGCCCAGCAGCCAGCGTAGCAGCGTGCGCACCGCCGTGCCGGCCGCACCCGCCTTGTAGTAGTCCTTGCTGTTGCCGCCGTAGGCGGTGCCGGCGATGTCGAGGTGCGCCCACGGCGTGTCGCCGGCGAAGTAGCCGAGGAACGCGCCGCCGGCGATCGAGCCGTTGCCGTGCTGCGGGCCGTTGATGTTCTGCAGGTCGGCGAACTTGCTCTTCATCTGCTCCTTGTGCACGTCCCACAGCGGCAATTGCCACAGCGGCTCGTCGGCCTGCTTGCCTGCGGCGATCAGCGCGTCGATCAGCTTCTGGTCGTTGCCCATGATGCCGGCGACTTCGTGGCCGAGCGCCACCACCACGGCGCCGGTCAGCGTCGCCAGGTCGACCAGCTGCTTCGGCTGGTGGAATTTCCTGGCGTAGGCGATCGCGTCGGCCAGCACCAGCCGGCCTTCGGCGTCGGTGTTCAGCACCTCGATCGTGTGCCCGTCCATCGCCCGCACCACGTCGCCGGGATTCTGCGCCGCCGGGCCCGGCATGTTCTCGGCGGCGGCGACCACGCCGACGATGCGCGTGTTCCTGGCCGCGCCGGCGAGCGCGCCGTGGCGCAGCGCGTGGAACAGGCCGAGCACGGCGCCGGCGCCGCACATGTCGTAGCGCATCTCGTCCATCTTGGCCGCCGGCTTGATCGAGATGCCGCCGGTGTCGAACGTCAGGCCCTTGCCGACCACGCACACCGTGTCCTTGCCCTTGCCGTATTCGAGCACCAGCAGCTTCGGCGGCTTGGCGCTGCCCTGCGCCACGCCGAGCAGCGAGCCCATGCCGAGTCGCTGCATGTCGCGGCGCTCGAGCACCTTGACCCTGATGCCGCCGCCGGCGAGGCTCTTCGCCGCGCTCGCCAGTGCCGCCGGCGTGCACACATTGCTCGGCTGGTTCTCGAGATCGCGGGCGAACACAGTCGCCCGGGCGGCGATCTCGCCGAGCGCGAAGCCGCGCGCGAACGCCGCGGTGTCGCTGCCGAGGAACACCACCGTGCAGTCCTGGCCCTTGCGCGGCTTCGACTTGTCCTTCTTCGGCGGCTCGTAGCGGTAGGCGCCGAGCAGCAGACCTTCGGCCAGAGCGCTGCCGGCAGCGGCCGCGTCGGTCTTGCCGAGCGCCTGCTGCCCCACCACCAGCACGAACCGGTCGATGCCGCAGTCCTCGGCCGTCGCCTGCGCCACCGCTGCCGCGCGGCGCAGCCGCTCGGTGCTCAGTTCCTTGCCCTTGCCGAGGCCGATGAAGCCGAGCCGCGGCACGCTGCCGCGCGGATGGAACAGGCTGACGTTGCGGAACGACAGCTTGAGATCGCCGGTCGCCTTGGCGGCCGCGACCGCCGCCGCCAGCCCTTTGCCGGCGTCCGGCCGCTCGCCATCCACGACGAACGCAAGGACGAGATCGGCGCGCGATGGAACGGCTCTCTGGATGCGGATCTTCATGGAATGGCGCGCAGGTTCTACCGCGTGCCGTGCTCCGGCTCCACCTCGCTCCCGCCGCCGATGCTATGGACCGCCGCCGCCCGGCAGGTTGCCGACCCAGCGGCCGCCGCCGCTGCCGTCGCGCAGCCGTTCGTGCTTGAAGATCGGCACCTCGTTCTTGAGCCGGTCCATCAGGAAGCGCGTGGCGTCGAACGCCGGCCCGCGATGCGGCGCCGACACCACCACCACGACCGACGCCTCGCCGACCGGCACGTCGCCGAGCCGGTGCACGACGCGGGCGCGGGTGATCGGGAACTGCTTGACCGCCTGCTCGAAGATCGCGCACATGACCTTCTGCGCCATCTCCGGATAGGCCTCGTAGCGCAGGCCGGCGACCGGACTGCCGTCGTTGTGGTCGCGCGTGGTGCCGGCGAACGTCACCACCGCACCGTCGCCGTCGGTGCGGCACTCGGCCTCGAGGCTGCGCGCGTCGATCGGCTGGCGCACGAGCTCGAAGCGGTACAGATCGCCGGTGCCGGCGCCGCCGCTGATCGGCGGGATGAACGCCACCTCGTCGCCCGGCCGCAGCAGCGTGTCGGCGCGCGCGTAGTCGCGGTTGACCGCGAACGTGACCGGCACGCGCAGCAGCGCCGGATGCTCCCGCGCCAGCAGCCGCCGCAGCCCGTCGACCGTGGTGCCGGCCGGCACCTCGGCCTCCAGCAGTTCGCGCCCGAGCACCTCGCGCACGGCGGCGAAGCAGCGCACGGTGACGCGGACCTCGGATTCGCTCATGCGCGCATCATTGCGCCCGCGGCCGGAAGGTGCCAGCGGGGAGGCACGGCGCAACCGGCTTCATCACAGCTGCGCGCAGCGCGCGCGCGGCGCCCACATGCGCCTGCTCGAGTGGCCCGCCGCAGGTTTCTTCCAACCATGACCAGGAGTCCGTGATCGACCACTGCGCGAGCAGCCACGGCCAGGCGCACGATTTCTGTCGGCGCGTGCTCGCCCGCTGTGCGGGCAGTGCGATGATGTGCGGTATCCCATCCTCACGAGGATCCATCATGAAGCCTGCCCGCGCCTTGCCGTTCACCGCCGTTCTCGTGCTGTTGCTGCCGCTCGCAGCCCAGGACAAGGTCGCGGCCCAGGACAAGCAACAACACCTGCTGCGCTACCAGTTCAAGGACGGCTCGATCCAGCACTTCGGCATCCACATGGGCATGGACATGAAGGGCGACATGGGCGGCACCAACTTCAACGTGACCACGCAGATGGTGCTGTTCCTGGAGACCAGGATCGGCGCCAGCAAGGACGGCAAGGCCGCGGTGTCGTCGACCGCGTACCGGCTGACGCTCAAGATGGACAACCCGATGATGCAGATCGACTACGACAGCGACCAGAAGGACAGCGATCCGGGCATGCTCAAGGAGATGGCCGAGATCGTCGGCAAGACCTTCACCATGATGGTCGACGATCGCGGCCGGGTGACCGATGCCAAGGCGCCCGAAGGGCTCGACGACGGCGTCATGCAGCAACTGATGGGCGGCGACCTCAACGGCTTCTTCGGCCAGTACTACCCGGAGCTGCCGGAGAAGCCGATCGAGGTCGGCGCCAGCTGGGACTACACCCGCAAGATGGAGGTCGGCCAGATGGGCCAGTCGGCGACCAAGGTGAACTCCAAACTGACCAAGGTCGAGGGCGGCAAGGCGTTCCTCGACCACGAGTTCCAGATCGACTTCAAGGGTGCCGAAGCCGGGCCCAGACCGGAACTGAAGAAGGCGGTCGGCACCTCGGTGCTCGACCTCGCCACCGGCACGCTCGGCGGCAGCGAGATGAAGATCGACATGAGCGTCGGCGGCGAGCAGGGCGGCCACGGCATGAAGATGGAGATGGCGACGACGATGGCGATGAAGCCCGAGGCCCCGCCGGCCAGGAAGGACGCGGCCAAGGGCGAGGCGAAGGACGCCGGCAGGGATGCCCAGAAGAAGGACGCCCAGAAGAAGGACCCCCAGAAGGACGCCAAGAAAGACGGCAAGTAGGCCGGCGCCGGTCGCGCGGCGGTCACTGCTGCAGGGCCTGCAGCACCAGATCGTGCAGCGCGCGCCGCACCGCGGTGATCTTGTCGTTCACGCGGCTCGGGTGCACGCGGTTGGTCAGCAGCACGACGCACAGGTCGTTTTGCGCATCGCACCACAGCGACGTGCCGGTGAAGCCCGTGTGGCCGAACGTGCCGGCGTCCACGATGGTGCCGGCCCAGCCGCCCGCCCGCGGCAGTTCGAAACCGAGCGCGCGCGTGCGCTCGGGACAGCCGGCCTGGGGCGTGGTCGCCGCCGCCACCAGCGGGCGCGGCAGCACGCTGCGGCCGCCGCCGAGGAAGCACAGGCCGATGCGCAGCACGTCGTCGGCGGTGCCGAACAGCCCGGCATGCCCGGCGACTCCGCCCATCGCCGCGGCATTCTCGTCGTGCACGCGGCCCTGCACCACGCCGCCGCGCGCCGGGTCGTCTTCGGTCGGCGCCGCGTCGATCGGCTCCGTGTCGGCGGCGACGAAGCGGGCGCCGCGCATGCCGAGCGCGGTGAACGTCTCGCGCCGCGCCACGGCGTCGAACGGCCGGCCACAGCAGCGCTCGACCACCGCCGCCAGCAGCAGGAAGCCGAGATCGCTGTAGACCACGGCGCCGGGCGGCGCGGCCACGAGGTCTGCGTGCGCGGCGGCGGCGACGATCGCGTCCTTGCCCTGCAGCGTGCGGTAGAACGGCACCGATGCCGGCAGGCCGCTGCGGTGCAGCAGCAGCTGGCGCAGCGTGAGCTGCTCCTTGCCGGCGCCGGTGAACTCCGGCAACCACTTCTGCAGCGGATCGTCGAGAGCCAGTCGCTGCTGCGCCACCAGGGCCAGCACCGTCGGCAACGTCGCGCACACCTTGGTCAGTGACGCGAGGTCGAACACGGTCGCCGGCGTGACCGCGGGCGCCGCCGCGGCGTAGCTGTACCGTCCGACCGCGACCTCGGCCACCAGCCGGCCGCGCGAGCTGACCAGGCACACGGCCCCGGGGAACGCCTGCTCGAGGGCCGCCTGCTGCAGCAGCGCCGTGATCCGTTCGGGCAGGTCGGCGGCGAGCCCTTCGCTCGCGGGCGCGCCGCGCTTGACATCATCGCCGGGGTACCAGCTGAGGCCGGTGCCGGCAGCGGCGACCCCTGGGATCGACACCGGCAGCCGGCCGGTGACCTCGGCCTCGCCGAGCAGCGCCAGCGCCGCCGCGCGTTCGAGCCGCGGCGAGCTGGCGTAGGCACACAAGTAGGTGCCGACCGACGGCAGCTGCCGCGCGAGGTACGGATTGCCGAACGCCACGGCGACGACCGGCTGCTCGGGCCGCAGCGCGGCCACCACCGGCAGCAGCGCCGGCGGCACCGAGGTCACGCCCGCGTACGCGCGGACCGGCAGGTGCAGCGCCAGCACCACGCGCTGCTTTGGCGCGATCGCCGCGACCGCGGCCGCGACTTCGGCGGCGCTGCTGCCCGCGTGCAGCCGCATGACCGCAACTTCGCCGAAGCGTTCGCGCAGCGCCGCGGCCAGCACCGTGCCGGTGTCGGGCTCGTCCTGGTCCTGCAACTGCAGCAGCAGCAGCGGCCCGCCCTTGCCGAGCGGCAGCAGGCCATCGCGGTCGGCCACCAACGTGATGCCGCGGGTGGCGATCTCGTCCGCGACCTGCTGGTGCGCCGCAGCGCCGACCTGCCGGCGCCAGTCCGGGTCCTGCCGGCCGCCGCCGCGGAGCAGACCGAGCCGCTGCTTGACCTGCAGGATCCGACCCACGGCGTCGTCGAGCCGCGCCATCGGCACGCGCCCGCTCGCGACCGCTGCGACCACGGCATCGCGCGCCGCGCACGGATCGGGTGGCATCAGCAGCACATCGGCGCCGGCGAGCAGCGCGCGCACGGCGACTTCGCCCGGCGGCAGCGCGTTCTTCACGCCGCCCATGTCGAGCGCGTCGGTGACGATCAGGCCGCGGAAGCCGAGCTCCTGGCGCAGCACTTCGCCGAGGATCCGCGGCGACAAGGTCGCCGGCACCGCCGGGTCCTCGCCGAGGCCCGGCACCGCCAGGTGTCCGGTCATCACCGCCTCGAGCCCTTCGCGGAAAGCGCGCGCGAACGGCAGCAGTTCGACCGCGTGCAGCCGCGCCGAGTCGCCGGGCACGGTCGGCAGCTGCAGGTGCGAATCGCTGCTCACGTCGCCGTGGCCGGGAAAGTGCTTGCCGCACGGCAGCACGCCCTTCTGGCGCACGCCGGCGGCGAACGCAGCGCCGAGCCGCGCCACGGCCGCCGGGTCCTCGCCGAAGCTGCGCACGTTGATGATCGGGTTGTCCGGGTTGCTGTTGACGTCGAGCACCGGCGCGAACGCCAGGTGGCAGCCGAGCGCCTTCGCTTCGGCGCCGGTCACCTCGCCCATCGCCCGCGCCAGCCGCGACAGGCCCGTGGCAGAGACCAGCATCTGGTTGCCCATGTCGGTGGCGCCACCAAAGCGCGCCGCCACGCCGCCCTCGAAGTCGCCGGCGAGCAGCAGCGGCACCTTGCTCGCGGCCTGCAGTTCGACGATCAGCGCGGCCGCCTCCTCGACCGGTCCGAGGCTCAGGATCACGCCACCGAGCCCGACGTCGCCGATCCAGCGCCGCATCTTCGCGCGCGCGCCGGCCTGGCCGTCCACCAGCGTCAGGATCCAGCTCATGAACAGCTGGCCGGCTTTCTCGCGCACGCTCATCGCCGCGAGCAGCGCCTCGGCCTCCTGCGGTGCCCCCTGCGCCGGAACGCCGGCTGACACGGCAACAAAGGCTGCCAGCACCGCGGCGCCACGCCATCGCCGCGCGCCGTTCATCGCCGTCCGCCCCGACCTGCCGGGTCGATGCACCAAGGCGGCAGCGCGGCGGCGGCCGCGGCATCGAGCAGCACCAGCGCGTTGCCGTGCTGGCGGATCGCGCTGGCCGGACACTGCGGGCCTGGCTCACCGGCGAGCATCGCCCGACACGCGCCCGCCTTCTGCGCCCCGTAGGCGCACAGCACGATGCGCGCGGCCGCGAGGATCGTGGCGATGCCGGCGGTGACCCCGTGCGTCGGTGGCTCGTCCGGGTGGAAGCGCGCGCGCGCGTCCTCGCGCGTGCTCGCGGCCAGCGCCGCCAGGTGGAAGCCGAGTTCGAACGGCGTGCCCGGTTCGACGAACGCGAGATGGCCGTTGCGGCCGATGCCGAGGAACTGCAGGCCGATGCCGCCTTGGCGCTGCAGCGCTGCCGTGTGCGCCTGCAGCGACGGCGCATCACCGACACTCGGCACCGGCAGCAACGCACCGCGGCGGCGCATCGCCGACAGCGGCGGACACCGGCTCTCGAGCTCGTGCAGCATGCCGCCCGGTGTGTCGGCGGCGAAACCCAGGTACTCGTCGAGGTGGGTGGCGACGAACGACGGCAACCGGCCGCTCGTCAGTTCGAGCGCCAGCTGCCGCAGCATCGGCTCGAACGTGCTGCCGGTGGCGAACGAGACCACGCCCGGCGCATGGCTCTCGACGAACCGGCGCAGCTCGGCGAGCGCAAGTTCGGCACCGGCCGCGGCGTCCTGGACCACGCGGACCTCGGGCAGCGGCTCGCGGCGCGCGGGTGCCATGATGCGGAGACTCTGCGAGCTGCTGCCTGCGGGCGCAAGGCCGCTCAGGGCGCCGGCACGAGCGCCGCCTGCACGCTGCCGCCGTTGCTGGCCAGCAACGCCCGCGCCACCGCCGGCGTGCAGCCGCGCTGCAGCGTGACGATCGCCACCTTCGCCTGGCCGTCGCACTGCTGCAGCGCCTCCGCCGCCTCGGGCAGCGACCGGTTGGTGGCGCCGGCGACGATCCGGCGCGCGCGCGCGCGCAGTTTGTCGTTGCTCGTCTGCAGGTCGACCATCAGGTTGCCGTAGACCTTGTGCAGGGCCACGCCGAGGGCGGTGCTCAGCATGTTGAGCACCAGCTTCTGCGCGGTGCCGGCCTTGAGCCTGGTGCTGCCGGCCAGCACCTCCGGGCCGGTGACCACTTCGATGAGGTGCTGCGCCGCGGCGCCGGTGGCCGAGCCACTGTTGCAGGCGAGGGCCACGGTCAAGGCGCCGACCTGCCGGGCGTAGGCGAGCGCGCCGAGCACGTAGGGCGTGCGGCCCGAGGCGCTGATGCCGACCACGCAATCGGCTGCCGCCAGCTGCAGCGCTTTGAGGTCGGCGGCGCCGAGCCGCGGGTCGTCTTCCGCCCCTTCGACCGACTGCTGCAGCGCGATCGGCCCGCCGGCGACCACGCCGACCACCTGATCGCTGGCGATCGAGAACGTCGGCGGGCACTCGACCGCATCGAGCACGCCGAGCCGGCCGGAACTGCCGGCGCCGCAGTAGACCAGCCGGCCGCCGGCGCGCACGCGCGCGGCGATGTCGTCGGCCGCGGCGGCGATCTGCGGCAACGCCGCGGCGACGGCGGCGGCGACGCCGCGGTCCTCGTCGTTCATCGCGGTCAGCAGTTCGAGCGTGCTGAGACGATCGAGCGCCAGGGTGCGCGGGTTCTGCGCCTCGGTGACGAGTGCTTCGAGTTCCGACTTGGTCATGCGAGGCGGCGCGAGTATAGCTGCAGCGGCTCCGGAACAAACCGCGTGCAGATCGACGCCCTCGACCTCGCGATCCTGGTCGTCTATTTCGCCGGCATGGTGCTGGTCGGGCTTGCGGTCGGCCGGCGCACCGCGGGCAGCCGCGATTACTTCCTCGGCGCGCGCGACCTGCCGTGCTGGGCGCTGCTGCTGTCGATCGTGGCCACCGAGACCAGCGCCGTCACGTTCCTCAGCGTGCCGGGCAGCTCCTACTTCGGCGACCTCACGTTCCTGCAGCTGCCGATCGGCTACGTGCTCGGCCGGCTGCTGGTCATCGGCTTGTTGCTGCCGCACTATTTCCGCGGCGAGCTGGTCACCGCCTACCAGCTGCTGCGCGGACGCTTCGGCGGCGCGCTGCAGCGGGTCGCCAGCATGACCTTCATGGTGGCACGGACGATCGGCGGCGGCCTGCGGCTGTTCCTGACCGCGCTGGTCGTGCAGCGGCTGACCGGACTGCCGGTGCCGGCGGCGATCGCCGCCACCACCCTGGTCACGCTGGTCTACACGCTGATCGGCGGCATGCGCGCCGTGGTGTGGACCGACGTCGCGCAGTTCGTGATCTACCTCGGCGGTGCGATCACCGCGTTCGTGATCCTGCTCGGCAAGCTGCCGGCCGGGCTGCAGACCGTGTTCGCCATCGCCGGTCCGGCCAAGCTGCGCGTGTTCGATCCCGGGTTCGACCTCGGCAAGCAGTACACGCTGTGGTCGGGCCTGATCGGCGGCGCCTTCCTGTCGCTCGGCAGCCACGGTGTCGACCAGCTGATCGTGCAGCGTCTGCTGGCGGCCAAGAACCAGCGCCAGGCGGCGTTGGCGCTCGGGCTCAGCGGCATCGTCGTGCTGCTGCAGTTCGCGTTCTTCCTGCTGCTCGGCCTCGGGCTGTTCGCCTTCTACCGCACGTTCCCGCCGGCGCAGCCGTTCCAGAAACCGGACACGGTGTTCGCCGACTTCCTGGTCACGCAGATGCCCAGCGGCCTGCTCGGGCTGCTGCTCGGCGCGGTGTTCGCGTCGGCGATGTCGAGCTTCAGCTCGTCGCTGAACTCGTCGGCGGCGGCGCTGGTCAACGACCTGCTGCTGCCGTGGCGCGGCCAGGACGCCAGTGCGCCGTTCGCGCTGCGCTCGGCCAGGGCCGCCACCGTGCTGTTCGCGCTGCTCGAGGCGGTGGTGGCGACGACCGCGGTCGACGACCGCGCGATCATCGACCAGGTGATCGACATCGCCGCGCTGAGCACGGGCGTGCTGCTCGGCGTGTTCTTCCTCGGCACGATGACCACCCGCGTGCGCCAGGCGGCGGCGCTGACCGGCTTCGTGATCGGTGTCGGCGTCGATCTGGTCGTCAAGTTCGTGCTGCCGGCGGTCGCCGGCTGGCAGCTGGCCGGGCCGTGGTACGGTCTGCTCGGCTGCGCGGCGACGTTCCTCGGCGGGCTGGCCGCGAGCCTGCGCCCGCGGCGCTAGCGCTGCGTCGGTGGCCGGGCGGTCACTTCTTCGCGCCAGCGCCCTGCTGCTGCATCTGCTTCAGCATCGCGTCGTCGAGCACCGGCAGCGGCTCGGTCGGCTGCGCGCGCAGACCCATGGCCTGCGGCACGCCGTTCATGTCGATCATGCGCGTGGTCGAGCGGCTGCCGTCCTCGTGCACGTACCACTGCCAGCCATTGTTGGGGTCTGTAACCATCTGCTTGATCGGCGACCACGGTCCGACCCAGTCGACCCGGACCGTACCGGTCACGCCGTTGAGCGCCTCGGCCTCCTGGCCACAGCTGTACGACAGCTTGCCCTTGGCACTCATCGGCACGGCGACGATCGTTGCCTGCGGCGGCGGTGGCGCCACGACCGGAGCCGGCGCGGCAGGCTTGTCCGCGGGTGCTGCAGCCGGCGGCGCGGCGGGTGCTGCCGCGTGTGCGCGTGCATACCACAGCACGCCCGTGGCGGTACCGAGTGCCAGGACCAGACCGAGCAACAGGCCGCCGTGGGCGACGCCGCGTTCGAGTTCGTGCATCATGCCTCCAGGAACGACCGCGGCGACGTCGATCGTGACGTCGCCGCGGGCAGATGAGCCGCCCCGCGGGCGGCGGTCAAGTGCTCACAGATACTGCTTGCCGCAGCCCGTGGCGTGGACTTCGAGCGTGCCGACGCTCGCGGGATTCACGCCGAAGGACTGGTACCAGATCGTGATCGGTGCAGCGGCCTGCAGCACGGCGCGCGCTGCAGCGGGCAGCGTCAGCATGAACTGGGACACGCCGGCGGCATCCGTGAAGTTCAGGAAGCTGACGCCGACGGTGAAGTCGACGCACACGTTGCCGTGGGTGTTGGGGTTGTTGGCCGGCGGTGCCAGCACGGTCAGCGGGATGCTGCCGAGCGGGTTCGGCGTGAACGACAGGAAGGTGAACACCGGGCTGGTCGGCAGCGTCGCGTCGGTGAACAGGAAGCCGATGTTGTCCTGGCGCGGCGGTGCCGAGTTGAACGCGTCGTAGACGTTCGGGTTGTTGCCCGACAGGAAATTGGTGGTGCCGCCGAGAGGCGTGGCGCCGACGACGACGCCCGGATTGCTCGACGGGTAGGTCGTCTGGTTGGTCTGGGTCACGCACACGCCGCCGGCCACGGACGCCGAGATCTCGAAGAAGATCTCGCGCCGGCCGCTGCCGCCGCCGGCCGGGAAGGTCGCCGGTGGCGTCGGTACGCCGCCCGGGGTCGGCATGAAGCAGGCCAGGTTGCCGTTGTTGACCGAGGTGATGCCGGGGCCGGGCACGTCGCTGTTGGTGCCGCTGAACGCGCAGTGCGTCGACAGGCCGTCGGCCGGCCAGCTGCCGGTGGCCGGCAGCGCCAGGCTCAGGCCGATGAACTTGTCGCCCTTGGGCGTCGACGGCACCACGAAGGTGATGGTCCAGATCCAGGCCACGGGGCCCGCGGTGGTGGACGCCGGCAGGTTGATCTGGCCGGTCCTGAACCACACCGTGCCCGGCATGTTCGGCGTCGTGCCGTCCTCGTCATAGGCGACGATGTTGAACGCTTCCGGCGTCGTGCCGAGTTGATCCTGGGTCACCACGCGGCAACCGGCGAACTTGTAGGTGGCGCCGGTGGCGTCGGCCGGATCCAGCATCCAGTCCTCGTAGATGCGGTTGTCGTAGTGGTTGAGGGCGTCGCAGAAGACGGAATTGCCGCCGATGCGATCGGTGTAGGTCGTGTTCCAGCCGCGGGTGAAGCCGATCTGGTTGGTTTGTGCCGTCAGCAGGCCGGCAAGCACGACGAACGTGGAAAGATGTAGGGTTTTCATCTGCAGGGTCACCAATGGTTGTCGAGGGTTGAACGGGAGCGATTGCCCACTCGATCTTCGAGCGCGCAAGTATGGCGCGACTCGATGCGATGAACAGGCCCGACCGGTCGGGAACTTTCGCATCGAGAATGTCCCCGCGCCTTCGCGCCGTGGCGAAACCGGGCGGCGGCGCCGACGCTGCCGAGGGTGCGACCGCCCGCCATGGTCGGTCCGCGCGGAGGCGCCGCTGCTACCGGCAGCGCGCATGGCCGAAGGTGGGAACTCGTCCCGGTACGCACCGCGGGCCGCCGGCCGTCAGCTGACGGCAAGGCGGCCCGCAGTGTCACCCGCGCCGTGGCGCGGTGGTCGTCGATCAGGATTCGCCGATCGCGGCCGCGACCAGGCAACCCTTGGCCACGGCGGTCAGGGCCTCTTCGCTGCGGAAGATGCGGCCGACCGGGATCGGGAACTCGATCTTGGCGAACTCCTCGCGGAAAACTTCGATGAAGCCGCCGACCAGCGAGGTGCCGCCGGAGCAGGCGATGTCGACCGGCTTCTGGAAGGTCGGCATGTTCTGGCCCGACTCGAACCGCGCCTTGATGTTCTGCAGCACGTACGAGATCAGGCTGCGGTAGTAGATCGTCACCGCTTCCTCTTCGCGGCTCTTCGGGTCGCGGATGTCGATGCCGCGCTCCTTGATGTAGGTCGCCTTGCTGCGCGGGCAGCCGAGCACGTTGGCGACGTTCTTGTCGATCCAGTCGCCGCCGCGCGCGACCGAGAACGACAGGCACGGGATCGACTTGTAGGCGATGCAGGCGTTGGCCATGCCGCCGCCGAAGCTCAGGCCGATGCCGGTGAAGTCGCATTCCGACAGCTCGGCGAAGATCACCGCGTGCGCCTCGTTGATCGCGTGCGCGGTGTAACCCATCTTGTTGATCATGCTCTCGAACAGACCCTGGTGGTAGACGACGTTGTTGTCGACGTCCAGGGACGGTGCGGGCACGCAGAAGTGGCAGTTCTCGCCCGGGGTGCGCGGTTCGCCGAGGATCTTGTTGATGATCAGCTTGATCATCGGCAGCGCGTCCTGCTCGTTCGGGCTGATCAGGCCGTCGCTCATCGGCCGGCGGGTCTCGCGGCTGAACACGTTGGCGAGCTCGAACGCCGCTTCGCCGATCACCACCAGCTTGCCGTTGTGCACCACGTAGGGCACCTTCAGCTTGGTCAGCATGTTCTTGCTGTAGACGTCGCTCGGGATGTCCAGGAAGGCGTTGCGTTCCACGGTCACGGTGATGCCGCCGTCCTCGTTCTGCACGGCCGCGGCCAGATTGGCCGTACCGATGTCGAGGCCCTTGCCGAGCGCCACCGTGGTGTCGGCGCCAGCATCGACCGGGGCGCGCTTCTGCGGGTTCTGATGGTCCGTCATGGTCTCTGCTCTCTCGGTTTTCCTGAGTTCGTTGCGGTGCCGGAGCGGTCTAGCTGCCGCCCTTGAGTTTCTTCAACTTGGCCAGGTTGGTAGCGATGCCGCCGCCTTCCTTCTTCTTGATCTCGATGTTGGCCATGTTGGACTCGAGCGTCTTGCCCGTGTCCTTGAACATGCCGTCGAAGTTGAGCTCGGCGGCGTCGACCGCCGCGCTGACGCCCATCTTCTTGCCCAGCTTCTCCAGCCGGTCGTTGAGCGAGCCGGTCAGCTTCTCCAGGGCAGCGGCGAAGTCGATGCCGGCCGGCCCGGCCTGCTGCGCGCCCGGTGCCGCGTTGGCCTGGGCGTTGGCGCCCCCCTGCTGCTGCAGTTGCGCGCGCAGCTGCTGCAGTTCCCGATCCCTCGCCTGCAGCTGGTCCTTGAGCTCCTTCGACTCCTGCGCCTCGCGTTCGCGCTGCTGCAGGATGTCCTTGAACTCGCGGCGGCTGTTCTCGACCAGCTTGTCGACTTCTGCCTGCGAGATCAGCCCGGACTGCTCGGCTGCGGCATGGACCGCCTCGCTGATCATCGACGCGACCTGCTCGGCGCGGATCAGCCGCACCTTGCGGCGGCCTTCACTGCGCAACTCGTCCAGCGTCGCCGTGCGCGACTGCGCGGAGAGTGCTTCCTTGACCTCGTTGACGATTCCCATACGCCCTTCCGCCCCACGCGGGGCGTGCCGTTCGGATACACCATGATTTCGGCCCGCGGCCAAAAGGACTTGAGACCGCCGCGGAAAACGTCGGCGCCGA
>Ga0209488_10000594_pt1 | contig 30780 bp, 28 predicted proteins | sample Rivendell_Oct201_8_FD_188349 | JGI IMG/M metagenome (GOLD analysis project Ga0209488, IMG submission 188349) | Vadose zone soil microbial communities from the Eel River Critical Zone Observatory, Northern California, USA -... | ecosystem: Environmental > Terrestrial > Soil > Vadose zone >...
TGGGTGTCAACCCACAACACACATCTGCTCTGACGATACGTTCCATCGAGAGATACAGGCTACCCAGGCAATAGCCTCGGCTCTAGGCCTCTACCATGGCGACCACTCCAACAAGGCGGATTCGCGTCGACTAGTCTCGTCCGCAGCGTCCGCGAGCGTATGAGCCGGTAACCTCACGGTACATGGCAAACTACGCGGCCGCGTTGCCCGCATGGCCGAACAGTCCCCTGCGCTTGATGGCGTCCGCAACCGGGATGGGAACCATCTTCTCCCACAAGAGATCGTTGTCCTTGATCTTCTTCAGCACATCCCGCGAAAAAATGTGGAGGATGTTCGTATCGAACCCGACTATGGATTCGATGTAGTGGTTATCGAGAAGGTGGGCGTAGAGGTTCGAAAGATGATCGGCAATCCGCACGTTTTTCGCCGTGATGAGGACGTTCGACGCGAACGATAGGACTGACGTACCGGTCCCGCTGGAGTCCACGATATACCTTGCGTAGGCTTCCTCCCTCATCGGGTAGATGTACAACTTGACCGCGTTGCGGAAAAGACGTCCGAAGGACTCCAGGATGCCCCCCTCCAGGTTGTCGTAGTATTTTTCGTTGAATATTTCCAGCAAGTTGTTGATACCCATGGCGACGCCGATCATCTCCTTGGTGTACCGCCGGAAATAGGACGTGAGCCGGTAGTACTCCGAATAGTTGGAGATGAGGACCGTAAAGCCGATGTCGGCCAAGAGGTCGACACGCGAGAGAAAATCCTGGGCATCGAGTGCGCCCCCTGAAAGCAGGTTGTTCATCGTGATCTCCATGAGGACGACCACCTCCCTGCCCTTGACCAGCGGCTCCTGCACGAAGTGCGCCGTTGCGCTGTTGATCATGTCGACGTTGACATGGGTCACGGGCCGGAAACTTCCCCGTTCGACGAGGATCGCTTTCTTGTGCAGCACCTCGGACGGCTGCAGCACCTCACCCTGCTGCCCGAACATGACCGCGTTCGTGAGCTTGAACTCCACCAAGTAAAGCGACATCAGACGGTTGTCGATCTTCTCGAAGCAGTGCCCCGAAAACCGCAGCATGTCGATCTCTATTCTCTCGATACCAAGGTTGTCCTGGAGTGATTCAATCAATCTCCTCGGATCGGTGCGGTAATACAGGGCCGCGTAAACTAGGTTGACCCCGACGATGCCCAGTGCCTGTTGCTGCAGGAGCGCATCCTTGTCCCACATCCGCACATGCAGCACGATCTCGCTGGGCTCGCCCAAGGGCTCGGTCTGAAATCGAATTCCCAGCCAGCCGTGGGCTTCGTTCGTGCCCTTGAAGTTTATGGTCGCAACCGTGTCCGCGAAGACGAAGAATTTCGTCTTGTCGCCGCGGCTCGCCGAAAGGCGCTCGAGCAATAGGCCGTATTCGTGATCCAGCATCAGATTCAGGCGCTCGCGCGACACATACCTTGGCGCCTTCCCATAGATCGCATCGCTGAATACCATGTCGTAGGCTGAAATCGACTTGGCGATGGTCCCCGAGGCCCCGCCCGCATGGAAGAACTCGCGTGCGACTTCCTGCCCGGCGCCGATCTCCGCGAAGGTACCGTAAAGGGGTCCGTCGAAGTTGATGGTGCGTGCCTTCTGCGTCGTCGTGAGCAGTTCCTTACTTTCATTCATGCTGGTCACCTCACCTCGCCGCCTTCACGCGGGGCGCTCTGCTTGATTAGAAATCTCTACTTACGGGTCCGGTGGACAGCTATTGCGGACGGACGTTCCATTTTGCCTATTCAAAGGCCTGCGGGAAATAGCTCGGAGATTCACCCGCCGCCCTCCATGGCGGCCCGCTTCAACGCTTCGGAGCTGTTGATTTGCAGACCACAGTGGAGTATCAGTCGTTGGCGCGCGAAGGCGCGAGGAAACCCATATGCAACGATCACTTTTTCCACCGCTGCCGTTGTCGCGGCGACGGTTTCTGTCAGGGGTAAGCGGGCTTGGTTTGACGGGGCTGCTCGGCGCCTCGGCGTGGGACGCCGTGGCCGCGGACCTCGTCGAGTTTCCCTTCGTCAACGGCCGGCGCGAGCTGGCCACGAACTTTCCGCAGAAGGGAGCCATGATCTTGCAGCGCACTCGCCCGCCGTTGCTCGAAACACCGTTCGAAGTCTTCGATCAGGGCGTGTTCACACCCAATGATCGCTTCTACGTGCGCTGGCACCTGGCGAACATCCCCACGGAGGTCGATCCGGCCACGTTCCGGCTCAACATACGCGGACATGTGGATGAGCCAATTCAGCTGACGCTGGATGACCTGGTCCGCGGCTTCAAGCCGTTCGAAATTGCCGCCGTCAATCAGTGCTCCGGCAATTCACGCGGCTTTTTCAGTCCGCGGGTACCGGGAGGGGAATGGGCGAACGGCGCCATGGGTAATGCCCGCTGGACCGGGGTGCGCTTGAAGGACGTGCTCGATCGTGCGGGTGTCAAGGCGGGGGCGCTGCAAGCGCGCTTCAATGGGCTCGATACCGGCGTGGTCCCGCAAACGCCCGACTTCATGAAATCGCTCGCCATTGATCACGCGCGCGACGGCGAAGTCATGATCGCCTATGCGATGAACGGAGAGCCTCTGCCGCTCTTGAACGGCTTCCCATTACGATTGGTGGTGCCCGGCTGGTATGCGACCTACTGGGTGAAGATGCTCGACGACATCGAGGTGCTGGACAAACCGGATGACAACTTCTGGATGACGAAGGCGTACCTGATTCCGGACACGCCGTTCGCCAACATCGTGCCGGGTCAGAAGGACGTGAAGATGGTCCCCATCAATCGGATGCTGCCGCGCTCGTTCTTCACCAACGTCAAAGACGGCGCCGTCCTGAAGGTTGGACAGACCACGACCGTGCGGGGCATCGCGTTCGGTGGCGACACCGCACTGGCGAAAGTGCTGTTCTCCGCCGATTCCGGCAGCCGCTGGCAGGAAGCGCGGCTCGGCTCGGATCATGGCAAATACAGTTTTCGACGGTGGGAAGTGCCGCTGCGCCTTTCATCCCCAGGTTCGCATCAGTTGATGATCAAGGCGGTTAACGCGGCAGGCAGCGTCCAGCCCGATCGCGCCAACTGGAACGGCGCGGGCTTCATGCGCAACGTGATCGAGTCGGTATCCGTGCAGGCAGCCTAGTTATCTTGAGGAATATATGGAAATGAGCCCACGCGGAATTGTTCTGGTCTCGGCGATCCCCATCTTGCTGGGAATCGCGCTTGCAGCCGGCCTGACCTGGCCGGGCACCGTTGATTCCGCACCCGCGGCGAAAGAGGCGGCCAATGGACCGGTCAAAAAGTGGACCAAGGTCAGTGTTGAACTGCCCGCGAGCCAAACCGCTTTCCCGCCCGGCGACGGCGCGGTCATCGCCAATGCTCAATGCCTGATCTGTCACTCGGCAGGCATGGTGTTGCGTCAGCCACCGCTCACGCAGGATGAATGGGTAGGCGAAATCAACAAGATGCGCAACGCCTACGGCGCAGCGCTGCCGGCCGATCAAGTCGACGCCTTAGCTAAGTATCTGCACAGCATCAACGACGGTCAGTCCCCAAGGGGCTCGTCTACCGTGGATGGACAAGGCGGTTGATCGCGTCGGCCGCTGCTATTCCATCTCGCATTTCCGTTTCTTGTCGATGTTCAATCGATCTGCTCGATGAGCTTCAGACTCGCGTTGTTGACTCGACAGCGCATGCCCCTAAACCCTATGTAGCATGTGCTAGAGTCCCCTTGGGAATACGGATATTGCTTCAGGGAGAACATGATGAACGCGACGGTCGCCTCGGCAGAAGGCCTACGGCCCGATGGTCGGTATTTCTATGTGTGGATGGCCGGCGCTTTTGCGTTGGTCGCGTTCGGCGGGTTCATCCCCACCTTTTGGGCGAAGGTTGCCGCCGGTACCTTCCGTGCTCCACCCGTGGTCTACATTCATGGCACGATCCTCTTCGCCTGGACATGTTTCTACTTCATTCAAACCTCGCTGGTAGCGGCGCGGCGTACGATGGACCACCGCGCTTGGGGATTGGCGGGCATCGCGCTGTTCAGCGTCATGATGTGCACGATTTTGATAGCGGAGATGGCTGTTCTCAAGCGGGACGAGGCTCTTGGCATGGGCGACGCGGCGCGCCGATTCGCGGCCGTTACGCTCTGTGCGTGGCCAGTGATGGCCGGCATATTCACCATGGCCATTGTCAACATCCGCAAGCCGCCCGTGCACAAGCGCTTCATGATGCTGCTGATGATCGGCATGATGACTCCGGCCATTGCGCGGGTGTTCCTGACGCTGATCGCCCCGCCGGGGGCCGGCGCCGACGGACCGCCGCCGCCGTTCGTATCGATACCGCCGGCGCTGGTCGCGGATCTCTTTCTCATCGTGGCGATGGTTCATGATTGGCGCGCGCGCGGCCGGCCTCATCCTGTCTATGTGTACGGCGGCTTGGTTCTGGTTGCCCAGCAGCTGTTGACGGTTCCGTTCGCTGCTACGGCAACCTGGATGAGCATTGCGAAGGGATTCCAGAGCCTGGCCGGATAGCGCGCGATCCCGCAGGCTCTCGACCCGCGTCGCAAAACCGCGCACGCACGCGCCCGATGCCAGGAACCGTTCGGCCAAGCGCCGGCCGGAATATCCGCAACCGATGATCGATACCGGCTGCATGGACGGATCAAGCCGAGGTTCGATCAGCGCGCTTAGGCGTGGTGACGGACACCTTGCCGGCGCCGGCATCCGGCGCGGCGCCGATCGCACCCTTGGCAATGACCGGCCCGGTCGGCTGCCCGGTTGGCGAACCGCCGACCGGTTCGACCGAGACGGCGAGCGCGGCGGTGGGGCCGAGTCTCGCCAACAGCGCTGCATCGAGAGCCAGCGTAGTAGGCTTGTCGGGTGCGATCATGCCCACCGCGATCGGATTGGCGCCCGCCGGAATCAGCCAGAGCTCCGGTGCACGTCCCTGCGCGAATGCCACCGGCGTCCCCGGCACCACGATCATACGGGCGTTCCGCAGATCCATGGTCGCGGTCCAACCCGTGGAGCCGTTGTCCTGCTGGAGGGTCGAGGCCATGTACCCGGCGTTGGCCACCGTCGGTGTGAGTGCCGGGCGGGGCACGAACACCGCCACCAGCAGCGCGGCGGCCAGTGCGCCGGCGCCGATTCCGAGCCGGCGCCACAGTTGCAGGTTGTCCCACAATCCCTTGCGCGGCTGCAGCCGGTCAGGTGCATCCAACTGCAGGCTGTCGCGAATACGCGCCCACACGTAGGGCGCAGGGGCAACCTCATCGATCGGATCGGCCAGCGGCGTCAGCCGACGTTGCCACAGCGCCACCGCGACCGCAGCCTCGGATGTGGTCGCGACCTCATGAGCCACCGCGGCGCGTGCATCGGCGTCGAGCACGCCCAGCACGTATTCGGCGTAGCGCAGATTGTCGTTACCGTCGTCGGCTGGCGTGTTCATTGATCGAGGCACTGGCGAAGTTGTATCAGGCTGCGGCGGATCCAGCTTTTCATGGTTCCGAGCGGCACCTTGCAGCGTGCCGCCAATTCGTTATACGTAGCTCCGCTGAAAAAGGCTTCACGAACCGAACTCTGCTGCTGTGGCTCGAGTTCATCCAGGCACTGCTGCAGCCGCCGATATTCCTGGCTGGACTCCGCGTCCGCCGCCGGGGTGGGCTGTTGGTCGACGGCCGCATCCAGATTCTGCGGGTCATCCAGCAGTTCCTCGCGATGCTGCCGCAGGCGATCGATCGCCTTATTGCGCGACAGCGCCACGAGCCATGTGATCGCGCTCGCCCGGGTTGCGTCGAAGGTCGCCGCGCGTCGCCATACCGTGGTGTAGGTTTCCTGCAGCACTTCCTCGGCTGCGCCGCGGTCGCGCAGCATCCGCAGACATACCCCGAACAGCTTCGGCGAGGTGCGTTTGTAGAGCTCGGCAAAAGCCGCCTGGTCGTTGCGACCTGTGCTCTGCAGCAGCCGGTTCAGTTCGTCACCCCCGCCGGGGCCGGTGACATTCATGCGCAAATCATCCGCGTAGTCCTGAGATACCAGATCGCAACCATACAGCATTCCACGGCGAAGGGATGCCTGCGACAGTCAGGGCGCGGTGATGGAGCAAAGGGGGGCGGTCAACCTGCCCATAACCCGCCGAAAGGCGATGAGAAGTTATCCATGTAGAATTCTAATTTCACTGGCGCGGAGGGCTATGAGTTGAGGATCGCCACCTACAACGTAAATAGCGTCAATGCTCGCCTTCCGGTTCTGTTGCGCTGGTTGAGTGAGACGCAGCCCGACATTGCCTGTCTCCAGGAGCTCAAGGCGCCGCAGGACAAATTTCCGGAAAAGGCGATTCGCGACGCGGGTTACGGCGTGATCTGGCACGGACAAAAGAGCTATAACGGCGTGGCTATCCTTGCGCGAGGACGCGATCCAGTCGAAACGCAGCGGGGATTGCCCGGCGACCCGAATGACCTCCACAGCCGCTACATTGAAGCGAGCGTTGGACCTCTCGTTGTCGGATGTCTCTATCTACCCAACGGCAATCCCGCGCCCGGCCCCAAGTTCGATTACAAGCTGGGATGGTTCGAGCGCCTGGCGATCCGGGCCTCCGATCTGGTCGGTCGAGATTCCCCGGCGGTTCTCGCCGGCGATTACAATGTGATCCCCACCGAGATCGACGTGTACAAACCCGAACGTTGGGTGGACGACGCGTTGTTCCGGCCTGAGACACGAGCGGCCTATCATCGGCTGCTCGAGCAGGGTTGGACAGACGCGGTTCGAGCGCTCCATCCGGGCGAACGAATCTATACTTTCTGGGATTATTTCCGTAATGCGTATGGTCGCGACGCGGGTTTGCGCATCGATCACTTACTCCTCAATCCCTTCATTGCCCGGCACCTGCGACGGGCGGGAGTTGACCGGCACGTGCGTGGCTGGGAGAAAACGAGCGACCACGCCCCCACATGGATTGAACTTGAAGGCTCGCCTTAGTGGCAGCCCGGCGCATCATTCTGTATTCGGCACGTTACATTGAGTACAATACGCTTCGGCTGGCTGCCGCGTTTTCGAATCCAAATCGGACAAGCGGTACTGCCGATATCTCGAGATCCGGCGACGCTTGCCAACGACCAACGTAACCAATTGAAATAGGTGACCAGCAACTGCATGAGCAATTCGAACTCGTCTTCCCCCACACCATCACGTGTCACACTCAAGTTAAAGCTGGGCGTGCGAAAGTCGGCCAGAGAAAGCAAGACCCCCTCTCTTCCGCAACCGCAAAGCAAAGCTAACCTAAAACCCGGCGCTCACTGGTCAGACGAATACAAGGAGCGCATGCAGGCGGACATGGACGCACTGATCCGGCCTCGATCGCGGTAATTCGTCCACGGGATTCGCCGTGGAATAACCCGTAAAATCGCCCAACCACCTGGGTTAGGGCGATCGCAGCCTCGATGACCTCGTGCTCGATATCAACGCGCCGCTGTCGGACCCGCGCTCAGTTCATCATTCGCTCCATCCAGGTTCGGTTGAGACCAGACATTGGCCGAAGAGCCAAACGCTCATTGAGCAGCGCACGAGTCAGTTGGATCTGTCCCGCCTTCTCTGCGGCCGACAACAATGTCTGCGTCATCACATCGCGTTGTGCATGGGAGCCGCCGGCACGGACCGCAAGAGTCCGGACAGGCCCCAATAGAGTCACCGCTTCCGTATAGCGGTTTTCCGCATACGCAAGCAAGGCTTGGGAAACCGGCAGACCAATCGCGCGCGTAACCGCGCCATTCTCGGTGTGCGTAGCCGCGGTGCGCTCTAGAACACCGATCAGCCGCCGTCCGAGATCGAAACGCCCCGCTCCGGCGAACGCCATCATCGCATGCATGTCGTTGAAGGCATACCACGCCTCCCCAATTCGAGGTTCCCACGCGTCGGCCAGGCTCTGCCATCGATTGCCGACGTCGGCGCCATACACCTTGAGCCGCCACAAGAGCGCACTCGCATCCAACAATTCCATGACCACGGTAGAGGCGGGACGTCTTATACGAGTGTCGTATAGTTCGAGCACTTGATCCCAGCGCTGCCGGTCGCAATAGTAGAGAGCCAGGTGCCACGCGATATGCACCGCCAAGTTGCTGCCGACCCAGTCGCCCACGCGCGTCAGCAGCCACTGCTCGCCCTCGTCGACTCGATTCGTCATTTCGAGTACGTGAGCTACCGCATGAATCGCCCACGCGTCGCCCTTCTCCCGTTCCACCGCGCGGCGTCCGACATCGAGCGCCCCGGCATAGTCGCCCATTTCCTCGAGACCAAAGGCATACATGCCCCAGTAAAAGCCCTCCACCGCGGATCCCTTCTCGATATCGGGTAACCGCCGCGCCACCCGGTCACGGAGTTCGCTCAGCTGTCCAAGCAAGAAATCTCCTTGGTGTGCCGCGAACATCGCAATGGCATCGCTCGGATGCTCGACCAGGATGTCCTCCCATACAGTGCCGGCCTCGGTGAAATGTCCACGAAGCCATGCCTCGACGGCCGCCACATGCTTTGTCTCCCAGGAAGAGGCACTTACCGCATTCTGCTTGGCAAACGAGAGCGTCGATTGCGCCTCGGCCACCAGAGGCTTCTCCGTGCTCAGCCCGAGTATCAGCGCTTTGAGCACATACGCCATCAAGAAACCGGGGTCCGTCGCGATCGCACGATCGAGGTCGGCCAAAGGATCGCCGTGAAAGCTGAGCATCTTCCGTACAGCGGAATCAAAGTGACCGACCGCTGATCGATCGGATCCAGTCAACTGAAGGCCAGTCGGATCAAGCAAGCCCATGATCACCCTCTGCGCCGGCAATCTGCGCTGACGTCGGCCATTCTATTCGCTCACCCGGTCCCGGCACACAAATGATTTCACCGGTGTCTCTGCCGAGCGACATGCCGATGACGATATATTTATTTTCCGCATTCCTCGTTGTCTTTGGCTAGACTAAGACTCGTTTCATTTTTTGGACAATCGTCATGAAACGATCGATACACTTTCCCAAATCATTTTGGGGACAATCAACCAGCGAAGCATTCTGCACCGCCGTCGTCGACTTCGTGCAAAGACAGGGTGCCGTGAGCGGCATCGTGAAACGCATGGAACAGTTGGGACTTGGCGCGGTCGCTAGCTCTTGGCTGGCCAGCGACGTGCATGTCCCGATCCTCAGCGAACAGCTCCATGCGCTGTTCGGCACGAGTGCGCTGCGTGCGTTCGCCGCACGGTTGGGCTTGCAGCCGCGCGATCTCGTTCGCCGTCTCTCGCAAACGCTGCCCCAGATATTGAATCGCCTCGCGTCTTCACAAGGTCTAACCCCCTCCGCAGCAATGTACTGAAGCAAGTGATCGACGCCGGTCCCCTTTCCGACGCCCTGTAGCGCCGAATACCGTTACCTCGATTCGCGTCGCACTCAGAACTTGTAGCGGACGCCGACGGTGGGGTTGATATTGGTCGTATTCAAGTAGCCGCTGGCCACGCCGTCATGCACGCCGCTGTACATGGCCCCCAAATAAGCGTCGAAGTGCTTGTTGAATCTATAGTCGGCGTCGAAGGAAAAGGCCTCGAAGCTGCCGCTGCAAACGCTGGACGCGGACGTCGTGCAGCCCGCCTGCTTTCCGGTGCCGTAGGCGTTCTGGTGATAGCCATAGTAGGCCGCGGTCAGGTCGAGGTGGGGAATGACGGTGTAGCGAACGCCGGTCCAATACACCTGCACAGTCTTGGAATCCTTGTAAGCATTGTTCGTGACGAAAGCCAGGACGTAACCCCCGATATCGTTGAACCCGGCGCCCAGCGGCGTTGTCGGGTTGGCATATTTGATGTGCTCGTAGCCGGCAAAGAATTTCAACGGGTCGAACCGGTACAACGCCATGAGGGCATACGCCGTATTGTCCGAGATGGTCGCCGCTAGAGAATTCGATGCCGAATACCCCAATGCCGGAAGCTGTGCGACTTGAGCGGCGGTCAAGGAAGTTACCGTGATGGCGCTGTTGACCTTCGAGTAGTACGCATCGACCGATGCGCCCGCGTATTCGCCGCCTATATCCGCCTGGAAAGCGGTGTTGGCCGATCCGTTGGATCCGTTGAACTTGTAAAGAGCTCCTAGGTGCACCCGATCGTTGAAGCCTACAGAGTACTTCACCGTCGAATCGAGCCGGTTATCTTCCTGGCTGCCGCCGCCGGAATACGTGTTTGACGCGCCGAGCAGGCCGAACGCCGAAGCGTTGTAGTTGGGGTCGTACTTGATGATGCCTTCCAAGAGAAGCGTCACCTGACGACCAAAGGTGATGGTACCGAACCGCGCCGATTTGAGCCCGACGTATGCGGTCTGGAAGGCCTGACCCGCCGAACTTCCATCGACGCCGACCGTTTGGGTGGCCAAAGTTCGACCATTGTTCACTGTCAACGACTTCAGAGAATCAGCGATTTCGCCGGACTGGGGGTTGAAAAATGTCTCCACCTGAAATACGGCTGACCAATCATCATTCAGGGGCTCGATGCCCTGCAGGCCGACCCTCGACTGGCCCATGTTGCTCGGCGTGAGACCGGTCGCCGACTCGCGGCTATTCGAGCGCACGATGTTCCCGCTGGCGGCCGGACGGTAGGGGGTGAACGGCGCACTATGCGTATCGTATTGAAGACCAATATCGACCACACCGTACAGCGTAATGCCATGCCATGTCAGGCTGTCATCGCCCATGATCCCCGGTCCCGTCTTTTGCTGCGCGATGACGGGAATCGAGGAAGTCATGGCGCTCACCAAAAGTACGGTCAGCGTCAATACGAATCTGAAATGAAAATGCCGTACCGGCATCCCATGTGCGTAGTTCATCGTTTCATCCACTCAATCACACCCGCGGACTTGAGCGGGAAACGCCAAGGTACCGAACGAAAAGGGACCTCGGAACTACTCTTCTGTCATCTGCATATGCGATTCAATTATCGAGACCGCGAGAGATGGATCTGGCCCTGACAGCATGATCAAGGTGCGTATTGGGTAAAGATAAAGTCGCGAGTCTTGACGGGCACGTGACAGGTAAAGCACGTGTTATGCAGCGCTTCATCGGCGGGTTTACCGTCTTTAAATTGGGCGAACCCCCAGCCGCCCGTCGAGGCGTATTTTCTGGAGTCCTTGACCATAAACTGAACGTTCGTCGCGGGGCCGGCCACGAAAGATTGGGCACGGCCAAAGACTTTGTTGTTCTCCTCCGACGGGACATAGCTCCAGGCGAGCCGGGCAATGATTGTGCCGTCCGGGAACGGAAGCTTCCCTTCCCGGTAGGCCTTGATTGCGACGTCGTTGCCCAAAATGGCACGCAAATCGTTGAGTTTGCCTTCCTCGTGGGCCACGGAGATCAACCTCCAGTCGCGGTATCCCGAGGGGATCTTGATTCCGAAGATCGGGGCGGCCTCTCCATCGGCCTGCCCAGATGCGGGGGCAATGTAGGCGGCCGCGCCGGCCAGCGCCATAACTGCAATCAGCACGAAAACAATCCGGCTCATGCAATGTCTCCTTCCAATAGGCGTAATTGATCCTTGCGAACAATTAACTAACGTCAATCCTACTTAATAAGTCTAATTTATTGATTATACAATCAATCTGAACAGACGGCCTTGACGCCATCGAACCACTCGCATGGACGCACCGGTATCCTTCGGCGCCGCAAGGGACTTGCCAGGAACGGCGTCGCGCGGCTAATCTGAATGCTCGACCTGTCCTCTAAATCCAATTGAAGAAGCCGAGCGCGCAGGTTTCACCATAATCTATATTGCTCGTGTGTAATAAGAGCGTCGGCGCTCGCCTGGCGTGATCTGAAAAATGGGGTAATCGATGCTGCCGCAGATCGTCTACGTGGCCGTTCGCTGCAAGTTCTGTCAGCGGGCAAGCGCCGTATCTCTCAACCGCGAAGAGCTCGCGAAAAAGCTAGCAGATCGGGAACCAATCGAGCTGTTCTGTGCATACGACGAGCAACGCTGGGCCGCAAGTACGCGCGAACTGATCGGCATCATTGAGCTCCTGCATGAGACGAACTACGAAATTTGACGCCATCAAATAGAACGTAACGTTGTGGCCCGAGTACGGTCCGCATCCATACAAGTGGAGTTGTTCGAACGTAGGTGCCGCGTGATCTCGCTCGACGATCTGACGCGCACTGATCGAGGCAACCCAGGGCTCTGGTCATGCGCCGGACACGATCCGAACATCTCGTACGGCGCCCCCCTCCAATGCCGCGAGAGCTGCCTGATAACCCGGGCTGTCATGCACGGCGATTGCATGCTCGACAGAATCAAATTCAATCAATACAGTACGCTCCGACTGCCCAGCCTCATAGGCTTTCACGGCCGTGCCACGCGCTAAAAAGCGCCCTCCGCCCGCCTCGATGGACGGACCCGCGAGCTTTGCGTAGGCAGCAAGTTTAGCGGGGTCTGAAATCGCACGATAACAGGTGATCCAGTACGCCTTGGCCATAAAGCTTCCTCCTCGCATTGTGTGAAGCACCTAAATCCTATCATGGTGCTGAACGTTGCCCGCCTCTTGATGGTGCTATGGATCGCTTACGGCCTGCTGCTTATCTTTGCGCCCGGCATCGTTCACAGCAGCAGCCGCCTTGAGCTTCCAGTATTTTCGTATCTTAGCCGCGGCCAGGAGCTTTGCCGCGGCCAGTGCGTCCTGCGCCGGAAATCATAGAAAGGACAGGGGCTTCAAACGAGATAATGCGCTTCGAGGAATGACACGATTGCGCGACCGACCTCTGTAGAATGCGTTCTGTGCACGGAATGCCTTCCGCCCGCGATCACCAATCCTGACGCATTCGGGATCCTGTCGGCCAGGTAGTCCTTGGCAGCAAGGAAGCGTCGATCCTCACTACCCACGATAACGAGGGCGGGTACGCGGATGGACCTCAGTCCATCGATGACCGTTGCGTCGCTATGGACGCCAAGCTGCCGGGCAGCTGGGTGGGCATCGGCACCTAAGTCCATCGAGAGTGCATACCGATTCCAATGTTCGCGGGCTGTCCGTGCACGACGCATGACTGAGCACAGCTGACCACGGATTGCGCCTGCGAACCGTCGTGCGTACCCAGGCCGGCAACCCCGAGCGTCGAGGCAATCGCCTGAGTTAGGGTGCGGCGCTGCCACACATTGGACTCTTCCATCAGGTTCTCCTTGCAGACACTCGACGAGGCGTCGAATTCAGTACGGCATCGGCGCCGACCAACGCCGCCAATGAGCTCTCGGTCTTTCCTTGGACGGAATCGTTCTATATACGAGACAGCAGTCTCCGCCGAGCAGGGCGAATCGGGTACGCTAGCGATCAAGCGCCGAGATATAGAGTGGTGACACATGCAGTCCCGACGATCACCGCGCCGCGCATGGACCGCCGTCGCGCTCGTGTTTCTGTTCATGGTGATCAATTTCGCCGATAAAGCCGTCATCGGCCTATCCAGCGGTCAAATCATGCGCGAGTTGCGTTTGACACACACGCAGTTCGGAATGCTGGGCAGCGCGTTCTTTCTCTTATTCTCCCTCTCGGGTGTCGCAGTCGGATTCCTGGCCAACCGAATCCGCACCAAGACGCTCATGCTGCTGATGAGCGTCGTCTGGTCAGCCGCTTTGCTGCCGATAATTCGCGTCTCGGGCTTCGCTACGCTGGTCGGCAGCCGAGTGATCCTCGGCGCGGCGGAAGGACCCGCCTTTCCGGTGGCCATGCACGCGGTCTACAAATGGTTTGACAACCGCCGGCGCGCCCTACCCTCGAGCGTCGTGGCCAGCGGCGCCGCATTCGGCGCCGGAATCGTCGCACCGCTCGTCACATGGATCATCGAACGCTACGGCTGGCATTCGGCGTTCGGCGTCCTGAGTTTGGCAGGTCTGGCGTGGGCGATTCTATGGATGGTTGTCGGTAGAGAAGGTCCCGACGATACGGCAGCGGACGGTGAACCCGCCTCTCTGCCCGATGGTCTCCACAAAGTCCCCTATCAGCGGTTGATCTTCAGTCGGACGGCGGCGGGCGTTTATGTTGCCGGTTTCGCCGCCTATTGGATCATTTCACTCAATCTCGTGTGGCTCGCCAATTACCTGATAAAAGCGGTTCAGATGTCGCCAGCGAACGCCGCTTGGGTCATCGCTCTGCCATCCGCGATGCAAATGATGCTTGCGCCGAGTCTTGCCTACGTGTCACAACGTCTGTCGCAGGCAGGCGTTTCGAGTCGGGTTTCGCGCGGAATTCTCGGCACCCTTTGCGTCATGACAGGAGGCGTTTCGATGGCATGCATGCCGTTCGTTCCCTTGGGCGCCGCCAAGATTTTCCTACTGGGACTGAGCTTTTCCGTCGGCAGCGTCATCTTTACACTGGGATCGACTCTCATCGGCGAGATATCACCCACCCCTCAGCGGGGCGCAATGCTCGGTATCACCAACTCCCTGCACACTCTCGCCGGTCTGTGTGCGCCATTTGCGATGGGCCGCATCGTGGACATCACGTTGGATCCTGCTGAGGGGTTCCGCACAGGTTTTGTCTATGCGGGGTCCTTTGTTGCCGCACTCGGACTATTGGCGGCATTGTTGATCAACCCCGAAAAGGATTTGCAGCGGTTTCGCGACTCCCAGGAGATTCCCTGATGCAACCTCTTTACATCACTTATCTCAACGGCCCGGACATCGAAGGTCTGGGACTAACCGATGCGGACATTCTCCACGCCGTCGAAGGCTCACTCGATGCACAGGGCAGGAAGGCCACGGTCATCGAACCGAGAGTGCATCTGGTGCCTCAGAGTTCATCGCTTGGGCACTTCAATGTGCTACGGGGCGTCGTGCATCCCCTGGGCCTTGCAGGCGTCAAGGTGGTCGGCGATTTCGTGAACAACCATAAAGTCGGGCTGCCTTCGGAGCTGGCACTATTGAATCTCTTCGATCCGGCCACCGGCGCTCCCAAGGCGATTCTCGATGCCACTTCTCTCACCAGCATGCGCACGGGCGCCATGACGGCGCTCGGCGGCAAATATCTGGCGAGGAAGAGCAGCAAGGTGCTTGGGCATATCGGCGCACGAGGAACTGCCTATTGGAATGTCCGTCTGCTGAACTACCTATTTGATTTCGATGAAATTCGCGTACATTCCAAGCGCGAGGAAAGTCGGCAGGCATTTGCGCAGCGCCTCTCGAGCGACTTGGGCAAGCCGGTGCGTGCCGTGGCCAGCTGGGAGGAGTGTGTGCATGGCGCCGACATTCTGGTCGAGGCATCCCGGTTGACGGAGCCGCAGCCGCTCCTCAAGACCAAGTGGATCAAGCCCGGTGCGCTGGTCATTCCCTTCGGAACCATGAGCGCCGTGGAGCTCTCACTCACCGATATCATGAGTAAGGTCGTCGTCGATGACTGGGGCCAGTGCCGCAAAGGGCTGCCTTTTGGGGCGTTACGGAAGCACGTCGATCTCGACAAGATCACCGAACAGAACCTTCATGCGGAACTTGGGCAAATCGTCGCTAAGTTACGGCCCGGGCGCGAAAACGATCAAGAAACCATTCTGTTCTGGCATCGGGGCCTGAGCATAAGCGACATCGCGCTAGGTCATGCGATGCTCGAGAGGGCGAAGGTTTTGCAAATCGGCCAAACGCTGCGGTTTGCCTGAGCTCAGGCAGTTCCCGCGGAAATGACGCTGAGATGGGTCCTGCTGGCACAAAAGTGGCCACAGTGAAACCATCGTGCTAGAACACTAGCGGCACGTATATGTCTGAAATTACAGGTAAAAACTGGTGCCGCAAAGAGGATTCGAACCCCTGACCCACGCATTACGAATGCGTTGCTCTACCAACTGAGCTATTGCGGCGTCGACCCGAAAGGGGCCGCATTCTACCCCGTGGGACCCACCGACGAAAGACTGGTGCGGTCTTTTGCGACTTCGCGCAGAGCTTTGGGCAGGGCGAAAATCACGTGTTCCTTCCGACCCTGAAGCTCCTCCGCCACTTCACCGCCCCATTGGCGCAGTTGCGCGATGACCCCCTGCACCAGAATTTCGGGCGCCGAGGCGCCGGCCGTTATTCCGACGGTCTTGACGCCGTCGAACCACTCGCGATGCAGATCCTCCGGCCCGTCCACCAAATAACCCCGCTTGTCGTTTTTGCCGGCCATTTCACGCAGCCGATTGGAATTGGAACTGCTCTTCGAGCCGACCACGACCAGCACTTCGCAGCGGTGAATCAGATCTTTGACGGCGTCCTGGCGGTTTTGCGTGGCGTAGCAAATGTCCTCTTTCACCGGCGCCTTGAGACCCGGAAAACGGGCCCGCAATGCGGCAACGATGCAGGCGGTATCGTCGACCGAAAGGGTGGTCTGAGTGACGAAGGCCAGGTGATCGGCGTTGCGAACCTGGATGCGCTCGACATCCTCGACCGTCTGAATCAAATAGATCGCGCCGCCCAGCGTCGCGTCGAACTGCCCTATGGTGCCCTCCACTTCCGGATGGCCGGCATGGCCGATCAAGAACACCTCGCGCGCCTCCCGGGCATAGCGCGTGATTTCCATGTGCACCTTGGTGACCAAGGGACACGTCGCGTCGAAAACGTTGAGCAAGCGGCGCTTGGCCTCCTGCTGCACCACGCGAGGGACGCCATGGGCGCTGAAAATCACGGTGGCGCCGTCGGGCACCTCGTTCAATTCATCGACGAAGACCGCGCCGATGGTGCGCAGACGGTCCACCACGTACTTGTTGTGGACCACTTCGTGCCGCACATAGATGGGTGCGCCGAACAACACGACCGCCCGCTCGACGATGTCGATGGCGCGGTCCACACCGGCGCAGAATCCGCGCGGATTGGCTAAGTAAATTTGCATCAGTTTTTCCGCCTCGCCTCAAAGAAGGCATCGAGTAATAAGCACGCAGCGCCAACCGTAATCGCCGAATCCGCGACGTTGAACGCTGGAAAATACGCCCGTTCCCAATGAAAGTGTATGAAATCGATCACGTACCCCAGTCGAATCCGATCGATGACATTGCCTATCGCGCCGCCGAGCACCAGGGCAAGGCCGGCCGCGAGCAAGGCATGCGCGCCGCGCGGCAGCCGGAACAGCCAAATCGTGATGCCGATGCTGACCACGACGGCGAGTCCGATGAATACCCAGCGCTGCCAACCCGAGGCCGAAGCGAGAAAGCTGAAGGCGGCGCCGACATTGTGCATGCAAGTGATGTCAAGGACAGGCAGGATTCGCACGAATTCAAACTCCAGAAAATGGCCCGCGATATACGCCTTGCTGACTTGGTCCGCCAGCACGACCAGCGCAGACAACAGCAGCCAGGCCTCGGCTCGGCCGCGATTCTCTCCTATGGTCATGCGAATTGTCGCTCCTCACCGGGACCCTCGACGTTGATGACGCAGCGCGCGCATAGTTCCGGATGCCGCGGATCGCTGCCGACATCGCGGCGTAATTGGTAGCAGCGTACACATTTAGGCTGTTCGCTGGGTTTGACCTCGATCCACACGCCGGGTTCACTGGTAGGAACCGTTGAGGCGGGCGGCGTATCGGTCTCGACGACGTGCGCCTCGCTGGTAATCAACAGGAATCTTAGATCGTCGCGAAGCGCCTCGAAGCGCCGGACTTGCGCGGCCGGGGCGTACACCGTCACATCGGCCTCTAGCGAGGAACCGATCGCGCCCGCGGCTCGCAGCCGCTCGAGGTCGCGGGCGACATCCGCCTTGAGAATGATCAATGCGGGCCAATCAATCACCGGCTCACGCTCGGCCCCTGTCGGAAACTCGTGCCAGGTATTGAGGAACACCGATTCATTGCGCACCCCCGGCAGGAAACTCCAAACTTCCTCGGCGGTGAAACTCAAGATAGGTGCCAGCCAGCGCACCATCGCATGCGCCACGTGATAAATGGCCGTTTGCGCCGAGCGGCGCGGCGCGCTGCCCGCGCCCGTCGTGTAGAGCCGATCCTTGATGATGTCCAGATAAAACCCACCGAGTTCGACCACGCAGAAGTTGTGGACCTTCTGGTAGATGTCGTGAAATTCGTAGTTGCGGTAGGCGGTGACCACGTCGTTTTGCAGGGCGAAGGCCTTGGCTATCGCCCACTGATCGATGGCTACCAGATCATCGAAGGCGATCGCATGCCGCGCGGGATCGAAGCCGTGCAGATTGCCCAAGAGAAATCGCAGCGTGTTGCGCATGCGGCGATACGAATCCGCCATGCGCTTCAGGATCTCATCCGACACGCTCATCTCGTTGGCGTAGTCGGTCGCGGCCACCCACAGGCGCACCACGTCCGCGCCCAAGGTGCTGGTCAATTTCTGCGGCACCAGCGTGTTGCCGATCGATTTCGACATCTTGCGGCCCTTCTCGTCCACGGTGAAGCCGTGCGTCAGCACGCCGCGATACGGAGCGCGGCCATGCATGGCCACCGAGGTGAGCAGCGAACTGTGGAACCAACCGCGATGCTGATCCGAGCCTTCCAGATACAGATCGCTGGGCGCGACGATCTCCGGCCGTATTTGCGACACGCAGTGATGCACCACGCCCGAGTCGAACCAGACGTCCATCACGTCGGTGGCCTTGTCGTACCGACTCGAGTCGGGTCCCAGCAACGCCGCGGCGTCCAGATCGAACCAAGCGTCGATGCCGGCGTGCTCGACCAGCTTGGCGACCTCCTCGATCAACTCGCCGGTTCTCGGGTGCAGCTCGCCGGATTCCTTGTCCACGAACAACGGGAGGGGCACGCCCCAGGTACGTTGTCTCGATACGCACCAGTCCGGACGGCCGGCGATCATACCGCTGATCCGCTGCTCGCCCCACGTGGGCATCCAATCGACATGCGAAATGGCTTCGAGCGCGCCCTTGCGCAAACCCGCCTGTTCCATGCCGATGAACCACTGCGGCGTCGCACGGAAAATCACCGGCGTCTTGTGGCGCCAGCAGTGCGGATAGGAATGATGATACGGCTCATCTTTCAGCAAGCGGCCGTGGTCATGAAGAACCTTGATCACATGGGCGTTGGCGTCGAATACTTGCTCGCCCGCGAACAGCGGCGTCGACGGGAGAAATCGGCCGTCGCCGCCCACCGGATTGTCGATTTCCAATCCGTAGCGGCGTCCCACGATGTAGTCATCCAAGCCATGTCCGGGTGCGGTGTGCACGGCGCCGGTACCGGCATCCAGAGTCACATGTTCTCCCAAGATCACCGGTACTTGCCGGTCGTACAAGGGGTGGCGCAGCAGCATGTGCTCGAGAGCCGCGCCTTTGACGGTCGCGATCAAGCTCCACTCGGTGAACCCTAGGGCGTTCATGACGGCGTCGATCAATTCGACCGCCAGCACCAGGCGTTCGGCTCCGCGGCCCAAATCGAATTCGATCAGCGCATAGTCGAATTGCGGGTGAACCGCCACTGCGCGATTCGCCGGCAAGGTCCAGGGAGTCGTGGTCCAGATGACCACCGACGTCGGCACTTTCTGGCGCTCGCCGGCCACCTTCCGGGCCTCCTCGATTCCGAAGCGCTGCGCCAGATCGGCGGAGTCGACCACCGGGAAGCGCACGTAAATGCTCGGCGAGGTCTTATCCTCGTACTCGACCTCGGCCTCCGCCAGGGCCGAGCGGCAGTTCAGGCACCAGTGCACGGGCTTGAACCCCTTGTACACATGGCCATTCTTGATGATGAGGGCAAAGGCACGCAGCTGCTCGGCCTCAAAACGCGGCATCATCGTCATGTAGGGATTTTCCCAGTCGCCGAGCACCCCAAGTCGCTTGAAATCACGGCGCTGCGCATCGACCTGCTTATGCGCATATTCCCTGCACGCCGCACGAAACGCCTTGGCGTCGATCTTTTGCCCGACGCGCCCGTGCGTTTTCTCCACCTGCATCTCGATGGGCAGCCCGTGGCAGTCCCAACCCGGGACATAGGGCGCGTCATAGCCGTCCAAGGTACGTGACTTGACGATGATGTCCTTGAGAATCTTATTGACCGCGTGACCCAGGTGAATCGCGCCGTTCGCATAGGGGGGCCCGTCGGTCAGCACGAACGAGGGCCGGCCCTTCGCGACGCCGCGAATTTTTTCGTACAAGCCGCTGCGTTCCCACGCCGCCAGCATTCCCGGCTCGCGGTTGGCAAGATCCGCCTTCATCGGGAAACCCGTGTTCGGCAAATTAATCGTATGTTTGTAATCAGCCACGATCCACCTTCGACAAGAGATCGCGAGCGCGGGCACCGTCGATCTCCATTTGCACCATCAACGCATCCAAGGACTCGAACTTGACCTCATCACGCAGTTTGGCCACGAACTCGACCTCGATGGCGCGGCCGTAGAGGTCGCCGGAGAAGTCGAACACATGCGCTTCGAGCAATGGCTCGACCCCGTTGACCGTCGGCCGCGTGCCCAGACTCGCGACACCGGGAAGAGGACGCGAATCGATTCCATGAACCCACACCGCCAAGATGCCCCACACCGGCGGCTTGCGGCGCATCAATCGCAGGTTCGCGGTCGGAAAGCCGAGCGCGCGGCCCAGGCGCCGGCCACGCACCACGCGCCCTATCATCCGGTACGGCCGCCCCAACAGGCGCGCAGCGCCGGGGTAATCGGCGAGTTCCAAGCGTTCGCGCACCGCCGTGCTGCTCACGCGCACTCCATCGAAACAGAAGGGCGCTATCTGCTCGACTCCAAACCCGTGCTCCTGACCCGCGGCCCGCAGACTCTCGATCGTGCCGCCGGCGTTGCTGCCGTAGCGAAAGTCATCGCCGACCACCATATGCCGCGTTCCCAACCTCTCGACAATCAATTCATCGACAAAGGACCGCGGAGTCATGGCGCGCATGCGTTCGTCGAAACGCAACGTCACCAATCGCTCCACGCCTTGCGCAGCCAGCGCAAGAAATTTCTCCCGCCACCGTGTCAGGCGCGGCGGAGCACCGTCGGGATCGATGAACTCCTTCGAACTCGGCTCGAACACCAACACCGTGGCCGCAGAGCGCAATTCGGCGGCTCGCGCTTTGAGCACGCCGATCATTTGCTGGTGACCCAGATGGACGCCGTCGTAGTTGCCCACGGTCAGAACACAGCCCCGATGGCGCTGCGAGATGTTATGTAGACCGCGAACTAGTTCCATGGCGAAAGGCTGTGATTATACTCAGGTTTCCCGGGATTCAGTGCTCCCACTATAGCAAGGGCGCTACCGCCGCCCGGCTCGGTCGTTGACAAGCGCAGAGCCAATCGGCAAGCTACGCGGCTCTTTTGGGGTCCGATTTGGACCGTTGCCCTGTAAGGAGTCTGCGCTTGGCGAATACGAAATCTGCTGAAAAGGCTGCACGGCAGTCGACGGTGCATCGAGCCCGTAACGACGCGCTCACCTCGCAGCTGCGCAGCGCCATCCGCAAGGCAACTCTGGCGCTGAAGGCCGGCAAGCAAGACGAGGCCGTCGCCGCCCTTGCCGCCGCGACCCCGGTGATCGACAGCATGGTCAACAAGGGCATCATTCACCGCAATAAGGCTGCGCGCCATAAGAGCCGTCTCACCAAGCAGGTTCGCGCACTCTCCAAGTAATCCGCTCTCTCCAAGGGCGCTGATGAAAATCAAAACCGGCCTCGCGCCGGTTTTTTATGCGCCGGCCGCAGCCCCGGCTGCGGCCGCTGCGACGCGCGGATGCTCCTCGAGATAGCGCATCACCGCCTGCTTGAGCTCGTCCGTACCGGCGCCGGTGGCGCCCGAAATGCGCAACACCGGACCCTTCCAGCGCAGGCGCCGCACGATGTCCTTGGCACGCCGCTCCACTTCGGCCGGCTCCAGAAGATCGATCTTGTTGATGAGCAGCCAGCGCTCTTTTGCGCCAAGATCGGCGGCGAACTTTTTGAGTTCGGCGACAATCGTGCGCGCATCCTTGACCGGATCGGCAGCCGGATCCGCCGGTGCGATATCGATGAGGTGCAGCAGCACGCGCGTGCGCTGCAGGTGTTTCAAGAAGCGAATGCCGAGGCCCGCGCCGTCGGCGGCGCCCTCGATCAAGCCCGGGATGTCCGCCATCACGAAACTGCGGGCGGGCCCTGCGGTGACCACCCCTAAGTTCGGGTGCAAAGTGGTGAAGGGATAGTCCGCGACCTTGGGCCGGGCGGCCGATACCGCGCGGATCAAGGTCGATTTGCCGGCATTCGGCAAGCCGAGCAGCCCCACGTCGGCAATCAGCTTCAGCTCGAGCATGAGCTCGCGCTTTTCACCGGGCAGCCCCAGACCTGATTTACGCGGCGTGCGGTTGGTGCTGGATTTGAAGCGCGTGTTGCCCCACCCACCCTTGCCGCCTTTGGCGACCAACAGGGTCTGACCCTCGGCGGCGAGATCGCCCAGCTGCTCGCCGGTATCCCGGTCGGAAACCACGGTGCCGACGGGCACGGGTACATAGATATCGTCGCCGCCATGGCCGGTGCAGTCATTACCGCTCCCGCTCTCGCCGTTCTGGCCCCGATAGGTTCGCGAGATGCGAAAGTCCGCCAGGGTGTTCATCCCCTCGACGGCTCTCAAGTACACGCTGCCGCCGAGGCCGCCGTCGCCGCCGTCGGGCCCCCCGAAAGGCACGAACTTCTCGCGCCGGAAACTGACGCAGCCGCGGCCGCCATTGCCGGCCTGTACCTTGAGTGTCGCTTCGTCGACGAATTTCATGACGGATTACTCAATGTGAGCGCAACGCGCGCAAACAAAAAGGGGGCAGGTTTACCCTACCCCCTTAGGGTGTTTGTCAGCGAGCCGCCTTAGGCTCGCGCGTGCCGCTACTTCGTAACGACGTTGACGTAGGTGTGCTTCTCGGCGCCCTTGACGCGAAACTCGACCACACCATGGGCCTTCGCGAACAACGTGTGATCGGTGCCGATACCGACGTTCACGCCGGGGCGATACACCGTGCCGCGCTGACGAATCAAGATGTTGCCCGCGAGCACGTCTTCGCCGCCGAATTTCTTGACGCCGAGACGCTTGGAATGCGAATCGCGGCCGTTTCGAGTGCTGCCGCCCGCTTTTTTATGTGCCATGAGGTATCTCCTGCAACCCTAATCGATGAACTAGGCGACGATCTGCGTGATCTTCACATCGGTATAGGGCTGCCGATGGGTCTTCTCACGCTTGTAGTGCTTGCGGCGGCGGAATTTGACAATGCGTACCTTGTCACCCTTGCCATGACTCTCGACGGTCGCGACCACCTTGGCCGAACCCACGTAGGGAGCGCCGATGGTCACGGAGGACCCGGCGCCGACCAGCAGCACCTGATTGAATTCGACGCTGGCGCCTTGGTCAGCGTTGAGCTTCTCGATGCGCACCACGGCACCTTCTTGAACGCGGTACTGTTTACCGCCCGTGGCAATCACGGCATACATTTTGGGACTCCGAGAGCGGCTTAAACGGGGCCGCAAAAGAGCCGGGAATTGTACGGGTTGATCGCCCCCAGGTCAAACCGCGACCCCGGGCCCATGAGGCCTCGAGGCTACGACCCACGGCGGGTGCTGCCAGTGCGTCGCGCTAGCCACGGCATTCTTAGGTACCATGGCGTATTCGCTTGAGCGCTTCATGACACTAGAACAGATTCGTGGCTTGGTAACTGCTGATTTCGAGGCTGTCGACAAGGTCGTCAAACAGCGTTTGCACAGCCAAGTGGCGCTGGTCGACCAGGTAGCCACCTACATTATATATGCCGGCGGCAAGCGCCTGCGCCCCCTTTTAGTGCTTCTGGCGGCCCGGGCCTGCGGCCATACCGGCGGGCGGCATGTCGACGCCGCCGCCATCATCGAATTCATCCACACCGCCACCCTGCTGCACGACGACGTGGTCGACGGCTCATCGCTGCGCCGCGGGCGAGACACCGCCAACGAGGTGTTCGGCAACGCCACGAGTGTGTTGGTGGGCGATTTCCTGTATTCGCGCGCCTTTCAAATGATGGTCGCGCTCGATCGCATGCGCGTCATGCAGATACTCGCGGATGCCACCAATGCCATCGCCGAGGGCGAGGTTCTCCAGCTGATGAACGCTCACGATCCGAACACCACTGAGGCACGCTACATCGACGTGATTCGACGCAAAACGGCGCGGTTGTTCGAGGCCGGGGCGCAGATCGCCGCCGTCTTGAGCGACGCCCCGCCCCTGATCGAGGAGTCGCTCGCGCGGTACGGACGGCATATCGGAACAGCGTTCCAGCTGGTCGACGATGCGTTGGATTATCAGGCCGACGAAGGCAGCCTGGGAAAACACCTGGGGGACGACCTGGCGGAGGGCAAACCCACCCTTCCCCTGATTTATGCAATGCAGCACGGTAACGCCGACCAGCGAGCCATGATCCGGCACGCCATCGAGCATGGCGGCCTGGGTCAATTGGCCGAAATCACGCGCGCCGTTGCAAGCCTCGGGGGGCTTGCGTACACTGCGCGCCTCGCTCAAGGCGAGGCTGATCAGGCGCTTGCCGCGCTGGCCCCCCTTCCCGAAACCGCTTTCAAAGAAGGTCTGACCGAACTGGCGAAGTTCGCCGTGGCACGCAAGAACTGATTTCGCAGCCGATTCGGGGTGTAGCTCAGCCTGGTAGAGCACTACGTTCGGGACGTAGGAGTCGCAGGTTCAAATCCTGTCACCCCGACCATTGATTTTCTTATGGTTTTTGCCCCCTGATGTCGTCTGGGTCCCAGTTAGAAAGGACCTCTGGGTCCCGGTTGGGTCCCAGTTTCACGCGTTCGGCAAGAACCACTCGTCAAACTCCTAATCCCCACCAATCGTCAGCGCGTTCATCGAGCCGACTCGTCATCGAGGTCGTGCTGGCATCCGGCCCATTGCAACGATGAACCCGAGAAGCGATGCCACACTCACGAATGCACGGCGGAACAACGCGGACGTTGTTGGCGCAGCACCGATGCCGACCTTCATGGCGAGATGATCGGCGGTGACTTTTTCGACGACGGCGCTTCCCGTCTTCATTGCGACCCTCCAGCGTATGAATATTGGCGAGGGGGCATAGGATGGCCCTTCCGTGTCTTGTTAGAAAAGTGGCGACGGAAAATCCCGCCGCCACTCTTGGACGAACTAGTTGCTGCCACGCATGTTCTGCACCTGAAACAGCGTAGCCGGGTTCAGCTTGGGGTCCACTTGGCCCTTGAACTGGCCGGTAGTGCAATGTTTGGACTGCAGATCGACCATTGAAAAGGAATCATCGATGGCGATGCCGCTACCCTTATTGACCGGGAGCTGACGGTCGGGATCCGACTTGCCGATGGTCCAACTCTTCCATAGATCGCCCTTGCGATCGTAGATCAGCGTGCGATTGATCGTGTTGCCCTGAGCATCGATGTAAAATATGCGCTTGCTGATCGGGTGGCTACTATTCACCGGGATCGCCTCGAGGGCCCAGGCCTTGCGAAGCTGCCAGGTGATTTTCGGGAAACAACCACCCTGCCCGCCGAAATCCACGTACTTATAGCCGTCTGGATCCTTGAACTCGTCGGCGAGTTGCAGTTCGTTGTGATAGTAAAATGGCATCAAGATGTTCTTGGTGCCGAGATACTTCCACTTCATGTCGGAGACGCGGCCGTTGTAGCCCTCGAAATCCTCGATCATCAGGTCCGAGCCGAGAAAGGCGTCGGTGGTCTGCCCCGTTGCGAGCCGGCGCACGCGACGCTGGAAGCCCAGATATAGGTAGGCGTCGTCGAGTTTCAGATCATCGTCGTTGCGTTGGATCAGCAACTGCGTGTCCTTGAGGTCCTGCGGCTCCAACACCTTCATGTAGATGCCGCGGAATAGGTTCGAAGGATTGGGCTGAATTTCCGGCAGTGGCTCATGCTCAACTCGATGCTTAAAGTTGAGGAAGTGGAAGTCGAATTTGATCGTGCGTTCCACCTGCCCGCTGTTCATGTTGCGGTACTTCCAGTAGAAGGGCGAGATCGCCGCGCCGTCGCCCCAATTGACGCCGTATTTGTAGTTCCAAGCGACCTTCTCACCGGCACGCGGATCGCTGTTGCTGGGCTCTTCCGGGAAGGGGCGCCCGCCGACAAAGCCGGTGATCTCGCCGTTCTTCGCGCCCAGCTTGGCGCTACCCGCGTTTTTGCGCGTAGCCTCCACATAGTGCTTGTTCATTTCGAACTGCGTAGTCGGGCCGATGTGTAACTCGTCCCAGCCGTTCTTGACGGTGAGATACAGACCGGCATCCAAAACGTCTTTGAACTGTTCGACGTTGCTCTTGTTAATGGTCATACCGGCCGACAGCCCGGGGAAAGTCGGGAATCCGTCCTTGTAGGGATTGAAGCTGCGCTCCACGTCAGCGTCGGTTGCCGCCTGCGCTGCGCCTATGACGGCAACAAGGACCAGTGAAAACAAATGTCGCATGTTCATGTGTAATCTCCTCTCGGTAACAGTTAGAACGAATACCGCACGGTGGCAATCGCTTCGTTTTCCTTCCAGGCCGCGCCAATGGGGCCCGCACGGAAACGTCCCAGCGGTTCGAGGCCGCCGAGGCCGCGCGAGTACGCGGTGAACGGGTCTCCTGCGAAATTCGCACCGGACGTGAATGGCGGCCACGGGTTGCACGAGCGGCAGTCGTCAAACTTCCAATTCGCGATGCGATCCGCCGTCTTGATGTTGGCGCCGAGCGTCAACTTGAGGTGATTATTGAAAATCCAATCCAGTGACGGCGCGACCACCACTGCGTGAGCACGGAAGTCGTAGGCCGTGATGATCTGTGGACTGACACGGTCGTTGACCAAGAAGGCCTTGATCAGCAAGGTACCGATGGCATTGTTTTCCCAGTCGGGCATGCCCACGGGACCCAACGAGCCCTGCTGCATTTCATAGTTGAAAATGTGCTGGAAGAAAATCTGACCTGAGATCAACGTCGTGCGGGAAGTGCTGATGAAGGGAATGAACGTCGGCCGGTCAATGCCAATCACGGAGCGGAAGACCTTGTTCTTCGAATACAGGTCAGGCTTGAGTGTATTCGGAAACTCTTCGCCGTTGGTCAGAGCGACTTCCATACGCACCGCCGCCTTGAGCGACTTTAGTTCGAAGTCCGCCGATCCACCGATCAGGTTGACGCGCGGGTAGTACATATCGAAGGCGATCAGGTAGGGAGTGCCGCCTTGGGCGTCGGTGCGCGTCACACCGGTGAAGGCATTCTGCGCGCCTGCGCCGCCGTGCAGTGAGGGCAGCTGCGAGCGATAGCTGAGCGCATTGAGCGAGAAGCTGAAGCCACCTGGCGTTACGCCCTCGAATTTGGCGCCGATCTGAGTGTTGGACAGGGACCAAGCCGGCAAATAGACGTTGCGGAGACCGATTTGTCCACGCCCGAAATCGGTGGACAGGAACGTGCCCGGCGCGACGTTGGCGAAGTTCGACACCGTGCCGCCGTTGTCCCACAGGTTCTTCATGGCACGGAAGAAGCAGCCGGCGTCGAGGATGACATTGGGAGTACCGCATTGCCCAAGGTCATCGGGTCGAAACTTGTCGAAGTTCCACACCAACTGGATATTGGCATCCTGCAGATGCGAGGTCGCCCCCATGCGCCATTCGGCGGTGGCAATCCACATCGGAATACGAATGTCCTGTAGTTCGTCATAGATGTTGTTGCGCGAGTAATCCACCGGATTGATCACATCCAACACGCGGAACAAGTCGGTGCGTCCCCATATCACCTGCTGCCTGCCGACCTTCAGAAACATCTGGTCGGACGCTCCGAGATTGAGATCCTTGGTGACGTAAAGCTCACGAATGAAATCAAGGCGCTTATTGAATTCCGAGAACGTCAGTTGATTTTCAGTGAGGTCGCCATACCCGCCGAAATCGACGCAACCTCGCCGGTCCACGTTGCAGGGCCGCACGGGCACGCCTAACTCCACGCCCCCAGTGTGGGTGCCGTGCCAGCGTTGCCCCAGTAGTTGCAGCCCTTGGTTGGGGTTGTAATTAGGTGCATTTGGATTGGTCGAATTGAAGCCGAAAGTGTTGTTGGTGAGACCGAAGGCGTTGGCGACGACCAGATGGTTGACCGCACCGCCGCCAAACGGCAAGGGCGGCGGACCACCGATCGAATCCAGCGTGATCGCGCCGCCGGCTTTTCTCCCGTATTCATTGTCATTCAGTCGGTAAACACCATCATAGGAGCCACGCAAGATCGAGCGTAGCGCCCAACCGTCTCCCAACCCCCCTTTGATGTCCGCTTGCAGTGTGTTGCGAAATTTCGACAGACCAACCGTATCGCCGGTGTAATCCGCCCCGCGATAATGCGTGTCGTTCTCGTAGAAAACATCAGCCGTCCAACTCTGATCCTGCGCAGAGGATTGGAGACTGACTGCCGATAGCGCGACGGTAGCGGATGCTAGGATGATTCCTTCAATGCCATTTCGAGCCTTTCCCCTTTTCACAATGCTCTCCCTTCTAGTTATTGGAAATTGAAGCTTTATTGAACTCCGGCGATCGCTGCACCAGTGCAACGCTGGAAGGCGCTACACACCCAACCTGCCGCGACTTCTCCCCCCCGACGACGAAGTGCGGTCGGAAGACCACACACCAAGCCGGCACGATCAGCATCGCGGCGATTGCATTGACAACGAGCATGAAAGACAGCAGCGCCGCAGCGTCGGACTGGAAACGCAGGTCAGACATGAACACCCACAGCACCACACCCGCGATCAGGGTGCAGGCGGTAAAACTGACCGCGTAGCCCGTGGTGCTGACCGCAGTGATCGCGGCCTGGCGGATGTCGCTCAGCTTGGCCATCTCTTCGCGGATGCGGTCCATGAAGTACACGGCGTAATCAATACCCACGCCGACACCCACCATGATCACCGGCACTGTGTTGACGCTGATGCCGATGTGCTTGAACCCCATGTAGGCATAGGTCATGGCAGTGGCGAACAGCATCGGCAGCACCATCAGCCAGCCGGCATGGAGCGACTGGTAGTAGCTCGTGACCAGCAGGAAAGCGACGAGCATTACCAACGGCACCATCAACAGATGGTCGTGATGCAAGGCTTCATTGGCCGCGGCGGTGACGCCGACGATGCCGCCGCCCGGTTCGAAGCTCAGGCCCTTGAGGTCGGCGATGCTCATCGATGCCTCTTCGGCGAGCGCGATGGCACGGTTGATGGTGTCGGCTTGGTGGTCCTTGTAGAAGAACACCATGTCGGCCTCGGTCACATTCGGATTGACGAACTCATTGAGCGCGCCCGGGATTGGACTGGCGGCCATGTACGCAAACATCAGGCCGCCGATCTCGGCGGCGTTGTCCGGAATCTGCGCCCATCGTGGATCGTCGTCATGGGTCAGGCGATTGACTTGACGCACCATGGCCGGGATGGCCTTGACGCCGCCGAGCGCGGGATCGGCCAGCATGTGGTGCTGGAATTTCTCGATCGCTTCCATTGCTTCAGGCTGCTTGATCCCGCTTTCAGCGGTAGTGCGCGCGATGATGTGCAGTTCCTCCGAGCCGGGAAAAAGTCCGTTGATGGCGGCGGTGGAGCGGTTGTAGTCGTGATCGCGATCCAGGATGGGCGACCCGGGTTCGGCATCGCCGATTCGTACCTTCATCGCCAGCGGCGCGGCGGCCGCGACCAGCGCAGCCGCAACGCCGAGGATCATTGCGGCTCCGGCCGGCTTGCCGCCGGTGGCGGCCATGAACCGGCCGAGCAGACCGCGCACCGCCTGGTTCTTGTTTTCCACGTCCTTCGGCTGCGGCAGCAGCGTCAGCGCCAGCGGGATCATGAAGTGCACGGTGAAAATCACCGAGAACGCCCAGAACCCGGCAGCGATGCCCAGCTTGTGGTTGAACGGCGCGGCGCCGAGCACCATGACCAAGATGCAGACTGCATCGACGATGATCGCCAGCGAACCCGGCCGGAACAGCGCATCCAGCGCGTTGCGCGCCGCCTGTTTGCTGTTGTGCGTGACCGCCAGCTCTTCGTAGTAGCGCGCCACTAGCTGCACGCCGTGCGACATGGCGCGCGCTGCGATCAGAAAGGGGATCGGCATGGACAGTGGCTCGAGATTGAACCCGATCCAGGCCATGAATCCGAGGCCCCACAGTGACGACAGGGAGATGCCGAGGAGTGGCAGCGCGATTCCGTATAGGCGCCGGAAGTACACGATCAAGAGCAGTGCAAGCAGGCCGAGCGTCCAGAACAAGATGCCGACAATCTGATTGAGGTACGTGTAGACGTAGCCGGTCAGCACCGGGTTGCCCGTGACGTACACCTTGTGTCCGGGCGCGCTCACGCTTTCGCGCAGCTGCTTGAGCGCGCTAAAGGTCGCGGTGTAGTCGATGCTGCCTTCGTTCAGCTGGCCGCGCACCAGCGCCGCCTTGAAACTCGGCGACACCAACAGACCGTAGACTTGCGGATTGGCTAAGACATCCTTGCGCAGTTGCGCGAGCTGGGCGGGGGTGTGCGTCGGGTTCTGCGCATCGTAGTAGGCGTCGGAGCCAAAACCACCGTCAGCACGGACGTAGACCTTGCGCACCGTACGATGCGTGAGACTGGACACCAAGTTGTGGTTAATGCTCGGCAGGTTGTCGAAGCCCTGGGTCGCCTCGTTGATCAGCTTCAAGGTCGTGTCATTGAAGATGTCGCCGTCGTCAACCGCTATGACCATAACGATCTGATTGGCGCCACCGAAATTCCCCTTGATGCGGTTGTAGGTCTGGATATATGGATGCTTTTGCGGCAGCAGGTCGTTGAAGTCGGTGTAGACCTGCAACTTCGGCACGTGCAGCGCGAACAGCAGCGTGAAGCTGAAGATCGCGATCAGCACCGCGCCGGGATGCGCAAAGATCCAGGTTTCGCC
>Ga0209488_10000595_pt1 | contig 30760 bp, 26 predicted proteins | sample Rivendell_Oct201_8_FD_188349 | JGI IMG/M metagenome (GOLD analysis project Ga0209488, IMG submission 188349) | Vadose zone soil microbial communities from the Eel River Critical Zone Observatory, Northern California, USA -... | ecosystem: Environmental > Terrestrial > Soil > Vadose zone >...
TCGCTTTGCCTGCGGCCGGAAAAACCGGAACGTCACGCGACGGTTGGTTTGCGGGATACACGTCGAACTTGGTCACCGTGATCTGGATCGGGTTTGACGACAATCGCGACCTGGGCCTTGCCGGCGGAGCCACCGCGGCCCCGATTTGGGCCGAGTTCATGAAGAAGGCCACGCTATTACCCGCGTACAAGGACGTTAATGATTTCGAGATGCCGCAAGGCGTACAGGCGGTAATGATCGATCCCGAATCGTCGCAGTTGGCTACGTCCAGCTGTCCGGTATCGCGCGAAGAGGTTTATGTGCAGGGCTCGGCGCCGACACAACTGTGCGAAATCCATGGCGCACACGGCATCGTTTCTTCCGCGGGTTCATTCCTGTCGCACATTTTTGGCGGTTCGCCAAAACAACCGGCCGATTTACCGAAGACCGGAACTTTCCCCTCGGCCAACGGCGGTGAAACGCCGGAGCTGGGTCCAGACGGCAAGCCGCTGTCCCCCGGACAAGAAGCCGCTCCACAAAAGAAAAAGAACCCTTTGCAGAAGGTTTTTGGTATCTTTGGGGGTAAGAAGAAGGACTCCGACAAGCAGAAACCGCCGGAGAAGGGAGAGTCGCCATGACGCACTTTGGGATGGCGGTTCCAGCAGCACTCATCCTCGTAAGCCTCAGCATTCCCTCAGCAGGACAGACTACTGACGACACAGCGGTATCTTTGAATTATGTAGCGCCGATTCAGGCGCCCGCGCAGGTGTCCGCCCAGTCTGCCGGGCCGAAACAGCTCACGCCAGAAGAGTTGGCGGATATCCTGATGGCCCGCAAGGAATATCGCGAAGCCGCATTTTCCTACAAAAAGCTCGCCGATCAGAATCCAAGCAATCCGGTCTACTGGAACAAACTTGGCATTGCCTTGCACCAGCAATCGGAATTGTCCGGCGCGCTGAAATTTTATCAGCAAGCGGTGAAGGTAAACCCCAAATACGCCGATGCCCAGAACAACATTGGCACCATCTGGTACCAGCGCAAAAAATATGGCAAAGCCGTTCGCGCCTATGAACGCGCAATTAAACTGCGCAGCGACATGGCGGTGCTGTACAGCAATCTGGGTTACGCCTATTTCGGAGAAAAGAAATACGAGGAGTCCATCGCCTCGTTCCGGCACGCGATGGCGCTTGATCCGCAGCTCTTCGAGCACAGTTCGCACGGCGGTTCGCTGCTGCAGGACCGCTCGGTAAGCGATCGCGGCCGGTTCTATTTCCTGCTCGCCAAATCATTTGCCGAAGCAGGTAACTTTGAACGCAGCTTGGTTTATCTGCGCAAGGCCAAAGAAGAAGGATTCGCATCCATGAATGACGTGAAAACGGATCCTTCCTTTTCCGCGGTGCTGAAACTCCCGGAAACGCAGGAACTTCTTGCACCCAAGGCTCCCGATTCCACGTTGCCATAAGCGAACTGCCATGCTTCTATCCGCATAGGCTGCGATTCGCGCTCTGTTACAATTCTTTTGATGTCCCAAACGTTTGCAATGAAGGCGTTCTGCGCGGTGTGGGTCGGAGTTTGTTTGACTTTTTGCGGGAATGTTTACGCTGGACAACAGCCCGCTAGTCTTCGCCCCGCGCTTGTGCCTTCTTCGCAGGGCATCTTTCTGGTATTTCCATTCGAAAATGATGGCGCGAGTCCGCGCCTCGACTGGCTCAGCGAAGGACTGGAAGAACTTACTATCCAGCGCCTTTCCGCTGCAGGCCAGCAGGTATATACACACGAAGCACGTACGACGGAACTGGACCGGGATGGCTTGCCGCCGGCGGCGCGATTCAGCCACGCCACCATGCTCCGCATTGCCGCTGACCTGGATGCCGACTTCGTGGTCTTCGGGAAATTTAATTCCGACAGCAAGTCGCTGGCCATCGAAATACGCTTGTTGCGCGTCAATCCGACATCGCTTGCCGCTCCAATTCGGCAGAGCGGGCCGCTCGAATCTCTAATGGAATCGCACGGAACCTTGGTGTGGAAGCTGCTCGCGGCTAACCATAAGGGTTTTCCTCTCAATCTTGCCGATTTCACAAAACTGCAGCGCCCGTTGCGTCTGGATGCGTTCGAACATTACATCCGCGGAGTGCTCGCCAGTGATGACGATGCGCGCATGCGCGAACTGCGTGAAGCTGCTCGGCTCGAACCTGAATGGCCGGAGGCCGCGTTTGCCATCGGGCAAGCTTATTTCGCCCGGCGCGATTGCGATTCCGCTTTGCCGTGGCTCGCTCATGTCCCTGCGGCAAATTCTCGCGCGACCGAAGCGACGTTTCGGATCGGAGTCTGCCGCCTGCTCCTCAATCAGCCGGAAAAAGCCGAAGAAGTTTTTCTCTCGCTGCAGGATCGTCTAAAGAAGGCCTTCGTTGCCGGAGCCGAACTGCCGGAGATTTTGAATAATCTGGCCCTGGCGCAAGCGCGCCGGGGAGACACCACCGCCGCCGCTTCCAGTTTGTTGCGCGCCTTGGATCTTGATCCCGACGAAGACGATTATCCATTCAACCTCGGCCTGATGTATTTGCGCGGCAACGATACCACCACGGCGGCGAAATATTTTCGTGAAGCTTCAGATCGCGAGCCGGAAAATCCCGAGGACCGCGCGCTTCTAATCTACGCATTGGAAAAAGCTGGAAACAAGTCCGAAGCCAACGAGGAACGCAACTCTGCGGCGGAATCATTTGGTCCAAACACGTTGCCCGCGGTGAAACCGGAAACGTTTGCCAAGCTGCAGCGCATTACCACGGAACTCGACACTGCTACTTTGCAATTGGAGATCGCTTCGAAAGATCCTGGTAATGGGAATGGCGAGGGTGCCACTTCTTCCTCCAGCGCTTCGCCATCGTCGTTGCTTCGCAAAGGCCGTCAGGAGTTGGTTGCCGGAAGACTGGATACCGCGGAGCAGGCGTTTCGTGCGGCCCTGACGACCGCTCCGCACGACGCTTCCGCCCATCGCGGAATGGCCGAAGTCTACCGCCGCAAGAATAAACGGCCCGAAGCAATTCAGGAGCTGCAAGCTGCCCTGGAATTGCGCGATTCGGCGGTCGATCGCACTACCCTCGCCCGCATCTATCTGGAGCAAAAAAAACCTGACTTAGCAAAAGCAGAACTAGCGCGGGCCCTGAAGATTGCGCCAAACTATACCGAAGCCCGTCAGTTGCAGGAGCATTTGCAGAACGGAAACACGCAATCCAAAACACCATGAAGTCGCGTTCAGCTTTATGCCATTCGAACTTCAAAATCCTCGCGGGAATTGCCGCGTTCTTTTTTCTGCTCTCGTCTGTCGCAAGATCGCTTCACGCCGAACAACAGAACGTTCAGCCCATCGTGATGGATTTGCAGCTGGACGGCGAAGTTGAGCCAGTACTGGCAACCTATATCGACGAAGGCCTGGCGGACGCAGCGCGCCGAAACTCTTCCCTAGTGCTGATTACCATGGACACGCCCGGCGGCTTGAGTGATTCCATGAAAGACATCATCCAGCATATCCTAGGCTCGCCGGTACCGGTGGCCGTCTATGTGGGACCGACCGGCGCGCGCGGCGCCTCCGCCGGCTTTTTTATCTTGTTGAGCGCGGACGTAGCGGCCATGGCGCCAGGCACGCGTACCGGCGCTGCTTCGCCAATCATCGCCATCGGCGGATTTACGATTGGCGTGGACGAAACACTGCGCAAGAAAATCACCAACGACGCCATGGCTTTCCTGCGCAGCTATTCAGAAAAGCGCGGGCGTAACGCCAAGCTTGCAGAAACTGCGGTCACCGAGGCCAAAGCCTTTACGGAAACAGAATCCCTCGACGGCAAGCTGATCGATTACGTCGCGGCAACTCCGGAAGAACTGCTGCGCAGTCTGAATGGCAAGACTATCACGCGTTTTGACGGCACGAAAACCACTCTGGCCCTCACAAATTATCAGCGTTTATCGTTCGAACTCTCGGCGCGGCAAAAGTTTCTCGCGCGCATCGTCGAGCCGGACATGTTTTTCCTGCTGCTGATTTTGGGCACCCTCGGCCTGTACGCTGAATTCACTCACCCCGGCGCGGTGGTGCCCGGCGTCGTCGGCGGAATCTGCTCGGTGCTCGCGCTCTATGCCATGCACCTGTTGCCGGTGAATCTCGCTGGAATCTTGTTGATCTTGATTGCCGTGACGCTGTTCGTGCTGGAAGCGAAGTACACGAGCCATGGAATTCTGCTGGCTGGCGGCGTCGTCGCCATGGTTTTTGGCGCGATCTTTTTGATCCGATCGCCATTGACGCCGGGCGGCGTCAGCCTGGGTATGGCCGTCGCTGTGACCTTGCCATTTGCAGCCATCAGCGTTTTTCTGATGAGGCTGGTGCTGCGTTCACGCAAGTGGAAACAGGCCACCGGCGCCGAAGAAATGTTGGGCGAACAGGGAATCGCGGCAGCTGGACTGAACACTGGCGTCGAAGGGATGATTCGAATTCACGGAGAGAATTGGCGCGCGCTTGCCCAACAAGATGTAGCCGCGGGAAGTGCCGTGCAGGTGCGAAAGATCCAGGGGTTGACGCTGCACGTCGAGCCGGCCAACGCGCAGAGCGCCACAAAAAGTTCTAAATAGAGCAACAAAAGAAGGGCTGGAGGATGGCATGAATATAGGGTTGTTGGGAATCGCGTTTGTAGTTTTGGTTGCCCTGATTTGGATCAAGAACTCGCTTTATGTAATTAAAGAATGGGAACGCGGCGTGGTATTGCGGCTTGGCAGACTGGTGCCGCTGGCCAAGAGCGGCGGGGTAAATTTTGTTTTCTGGCCCATTGAAACGCTCTACCGCATCAGCTTGCGGTTGGAGACCATGGACGTTCCGCCGCAGGACATCATCACCCACGACAACGTTTCCGTAAAAGTGAACGCCGTATGTTACTTCCGAGTGGTCGACGCCAACCTGGCGCTCTCGCAAGTGGCAAATTTTCAGTACGCCACTTCGCAGCTCGCGCAGACCACTCTGCGCAGCGTCGTCGGTCAATTCGACCTCGACGAAATTCTTTCTCAGCGCGACAAGGTGAACGGTAAATTGCAGATCATCCTCGATCAGGACACCGAAGCCTGGGGCATCAAAGTCACCAAAGTCGAAGTCAAGCAAGTGGACATCCCAGAGCAGATGCAACGCGCCATTGCGCGCCAGGCCGAAGCCGAACGCGAACGCCGCGCCAAAGTCATTCACGCCGATGGCGAGTTCGAAGCTTCGCAAAAACTTGCCGACGCCGCCAAAGTCCTCGAGACCCAGAAGTCCGCCATCCAGTTGCGCTACCTGCAGACTTTGACCGAGATAGGTGTCGAGAAGAACACAACGATTGTGTTTCCGCTGCCTATAGATATTATTAATAGCTGGGTCGAGAGTTTGGGCGGAGTCAAGAAATAACCAATGGCTAGCAGGAAATCCAGCGCGGGAGAACGCGTACTGGAAGGGCGGCACGTCATCGGTCTGTTTTTTCTGATGCTGCTGTTTTCCGGCGTGTTTTTCACGCTCGGCTATGTGATGGGACGAAATCAGTTGGACGCCCAGGTGCGCGCATCGAGCACGCACGGCAACGACACATTGTTGCCGCTAAAGGCTGAACCTTCTGCGAAGCCGAACAAAAGTCCCGTCAGCACTCCGGGAAATTCCGATCCCGCAACCGATGCCGGTGCCCCTCCGAGTACGGAGTGGGAGTTCTATCGCGCCGGAGACAAGAATTCCTCGAACGATCATTTGAAGGCGGCTCCCCCGGCATCTTCTTCCACGCAACCCAAAGCTATTGCCACCAGCGCGAAATCTGCGCCATCGTCCGCCGGCCGTCCAACGGCAACGGCTTCCGCCATTCCGCGCGGGTCGTACTTATTGCAAGTGGTCGCGTTGCGCACTGAGTCTGACGCCGTGTCCGTTGCCAATGAACTGCGCAAAAAGAGATTTCCCGCCTTCGTACAAGCCCCGCAGGGCGATAAATATTACCGCGTGCAGGTTGGTCCGTACGCGGATCTGAAAGCCATGCAAACCGCAAAAAAGGGCCTGGAGACCGCGGGCTTCAAAGCGATCATCAAGCACTGATGTCCGCGTCCGATTGGCCGGACTGGCTGCGACCCGATCGCAAAAATAATTTTCCCGCAGCGTTTCGTCTGGTTGTTTCTGCCATCACCGGCGCCGGCCTCGCGCTGTCCTTCACCTGGCTGTATTTCCCCGTTTATGCGTGGGTCAGCATCGGGCTCTTACTGATGATGGTGCTGGGCGCGAAGCCCAGGGTTGCGTACTTCTGCGGCTTTTATCACGCCATGGCCTTTGTGTTCGCGTCCCTTTCGTGGATTGCGGAAGTACTTGCGGTTCACGGAGGCACGTCGCGGCTCGTTGGATGGGGCATTCTGCTGCTGATCGCCCTGGCCTGGGGAGTCCTGACCGGCGGTTTCACCTGGACTGTGAACCGCATCGCGCATCGAAGTGTGGCGCTAGCGTGCATAGCAGCACCATTTGTGTGGGTCACATCGGAATTCGCACGCGCACATCTGCCGGAAATCGGTTTTCCGTGGAATCTGCTCGGATATTCCGCTGCGGCGAATCCGGCGTTGCTGCAAATAACTGCGGTCGCGGGAATTTACGGTTTGTCGTTCGTAATGGCCGCGTTTAACGCTCTGCTGGCCTGGGCGGATGCCGCCACAAGCGTGAGCCTGAAGAAACGCTTGGGCATCATCATGGCCGCCGTGGCGGTAATTCTTTGTGACATGTTTTTCGTCGAACGATTTGTTCCGGAAGCTCAAGCGACTCACTTCGCGCGTGCCGTGCAACTCAATTTTCCAGAAGTCGATTCCTATCCCGCGGACTGGTTCACCATCCACAAGGACGACATGGACGAACTCGATCAGCTAAGCCTCGAACCGTCCGTCCACCGCCCCGATCTGATTATCTGGCCAGAAGCTCCCGCGCCGTTCTCCTGGCAAGACAATCAGTTTTCCAAACGTGCGTCCAGCCTGGCCATTCGCGCCGCTCACCCCTTTCTCGCAGGCGTCATCGAATGGAAAGCCGAGAAATTTCCTTCCGGTCACATCGGACAAGCGCCTTACAACAGCGCCCTGCTGGTCGATCCGCAGGGTCAAAAAGTATTTGTTTACGACAAGCGGCACCTGGTGCCATTCGGTGAGTACGAACCTTTCCCCTTGATTCACCGCGTGGTGCAAAGCGTGTCCGATGAAGTCGGCGGTTTTCACAAAGGCAAAGGCGCGGCAGTAGGCACGCTTCCCGGCGAATACAAATTCGCTGTGTTTATTTGTTACGAAGCCATCTTCCCGGGAGAAATTCGCCAGTTTGCCGCCCAGGGCGCCAACTTGTTCATCAATATTTCGAATGACGGCTGGTTCGAAAAATCCGCCGCCGCAGTGCAGCACCTGCATATGGCTCGCGTCCGCGCGGTGGAAAACCGCCGCTGGGTGCTGCGCGTAACCAACAGCGGCATCACCGCCGCCATCGATCCTTACGGTAAAATTTACGAAAACATGCCACGCGATGTCCGCGGGGCTGTAGACCTGCCCTACGATTTTCGCACCGACAGCACTCTATATACGCGCTTCGGCGACTGGTTCGCCTGGATGTGCGTCCTGGTTTCGGTTATTCTTCTATTTTCAACTTTCCGGAAAAAATATGATTCTTGAAGACTTGCAGCACCGCTACGAAGGCCTAACGCAACGCATCTCCCTTGTGCGGAGCTATCTTTGACGTTCCGCATTTCCGCGAAGAACTGAAAGCGCTCGAAGCAAAAATCGCCCAACCGGACTTCTGGAACCATCAGGAGAAGGCTCAAGCCGTGCTCCGCGAACGCAAACGCGCCGACGATCAGATTTCCGCCGACGCCAAACTTACGGCGCTGGTCGGCGACATCGATACTTACATCAACCTCGCCAAGGAAGAGAGCAACGCCCAGCAACGCGAAGATTTACTGAAGGAACTGGATCGCGAACTGAGCAACGCTGACACTTATATCTCCGAACTCGAAACGCGCACTCTGTTGGCCGGCGAAAACGATCATCTCAACGCCATCATGACCATTAAACCCGGTGCTGGTGGCACCGAGTCGCAGGACTGGGCGTCCATCCTCTTTCGCATGTATCTGCGCTGGGCAGAGCGCAAAGGAATGCACGCCGAGGTGCTTGACGAAACCGAAGGCGAAGAAGCCGGAATCAAGAACGCCACCATTCAGTTTTCCGGCGAGAACGCGTACGGCATGTTAGCGGGAGAAACCGGGGTTCATCGGCTGGTGCGCATCTCGCCATTCGATCAAGCCGCTCGCCGCCACACTTCATTTGCCTCGGTCTTTGTAATTCCTGAAATCGACGACCGCATCGAGATCAACATCAAACCCGACGATCTAAAAGTCGACACCTACCGCGCTGGCGGCAAAGGCGGCCAGAACGTCAACAAAGTGGAAACCGCCGTCCGCATTACGCATCTTCCCACCGGCGTCGTCGTCGCTTGCCAGGCCCAGCGCAGCCAGGGCAAAAACCGCGAAATGGCCATGAAAACGTTGCGCTCCAAACTCTACGATCTGGAAATCAAAAAACGCCAGGACGAAACCGACAGATTAGACGAGACCAAACTCGAAATTTCCTTCGGCAGCCAAATCCGCTCTTACGTAATGCAGCCTTACCGCCTGATCAAAGACCATCGCACAAAATTCGAAGTCGGCGACGTCGATAAAGTCCTCGACGGCGACCTCGATCCCTTCATTCGCTCCTATTTGATGGCCAAGAAAACCAAAGGCCGGCTGACAGTAGAGCCTGACGAAGACGCCGCGTAGCTGGTTCCAGCGAGCTCAAATTGAGCCTTGCTGCCACCCTGAAGCAATCAGCAAGGATCGCTGAAGTATCTCAACAACTTTGCCGCACTAGTTGGCGTTACTCGTGGCGCCGCTTGCAGTTTTTTCTGGCAACGAAAAAGCATAAAGCGCGTCCTGCACGGGAATTAAGAGATACTGCCGCCCCTCCAATTCATAGGTCATGGGCGAAGCCGCCATTTCGCCCCCCATGTTCAGATGCCATAGCGTCTTTCCGGTTGCCGGATCAAGCGCCAGCAGATTCCCGGCATTATCCGCGCTGAAGAGAAGATGTCCCGCCGTGGTCAGAATTCCTGCAATGCTTTCACCTTCGCCAGTTTCATGATTCCAGACAATTTTTCCGGTGCGGTAATCAATCGCACGCAGCGTCGAATTCGCCCACAGGATTCTGTCGCGTCCGCCCCATCCTTCCGCTTTGCTGGTCACGGTGTTGTAGAAAACGCTGAAAATCCGCCGCGCATTCACGTAAAACAATTCCGTCTGCGGATCAAAGCTGGGGGCCATCCAGTTCGTGGATCCGTCGGAGCCCGGTTCGACTAGCGCGCCATCGGGGGAAGGCGCCGCATCGGGCTTGGCCATGGGGCGGCCGCGGGAGTCAATTCCGGACGACCAGTTCTGGTCGATGAACGGAGCAGTAACCAGATGCTGGCCATTAGTGCGGTCCAGCAAGAAATAAAATCCGTTGCGGCTCGCTTGGCCGACCAGTTTGCGTTTGCCGCCTTTAAAATCTGCGTCGAACAAAACCGGCGTCTGCGTCGCATCCCAGTCATGGACATCATGCGGAGAGGCCTGGAAGTACCAGGCCAGTTTCCCCGTATCCGCGTTCAGCGCAACAATTGAGCAGGTATAAAGGTTATCGCCTGGCCGCCCTTCGCCCGCCAGCACCGGATTCGGATTTCCAATCCCCCAATAAAGTAGATTCAGCGCCGGATCGTAGGTTCCGGTCATCCAGGTCATTCCGCCACCATGAAGCGTAGCCTCAGGATCTTTCGGCCAGGTTTCCGATCCAGGCTCTCCAGGTTCCGGCGTGGTAAACCAGCGCCACTGCACATTTCCCGTTTCTGGATCGAGCGACTCCAGAAATCCGCGCACATCCGTAACGTCTCCAGAAACCCCAACGATCAGGTGATCCCGCACCACAAGCGGCGCCATCGTAGCGAAGTAGCCCAATTTTCCGTCGGCAAGCTCAACATTCCAGCGCACTTTTCCGTCTTTCGCATCCAGGCAAACCAGGTGCGCATCCGGTGTCGTGAAGTACAGCCAGTTCTTGTACATGGCCACGCCACGATTCCCCACGTGATCGCCTTCCGACACCCGGTGATAGTGCCAGATTTCGCGCCCGTAACGTGCGTCCACGGCCCACACATTATCTGGCGCCGTGAAGTAAAGGATCCCATTTACTTGCAAAGGAGTCGATTTCAGAACGTTTCCGGGAGCGCGAAATATCCAAGCCAGCGTGAGTGAGTTAACGTTGCTGGCGTTGATCTGGTCCAGTGAACTGTAACGCGCGCCGGAATAATCTCCGTTATAGGTCGGCCAGGTATTCGTAGCAGGCTTAAGAAGCGCAGCCGGATCGAGACCTTGCGCAACCGCATTTCCGGAATGTGCTGCTACGAAAAACGCCACGAGCAGCAATCCGCAAATTTGTGCGAGCCGATGCCAACCCAGAGCTGAGTAGCTTTTTCGCGCGAGCCAACACGACGCGGAAAAAAGCTTCGCAATCGCCGTCAGTAGGTCAAGATCCATTGCGGCTGCCGCCTCTCGTTTATTTCAAGCTATATACGTACGCGAAAAGATTACGGACATCTTTCTGCGTGAGTTTATCCAGTAGTTTGCGATGCGCCGCAAGCGGGTCCTGCAGCTCAACCTTCACTTTGTCGCGCGAGAAAGATCGATACCATCCAGTCTCATCGCGCACGCCAATCATAAAATCATCTTCGTGTACCACGATTCCGCGGACTTGATCGCCAGTGGGCAGCGTGACGACTGCTGACTTATGTTGGTTCCCGGGATAAAGCATGCGCGCTTCAAACTCGATGGACGAATATTTCTTTGCCAGGCCTGGCAAATCGCCCGTCACCGAATGGCAATTCTTGCAGCCTCCCGGCCCCTCGAAAAATGCTTTGCCCGCTTCTGCATTTCCCGTCAACAATTTTTCGACTGGGTAATCGCTTGGCACTCCGGAAGACAGGATGGCTTCGCGGGCGCGCGCGTGCAGAAATGCCGCGATGTCCGCAATCTGCTCCGCTGTGGCGGGCAACGCCGGCATCCCTTTGTCTGGCCTGCCATTTCGAATCACTTCGCCGATCAAGTCGCCCTTTTGGTCGTGGGCCACCAGCGTTGACCGCACCAGGTCAGCTCCGCGGCCTCCGGTTGCATCCGCTCCGTGGCAAAACGCGCAGGACTGCGAGAATTGTTTTCGTCCACTTTCCACCTGAGCCGCCGGCGGATCCGATTGTGGCCCGGCTTGCGGAGTTGCTTGCGAATGTGCCGCCGCAGTCCAAATCACAAACAATCCCAGCTCCAGCAAGCTCGTTGCCACGGGCAGCAACCGCCCGAAACCTCCAACCGTGAATTTCACTTCGTGCATCGGCAACCTCTTCGCAAAGCATTCTAGCTGCGTTCGCTCGTGCTCACAACGCGCCCGCCTGATAAACCACAACTTTCTTGTGTAAACTCTGAAGGGTTACGGTGTTCGGATCCTGGCCGCCAGTTCCGGCGCGAGCACCTGAAAGTGCTTCAGGTTCCAGGTAAAAATTGTCTGCGCTCCGGATTTCTCGGCACAACTTAAAAGCAGCGCGTCGTAGACACGCCCGCTCGTAAATCCCCGGTCCGCGCATTTCTGAATGGTTTGAAAATATTCCTTTTCATCGAGCGAAACGACAGTCAACCGGCTGCGTACTTCCTCTACGAATAGCATCACTTGCTCCGGCGGAATCCCCGGCGCCACCGGCAGGGAACTCATCGCCGCATAAACTTCGGCAAGGGAATGGATGCCGCACGACGAATGTTTCTTATTCGCGCCGCTCAAGCATTGAATGCTTGCCCCATGGTTTGCATGTCCGCCCCAAAACGCGGCAATCAGCACCGAGCTGTCGAAGAATTCTCTCAACCTTTCAACTCGCGCATCCGTTTTTCACGCGACTCTTGCAATAGGTCAGGGATAGACTCGTCCGTGGAAGCCCCTTGAAATACCCATATGCCAAACTCTTTGTGCAATGCCGCTTGCGGTCGCACCGCCCGCAGCGTGATCTGTTCGCCTTCGCACTCCAGTTCGAGCGTGCTTCCAGGCGTCAATCGCATCTTGTCGCGCACCGGTTTCGGCAGCACAACGCGACCCGCTCGGTCGACCGTGATCTTCGTACTCATAATGGCATCATATCATGGTAAATGGCAGGAGCTAATGGCATTTCCGAGACTTGCTTCGCCGGATTCGGCTCTTCCCCGAGAAGCCAGCCTCCCCACTCGATGCTGAATTTCACCATTCGATGCTGAATTTGACCACTCGGATTCATTTCGTTGCCTGCCGCGCCATCGCAATGTTATTTTAGAGGGTCGGGCAAACGCGCCCCAGGGCGTTGTAGTGCGTGACACCTAGTTGTTAAATCGAACTGTGCACGGGCATAGCTGCACTTCCTGCAAGCTCATTTTCCAGGTTGGCCCTGAAATGAACTTCGCCGGGAGTGGACTGCTAACCCCAGAGGAGCGTTCGTTTTGAGCCAAGGACTTAAGAATTTTTTATTTACGTCGGAATCCGTCACCGAAGGCCACCCAGACAAAATCGCCGATCAGATTTCCGATGCGGTGCTCGATGAAGTGATGAAGCAGGACCCCAAAGGTCGCGTAGCTTGCGAAACCTTGGTTACGACGGGTCTCGCGGTAGTAGCCGGTGAAATCACCACTACCGCCCACGTCGATTACGATGCTTTGGTTCGTAGCACCATTCGTGGCGTCGGCTACGACCGTGCCAAGTATGGCTATGATTCCGACACTTGCGCCGTCATGTGCACCGTAAAGCGCCAGTCCCCGGACATCGCCATGGGCGTGGACACCGGAGGCGCCGGCGACCAGGGCCTGATGTTCGGTTTCGCCTGCGACGAAACACCCGAGTTGATGCCCATGCCCATCCAACTTGCCCACCAGCTCACCTTCAAGCTTTCCGAGATTCGCAAATCGCAAAAAGTTCATTTTCTCAGGCCCGACGGCAAGTCGCAGGTCACTATCGAATACCGTAACGGCAAGCCCGTCCGCGTGGACGCCGTCGTCATTTCTACGCAGCATTGCGAAACTGTTTCCAACGACGATCTGCGCAACGCCATTCTCGAATACGTCATCAAGCCCGTCGTCCCCGCGGCCATGCTCGACAAAAACACCAAGTATTACATCAACCCAACCGGCCGCTTCGTCATCGGCGGACCCATGGGCGACGCAGGTCTCACTGGCCGCAAAATTATCGTCGACACCTACGGCGGTTACAGCCGCCACGGCGGCGGAGCATTCTCGGGCAAAGATCCATCCAAAGTTGACCGTTCCGCTTGCTACATGGCGCGCTACATCGCCAAGAACGTCGTCGCCGCTGGCCTCGCCAGCAAAGCTGAAGTCCAACTCGCCTACGCCATCGGCGTAGCGGAACCCGTCTCCGTAATGGTAGACAGCTTCGGCACCGCGACCATTCCCGAAGAAAAAATCACCGAAGTTGTGCGCGAAACTTTCCAGCTCACTCCCAAAGCCATCATCGAAACGCTCGATCTGCGCCGTCCAATTTACAAGGACACCGCAGCCTACGGTCACTTTGGCCGCAAGGGCTCCGGCTTTACCTGGGAAAAAACCGACCGCGCCGACGCATTGCGCAAGGTCGCTGGCGCAGCCGCCGAAGTCGCCGTCCGCAGCTGACGGCCCGCACTTTACTTTTTCATTCGCAAATTTCAGAAACTCGAAAAGGAGCAAGTCTGTGGCGATAGCAGAACTCAAGAAGGGCGATGTAAAAGACATTTCGTTGGCTGATGCCGGCAAACGCAAAATCGAATGGGCGCAGCAACAAATGCCGGTGCTACAAATCATCCGCAAGCGGTTCATTAAGGAACAGCCGCTCAAAGGTCTGCGAGTTTCCGCGTGCCTGCACGTCACCAGCGAAACCGCCAACCTGATGATCGCTCTCCGTGACGGCGGCGCGGACGTTGTTCTCTGTGCTTCCAATCCGTTGTCCACCCAAGACGAAGTCGCTTCTTCACTCAACCGCGATTTCAATATTCCTACTTACGCCATCAAGGGCGAAGACAACGAAACCTACTACTCGCATTTGCGCGCCGCCCTGGACCACAAGCCGCAAATGACCATGGACGATGGCGCCGACCTCGTCACCATGCTCCTCACCAAGCGCAGCGATCTGGTCAGCAGTGTCATCGCCGGCACCGAAGAAACCACCACCGGCGTCATTCGCCTCCGCGCCATGTCCAAAGATGGCACGCTGAAGTATCCGATCATCGCCGTCAACGACGCGCAAACAAAACATTTCTTCGACAACCGCTACGGCACTGGCCAGAGCACTCTCGATGGCGTCATCCGCGCAACTAATCTTCTTCTCGCTGGACTCAAAGTCGTCATCGCCGGCTACGGCTGGTGCGGACGCGGTGTGGCCATGCGCGCCAAGGGCCACGGCGCGGACGTAATCATCACCGAAATCGATCCGGTGAAGGGCATTGAAGCCGTAATGGACGGCTTCCGCGTCCTCCCCATGGCCGATGCCGCCAAGGAAGGCGACGTTTTCATCACCGTCACTGGCAATAAAAATGTCATTCGCGGTGAACACTTCGAACACATGAAGTCCGGCGCGGTCATTTGCAACAGCGGTCACTTCAACGTCGAAATCGACATTCCCGCTCTCGAAAAACTTTCCAGCGGCAAACGCGAAGTGCGTCCGCTCGTCGACGAATATCTGCTCAAAGACGGCCGCCGCATCAATCTGATCGCCGAAGGCCGACTGGTCAATCTAGCCACCGCCGAAGGCCACCCCGCTTCCGTAATGGACATGAGCTTCGCCAACCAGGCCCTCTCCGCTGAATATCTCGTAAAGAACGCAAAAAATTTGAAGCCCCAAGTCTACGTAGTCCCCGAAGATCTCGACAAAGAAATCGCCAGACTCAAGCTGGAATCCATGGGCCACAAACTAGACAAACTAACCGCCGAGCAGGAACACTACCTGGCCTCCTGGCAAGAAGGCACCTAGCTCGCGCGATCTTTCTTCGTAGGGGCGCAGCATGTTGCGCCCTTTCTTTTTGCATAATTCCAAAACTTAATCTGGTGCTTCCATGTGGGACCTAACAACCACCGCCCTAGACACCGCCAAACTCCGCGGCGCCACCTACGCCGACGCCCGCTCCATGCACATTCGCCAGCGTGACCTCACCACAAAAAACGGCGCGGTAGGCACTCTCGCCCAATCCGAATCGATCGGCATCGGCATCCGCGTCCTCGCCAACGGCGCCTGGGGCTTTGCCTCCACCGATAAATTAACCCGCGAAGGCGTTTCCACCTGCGCCGCGCAAGCCGTCTCCATTGCCAAAGCCTCCGCCCTTGCAAAACGCGGCGACGTAAAAATGGTCCCGGAAAACGCCTACATCGACAGTTGGCAAGCGCCCTTGCAAAAAGATCCCTTCGAAATCCCGCTCGAATCGCAACTCGATCTCCTGCTCAAAGCCGACGCCGCCATGCGTAAGGTCAAAGGCGTCACCCTCACCGAAACCGACATGCAGTTCCGCAAAATCGATTGCTGGTACGCTTCCAGCATCGGCTCGCGTATTCACCAACGCAAAGTTATTTCCGGCGGCGGCATCGTCGCCACTTCCTTCAAAGGCACTGAAATTCAAAAGCGTTCCTACCCAAATAGTTTTGGCGGTCAGTACCAGCTTGCGGGTTACGAATTAATCGAATCGCTCGACCTCCTCCGCCACGCTCCGCGCATAGCCGAAGAATCGGTCGCCTTACATTCCGCTTTACAATGCCCGGAAAAAACCGGCACCCTGCTGCTCGATGGCAGCCAACTGGGCCTGCAAATTCACGAATCCGTCGGCCACCCCATCGAACTCGATCGCGTCCTGGGTCAGGAAGCAAATTTCGCCGGTACCAGTTTTCTCACCCTCGATAAATTGAATAAACTAAAGTACGGCTCGGAAATCGTGAACGTCGTCGCCGACGCCCGTCTCGAACACGGTCCCGGCCTCGGCTCCTTCGCCTACGATGACGAAGGCGTTCCCGCGCAGTGCACCGACATCATTAAGGACGGCCAGTTCCGCGGTTACCTTTCCAATCGCGAAATGGCCCAACTCATCGGCCTCCATCGTTCTTCCGGCACCATGCGCACTGAAAGCTGGAATCGCCTCCCGATCATCCGTATGACCAACGTCAGCATCAAGCCCGGCAGCGGCTCGCCCGAAGAATTAATCGCCGGCACCGATGACGGTATCTGGATGGAAACCAATCGCTCCTGGTCTATCGACGATCGCCGCTATCAATTTCAGTTTTCCACTGAGATCGCCTGGGAAATCAAAGGCGGCAAAAAAGTTCGCATGTTGAAGAACCCCAGCTACAGCGGCATCACCACGGAATTCTGGAACAGTTGCGACGCCATCTGCGGCAAAGAATTTTGGACCCTCTGGGGCACGCCCAATTGCGGCAAAGGTCAGCCCATGCAAACCATGGGTACCGGCCACGGCGCATCGCCCGCGCGTTTTCGCAAGATAAGAATGGGAGTCGCGTTTTCCGGTCATTGATCTAAATGACCACCATTCGAATGTCGAACAAATCAAAATCCGGCAAAAGCGAAACGCATCTCGCATCCGAAAGCGACCTGAAAAAGCGCATCGATACCGTTCTACGGCTGGGCAACATCGCCGGGGCCGATGAAACTGAAGTGCAAGTCGACGAAACCATCGACGCACTCACGCGCTTCGCCAACAATGCTATTCACCAGAACGTCGCCGAACATGGCATCACCATCTCCATTCGAACCGTCGTCGACGGCCGCACCGCTCGCGCCACCACCAATCGTCTCGACGAAGATTCGCTTTTCGCCGCGGTTAAATCTTCTCTGCAGCTTGCGCACAGTCAGCCAAAAATTCCGGGCTTGCTGCCGATGCCCGGCAAGCAGCGCTATCGCAGCGTGAATCGTTTTGCGAGTGAAACCGCGGCAACCACTCCCGAAGACCGCGCCCGCGCCGTGAAAAAATCCTGCGATCTGGCGATTCGCAGCGGCCAGGTCGCCGCCGGAATCTTTTCTACCGGACAAGCGCAACTAGCGCTTGCAAATTCGCAAGGACTCTTTGCCGCACATCGCCAAACCCACGCCGAATTTTCCATCACCATGCAGGACGAACCCGCCGCCAGTTGGGCCAAAGCCAATTCCGGCGACGTTCGTAGTTTCGCTCCGCAAGAACTTGCCACCCGCGCCAGCGAAAAAGCCCAAATGGCGAAAGACGCGCAAGAAATCGCGCCCGGAAAATACACTGTAATCCTCCAACCTGCCGCCGTCCTCGATCTGGTAGGTTTTCTTTTTTACGATTTCGCTGCCACCGCCGTAGCCGACCAACGCTCCTGCCTTCTCAAACGCATGAATAAACCACTCTTCGGCAAAAATATTTCTATTAGCGATGATGCCTACCATCCGGAACAACTGGGTGCGCCGTTCGATGGCGAAGGTATCCCCCGCCAGCGTGTTAACTTGGTAGAGAACGGCGTGCCACGAAGTCTTGTGTACTCGCGCGCCAGCGCGAAAAAGGCCAAAACAAGGCCAACCGGCCACGGTTTCGCTCTCCCCAACGAATACGGAGAAGCCCCCATGAACCTGGTCTTCAGTGGCGGCGACTCCTCCCTGGAAAAAATGATCGCCTCAACCGATCGCGGCCTGCTCGTCACCCGCGTCTGGTACATCCGCGAAGTTGATCCTTACGAAAAAATCATGACCGGCATGACGCGCGACGGCCTGTACCTCGTCGAAAACGGGAGGGTCACCAGCGCCGTCCGCAATTTCCGCTTCAACCAATCCCTCATCGGACTTCTGCAAAACGTGGAAGCAATGTCCCCCGCATCCCGCGCCACCGCCGAAGAAGCCTTCGAAATGGTAGTCCCAGCCATGAAGGTCAAAAATTTCCACCTAACCGAACCCACCAAGTTCTAGCTTCGTCTTGTGTAGCGGCGGCATGATGCCCCTGCTCTTTCGTTTGTAGCGGTCGCCTTCTGCGGCGGGCGTCTGTAGTGCGGCAACCAGCCTGCAGCAGGCAAGCCCAGCTGCCGCATTTGCTCCGCTCCTTGTATAGCGGCCACTTTCAACTGGCCATTTTTCTTTTGCTTTTCGTGGTGCCGGGCTTCAGCCCGGCGCCTTTTGCAACCCAGCCAGAAGCTAATCTTCGTGCTTCCCGCCGGGTTTCTCGACGTAAACCCTGCTAATTTCACCTATCCTTCACACTCACAATTCAAATTCTGCGCATCGATTTTCTGCGTTGTACACCACCCTCTCCCTAACCCTATAAACAGTCATGGACTTGCCATCCCATCAGCGCCAGTGGCAATCGCCCACCCGTGTGCGCCCCAACTGGGGCCATCCGGACCATGACGCCTGCGGCACCGGCTTCATCGCCCGTCTAGGCGGAGCCGCCGGCCACGACATGATCGATTACGCCCTCACCGCGCTGGAACGCCTTACCCACCGCGGCGGAGTAGATGCCGACGGAGCCAGTGGAGACGGCGCAGGACTCCTGGCCGCCCTCCCCAAAAATTTTTTCAAAGCCAGAGCCGGCGAGCAGGGAATCGAACTCCCCGAACAATTCGGCCTGGGCTTTGCATTTTTCCCGTCTGACTCCGCGAACGCGGCAAAATCCGCCATCGAAGCCGCCGCCGATCAAGAACGCCTGCGCATCCTCGGCTGGCGCCGCGTCCCGGTAAATCCCAATTGCCTTGGCCGCCGCGCGCTTGAAACCATGCCCGAGTCTTGGCAATTTTTCCTAGCGCCTTTTCACTCCGCGCGCCCAGCTGAACGTTTCGAATGGCGTCTCGCGCTTATGCGCAAAAAAGCCGAATCGCTGCTGCCCGAACGCTGCTACGTCTGTTCGCTCTCTTCACAAACCGTCGTCTATAAGGGCCTGCTCACGCCGTGGCAATTTCCGCAATTTTACGCTGACCTCCGCGACCCATCGTTCGAAACCACCTTCGTGATCTTTCATCAACGCTATTCCACCAATACCCAACCTTCCTGGAATCTCGCGCAGCCCTTCCGCTACGTTGCCCACAACGGAGAAATCAATACCATCGTTTCCAATCGCCGCTGGATGCGCGCCCGAGAACCTAAAATCCGCGAAAAACTTACCGTTGGCTCGTGGTTCCACATCCTCGAAGAAAACGTCAGCGACTCCGCCAGCTTTGACAATGGCCTCGAAGGCAAACTTCTCGAAGGCTTCAGCGTGGAAGAAGCCATGCTCGCGCTGGTTCCTCCTGCATTTGAAAACGATCCGCTACTCTCGCGCGACGTGCGCGGCGCGCTCGCAGCTCTCTCCCAGCAAAGTGAACCGTGGGACGGCCCGGCAGCGTTAATTTTTTCCGACGGCCAATACGTCGGCGCGAAGCTCGACCGCAACGGCCTTCGCCCCATGCGCTACACACTCACTCACGATGGTCTGCTGGTTGTCGGCTCCGAAACCGGCCTGGTTGATTTTGAAGAGTCACGCATCGCCGAACGCTCCCGTCTTGGTCCCGGCGAAATGATCGTCGCTAACCCCGACTCCGGTGCATTTCTCCGCTGGCGCGACATCTTAAAACGCCTAGGCAGCCAGCAAGCAAAACTCACTCCACCGCGCGTTCGCCGTCTCGACACTTCTGCACCCGCTGCAATCATCCCGATCGCATCGCCAAAACGTGTCGCCGCTTGCTGCGGCTGGACCGAAGATCAATTCAAAATTTTATTTTCCGCCCTGATCCGCGGAAAAGAAGCCGACTGGAGCATGGGCGACGACGCTCCTCCGGCTTTTCTTTCCGCGCTTCCGCGCGCGCTTTGGGATTACTGCAAGCAGCGGTTTGCGCAAGTCACCAATCCACCGATCGATCCTCTGCGCGAAACCCACGTCATGTCCCTCGAAGTGCGCCTGCCTGCCAACGCATCAGCTGCGGGCGGCATCGTTTTGCCCGGCCCGATTCTCACTCAAGGCGAGTTTGCGGATCTTGCGGCGCAATTCGGGCCGCTACAAACCATCGACTTTACTCTTCCTGCCAAAACAGGAGTCTCGGGAGCGCGAAGCGTTATCGCTCAGTGCTCATCTACCCCTCTGAGCGGCGACGTGCGCCCGGGACTCTTCCTCCTCTCCGATCGTGGCTTGGGCCCGGACCGTGCCGCGATTCCCGCGCTGCTAGCCACCGCCGCTTTGTGGAAGTCCATGGTGCGCGAAGGCTTGTGGGATGTGCCGCTGATTGTAGAAACCGCGCAGGCGTACGACACTCATCACGTAGCGCTGCTCGTAGCCGCTGGCGCCAGCGCCGTCGTTCCGCATTTGATGGAACAATTCGCCGAAGCACAAGAGCCCGGCGGCATGATGAAAGTTCGCTCGGCAATCTACGCAGGGCTTCGCAAAGTCCTTGCGCGCATGGGCGTTTCAACGCTTGCCAGCTATCGCAACAGTTATCTATTTGAAATCGTTGGTCTCTCCGAAGAAATCTGCGCGGAATTTTTCGAAGACGCCGCCGACTTTGCCGGCCAGAAATCGCTCGACGATGTTCTCTCCGATTATCTCCGCCTGCACCAGGAAGCCTTCGCAAAAACCAGCGAAGAAATGCCCGATGCTGGACTGTACCGTTTCCGCAAAGGCGCCGAACTGCACGCCAATTCGCCGGAAGTCGTTCGCAGACTCCATGCCCACATTAAATCCCCCGATGCCGGGAAATATCCCGCCTTCGAAGAGCTTGCCGACAACGGCGGAGCAGTCGTATTTCTCCGCGACCTGCTCGAAACCGTGGCTTCCTCTCCGATTGCCATCGAGGACGTCGAACCCGCAGAAAACATTCTGAAAAAGTTCAGCACGCAAGCCATGTCGCTTGGTTCCCTTAGTCCAGAAGCTCACCGCACTCTGGCTCTCGCTATGAATCAACTCGGCGGCAGAAGCAATACCGGTGAAGGCGGCGAAGATCCCGATCTTTGGATCAACGAACCGCAAGCCGCTAACAAAATTAAACAAGTCGCTTCGGGACGGTTCGGAGTGACTTCCGACTATTTAGTTCACGCCCAAGAACTCGAAATCAAAATGGCGCAAGGTTCGAAACCCGGCGAAGGTGGCCAGCTTCCCGCGAAAAAAGTCACTCCGTACATCGCGCGCATTCGCCATGCCACTCCTGGAACTCCGCTGATTTCTCCGCCGCCGCACCACGATATTTACAGCATCGAAGATTTAGCCCAGTTGATTCACGATCTGCGCGCAGTCAATCCGCACGCGCGCATCGGCGTAAAACTGGTTTCTGGCGCGGGCGTTGGCATCATCGCTGCCGGTGTCGCAAAAGCTGGCGCTGACGTAATCACCATCAGCGGCCACAACGGCGGCACTGGCTCGTCACCGCTCACCTCAATCAAGAATACTGGCCTGCCGTGGGAAATTGGTTTGCGCGAAACTCATGAAACTCTGGTTCGCGCTGGCCTCCGTTCACGTCTCTCTCTCCGCGTGGACGGAGGCCTGAAATTTTCCCGCGATATTCTAATCGCCGCGATTCTCGGTGCCGATGAATTTGGATTTGGCACTGCTTCGCTCCTTGCCATCGGCTGCGTGATGGCTCGGCAGTGCCATCTGAATACCTGCCCGGTGGGAATTGCAACCCAGGACGAAACTCTGCGCACTCGCTTTACCGGCAAACCGGAAATGGTGATCTCCTATTTCCGCGCGCTCGCCGATGAAGTGCGCAAGAAGCTCGCCGCACTCGGCGCAAATTCTCTCGGCGAACTCAAAGGTGCATACGACTGTTTGCGCCCGCGCGATCCGAATTACGCGGAAACTCCGGCGCTTGCGCTCGAATCCAACATGTCTTTCCGCATCGCGCCGCAGCAAGCTCCCGGGATTCACGCTTCGCTGACCGAAGCTTCTGCGATTCAGGAAGAGTTTGAATGCGATGCAAGAATTTCCGTGATTCGCAATTCCGATCGCAGCGTGGGCGCGGGCTTGAGCGGGGAAATGGCCAGAGATCGGGCTGCGGGACGCGCGTCGAGAAAACTCATCACAAAGGAATTTCACGGCAGCGCGGGACAAAGTTTCGGCGCCTTCCTTGGCGTTGGCATCGACTTCAAACTGGAAGGCGAAGCCAACGATTACGTTGGCAAAGGTCTGTCCGGCGGAACGATTGCAATCACCGCGGGCACCGGCGCTTCGCGGCGCGGCGATGTGCTTGCCGGAAATACTGTTTTGTACGGCGCAACTTCCGGGCGACTTTTTGTCGCTGGGCGCGCCGGCGAACGATTTGGAATTCGCAACAGTGGCGCTCTCGCCGTGGTCGAAGGCGTGGGCCAGCACGGCTGCGAGTACATGACCGGCGGCGTGGTGCTGGTGCTCGGTTCGCTCGGTTTGAATTTCGGATCGGGGATGACCGGCGGCTTGGCATACATTCTTCGCACCGAAGCGGAAGACGTCCTGCACCGCGAATTCGTAAGCGTGGAAGAAATTACCAGCAACGAAGACGCATGGTTGCGGCGCACGCTGCGCGAACATCTCGATCGCACCGGAAGTCCGCGCGCCGCGCGACTCCTGTCGCGTCGCGGGCCGCTGCCGATGGTGCGCGTGCAACCGATCCATTTGCAGGGGACAGTGCAGAGCGTTTGGGAACCGGCGCTGGCAAATGTGAAATCAGAGTTTATTTCGGTTGCAGATTCAGAAGCAGTCGCTGTCGCTGCACACGCGATCTCCCTATAAGCATTATTAATGTATTTTAACAAAGGAGAATATTTTTCTTGTACTCGCAACTCCGCTATACTCTGGTGCGAGTTAGCCGCCTATGGATTTTGATCAACTGACAACGTTCGTGTACGTAGCAAAGCTAAAAAGTTTTTCGCGCGCCGGACAAAAAGTTTTTCGTTCGCAATCCGCGGTCAGCGCGCAAATCCGCCAGTTGGAACAGGCCTATCACGCAAAACTGTTGGATCGTTCCGCGAAATCTGTCGAGCTCACTCCCGCCGGCGAAGTTCTTTTCGAATACGCGGAAAGAATGTTGCGCTTGCGCGACGAATCCGTGCAGGTGGTTGCCGATCGCGGCAACGTGGTGCAGGGACCGGTGGTTTTCGGCGCCAACGAAGCGACTTGTCTGTACCTGCTGCCAGAAATTTTCGCGGAGTTTCAGAAAAAATTTCCTAAAGTACATATCAGCATCTATCGCAATTTCAGCCACAAAGTTGTGCAGCGGGTGGAAGACGGCTCCGTGGATGTCGGCATCGTCAGTCTTCCGCTGAAATCTCCCAACTTGAAGGTTCATCATATCTATCGCGACCGTTTGCGCTTGATGGTCAGCATGAAAAATCCGCTGGCCAGCCGCAGCAAAGTCAGCCTTGAAGAGGTGGCCAGCCAGCCGCTGATCGTGCCGCGGACGGGATTTACGCGACAGGTTCTCGACAAATTATTTCGGCCGTTCCGCGCTCGCGTGCATGTGGCGATGGAGCTGCCGAGCATCGGCATGATCAAAAAATTTGTTGGCGCGGATGCCGGCGTTTCGTTCATCAGCGAAAGCTTCGCAAAAGATCAAGTGAAGGCCGGCGAAGTGAAACTTCTCAGCGTGGATGGCGTCGATTTGTGGCGCGAACTAGGTTTAGTGTATCGCCGGGACCGCAGTCTGCCGCGTTCGGCGCAGGCCCTGATCACTTTGATCCGCGAGCACAAGAAGCTTTCCGAACATTCCGTGCCGGAATAAGCGGTTCTCGCCTTCTTACTAAATTGTAAAATGTCCTCGCTCATCGTTCTAAATGCGGTGAGGAATCGCGCCGGTACGTAAATCGAAGAGCAAGAGAGATTCCTCGCTGCGCCTGCCTGCGCAGGCAGGCTCGGAATGACGGCCGGAAAGTCTAGTCATTTTCCTGAAATGCTCCTAGTGGACGTTGAAGTCGGTGCTGGAAATGGCGCGGGCGATGACGTTTTCCTGAATCTGAATCAAGTCGTTGTCGGCATAGGTCATGCCGAGAATGGTCAGCACGTCACTGCCGCGCGCGACGACGACGAGTGTGCTGGACCACTGGTGCTCATCGGCCATGCCGGTGTACTTGAATTCGATGGCGGGCGATCCGCCGACAACCGTTTTGCGGCGCGAAATCATGTGGTAGTTGGTGTAAATTTCACGCAAGCGTTTTTCCACGCCGTTCGCGGAAACATCGAGGGAATCTTTGCTTTGTTCCTGGCCGACCACCATCAAAGTGGATTCGTTGGAAGTACCCATGGCCACGATGGCATTGGGCAGGGCTTTGCGCGCGTCTTCTATAATTTCCCAACTGGGCGCTTTGTACATTTTGAATCCGTGGGAAAAATTTGTGTACAGCGTGCCTTGAACTTGCTCTTTGTTGGCAGGAGGCTCCGGCTCTTTTGGAGCGGAGAGGGATGAAGCGGCGAGTGGCGAAGCCGCGATGATGGGACTACCGGACGGTGGCGCCGCCGGTTTGATCGCTGGCGGCGTGACTTTTGCCGTGTGCGAGGTTGCAGGGAGTTCGGGGCGGACCGGTTCGGTGGAGAGTTTTGCTTTTGCCGGCGGCGGTTCGGAAGATTCAGCAGCGTTCGCCGTGGAATCGGCGGCCGAAGCGGCGGCTGGCGCTGGAATTTGTTTTTTCTCGGGAGCTTTCGCAGCCTTGGCACCGATTGCAGAAGGGGTGGTGGCGGGAGCGGCGGAGCCAGGCGTGGTCGGGATGATGGAAGCGATTTTGTCCTTTTCGACCAGGACGAAGCCGAAGTCGGTCTTGATCTTAAACATGTTGTCTTCGTAGGCGACGATGACGCCGTAAAGTTTTTTACCGTCCTTGAGGCGAATTTCGTCAGAGAACGCGCTGGTGGCAGCAAGACAGAGCGCGACGCAGAGCAAGGGGAGTTTTGCAGGGACACGCATGAGAAAAGTATCGCGCTGGTGTTGGGTCGGGGCAAGCGCTGTGGAGTGGCTGGTTGCGGGGGTAGCAACGGGGCGGAGAAAGTGAGCGGTGACTAGTGCGTGGTGAAAAGGAACCGCAGAAGAGTCCTTAAGCGCGATTCCCAATTTGGCAATGGGAAGACCCCTCAGTAAATTTCGGTGTGAAGGGGTGTGCCCCTTGCGCGCAATAATGGGCGTGGTAGGTGCGCTCATTCGACGATGCGGAAGGTGTAGATTTTGCCGCGGGAGGCTAGGTCGGAGCTGGCGGCTGCGCCGGGCGCGAGGAAGCCGTACTCGCCGATGGTGACGGCGGGTAATTGTACTTTGTAGGTGCGTGGAGCGATTTTTTCGAATTGGAATTCGATTACGTTGTTGGAGGCGCCGCCGCTCATATGCAGGACGCCGCCGGTGACGGAACGGAATTCACGGCGGTCGCTCTTTTGCCAGAAATGCAGGAGCTGGTATTCGGAAGCGGAATTTCCTTCGAGACAGCGGATGTAAAACTCGATTGGTCCAGTCATGCCCAAGGGAGTTGAAGCCACGATTACGGGGCTGTGTGGGCCGGCGACCGTTCCGTTCACGTGGCCTTTGTCCAGACCGAGCGTGACAGCATTTTTCACTACTCCGCCGGTTCGCCAGTTGACGATTTCCGGTTCGACGGCGATGAGCTTTCCTTTTACAACTTGATAGACGCCGACTTCTTCGGGGAACCGTGAAGACTCGGCGGGTCTTACAGTGAAGGCTGCGGCTGTAGCGGGAGCTGCTGCGATGGGCTTGCGGTCCGGTCCGGTTGCCAGCATGGCTTGAATTACGGGCTGGCTGACTCCCAATTCTTTTAGTCGGAGCAGGGCGTCTACGGAAAGATCGAAAGAGGCGTTGTGGGATTCGATGGTCTTGAGGATGGTGGCGTCGTCGAAGCTGGCTTTGGTCATGCGGACGACGTCTTGATTGGTTAGTGGAGGGGTGGTGGCGGCTGAGGAAGGTTGTTGAGCGGCGGCGAGAGGGTTTCCGTGTGCGCAAAGAAGTGTGAGACAGAGGACGGCGGCGGCTGAGAATTGCATTTGTGGGCCTCGTGATTTTATTGGGACGCGAGGAGGCTACACCGTGGAGTCAGTGCTGTCCAGCGACGGAATGGGATTTGGGAAAAGATGAGAAACCCAAGACCAAGAAATACCTACCCTTGCAAGAGTCAAAGGCGCAAGGATGGGGCACGATTGTTCTTCACTGCGGGCTCCAAATACAGCCCGCACCCGATTTGCTGAGATCTGAACAAAGAATTTACGCTTTCCGCCAGCCTTGTGGAGCGCTTGACTTCTCGAGCCTTCATAAGTGATTTTGAAGTGGAGTGTACTTTCTCGGGGGGGATGACCTGTATGGCGAAAGTTCGTGTAAGTTCGTTTGCCATTTCGCTGGATGGTTACGGCGCAGGTTCGCGCCAAGACATGGATAATCCTCTCGGTGTGGGAGGTACCGATCTGTTCGAGTGGTTTTTTGCGACTAGCACATGGCAGCAGATGCACGGGAAAGAAGGCGGCTCGACGGGCCTGGACGACGAATGGGCGAGACGTGGCATGGAGGACGTGGGCGCGTGGATCCTGGGGCGAAACATGTTTGGACCGATTCGTGGACCATGGCCGGATCAAGCGTGGAACGGATGGTGGGGCGATACGCCTCCCTATCACGTCCCAGTCTTTGTTTTGACGCACCACCCGCGAAACGCGATTGGCATGAAGGGCGGCACCACGTTCCATTTTGTGACCGAGGGAATCCACGCTGCTCTGCAGCGCGCGAAAGATATTGCCGATGGTAAAGATGTCCGTATCGGCGGCGGAGTCGCGACAATCCGGCAGTATGTGCAGGCAGGTCTGATCGACGAGTTGCATCTGGCCTCGCGTCCGATTCTGCTGGGTTCGGGCGAGAATTTATTCGTCGGGATTGACATGCCCGCTCTGGGTTATCAATGCACCACGCATGTGTCGAGCGAGCTCGCGACGCATGTGGTTCTGACAAAACGCTGAGTACGTGCCTCGGGCACATGGCGTCTTTTGAGATCAACTTAAGAGGCTTAAGGGACGGTCGCCGGTGTAGGTCCAGGAATCCAGCTCGAGGCTGTTTAGCGTGGGATCTTTCGGGCTGAACCTGACTACTACTTTTTTCCCGACGGGCAATTCTCGTTCGGCGAATTGGCCAGCGCCATCTTCCGTAGGGAAATTCTTGTTCCAGGTTCCCCACACGCGATGGCCCTGGGGATCGCGGAAATCGTAGCTGAATGTGGCGCGGAAATAGTGGCCGCCGTTGCTGTCTCGCTGACGATCGACGTCGAGCCGGGTAATTGCGCCGTCAGCCGTCGGCCAGGTTAGCGAAGCGCGGTACAGCCAGAAACCGCGGCCGATGGCTGTAACTACTCCTAATCCGAGCGCCAGCCACAAAAGGCTCATTTGGACCTCGTCCATGCGAAGATGTTTCATCGTAAACGGTCTGCAAGCAGGTTGAAACTACTTCCTAACTTTAAGGCCGAGCCCGCAACGGTGGAAGGGTAAAGTCCCAGACGCACATGCAGCATCGGCTGTGGGGTACGCGGTTTGTGGCTTGAGGACCGGGGAGAAGAAAAGACCCACACGCAGGAGCGGCGTGGGAGCGCACCCGACGTCGAGCAAACGAAAGGCCCGCTCTTGCACGAACCAAATGCGCAGGGATGGGGCACCCTTCGTGTTTTTTGGGATTTGAGTTGACGGGAGTGCCCGCCTTAGCAGCGAAATGCTGGCACAAAACGCCGGAAGCACACTTGGGCGATTTTTTGTCAGAGTTTCAGAAGTTAGGGTCGATGTTATGTTGCGCGCAACGCAGGCGCGCTTCAAGTGTAGTTACGAACGGGTTTTTGCTCACTTGCACCAGACGTGATGATCCAGCGCTCTCTTTGTGAATTATGGGTGAACCGCCGGGGATGATGGCCTCCTTAGGCACGCGGTATAGATCGCCTGATCCACGCTCTACGTAGGCTCCTGCTTCGTTCAGTTCATCCCAATTGACTTCGGGAAGTGCGAACCTGGTATGGGGTTCGACTGATTTTGTTTTTACTTGCTCCATGGTCGTGTTCTCTTTCCAGGGGATCGAGGTTGTGTGCTTCCGGCTTAGTTATTGTGACCATCTGGTGGTAATTACGCCTGAGATCGCGGGGTGTCAAGGGTGTTTTTGATGTTTTTGATGTTCCCGAGATTCGCACAAGATGAGCACGACCTTGGCCGCTGAGAAAGATGCTGCAGGCGAAGCTATACGCCTCGCCTCATTGCCGGAGAGTTGTCGCTAGAACGTTACGCGCAGGCCCAGTTCGACTTGGCGATAAGTAAAGGGCAGGGTAGTAGTGATTTGGCCGAAATTGCCGTTGGAAAAATTGCTGTTGGGTTGACCGAAATGTGGCGTGTTGAAGGACGGGGGCTTTACGGCCCTACTGGTAAAAAACGAAGCCACACGCTTCGCTGTGAAGAGTGCGGCTCCGGCAACATTGGCAACAGTGGATCCGACTGGAGGGCGAGGAAGCGCCTGAGTTGTTACGGTTTCTTGGGGACGGCGCCTGGCTGAAACAGGTCGGAAAGGTCGGTAGCGTTAGCCGCGTCGGCGAGATATGGACCGACGTGGAAGATATTCTGCCAAGTGCGCAGATCGGATGAATGCGTGTAATTTACTGAGCTGGCGTAGGGCTTGCCGCCGACGTTTTTGTGGGCGCGGTCGGAAATGATGATTTCCGGAATAGTATGGTTGAAGTCGTCCTGCAGGTCGCCCTTGACGCCATCTGATTCGGACTCGTCGAACCAGATGACGATGACTCCGTGGTTCTTGTAGGCCTCGGATGCCATGATCGCCGGAACAACCTGCCGAAGAAAGTCGTCGCCTTGCAAGATTTTCGCGGGATCGCCGGTCAGGCCTTTGTAACCCGCGCTGAGCGTGGTGTGCATGTCATTGAACTGGTCAGGGGTAATCCAGTTGTAGTCAGCCACGGTGTTATTCGCCAAGTCTGTGAACAACTGCTGCAGCGGCGCGTAGTGCGACGATAGCGGATTCGCAGGGGTCGCATTGTTGCCACCGTTAGTATCGCTGAAAAACACCTGGGGATTGTGCTTGGCGGCGTAGTTGTACTGGTTCGACCCGTTGAACTGGTTAGTGGTGCCGGGAGCGAAGATCCCAGAAAAACTGTTGATGGGAACGAACCAGTCAAACTGTGGAAGGACAACGTTGCTGAGTTGGTTGCTGGCATTTGGCGTCAGGTCGATGTCCTCCTGGTAGGACTTCCAGGTTTTTCCGGCTTGCTTGAGCAAATTGCTCAAGTGCAGATTGGTGTTTTGGTTGGTGCCGCCGGTACTGCTAAAGGGATCGTCGTCGTTGAGCACGCCGAAATTGCTGCCAGCCTCGGCCCAAAGATAATTCGGCTCGGAAGGATGAATGTCGGGATTGTTGGCGCTGGGAGTGGAAAGAACGTTGTGATAGGCATTGGCGAAGGCGACTTGCTGGCTGATGTTGACCTCGGAACCATTGATGACTGCGACGGCGGTTCCATCCACGAGACTGTTGATAAAAGGCGCGCTCGGATTTAGATAAATCTGCTGGATGCCGCCGGTGAACTGGTTGGCCGGCTGGGTCCAGTTATGGTTTTCCATCGCGATCACGAAAACGGTCTTGACCTCCTGCGCTTTGGCACTGGTGCCTCCGAGTGCAGCGAGGCAGGCTAGCGTTGCGAGCGAGATTAGACATTTGGCGTAAGACATTTGGTATCCCCATTGGGAAGATTCGCGGCGAACGCTGAGTCGGTTGAGATCACGCCAGATGATTCGCGCGAGCAGCGCGCCGCACTGCAATGGATAGCAGGAATATTTTTCGGAACGATAATGGGAATGTTACGGAGCGAAGATAGTGAGGAGGAAGAGCCGGGCGCTCTGCGGGTCGAGACGAGTTCCGCTCGGCTCTGCGAAAACCAGAAATGTCGAATGGGTTGATCAACAGGCGGCTGCCGGCTCGTGAGAGCCAAGAAGGCAATGGAGCCGACAGCGCCTGTTTCCCGTTTCCTCTACCGTGGAGTAGTATAGCGAACAAAAAGCGAAAGTCAAGACGGTAATTCAGATCGAGAAAATGAGCGCCCGCCTCGGTGCTACCAAGAGGCGGGCGCTGGTTCATTGAACCGGCTTCGCGCTTTCTGCTGGCTGGGAGTTTTCATCCTTGTCTTGCAGAGAAAGCGTGCTGACGAAGCCGAAACGGCGGCCGCTGGCGCTAGCTTCCGACGGCGCGCCGGGCACGCGACGGTCGGCGTAGTCCGTGCACTCGCGCACGGGAAAGGGAACCAGCCCGTTGGGGCTGACGATGCGGCAGAAAGTTTCGGCTTGGCCGCCGCGATAGCCTTTGCGGACGGTGCCCATACGCAGGTGGCGCAGAGCCAAGCTCCGCGGACGGCGGCGAATGACTTCCATCGAATCACAGACATGGTTCTCCTTTCTCGAAGGAGCCCAGTGTTGTGCGCCTTCGCTTATTCTTTTTGTGGCGGTTGCTGCGCATGCAGTGCCGTGGCGGGGATGATCTCTGCATCTTCCCCTTCGACTTCCCGGAATTGTTTGGAAGTGACGAAGCCTATGCTTCGTCCCGCCTTTTTTGTGAGCAAAATCCAGGCAATCTTTTCCATATCGCGCTTGCTGGGGAGACGGCTATCGTCATAAGAAGAGCACAGGCTGACCGGAAAATTCATTAACTGGGACGGCCAGACTCCCTGACAGCGCACTTGCTGTTCAGACGCAGAGAATCCCCTGACGATGTGGGCGTATCGGCCCGTCACGCATCAGGAG
>Ga0209488_10000596_pt1 | contig 30686 bp, 23 predicted proteins | sample Rivendell_Oct201_8_FD_188349 | JGI IMG/M metagenome (GOLD analysis project Ga0209488, IMG submission 188349) | Vadose zone soil microbial communities from the Eel River Critical Zone Observatory, Northern California, USA -... | ecosystem: Environmental > Terrestrial > Soil > Vadose zone >...
GCAGCTTGGGATCGATGTCCGGCATGTAGGAGCCGCGGGTCGTCGCCACATAGTGGAGCGACGATGGCGTGATCACGCCAACAGAATCCTGCAGCGGCGTGGCGATGTGGAACTGCTTGCCGAACGCGTCGGGTGAAGGCCGGCCACCGATCGGGTGCGCTATGCGCACCGAGGTCACGTAACGGGAGCGCTGGCCGTATTCGGTCAACTCCTTGCTGCCCATGATCATCGGAGAATCGTTTTGGCTGCCCGGGGTCGGCGGATGGTCGTGTGCTTGTGCCTGGAGCGATGCGATGTCTCCCAACGTCAACCCACCGGCCAACGCGGCGCCGCCCTTGAGGAGCTCTCTGCGGCTAGTCCGTTCCGAACCCATCGGTTCCTCCTTCGAAGCTATTTTCTATCAATGGCACGACGACGAAATCACGTCCCCGCGCACGGGAGTATACGCGCCTTGCCAAATCTGGCCAGTGCCCATGAGCAGAAACTTGCGGATTTTGAAGCCCCACCCTGGTTCGCCGTCTTCCTGCCGCGTGGCGCGTCGGAGCCGATCATCCGCAAGCTCAACCAGGCGGCGTTCGCAACCGCGATACGCCGTCCGTGCAGGAGCGTCTGAATGTGTTAGCTAACTCTTCAGGAACCGATACGTGAACTCAGAATTGGACTTTGGATCCTGTTACCGTTCCCCATGAATTGAGACGTTTGCGGCCGCTGTTGCATTGAGCGGACGTTTGTCGCGCGATTGAATCCCGATGGAATATTGAGGTCCTTTGCTCTATTTCTATAGTGTTCGTTGATCGCGCGACTTTCATTTTTAAGTCATATCTCCATGGAGTTGATCGAATGGCATCTGTCAGCAGCACAAATAGCGCCTTCTCGCTGAAAGCCTATCGCGGCGACGCGAAGACGCTTCTTGCCTTCAACCTATCGGGTGCGGAAGCGCGCAAAAATCTTGCTGGCTTCACGATCCAAGTCACACCGGCGGGCAACGACTCCTACTACCTTCACAACAATCTTCAGTTCGAAAAACCCGGCGATCACGCCCAGGACCCTAAAGAACCCGCAAACTCCAGCATCAACGCGCCGTTCCATAAGTTCCGATGGCTCCATGTGCCGGGCCTCGTGCATCAGGGACTAAAGCCGCTGTTCGGCCAGTACATCTACACGGTCACGCCGCGCTACTTCGACGACCGTGGATCATTGCGGCCGCTTGATGCAACTCTGGCGGCGTCAGTCGATATCCTCGTCGAGAACTTCAAGAAGGGTAGTCTAACCGTCGGGTTCACGCGCGGGTTCGTCCAGTCGCAGGCATTTGTCCGCCACTTTGGTCGGGACGCCCGTATACGGCCGGAAGGCCATGAGCTCCTGTTCGACACGTCGCAAGTCTCCGGCACCAATGCGGCGGGCGAAAAGTTTACCTTTGAGCAGCAATACGAATGGCTCGGCTTTACAGCACGCAAGCTTATCCTGGACCTGCTGGACGAGGTGATAGGCGATGATACGCTTAGCATAGATGCCTTCGCCTACGACCTGAACGAGCCAGACATCTGCAAGAAGCTGCTCGCGCTTGGCAAAGCCAAGCGGATTCGCATCATCTTGGACAACGCGAGCCTCCATCACAACACGCAGGAGCCAACGCCGGAGGACGACTTCGAGGGCCGTTTCCTCAAGACGCCAAGCAAGGACAAGATCAGGCGCGGCAAGTTCGGGCGCTTCGCACACGACAAGGTTTTCATTGTGTCCGACAGCAACGGCCCTAGAACGGTCCTGACGGGCTCGACCAATTTTTCCGTGACGGGGCTCTACGTCAATTCGAACCACGTTCTTGTTTTCGAGGACGCTGGTGTAGCGAAGACCTATGCCGGCGTCTTTCAAGAATCCTGGGACGATCACGTCAAAGCAGCGGCATTCGCGAAATCGGAATGGGCGGTCAGTGAATTTCCCTTCAAGAAGGCAAGTCTGCCCAATATGGTCATCACCTTCTCGCCGCACGAGGAGGAGTTTGCCCGCAAAATCCTGGACGGCATTGTGGAGAGGGTGGCAAAGGAGGGCAGGACGCCCAAACATTCCGGCAGCGTCCTCTTCGCAGTCATGCAGATCGACACCACGCCAGCGGAAAATCCGGTTTATGCAGCGCTGAATGAGGTGCACAAAAGCCAGACCATCTTCAGTTTCGGAATCTCGGACAGGTCTGACGGCATCGCACTTTATCCTCTGGGCAAGAAGACTGGCGTGCTCGTGACCGGCAAGCCCGCCAGCACCGTACTGCCCCCGCCATTCAGCCAGGTGCCCGGGGTCGGAAGCGGGCATCAGGTGCACCACAAGTTCGTAGTATGCGGCTTCAACGGCGGCGATCCTGTTGTCTATTGCGGCTCGTCAAATCTTGCTCTCAAGGGAGAGCAGGTGAATGGCGACAACCTGCTGGCAATCCGCGACGAGGATGTTGCGACGCTGTTCGCGATTGAGGCACTCGCCTTAGTTGATCACTTCAACTTTCTCGACCGTGCTGCGGCAGGTCCAAAGGCCAAGAAAAACACCAAGCCAAACGCCGACAAGCAGCAGGCGGCCCTATCGGCCGGCTGGTTCCTGTCCACGAGCGATGCGTGGGCCAAAAAATACTTCGACCGTTCCGACCTTCATTTCGTCGATCGCGAGCTGTTTGCCGGCTGAGCTCATCTCGGTTCCCGCGTCTGCTTTCTAATAGAATCGAAGCTTGCAGGTGGTTGTGCCGCATCAAGCTGTTGCTGCATCACCGGGGGACGTCATTTATCGAGATGGTCCTTGAGGCGCTCCCTGTATTCGCTGCTCGGAGCGCCAAAGAACACATCGTCGGCCTTCAGCGCTTTGGACCGCAGCATCCCGTAGGCTTCAGACCCGTCCTGCGCAATCAGGAACACGGTGCGGTTTCCCACGCAGTCGTGCGGCCAACAGACCCAGCCGAGATAAAACTTCTTGTAGGAGATCACCAGGCTGTCGACCGGCGGATACAATCCGTCGAGGGACCTGACCCAGTCATTGGTGGAGAAGGGACCTGGTATAATCGACTGCCATTTAGTGATAATTCTGGAGTTCTTCGCTTTGATGTCGACAAGGTAGTAGGTGTCGATCGCGCGAGCGGCGTTGCTGGCGATCGCGCAGGCGATCGCCAACGTCGGTAATATTGTGGCAAGTCGGCGAGCCGGGGACATACTGCGCATTGAACATACTCGAGCAAAAAAGATCGTTTGTGTAAAAGCACTATCTCGTGCGGGCATCATTGCAATACGACCGCGCGCGATACGACGGCATATCTCTCCCTGCCAGCCAATCAGTGACGACGAACGGCACCGCGTGTTCCGGCTCAAGGGGCCTATCGCAGGGTCGCGCCCTTACTCTGCGCCGCCGGGCACATGGCTGCGTGAAGTTTCTCGATCGAATCGAGTGCTTTCCGCGCGGACTCAATCGTCTCCGAAAGATCTGCAGAAGTTTGCCGTTCGTCGGGAACTTGTTTCATATCTCCATCGATGGCTTCCATCATGGACCTGACGATATCGGCGCCATTTGCCATGGTTGAGAGATTGAGTTCCTTGATCGTACGACCGATGTTGACCGCGCAGTTGGCCTGTCGGTCGAAAGCCGATTTGACTGCTCTAAACCGTGGAAAAAAATCAGCGACCAGCTTTATGTCGGTCGCAACGCTCTCGGACGACAGCCTGCAGACGGGATCGATGGTCTTGAAGCTTGGATAATTCATCTGCACGATCTTCTCGTATTCCGACCTGAGTCTTTGCGATTCGCCAATAATTGCGTTCACGCTGCAAACGAAATGCTCCCGCCCTCGATAGCAGTTGTCCAACTTGATCGGGCCTTTTGGACCCGGCAGAACAAGGTCGGTTTTCTGGAATTGCTGGTCGCACGACGCTGTCGGAGTGCCGGATTCGACGGGCGTGGCCGCCGTTGGGCGGGTAGCTGGAAATTGCCGCGGCCGCCTGGGTTGCTGCGGTAGCTGCGCTTGCTTGATCTGCTGGGCACCAGCAGTTTGAAAAAACGAACCGTTAGAGAACGGCTGATCCGAAATACCCATTCCCACAAACATCAGGCAGGCGTAGGTGACGGTACGCATTGCGACACATTTTGCACTAGTTGATCTCATGATTCCCAAGGTCTCCCAATCGTCCGCAGTCTCAGGATTTGAATGTTGCATAGTACGAGTGCCATGAAGACGCCGCGCCCCTCGATCAGATGACGCGGCGATTTGTCTACAAGTTCCGATCAAAAAGTCCGGTGACGAGTGTGGTATATCCAGCATTGCTTCGGGGCGCGGACACTGCGGCAATCCATTGATGAATTCGACGTAACATTTTACCCAAGCTGTCGAACTCACATCTTTTTGCAGCGGCGACGCCTATGTCATGTGGCGGCCGGCCGTTGCTGCGAAATGAGATATAACGGGCGCCACGTGCCCTCGAAGCATCGGGATGCAAAGTCTCGCACCCCAGAGGAGGGCGGAAGCGGCCAGGATGGTCGGGTGACTTCGATGTGAACCGCCGACGCGGCGGGCCGAATCCGGCCCTCGACGGGGCTCAAGAGACGGCGCAGGATGCGGCGCAGTCCGCCCACAGCGCCCGGTCGGGAGGCTCCAGCTATGGCCATCAACATCAAGGTGAATGGCGCGATGCGCAGTGTGCCGGCCGAGCCGGATACGCCGCTGCTCTACGTGCTGCGCAATGATCTCGGTCTCAACGGCGCCAAGTTCGGCTGCGGGCTCGCCCAATGCGGCGCCTGCACGGTGCTGGTCGACGGTAAACCGGTGCGCTCCTGCGTGACGCCGATCGACACGCTCGGCCAATCCGAAATCACGACCGTCGAGGGCCTCGGCACGCTCGAGAACCCGCATCCGCTGCAGGTCGCATTCATGACGGAGCAGGCGGCGCAATGCGGCTACTGCATCGCCGGAATGATCATGGCGGCAAAGGCGCTGCTCGACCGCAATCCGCAGCCGAGCGCGGCGGAAGTGCGGCAGGGGCTTGCCGAGAATCTGTGTCGCTGCGGGACGCATAACCGCATTGTCCGCGCGGTCCTGCGGGCGGCGCAAAACGGCGGGAGGATCTGATGAACGCGATCTCACGGCGCGACTTCGCCGCCGGGCTCGGCGGCATCACCCTCGCCTTCACGGTGGCTCCGTGGCTCGCTGTCGCGCAGCAGCCCACGATGCTGCCAGCAAGGCTCCCTGGCAGCCTCGATAACAACCGCCTGCTCGATGCCTGGATTCGCATCGGCACCGACGGCAACGCCATAGTCTGTACCGGCAAGGTCGAGCTCGGGCAGGGCATCGTGACGGCATTGGCGCAGATTGCGGCTGAGGAGCTCGACCTGCCGCTTGACCGCGTGCAGATGATTTCGGGCGACACCGAAAGGACGCCGAACGAAGGCGTGACCGCGGGCAGCCAGTCGATCGAGAACAGCGGCATCGCGCTGCGGCTTGCTGGTGCGCAAGTGCGCGCTGTCCTTGTTGAGCTTGCCGCAAAGCGCTTTGGCGCCGATGCCGCTACACTCAGCGTGACCGACGGGGTCGTCGCTGCACCGGACGGGCGCAAGCTCAGCTATGCCGAGCTTGCTGCGGCGGCCGATCTGCATCGCGTGGCAACGGCGCAAGAGCAACCGAAGCCCGCGTCGGCGCACCGGATCGTCGGCAAGCCGATCGCGCGGCGCGACATCCCGGCCAAGGTCATGGGCGGCGTTGCCTTTGTGCAGGACTTGCGGCTGCCCGGAATGCTCCATGGCCGGGTTGTGCGCCCGCCGGGCTATGGAGCGAAGCTCGAAGGCTTCGACCTGGCGCGGATCAAGGCAGTGCGGAACGGCACCTTGGTCGGTTGGATCGCCGAGCGCGAGATGCTGCAAAGCCGGATCGCGCGACCGGCGGGCGACAGAGCGAAGCCCGAGGCATTCGACCAAGCGCGGCTCAAGGCCATGCTGCCAGGCGTGGTGGCGTTGGTGTGCGACGGCAGCTTCCTCGGCGTGATTGCCGAGCGCGAGGAGCAGGCGATCAAGGCGAGCCTGGCGCTGGCCGAGAGCGCGCGATGGGTGGCGGGGCCGCCGCTCCCGGATGAGGAACATATCTACGATCACCTGCTGGCGCTGCCGACCGAGGACAAGGTCGTGAACGAGAAGCAGGCGGCGCTTCCCGACGGCGTGAAAGTCATCGAGGCGACCTATCGCAAGCCCTACATGGCGCACGCGGCGCTCGGGCCGTCCTGCGCGGTCGCTCAGTTGAGCGACGGCAAGATGACAGTTTGGACCCACAGCCAGGGTGTCTTTCCGCTGCGCGGCAATCTTGCCATGGCGCTGAAAATGCCAGCGGAGAACATCCGCTGCATCCATGCCGAAGGCGCGGGCTGTTACGGCCACAATGCGGCGGACGATGTGGCGCTCGACGCCGCGCTGCTGGCGCGGGCCGCGGCCGCCCGGCCGGTGCGTGTGCAGTGGATGCGTGCCGACGAGTTTTTGTGGGAGCCGTTCGGGCCCGCCATGGTGATGAAGGCGCGGGCGGCGCTGTCGCCTGATGGCCACATTGCCGACTGGAATTACGACGTGTGGAGCAACACGCATTCGACGCGGCCGAGCGAGCCGGGCGGTGTCAATCTGCTCGCGAGCTGGTATCTCGCCGAGCCGCAGCGCCCCGCACCGCCCCGCATGCAGCCGCAACCCAACGGCGGCGGCGATCGCAACGCGGTGCCGCTCTATGATTTCCCGCGCCAGCGCATCACCAATCACCTTATCAGCGAGATGCCGCTGCGCGTGTCGGCACTGCGCACGCTCGGCGCCTATGCCAACGTGTTCGCGATGGAATCCTTCATGGACGAGCTGGCGCTCCTCGCCAATGCCGATCCGGTGGCGTTCCGGCTGGCGCATCTCAAGGACGCCCGCGCGCGCGCCGTGATAGAGGCGGTGGCGAAGAAGGCGAATTGGAAACCGGGCGCGCGCGGCGATGGCGGCAAGGGGCGCGGCATCGGTTTCGCCAAGTACAAGAACCTCGCCACCTATGTGGCGGTGATCGCCGATGTTGAAATCGACCGCACGAGCGGACGCATTGCGGTGCCGCGCGTCTACGCCGCGGTCGATGCCGGTCAGATCATCAATCCGGACGGCCTCGAGAACCAGATCGAAGGCGGCATCGTCCAGTCCATGAGCTGGACGCTGAAGGAGGAAGTGAAATTCGATTCGAATGAGATCAGCTCGCGTGACTGGGCCACCTATCCGATCCTCACCATGCCCGAGGTTCCATCAGTCGAGATCGAGCTGATCGATCGGCCCGACGAGCGATCGCTCGGCGCCGGCGAGGCCGCGCAGGGTCCGGCAGCCGCCGCGATCGCCAATGCGTTCGCGGCCGCGACCGGAAAGCGCCTGCGCGACTTGCCGCTGACGCCGGCACGCGTGAAGGCGGCTTTGCAGGGATAGCCCGATCGTTCAAGGCCGCGCACGACTTCTTGTAGGGCGCAATCGCTTTATTGCGCCACTTCGGACCAACCCCGAATCCGGGGCAGATTTTGAAAGGCAGCAGGCGCAATAAAGGGATTGCGCCCTACGGCTGCAGCGCACGAATCTTTGTAGGGCGCAATCGCTTTATTGCGCCCCTTCCGGAGTCTGATAGCTTGCGAGGATGCCCAATTATCGTCGCGCGTTTGTCCCCGCAGGGTGTTGGTTCTTCACGACCAATCTCCTCGATCGCCGTAGCACTCTTCTGACCGACCAGATCGAGGCGCTGCGTGAAGCGGCACGCCGCACGCGCGAACGATATCCATTCCATTTCAACGCTTTCGTCGTGCTGCCGGATCATATCCACGCAATCTGGACCCTGCCCGAGGGCGATTCTGACTTTTCAATGCGCTGGCGATTGATCAAGATCCAATTCGCAAAATCCATCCCAAGAATCGAGCCGCTGAGCAAGGTTCGTCGCGCGCGCGGCGAGCGCGGCATTTGGCAACGTCGCTTCTGGGAACACCTGATCAGAGACGATGAGGACTATCGTCGGCACGTGGAATATTGCTATATCAATCCCGTCAGGCATGGGTTGGTCAAGCGCGTGCGCGATTGGCGGTTCTCGTCGTTTCACCGCGATGTCGCGGTCGGACTGTTTCCGGAGGACTGGGCGGGCGACTTCGGCCCAGACGGTGAGTTTGGAGAGGCAGAAATGGCGCAATAAAGCGATTGCGCCCTACGGCCGCAGCGTACAAATCCTTGTAGGGCGCAATTGCTTTATTGCGCCACTTCGGACCAACCCCGAATCCGGGACAGATTTTAAAAGGCAGCAGGCGCAACAAAGTCATTGCGCCTACAAAACGAGGGAGGCGCGCGATGAACAGGAAATCAAGGCGAACACTATGTGCCGCAGGGCTCATCACGGCGCTGCTCACCGCCGGCGCCTACGGGCAACAAGGTGAGGAGAAGCTTGGCACGCTGAGCTTCCCGACCTCGTGCGATCCGAAGGTGCAGGCGGAGTTCGAGCGCGGCGTCGCGATGATCCATTCCTATTGGTTCCTGGTCGCGCGCAAAGTGTTCGAGGGCGTGCTCCAGCAGGATCCCAGTTGCGCTATTGCCTACTGGGGCATTGCGATGGATCAGCTCGGCAACTCGCTGGTCGGGCCGCCACCGCGCCAGCAAGCCGACGCCGCCTGGGCCGCGCTTGAAAAGGCCCGCGAAATCGGAGCGAAGACGGAACGCGAGCGCGGCTGGATCGACGCGTTGCGCGCCTACTTCCGTGATCACGACAAGGTCGACGTCGAGACTCGGCTACGCGCCTACAACAAAGCGATGGAGGAGATGGCGCAGCGCTATCCCGACGACTACGAGGTGCAGGTCGTCTATGCGCTCACGCTGCAGGCGTCGGCCGCGAAGACCGACGTCACCTACAAGAACCAGCTCCAATCGGTCGCCCTCCTGGAGAAGCTGTTCGAGCAAAATCCGCAGCATCCGGGCGTGTCGCACTTCATCATTCATGCCTACGATTTCGCGCCGCTCGCCGACCGTGGAATTGCTGCGGCCAAGCGCTACGCGAGCATCGCGCCGGCAGTCCCGCATGCGCGCCATATGCCGTCGCACATCTATTCCATGGTCGGGATGTGGGAGGAGTCGGTCGCGTCGAATGCGTCGGCGCTCGAGATCCAGCCCGACTACTACCATGCCGCCGATTTCTCGGTGTATGCGCATCTGCAGCTCGCGCAGGACGGCAAGGCGAAGGCATTGATCGAAAAGGCACTGGCGACCCCGCCGCGTGGCGATCGCCCGGGTGGCTTTGGCAATTTCGTGGCCAAGGCCCTGATGGAGACTCGCTACCTGCTTGACCGGGGCGATTGGCAGAGCGCTGCGGCGATGCCGATGAATCCAACCGGAGTGCCGATAGCGGATTCACTTTATCGTTTCAGCCGCGGCCTTGGCATGACGCGCAGCGGCAACGTCGCCGGCGCCAAAGCCGAGATCGAGGCCATGAAGGCGTTGCGCACAGCGCTGCAGCGCGCCGATCAATCCTACTGGGCCGACCGCACCGAAGAGCAGATGCTGGCTATCTCCGCCTGGGTGGCGGTGAAGGAGGGCGCGCGCGACCAGGCGGTGCGGTTCATGCGCGCGGCCGCTGACGGCGAGGACGGCAGCCTCAAGAACGTGATCATGGAGAACCGCCTTTATCCTTTGCGCGAGATGCTGGCGGAACTGCTGCTGGAGGGTGGCGAGCCCGCGGCGGCGCTAAAGGAATACGAGACCGCAATCAAGCAGACGCCCAACCGCTACCGCGCTTTCTGGGGCGCCGCGCGTGCCTCCGATGCCGTGGGCAATCGGGCGCAGGCTTCCGAGTATTTTGGCAGGCTCGTGAACCTCGCCAAGAACGCCGATATCGAGCGCCCGGAAGTGCGGGAGGCCAAGGCGTTCCTGGCGCAGCGATGATAAGATGGCCATCGCCAAGAACAGCCTGGAACGTTTGTCGATGAAGTTGACCCACACTCCGTTCGTGCCCGCAAAAGCGGGCATCCAGGGCGGCACGTTGGTGTTCACAATTCTGGGTCCCCGCTTCCACGGGGACGAACGGAGACTGGCTCAAGCTAGTCGGAAGTGACCCTAAGAATAGGCAGGCGACAATGATCCGCTTGATTGCGCTGTCTGCGATCCTCGGCGCGCTGGTCGCCGGAATTGCGGCTTACAGCATCAGCCCGTCGCTGTGGCTGACGGTAATGGGTCCGCAGTCCAGCGGCCCGGAGCAGACTGCAGAAACCAAGCCCGCGTCCGAAGAATGGCCGATCTGCACCATGACGGTCGCTATGCCTGATGCCGACTGGGCGAGACTCGATCCCGAGTTCGCCGCCGGCAAGAAGGCGCTGGTCGCCGAGGACTGGGATGGTGCGATTGCGGTGCTGAAATCCGCGGCGCTGCGCGATCCGCGCAACCCCGACATCCAGAACTACATTGGCTATGCCTATCGGCGGCTGCGCCAGATGGGGCCGGCGATCGGACATTACCAACAGGCGCTGATGCTCAATGCGCGCCATCGCAGCGCCCACGAGCATCTCGGCGAAGCCAATCTGGTGTTGGGCGACCCGGTCGCGGCCGAGCAGCACCTCGCCCATCTGGAAGATATCTGTCTCATCGGCTGCGAGGAATACGAAGACCTCAAGCGGGCTATCGCGGCGTATAGGAAGTTGGCGGCGCGCTGACGGGCGCAGCGCGAATTCTTTGTAGGGCGCAATTACTTTATTGCGCCACTTCGGACAAACCCCGAGGCCGAGGTGGATTTTGAAGGGCAGTCGGCGCAATAAAGCGATTGCGCCCTACGCGCGGCTGGTCAAGCAGATTGGATATGCTCGGTGCGGGTCCAGCGGGTCAGGGCCGTTTTGGAATCAGCCGCCGCCACTCCGGGTCAGTTGGAGTCCGTGGATCGAAGGAGGCATCGTCGGTGGGCAGCTGCTGGCCGTTGCGATTGATCCAGATCGCCGTGGGGTCTGTTGATTGCCGTATCGGCGCCCCACCGTAAGGGTTGTCGTACCATTGCTGGCCGGCTGGCAGTGCGCCCTGAGGCATGCCAGGCGCCGCGTCTTGGTCAGCCTGAATCTTGGCCTGATTCTTGGTGCGATAGGCCACGAGTTCGTCCCAGGTCCGCTTAGCCCAATCGCGATGCGCTGACACCATTTGATTGGCTTGATTGGCGCGCTCAGCATCACGCCGAGGTTCGTCAAAGGGATTGGGCCCGGTGTGCACGGCCTGCAGGGCGACTTCGGGAAGCCAACTGGAGTATGCATCCCAGATCCGCTCCTTGGCACCAACAAGCGCCATCACCCCGTCGGTCCGGTCGAAGACGTTGCGGTTGTAAACAGTAGCGACGTTGCTGACCACGAGCCCGCGCATCCGCCCGATGGGCGCGGTATAGGTCACATCCATGACCGCCGCGCCGTCATAGGCGGCCATCGGGATAATGTAGACCACGCTGGTGAAGCGCACATCGGTGAGGCGGAGCGCCGCCATCCTTTGAAAAGCAAACACCTCCGGGGTCAACTGCTGCTTGAGGCCACCGATGCCTGCCACGCTGATGTCGGCCGACCGGTCGCGCGACTGTAGTAGCAGCATCGTATTATTTTCTTGCATGACCAACCAGCCCGCCGGCAAGGCATGATTGAAATAGGGACCTTGTCGAAAGGGCATCGCTTGACCAGCGCCGCAATTCGAGGCGTCGCAGTCTGCAGCAAAGCTGCCGAGCAATATCCCGGAGGTAGGCATCAGCAGCGCCACTGTCGCCAGCGCGGCAGGGAGGCTGGCCCCACCGCCCAGTTGCAGGAACCTGCGGCGTGGAAATCGCATGATGTCCTCCAGAATCATTCGAAGGCGGCGCGCTGTTGCACTTACGGATCTCAGCAATCGTAGGGCGCAATCACTTTATTGCGCCATTCCACGTGCTGGCCGACCCCATCGACGGAAGCTTGCCTCCGAAACGGCGCAATAAAGCGATTGCGCCCTGCGGGTTGGCGCAGCACTGAACTAAAGCCCGAGCACCACTTTGGCCCAGTTCAGCACCAAATCGCCGTTGAGGAATTCGAGCACGGCGGCTTCTTGCGCGACCGGATCATCGGCGGCGACCACGGTGGCGACGATCACATCGCAACGGTCGTTGAAGGCGAGCGAGAGCAGCGATTTCGCTGATGGCCCGGCAACCCGATAGCCGCGGCTGCGGCCCTTCATCCAATGCACCGTAATGGGCCGGCCGGGGCCGAGTGCGGATCCTTCGTTGCCGACGAGGTCGACGTCGCTGACGCGATCGAGCTCCTCGTCGTCGGCCACTCCGGTTTGACAATTGCAGAAGCCGATTTTCGGGCGCAGATAGAGATTGACCTCAATCCCGCAATCGGCCGCCTTGCATTGATACGCCCATCCCTGTCCCCACTGGTCGATCGGGAAGGGCCACGCGGCCTCGTTCCAGACCGGCTCGCGATGCGTATCGGCCGGCGGCTTTGCGGCGAGGAAGAGCCCATAGCCGCCGATCCCGGCGACCAGCACGACGGCGATGAACGTTACAATCCGCTTGATCATGATCTCTCATGTGTGATGCCCGCGCTTTCGGCGCGGGCATCCATATCTTGTTTTCCTGCGCCGCGGCCGCTCGCGTTCACCACCAACTGGGTTTCTTTTCCGGCGGATACACCGGCACTTCCGGAATGAAGCCGTTCCGGTTCGGCATTTCGACCTTCGGCAGACTCTTGTCGTCCATCACGTCGGTCTCTGCGATGATGCCGTTCCGATAGAGCAGGAATGCGGTCAGTGCATAGACTTCGTCAGGGGTCAGCGTTCCCGGCTTCGGGACGGGCATCGCGCGGTTGATATAGTCCCACGCGAGCGTCGCATACGGGTAGTAGGCGACACTGTCCCTGTGCTCAGCTTTGAACGGGCCGCGGAACGGCTCGCCGGGCTTGCCCAGCACCAGACGCCGGAGCACCCCGCTCTCGCCATTCTTCCCGTGGCAGACCTCGCACCGCTTGGCAAAGATCACCGCGCCATCCTTGGCGCTACCGCTCCCCGCAGGCAGTTGCTGCCCCTGCGGGCCGATCATGAAGTCGAAGCTCTTGATTTCTTCCTGACTCAGAGGCGTGCCCACATTGTAGCGCGGCGACTGCGCCAGCCCCGTTGCAGGGGCTGCCAGGAACATCACTGATGCGAGCAGGCTAAGAGTACATCGCATTGTGTACGCTCCCATCGCGGGCCACGTGCCAGGGCTGGATCATATTGGTATGAATGGCGCGGGCGGGTTTCTGCATATCCGCTTCGCTGATGCCCCAGTTTTTGTACAGCTCCGCTCGCGTGGGCTGAACTTCGCCCTTTTCATCGGTGCAACGGGACATGAGCGTCGCCTCTTCGCCGTTCCAGGCCCAGTCAAACGTGAACCGGGCATGCGCCTTCGAATGCACCGGCGTCTGAAGCTTTGCTTCCTTCCAGCTCTTGCCGCCGTCGGTGGATACGTCGACCTTGCTGATCACACCGCCACCGGACCAAGCCAAGCCGGTGATCTGGACGTATCCCTTGCGCGGAATGCTCAGGCCGGCTGACGGCCGCGTAATCACGGATTTCGGCCCCATCTCAAAATGGTACCAACGCGCCTTGCCGCCTATATCATCTCTTGGGATGGAGTGGTTCATGGATTCATTCCAGGCGTGGTAGGGCTGGTCCACCACCTTGATGTGTCTCAGGTACTTGACGCTGAAGGGCGCTTCCCAGCCGGGGACGAACAGCCGGATCGGGTAACCCTGCTCGACCCGCAGCGGCTCGCCATTCTGGCCGTAGGCCACGAAGACATCATCGAGCGCCTTTGCCAGCGGGAGGGTGTGACTGAACTTGCCCGGGTCGGCTCCTTCCGAAACCAGCCAGCTTGCCTCTTTCTTCAGCCCGCACTCGTTCAGCAACACGGAGAGCGGCACGCCGGTCCATTCGCTGCAGCTGCTCATCCCGTGGATGAACTGGACCGGCAGTCCCATGTTCTGATTGCCCTGATGATGGATCAGGGGCGAGCTGTTGGCATGGCACTCCAGGAAGTGCACCCGCGATACCGACGGGAGGCTCTTGAGCTCGTCCATGCTGAAACTCAACGGACGATCCACCAGCCCATGGATCGTGAGGCGATGTTCTTGCGCATCGATCTCGGGGAAGTGGGACGCGTGGTATTGCACGAAGTGAAGCCGGGCCGGCGTGATGATCCCGGTATAGTCCTGATACGGAGTGTAGTAGGTGATGTGATCGACGCTCATCCTGACGCCGCGGCGCGAGGGAATCCCTCGCGGGGCAGGCCCATCATCGTGGAGGTGAGCATCTTTGGCTTGGACTTCGGGCTTGGCTGACTGGCCTCTCGCCCATTCAGTGCCGACGCCAGCGCCCGCCGCCACACCAGCCACCGTACCACCAGCGTGCTTCAGGAACCGCCTGCGGCTAGATCCCTTGGAATCCATGAACGCCTCCCGTGATTCCGAATTTTGAATTTGAGATTTGCTTCGGCCCGAATGTATTCGCCGACCAACTTTGTAGTTTCCAGTGAAATCGGTAGCGTGTCAACCAGAGGGCAGCATCGACGCAGTGCAACAATCGACATTCAGCGGTTCGATCCGCTGCCCGAAATTGGTGGATCGTTGCGGCATTCCTCCGGCACCAGCTTCGGAAGCAAAGCGGGCTGGCAAATACTATGATTGCAACACTATGATTCTAGTGCCGCTTTTCGATTTGACGTTTCTCATCGGCCGCAATCGTGCTGCCGATCAGAGCCCGGATATGTAACGCGCCATCGCCTCTCGCTCGGCGGGCGCCATCGCCTCCATGATTTTCACCATGTCGGCATTGTTGGTCCGCTCACCGACGGCAAAGCGGTTCATCGCCTCGACCAGATATTCATAGCTTTGGCCGGCCAGCCGCGGCCCCGGCAGGCCGCCAACGAAGTTCTGCTGATGGCAAATCTGGCATACAGCAACTCCGCTGGGCGGCGACGCGGAGGCGGCGTTAGTGGGTCGCGACGGCCAGTCCTTCTTTGCGAAATAGGCTGCTGCTGGCCCCAGTTCTGCCTGCGAGAGGGCTGTTGCCATCCAGGTCATCACGTCGTTGTCGCGAGCCCCACTCTGGAATTCATGCAGCTGCTTCAGGAGGTAATTTTCCTGCAGCCCCCAGATAATCGGAGTGGCCGCACTCCTGGGTACGCCCCTGTCGCCGTGGCAGGTGTTGCAAACCAGGAGCTTGGCCCCGAGTATGGCCTCGGCCTCAGCGGTATTTCCCACCGTGGCCACCGCCGGCCTCTCAGGGATGTGTCCCGCAGGGTGTGCGGCCTTCTCCGCGGCATTTGCCGGCGCAGCCAGCGCGGCGAGAACAACCAGAGCGCCGAAAACAGTCGGAAAATGATCGTTGATCATGTTTACGCTGCCATTGTTCGAGGTACGCGGTGTTCGAGGTACGCGGTGTTCGAGGTACGCGGTTGCGTGACGCGACCAACGCGTCATAACCACCTAAAACATGCCGCAGTCAGGCTTGTGGCGCAAGATGAAACAATCTCGTTGTTTCTGAGCGGCGGGCGGAATTTCGAGACGGTTTGGCGCGCCGAATCCTCCTTTGATCGCGAGTGGGCGGTTTTGTGCCGTTCCTCAATCTGCTTTTAGATCTGCTTTTGGTCCTTCCCTGCACAACCAAGAATTTCCGTTCGGTCTTCAGAGAGCAGCGGAAGGTGAGTCGGCGGTCAACGGCCCACGACGCGAATGTCTGTTAGCGGACTCTATGCGGATGAGTCCGCACAAGGAACGCACACGGGTCGTTGTTTGTTAAATATCCAAATTGAAGGAGATCAATCGTGCCAATGCTATTTTGGCTGCCCGTTATCATCATGTCCGGCTGGTGGTCCACGTTTGCGGAGCCCTCTGATCACCGAGTCGCTCGTCAATCCGCTGACGTTCTGCCGCCGGCGGATCCCATGACTTAAAGCCAAACAGCCTGTCGTCGGTCAGGACGAAGACATTTCCTCGACTGTAGTGACCGCTCGCGCCCTTCGAATTCTCGGCGGCATGGGTCAGGACACCGATACCGTGAGGTCTGCGTCACGTCGCTTTGTGCTCCTCGCTTACGCTCCAGCCGCCTATGCGCCAGTCGCCTATGCTCCATGCGCGTGCTCCAAAAGCGACGCAAGGGACAACAAGGAGCTGTTCTCCAGGGAATTCGTGATGCTTTCCCTTCGTTGTTTCCGTATTGCAGATAGGCCTTTCGCGATTTTGAGGAACTCCGTGAGACCTGCTGCGTTTGCCATCGCGGGCGGTTATGGAGGCAGATCATGGGTTCTCCGACTTCGCAGTGTTGGCCGTTACCATCTCGAATATCAGATTGTTGTAAGGCTCCAGACAAATATCTTTCCATTCTGCTCTTCGTGATTTCTGTTCTTTTCATTCCAAGCGTTTCTTTTGGGCAGGACGGACATCATGGAGTTGGACACGAGACATGGCACGAGGGCTTCTATTCGAAGCTCGTTCGTAAGGACACGAATGTGTCGTGCTGCAATTTGTCGGATTGTCGTCCGACCCAATCCCGAATGGTCGATGACCACTACGAGGTGAAAGTGGATGGCGCCTGGCTGCGGGTGCCTAAGGAAGCGATCCAAAATGTATCTGCGCCCGATGGAGGCGCTCACGTCTGTGCCCCAGAGCAGGTCGGTGCCGCCAAAGGAAAAGTCTATTGTGTTGTTCTGCCGCCCGAGACGTGAGTGAGCACCGCATCCTTGATGCGAGCATGCGAGACAAGGCGGAATAACAAGAACCGGTGGTCGTTGGCGGGCTGATGGCGGCGCGCAAAGGCGCAAGCCCAAGACAGTCCAACGGCCCCGCTCGGCCTCAAACTGTAAACAGCGGCCGAGGTCGGCTCTGCGTCGCGGGAACCATGAGGATGATGGTTTGGTTATGAAAGTTGGCGGGTCGTCGCCGCGTCGATCGCCTGTCATCGTCATAGCTCACCTCGCACCAAAGCAACGGAGCGAGTTGCCCAGCGCCCGGTGTGTTTCCATGGCTCATCCGCTTCCGCTACCCATCTGGGACCGAAGGGCCGGCAAGCGCGTCGAAGAATGGATGGACGATCACGCGCCCACCTACGAGAGCAAGCCGCAGCGCTCGCTCACACAATGGCTCGAATCCCAGCCCTTATACGATTGGCTTGTGGCCGCGTATCAGAACACAAGGCGGAGTGCCCGTCAGATCGGTCCCTTCATTCGCAAGAACCGGATCGACATGAGCGAGTTTGAACCCTCAGACTATCAGTCTTTCGCGGAGTTCTTTGACCGGCGGTTTCGTCGCGGCGTTCGGACCTTTCCGGATATTCCCGGCGAACTGGGCGCTTTCGCAGAAGCCCGCTACTTTGGGTGGGAGTCCGTTGTGCCGGACCAGGAGTTTCCCATCAAGGGACGCTCGCTGAACGCCGCGCGCATTCTCGGTGGACCTGAGCGCGCCGAGCCATTTGCCAACGGACCTGCGCTTCTGGCGCGGCTATCCCCGGTCGACTATCACCACGTCCACTATCCGGACGATGGTCTGACCTTGGAGCAAGATTGTCTCGGTCACCGCTTGTGGACCGTGAACTGGCACGCGCTGCAAAACAAAGACGACATCCTTTTCCGTAACGAACGCCGGCTCAACATTCTGGAGACCCGCAACTTCGGTCGTCTTGCCTTTGTGGAGGTCGGCGCCCTTTCGGTCGGTCGGATCGTTCAAGTGCACTCCCTCGACACGTCGTTTACGCGCGGTGAAGAGAAGTCAGTGTTTCGCTTCGGGGGCTCGGCCGTCATCGTTTTCGGTCAGGAAGGTGCGTGGCGCCCCTCTGACGACCTGCTTGCGTACACCCAAGAGGGTGTCGAAACGCTTGTGCGACTCGGTGAAACCATCGCGGTCAGCTGTTGAAGAAAGCTCGCTGTACATGATTTGAGGAGCCGCGCACAGGTGGCCTCACCCTCGGGCGTCCGACTGATCAGGATCAATGTCGTATTGTTAACCAAAGGCATCGCGGCTCCCGGCAGCTTTTTCAGCTCGACAAGCCAAGCGAAGCCGTCGAGCTTGGAACCGCCGCGAGCCAAGAGTGTTGAAGACTCGGTGGGCTGCGAATGGTGGCAATGCAACGCGCGCCGCCTATGGTCGGGTGCATGACGCTGAGGCGGTCGGCACCCTGCGCTCGAGCGACGCATCCAGATTGTCGGCGCCGCTGGCGGACGACGCCGAGCATTGAAGCGTTAACGTTGAACAGGGACGGGAGAGGCTTGTGAGCTACGCGTATCGGTCGCAAGACTTGTTCGCGCTATTGCAGACGAAAGCTCCGGTAACGACTGCAACACTCGCGGCAAATTGTCGGCGCAACGAATACGGCCTGCTATCGGTTGGTCTCAAAATTCATTGTCTGGACAATGGTGAGAAGTTCAAAGAATTGATTGAAGGCCTTGGGGGCGCGTCGCGGATTCTGGACGTCAACTATTTCAAAGATGCTCGTGCCTCCCTGTGCCTCGTGCTGCCGCCGGTCGGAAGTGCAACTTCGGCTGTTCATCTCATTCAATGCATCGAGCAGTACATTGGTTCGCCGGTCCTCGCCAACAGCCAGATCCAACTGCAGCTCTGTTCTCCAGGCCGGCTCAGCGCGCGCGCGTCCGCCTTGCTGGGGATCGCATTCTATCTCGGCTCCGATACGCTGCGCCGGTACACGCAGGCCGACCTCAGAACAACCTTCGAATCGAGCTTCAACCATCCCCGGGGAATTCGCCTTGTACTCTACGACGCCGAGGGCGATTTCGACCGAAACTTCACCTGGTGGAACTATTGGGGGGGCCATGAACCGGAGTTTCCATTTGCAAGCGGTCGAACAGATCTGCTGATCGGGCCAGGAAGCCGGCTGGATATTGAGAACATCAATCTGGTTGCAACGCTGCTCGTTCACTCTGAATATGATGGCTATTGGAGTGGCCTTGGTCAGGAATTCAGGGCTGAAATGGAGGTGATCCTGGGGCGCCATATCCTGGCTGGGCTGATCGATGCGCCGTGGGTCCGCCAATCATGGGCCCAATTTGGAGACGATGATAAGTTCTTTGCTGCGCTCCAAGAGCTTGTGGCGTACGCCTATGGCGAATCCACTCGCGTCAAGCAGCGTCGCCTTTTGCAATTCGGGATGTGGCGCAATGGTCATGGACGGTCGCCGAATGGCATCCTGGAAGAAGTGCAAAGACTCCTATTCAAATATAGAAAGGCGATCGAAAGACAATCCAGGCTCGTACCTCAAGCGGGAGAGTCTCCATGATGCGAGCACATCAGCCTGGTTCGCAGCCAATTGATGTCCCTGAAACGATCCCGAACCCGGCAATCCCGCGAACAGTTCCCAATCCGGAGCCCCGGCCGAGCGAACCAATCAAGATTCCTGCCCCGCAGCATCTCCTCTGCGTTTCCCCTATTTGCCCCGTGCTCGACGAGGTTCGATAGCCAGCTCGGCTGTGTCTGCGCTCGAGGCGCAGAATTCGCTGCAAAAGAACTTCCCGTCAGGACCCCGCCACGCTTGGTAGTGTGTGCCATCATGCGACATCGGGAATGGGTGGCCGCAAAGGGCGCATTTCGTAGGAGGATCGAGGCTTGGATATCCGTTCATTGGAAGTCTTCCTCTGAACACCGCAATGGATCAGCTTCGCAAGAAACCTCTCTTCAAGCAGTAAGTCGGTCCTACCAGATCCCTGACTTGGACAGGATCGTCCGCAGTTCAAATGTCGCGCTCGTTTCCAATCAACTTACGTCGAACAGGTTCCTTTAAGTGCCGGCGTAAAAATCGGCAATGTAGGGTTTAAAACACAAGTGCAGCGCTTCTCTGAGGATCGGCACGTATCGAGCGAGCGGTCGTGGTCGTGACCTTCCACGCCAAGATGCTGCAAGATTGAGGAACCGCCGCGTGCCCGCGAGGTTCTTCAGTCAGAAACCCGGCAGCTGTCGCTCGAAACAGCGTTATGCCTTGCTGTGGTCATGGAGCGCTCGCCGGAACGGGCGAATTGACGAAGGCATTTATCTGGAGTGTGCAACTGATGGCTGTGGCATCAACGCGGGGCAGCGGCCGGCACGCGCCTCTCTGGGCCATAGCAGTAGCCGCGCTACTTGCTCTGGTGCGAGTCGCCCATTCCAAGCATGCATGGCAAGCAAGGGTCAAAGCATCTCCTGAGGGCCGCACGGTCGAACCGCCGCCAGCGTCCGAGGCTGACCGAGGCAGGAAGGCATCCGTTCCAAGCGATATTCCGGCCAAAGGATGGAAGGACGTCGCGCTTCGTGTCTATGAGGGCATATCGGAAGATCGAATCCTTGTTCTTGCTGCCGGCGTCACTTTCTATGTGCTGCTGGCTCTGTTCCCTGGAATCGCCGGACTGATCGCACTCTACGGCTTGTACGCAGATCCCGGCACAATCTCTCAGCATCTGGACACTCTGGCAGGGGTTCTTCCGGAAGGGGGTCTTCAGATCATTCGCGAGCAGATAGAACGATTGACAGCGCAGCCTGCACAACGACTTGGCATCGCGACGTTCATAGGGTTGGCAGTTTCTCTCTGGAGCGCGAACGGCGGGATGAAGGGGATGTTTGATGCACTGAACGTCGTGTACCATGAAAAGGAGAAGCGCAGCTTCATTCGTCTCAACGCCCTGTCGCTGGCGTTTACGCTAGGTTTGATCGCATTCGTCCTGCTCGCACTGGCTGCGCTGACGATAGCGCCGTTGACGCTGAGCTATTTTGGCCTGTCTCGCGTGACGGAACTTTTGGTCAGGTTCGGCCGATGGCCTGTTCTGTTCGTGGTGGTCAGTTTAATGATCGCACTCATTTATCGTTACGGTCCCAGCCGGGACACACCCCAGTGGCACTGGATCAGTCCTGGCAGCGCCTTCGCGGCAATCTCCTGGCTATGCGGCTCTGCATTGTTTTCCTGGTACACCGCGAATTTTGGAAGCTACAACGCGACTTACGGGTCTTTAGGTGCCGTCATTGGCTTTATGATTTGGCTCTGGTTGTCGAACATTGTCATTTTGCTCGGCGCCAAGGTGAATGCCGAGATCGAGCACCAGACCGCGCGAGATACCACCGTCGGTACACCTGAGCCCCTCGGGCGCCGCGGTGCCGTCATGGCCGACACGGTCGGTGCCGCGCGGGGCTGATCAGCATTCGGATCGAGGTTCGTCGGTCACTTCATCGCGTGCAGCTTCGGCGTCATTGTGGCCGAAATAGCCATGGTGCCTCAAAACAATCATAGGATGACCACTCGAGTCATCTGCCTGTCGCATCATCTTTGAGTCTCTGTCAGAATCGCTAGGCAGGGTCCTCCGCGAATCAAACGCGGAGGTTCCATGGCCGACTCACTTCGATCACGTGCGTTGCTCACGCGTCGGCGGTTCGTGGCGACGGCGGCGTCGTCGCTGTCGCTCACCACACTCGGCGGCATCGCCAAGCCCTATCTGAGCCGTGCGGCCGATCGGCCGGTGATCACCCACGGCATCCAGTCGGGCGACGTGTCGACCGATTCGGGGGTGGTCTGGGCGCGGTCGGATCGGCCCTCCCGCATGCAGGTCGAGGTGGCCACGACCGACAGCTTCAGCGTGATCCGCGGCGCCGTCTGCGTCGACGCGCTGCCGGAGAGCGACTTCACCGCCAAGGCGCTGATCGAAGGTCTGCCGCCCGGGCAGGACATCTTCTACCGCATCCGGTTCCAGGACCATTCCTCGACCATTCTGGGCGAGCCGCTGGTGGGGCGCTTCCGGACTGCACCGAGCGACAAGCGCAATGTCTCGTTTACATGGTCGGGCGACACCGCGGGCGGCGGCTGGGGCATCGACGAATCCCGCGGCGGCATGCGCGCCTATGCGACCATGCGCAACACCAAGCCGGATTTCTTCGTGCATTGCGGCGATCATGTCTATGCGGATGGCCCGATCTCGTCGCAGCAGCGGCTGCCGAACGGGCAGGTGTGGAAAAACATCGTTACCGAAGAGAAGTCAAAGGTGGCGGAAACGCTGGCGGAGTTCCGCGGCAACTACAAATACAATCTCCTCGATCACAATCTGCGCGCATTCAACGCCGAGGTCCCGCTGTTCGCCCTGTGGGACGATCACGAGGTCACCAATGATTGGGTTCCGGAGGCGCCGGTTCGCGACCGCGCCTATCATGAGCGCAGCATCCTGACGCTCTCGGCGCGCGGCGGTCGCGCGTTTCACGAATTCATGCCGATGCGGGATTCGCTGGCGGAAGCCGGCCGCATCTATCGCAAGATCAGCTACGGTCCGCTCATCGATGTGTTCATGCTCGACATGCGCTCCTATCGCGGCGGGAACGTGCGGTCGCTCGCGAGCTATGGGCCGGACGCCTATCTCCTCGGCCCCACCCAGCTCGCCTGGCTCAAGCGCGAGCTGATGAGCTCGAAGGCGACCTGGAAGGTGATCGCCGCCGATCTGCCGCTTGGCGTCATCGCCGAGGACGCGATCGGGCAGGGCGACGGCCCGCCGCGTGGCCGCGAGGTCGAGATCGCCGATCTCCTCGCCTTTATCAAGCACGCCCAGATCCGCAACACGGTCTGGATCACGGCCGACATGCACTACACTGCGGCCAACTATTACGATCCGAACCGCGCGGTGTTCCAGGATTTCGAGCCGTTCTGGGAGTTCATCTCCGGCCCGCTGCATGCCGGCACCTGGCCGCCACAGAAGCTCGACAACACGTTCGGGCCGCGAGCCGTCTATGAAAAGGGTTGCAGCAAGGAGCAGGGCGACAACCTCGCGCCCTGCTTCGGCCTGCAGTTCTTCGGCCATGTCGCCGTCGACGGCTTGACCGAGGTGATGACGGTCACGCTGAAGGACGTCGACGATCACGATCTGTGGTCGACCCGGATCGAGCCCCAGCCCGAATTGTGGTCGGGCCGCATCCCGACGATCGGTGGCTGAGCGCGATGGTTGGGTTGGCCGCAACACGTCAGAAGCTTTGCGTGTCCCGGGCGAGCGCAGCGAGACCCGGGACCCATGGAAGTAGAATTGAGAAAGTTGGGTCCCGGCTCTCGCTGCGCTCGGCCGGGACACGCATCTGCCTGCAACCCAGGACTGTGGATGTTCTGCAAAGTGCCTGCAACATAACTGTCATGTTGGCTTCGTAGGGTCGCGGCCAATCACGCCATGGAGGTCCCTATGCGCAGAGCTCTTGCAGCTGCCGCCACTCTTGCCGCGGTTGCCGTCGCTGGTCCGCCTTGTCATGCGCAGACCGTCTATCCGATCGACCGCGCCGATATCCTGATCGGCTCGCGCTTCGACTTCAAGGTCGAGTTCCCGGGGCTCGCCGACCCGGCCAAGATCACGGTGACGGTGAATGGCGAGGACCATCAGAAGGCCTTCGGCCGGGCCGCAGTCTTCATCGAGCGAGAGGACGGCAAGGACCAGTCGGCGATGATCCTGCGCGATGCGGCGCTTGCACAGCCGGGCAACTATCGGGTCCGCGTGTCTGACGGCACGCAGTCGCGCGAGGTGGGCTGGACCGTCTATGCCACCGGGGCGCGCAAGGCCAAGAACGTCATTCTATTCATTGGCGACGGGATGGCGCCGGCGCATCGGACGGCCGCCCGGATCCTCTCCAAGGGGATCGCGGAAGGAAAGGCGCGCGGCAAGCTTGCGATGGACGACATGCCGCACATGGCGGTGGTCGCGACCGCCGGCAGCGATTCGATCATCACCGACTCGGCGAACTCGGCCAGCGCCTACGCGACCGGCCACAAGTCGGCCGTCAACGCGTTGGGCGTCTACGCCGATCGCACCAGCGATCCGTTCGACGATCCGCGGGTCGAGAACATCACCAGCCTGGTGCAGCGCCGCAGCGGCATGGCGGTCGGGGTCGTCACCAACACCGAGATCGAGGATGCCACGCCCGCCGCCATGGTCGCGCACACGCGGCGCCGCGCCGAGTATGACCGAATCGTCGATCACCTCTTCAACGCCAACCCGGACGTGATCCTGGGCGGCGGGCGTGCGAACTTCCTGCCCCGCTCGGTGGATGGCTCCAAGCGCAAGGACGAGGCGGATTTCGTGGCGCGCTTCCGCGACGCCGGCTATTCCTATGCGGCGACGGCGGGCGAGCTGAAATCGCTCGCGAGCGCGGCGGGCACCCGCAAGCTGCTCGGCCTCTTCCATCTCGGCAATATGGATGGCGTGCTCGACCGCAAGTTTCTCAAGGGCGGCACGGTGCGTCGCTTCCCCGAGCAGCCCGACCTCACCGAGGAAGTCAGTGCCGCGCTATCGGTGCTGTCGCGCAACGAGGCTGGCTTCTTCCTGATGGTCGAATCCGGCCTGATCGACAAGTACACGCACAGTCTCGACATGGAGCGTGCGGTCTACGACACCATCATGCTCGACAACGCGGTCAAGCTCGCGCGCGACTGGGCGAGCGCGCGTGGCGATGACACGCTGATCCTGGTCGTTGCCGATCACAATCATCCGGTCGGCCTCGTCGGCACGATCAATGACGACATGACGACGGCTCCGAACGGGTCGCTGCGCGAGCGTGTCGGCACCTATGCGCAGGCCGGCTTTCCGACCTACTCGGCGCCCGATGCCGAAGGCTATCCGGCGCGCGTCGACGCGACACGGCGCCTGGGACTGTTCTCGGCCGGCTTTCCCGATCACTACGAGACCTTCCGGCCGAAGCTCGACGGACCGAATGAGCCCACGGTCGCGGGCGACAAGCCTGAGACCTTCATTGCCAACGAGCGCTACAAGAGCTCGCCCGGCGCTCAGCTGCGCCCTGGCAATCTCCCGGCGGCGATCAATTCCGACGTCCATTCCGGCGAGGACGTGATCCTCACCGCGACTGGGCCGGGCAGCGATCGCGTGCACGGCCAGATGGACAATACCGAAGTGTTCCGCGTGATCGCGGAGGCGCTGGGCTTAGGCGACGGCGTGAAGCCGGACCGCGCGTCGCTACCGTGATTTGTAGATCATCGCCTGCCTGGCGCGCTCGACGATGTTGCGTGGCGTCGCGAAGGCCTTGGCGACCTCGGCCTGGATCTCGTCACCCGAGAGCGCATCGATGTCGAGCTGCATGCGCGCGGCTTCGGTGATGATCTCGGGGTCGCGGAAGGTGTCCATGAACGCCTTGCGCAGCGCCGCCACGCGATCAGCCGGAACGTTCGGCGGCAGGATGTAGGGGCGGCCGAACACAAGCTGGCTGTAGATCAGGTCCATGACCCGGCGGTCTTCGTCGCTCTTGGCAAAGTCGATGGCGAGCGGGATGCCCATCCGGTTCATCTCCCGGTGCCCGCGACTTGCAAGCTGCGCGATGAGACGGGTGCGGCCACTCTCGAGCAGGCGTGCGCGCTGAGGAGCGACGCTCGACCAGCCGACGCCGCAGGCGCCCTGCACCTCGTTGCGCTCGATCGCCAGGATGATCTCGTTGCTGCCCGGATAGCCGGTGACCAGCCGGAATTTCGTGCCCAGCACGTTGTTGAGCATGGCGGCGAAATCGCGGGTCGAGCCGCCCTCGTTGCTCGAGCCCAGAATGAGCTCCTTGTCGAGCGCATCCTTGAACGCCTGCACCGGCGCGTCGGTGCGCGCCAGACAAAGGAACACCTCGATATTGGCGGTGCCGAGATAGATGAGCTTGCTCGGATCATGCTGCACCGGGTCGCCGAACAGCGGCTGCACGATGGCGCCGGAAAAGATCGCGCCGATCGTAGTGCCGTCCTTGGGCGCGACCGAGTAGATATATCCAGCCAGCTTGTTGCTGCCGGCGCCGGGCATGTTCTGCGGGATGATCACGGGATTGCCTGGAATGTAGCTTGAGAACTTGCGCGCCAGGAGCCGCGCATAGGAGTCGTAGCCGCCGCCCGCGGTCGAGCCGACGTAGAGGTTGATCTGCTTGCCGCGATAGAACTGGGCGACGGAGTCCTGTGTCTGCGCCGGTGCCACCATCGCAGTCATGGCGGTCACAACGGCCGGTAGCAGCCATTTGGACATCCTGGCGTCTCCTATCGCGTTGTTCTCATTCTATGCACGCGACGATCATCCAACAAAAGGGTGCAGATCACAGCCCCGGCCACCGGCCAAGTTGTCGCACAGCCCCGTCAATCATCTGTCCAACGAAATCAGATTACTGCGTCAGAAGCTCTGCGTGTCCCGGCCGAGCGAGCGAAGCGAGCGAAGAGCCGGGATCCAGGGGCGGCAGATCGCGAACTTCGCGAAGTCGCACTGGGTCCCGGCTCTCGCTTCGCTCGACCGGGACACGTAAGGCTTTTCCTGCGACCGGAGCAGCCCTCACGCCCGCACAGCCTGCTTCTCACGGCTTCCCGACATGCGGGCTTCGGCGCGGGCGAGATTGCGGCGGGCCGTCTCGATGTAGGAGGTGGCATGGATCTCCTCGAAGACCTGCAGCGCCGCCCGATAGGCGGCAATCGATTCCGCCAGCCGCTCCTGGTTGCGCTCGCGCATGCCAAGCTCGCCCAGCGCATTGCCGAGGTTGTTCTGCGTCCTGGCCCATTGGATCGGCACGTCCGCGCGGGTTCTGACCTCGAGCGCCGTCCGAAAGGCCGCGATTGCCTCGTTGAGCAGCTCGAGGCTGCCCTCGCGTTCGCCCAACGCCTGCAGTGCGGTGCCGAGGTTGTTCTGGGTCGCGGCCCAGTCGGCCGGCATGGCTTGGCGGGTCCTGACCTCGAGCGCCGCGCGACAAGCCGCAACCGCTTCCTTGAGGCGCGTCGAGTTGCCCTCGCGCTCGCCCAGCGTTTGCAGCGCGGCGCCGAGGTTGTTCTGGATCGCCGCCCAGTCGGCCGGCATGGCCTTGCGGGTTCTGACCTCGAGCGCCGCGCGAAATGCGGTCACCGCCTCGGTCAGCCGCGTCGGGCTGCCCTCGCGCTCGCCCAGCACCTGCAGCGCGATTCCCAGGTTGTTCTGGGTCATGGCCCATTCGGCCGGCGTCTCATCGCGGGTATGGACATCGAGCGCCACGCGGCAGGCGGCAACCGCCTCTGCCAGTCGCGCCGCATTGCCCTCGCGCTCGCCCAAGGCCAGGAGTGCGAGGCCGAGGTGGTTCTGGGCCGTGGCCCATTGGGCCGGCATGGTGATGCGGGTTTGAACCTCGAGCGCCGCGCGGAAGGCGGTCACCGCCTCGGCCAGGCGCGCCTGGCTGCCTTCGCGCTCGCCCAGGGTCTGCAGCGCATTGCCGAACTCGTTCTGGGTCACGGCCCACTGGGTTGGCATCTCGGCGCGGGTGATCTCGCGCGTGAGCAGAAGGCGATAGCCTTCAATCGCCGCATAGAGCGCGCCCATGCTTCCGCGCCGTTCGGCGCACTTCCAGAGCGCGCTGGCGGCGGCAAGACGCACCTCCGGCTTGAACGCCCAGTCATCGGACTTGGCAGGGGCAAGGATGCGCTCGAGCAGAACTTGCGCGTTGCTCCGACCGGCGAGCGCAAGTGTCTTGAGGTCGGCGATCGCTTCCTTCTGGACCTCAGGGTCCTTGTTGCGCAGTGAATCCTCGACGTGGCGCAGATCCAGGCCGTAGGCCCTGCGCCGCGCGATGTCGAGCAGGCGCTTGAAGGCAGCGAGCGTGAGCAGGATGAGCGAAACCCGATAGGCGAGCACCGCCCATTTGGCGTGGTCGGACGGATTGGTCACGCCGGTGAGCTCATCATAGCCGATCCGATCGCCGAACAGGTCGTAGTGCTCGAGCAGCACGGCCGCTTTGAACAGCTCGACCAGGCTGTAGATCAGAAACGTGAACGGTCCCGCATCGGGCGCGAGATCGAACCCGTAGCCATGGGCCTGGAGGTGCGAAAACGCGACCGGCGCAAACACCAGGACGAAGCCGCAGGCGAGCATGACCTCCGCCGATAGGTCGCCTTTGATCCTGATGTCCTTCTGGTCGAACGGGATCTCGCCGAAGACCTCGTCCTCGTCGCGTGACCAGTGGCGGAACACAATGAGAATGGCAAAGATCCCGGCCGCAATGGCGCAGAGACCCCATGGCCATGGCGCCAGCGCTCCCGCCAATGCAAAGCCGGAAAAGACGCTGACGACGACGGTCGGCCGCAGCGCGGGGTCCGCGATGCGCGTGCCCACCAGCCACGAGCCCACATGCACGAGCGCACGATCGAGCCAGCGCAGGCTGCTGATAACGCCATCGCCGATCGAGCGCTTGCCGGGGTCGCGCCGGCCTCTGAGCCAGTCGAATGTGGTGTAGAGCGCAGCCAGCAGCGCGAGCATCAGGAGGCCAGAAACCAGCGAGGCAAGCGGCGTCGGAGACGAGAAAAGCGTTGCGAGCTGCGAAAGCACGGCTAGGCTCCCTGATGGCCCGGTATCATTTTCAGGTGTCGGTGTTTGGAGCGGCACGCTGGCGTTGACGAATGGCAATTGCAAGACCGACCGGGGTGCTTAAAGGACGCGGGGGAAAAAGTTCGGCGCGTCTCGGATTCGTGTCCCGGGCGACCGAAGTTAGACCCGGGATCCAGGGCCAAACTCGCGAAGTCCATATCTGCCGCCGCTGGATCCCGGCTCTCGCGCTTCGCGCTCGGCCGGGACACGTGCCCTATCGGAACGCTTCGCTTAGTCTAGCAACCCGCTACGTGTGCACCTCGACCATCATGCCTTTCGGAAAAATCTCCTCGACCTTGGCATGGCGATGCGCGATGCCCTGCTCGTGCACATAGCGCAGGAACTGCTCGAAGGTCGGGCGGTTCTCCTCGATCCCGAACGGGAACGGATCGCCGCCGAACAGGTCGCGCATGCGGCGCGCATAGACCGTCAGCCAGGGCAGCGGATAGCGCGACACCGACTGCTCGAACATGCGCGCATGGGCGCGGTTCTTGGATTCGTTGAAGGCGTTGTAGAGGCTGCCCGCCACCCAAGGGTACTGGTCGAGGATCGAGCGCTTGATGGCGATCACATGCATGATCGGCCACACCTTGGTGCGCGCGTAGTATTTCTCCTCCATGTCCAGAAAGTCGGGAAACAGGCGCACGACATCGGGGTGGCCCTTGACGAAGCAGTCGGGCGGGCGCGCCACCAGCGCGCAATCGATCTCGCCCTTTGCCAGCATGTCGCTGAGCGTTGTATCATCGCGCCGGGTGAGCTTGACGCCCCTCGGCAACGAGAGCTCGACCTTCTCGGTGCGTCCAGGCTCATTGGTCCCGGCCTGATACCAATGCACGTCGGTGAGCTTGACGCCGTGCTCGTCGTTGAGCCAGCCGCGCATATAGACGGCAGCGGTATGCGCCCATTCGGGCGAGCCAATGGACTTGCCCCTGAGGTCCTCGGGCGTTTTGATCTTGCTGTTCTTGTTGACGTAGAAGGCCGAAAACCGGAAGTGCCGCGAGCAGACGATCGGCAGCGCGATGATGTCGGCGTCCTTGCGTGTCACCTGGGTCGAGAATTTTGCGAACGAAAGCTCCGAGACATCCCACTCGCGATTGAAGGTGAAGCGCGCGAAGATCTCGTGCAGCTCGGGCATCAGCCAGGTGTGCTCGATGCCTTCGGCCTGCACGGCGCCTTCGCGGAAGTCGCGGAAGTGATCGTAATCCTCGGTCGCAATCGTCAGATGCAGTTTCTTCATCGCGGGCGCTCGGTGAGGTCCTTGGGTTCCATGGCTAGCTTGGCCTTGGCGACAATGTGATCAGGCGTGCCGACGAGATCGGCGACGACGGTCTGGATCATGGCGCCATCGGTCGGGGAGATGTCGAGACCGGCCTTGCGGGCATCCTCGACATAGGCCGGGTCTTTCATCATGGCCTCAAAGGCGCGGCGCAGCAGCCCGACGCGCTCCGCCGGCACGCCTGGCGAGGTGACGAACGGGCGACCTATCACCACGTCGGTCGAGAACAGCCGCAGGATGCGGCGGTCGTCGTCGTTCCTGGCAAAATCCGTCAGCAGCGGGACCTGCGGAAACTCGGCATCGCGCGCGAGCCCGACCTGCGCGATCAGGTTGATCCTGCCGGTGCGCAGCCACTCGCCGTTCTCGGCCTTGAGGCTGTTGAAGTTGTTGCCGGCGCGGCCTTCGATCTCGCCGCGCTCCATCGCGAGCCCGACTTCAGCCGTGCTCTGATAGCCGGTCACGAGCTTGAACCGAGTGCCGATCAGGCTGTTCATCACGGTCGGATAGATGAGGGTGTAGGAGCCGGCGCCGGTTCCGCCCATGACGACCGTGCGCCTGGTAGCGTCCTCGACTGATTTGATCCCCGAAGTGTGCCACACATAGACCGTGCTGTTGCTTGACGAGGTGGAGGCCAGCCAGTTGAATTGCGCCGAGTTGAACTGGATGCTGCGGCTGCGCTCCAGCACCTGCGCCATCACGAAGATCGGAATGAACGTGGCGATCGTGCTGCCGTCCTTCGGGGCCTGGGTGAAGACATAGTTGGCGGCCCGGATGTGGCCGGCACCCGGCATGTTTTTCACCACGATCACGGGCTGGCCGGGGATATGATTGGCGAGATGGCGCGCGACCACGCGCGCATTCGCGTCGAGGCCGCCACCCACGCCCGTGCTGACGATGAGCTCGATGGTCTTGCCGCTGTAGAAGTCGGGCTGCGCGCTGGCAGGGGCGGTCAGCATGGCGGTGATCAGAATGGCGGCCGCCATTCCGGCCACTTTCGCCTCTCTAAGTCCCGGCATGTCTGGTCCCCGTCGGACGGTCCGCGGATGCACGTAACGTCAGCGTGGCACCTGGCGCAAG
>Ga0209488_10000597_pt1 | contig 30659 bp, 27 predicted proteins | sample Rivendell_Oct201_8_FD_188349 | JGI IMG/M metagenome (GOLD analysis project Ga0209488, IMG submission 188349) | Vadose zone soil microbial communities from the Eel River Critical Zone Observatory, Northern California, USA -... | ecosystem: Environmental > Terrestrial > Soil > Vadose zone >...
AAACGCGCGTGCCCGCGCTCCATCCGGGCTACGATTTACCCAGCATCCGCCCCAACTGCCGTGGGTCCAGGCCATCGAGATCCTTCGACATGCCGACAATCTCCGCGCACAGCTGCGGCGACACGCGCGATGAAAGTTCCTGCGTGAACCGTGCTTCGTGTTCGGCGGCCGTGAAGGGCTGCGACGGACTGCCCTTGGGGGCGGGGACGAGGATCGACAAGGAGCGGCCGTCGCGCAGCCGCACGCTCACTTTGGCGGCGGTGGAGAGCGCATTGCTCGCGGCCTCGACTTTCTCGTCAAGATCGATGGTCGTGCGCTCTTCCAGATCGTAGAGGCTGCGGTCCGAAAGTCCTGATTCGATATCCGCGACTGCTACACTCGGCACCTCGCCGGCGCGCAGCGCAATCTTCGAGGCGACGGCGACGCAAAATGGCAGGCACATCTGCGCCGCCTGCAGGTCGACCGGATGTGGATTGGTCAAGCGTCCCTGGATGATGCGCGGAATTCCAAGATGCATCTGCGCAATATCAGCGCCGGTGAAGCCGTGCTGCTGCCGCAAGGCCAGCATGCCGTCGATGCCGGCGGCGACGCGCGCCGCCGCCGCATGGGATTTGACCAGCACGTCCATGAGATGAAAGCGCTGGCCGAGACCCTCCGTGATGATCGCCGGATTCCAGCCGTCCGCGTAAGCGCGGGCAAAGCCGCCGGTGCCTTCGAGAATGTCGGGCGGGCCGCCGAAGCCGGAATGCGTGAGCAGCGCGGCAGCAACACCGCACTGCGCGGCATGTGCGGCCTGGATGCGCTTGCCCGATGAGCCCGAATAGTAGAATTGCGCGACGCCGCTCGGATAGCTCCCCGCGAGCCCGATGGCGTCGAGTATCTTTTGTTCGGCGTCCGCAGCCTTGAACAGGATGCGGCCGGCCGCCGCCGCGGTGCCGAAGGCATCACAGGTGCCGGTGCTTTGGAATCCGCGTTTGAAATGGCTCGGCTGAAGCGCCAATCCGATGCGGATGATGGTTTCATAACCCGCAACGACGGCTGCCAGGACGTCGGCACCTTTGGCGCCGGTGTGTTGCGCGGTCGCAAGCGCCGCCGACCAGACCGCAATGCCGGGATGCAGCATGGCGCCCACATGGGTGTCGTCGGCATCGAAGCTCGAACCATAAGTGACATTGAGGAATGTCGCATGCTGCGGATTGAGCATGGTGGGGCCATAGAGGACATGCGCGGCGCCGGACTTGCCCACCACGTCGACATAGCGGCGCCCCCAGTCGCTCCAGGCAAAGCGCGCGCCGATCGACGAGACGCGCAGGTAATCCATGAGCAGCCATCCGAGCTTTTGACGGACGTCCGCCGGCAATGTTGCGGGATCGAAATGAGCCGCGAAGGCGGCGAGCGCGCGGGTTGGTGCGTGATCAGTCATGTGTGTCATTGCACTCTCTTGAGCAGGTCGCGCAGCTTTCCATATTTGCCATAGTCGGTTTCGATCTGTTGTCGGAAAACTTCAGGTCGGGTCGCGGCGGTTTCCGATCCGTCGCGCGTGAGAATGTCCTGCACGGCCGGAAGCCGTATCGCCGAGGTGGCCGCGTTCCACAGCCGTTCGGTCATAGGCTGCGGCGTGCCGGCAGGCGCCAATAGTCCGATCCAGGAGGTTGCTTCGTAGCCCGGGACGCCGGATTCCGCGACGGTCGGCACGTCGGGAAGAATGGGTGAGCGCTCCCTGCTGCCGACGGCGAGTACCTTGAGCGTGCCACCACGGATATGTTGGACGAGGCCCGCCAGAAAGCCCCACATGGCGCCGACTTGATTGGATATAACGGCCGGAATGGCGGTGCCGGTTCCCGAGTAGGGAACGTGGACGATGTCGAGGCCGGTCATCTGTTTGAAGACTTCGCCCGCCAGATGATTCGGGCCGCCGACACCGGAGGAAGCATAGAACGTTTGTCCCGGCATTGAGCGCGCGAGCGCAATGTATTCCGCCAACGTGTTGGCGGGCACGGACGGATGCACGACCAGCACGACGGTGTTGCGTGTCAGCAGTGAAATCGGCGCAAAATCCTTGAGCGGATCGTAACTCATCGCAACCCCGATGTGCGGCGCGATGACGAGCGAGGATTCCGTCGTCATGAGCAGCGTATGGCCATCGGGCTCGGCCTTGGCCACCGCATCCGTCCCGATCCTGCCGGCAGCGCCCGCGCGGTTCTCGATAAAGAAAGACTGGCCGAGGATCTGCTGCAGATGCGGCTGCAGCATTCGCGCGATCAAGTCGGCACCGCCGCCGGGCGCGAACGGCACGACCATGCGCACGGGTCTCTGGGCGTGGGCCGGTGTCGTCGGCAGCAACATCGCGCTTAGTCCGGCAGTGGCTGCCAATCCGCGGGAGAAGCTGCGTCGTGATGTCAAAATCGTCATGCCGTGATCCCTCGGATGAAACGCAACGCATGCCCGGCACACAATTCCGGCTCTACCGCCGCTATGTGATAGCTGTCGCCGTCGACGACGATCACACGGGCGTCCGGAATGCGCGCCGCATATTGTTTGACGACTTCGACCGTCTGCAATCCGCTCTCCTGCGTGGTCACGATAAGGGTTGGAGCTGTGATCAGCGGCAGGCGTTCGTCAAGATTCATGGCGACGAGGGAGGAAGAAGATCCGAACGCCGCACGCTGGTTGGTCGCCCCCATGAGGTCGGTCCACCAGTCGATCTGCGCCTGCGTCGCCGTGCTGCCGAGACGCGAGCGCATTGTTTCGGCGGCCCATTGCCGGACGCCTTTGAGGCGGATCTTGTCGGCATTGCCGGTGCCGACGCCGCGCGCCGGCGAGCCGAAAATGCATAGCGACATGATACGCTGTGCAGCGACGCTGGCGAGTTGCAGCGAAATCGAGCCGCCATATTTGGCGCCGATCAGGTGACATGCCGGGATATTCAGGGCGTCAAGGAAGCGAACGATATCATCGGCAATTTCAGCTGTGCTCCAGTGGTAATCGGGTGGTTCGCTTGATGCGCCGAAGCCCGGCAGGTCGAGGCGCACGACGCGATAGGAGCCCGCAAGCAGCGGCACCCAGGGGATCCAGGCGCGCGAGGATTCCGAATTGCCGTGCACCATGACGATCGTCTCGGGCACGGTCCACGGGCGGCCGAACCAATGATCCTCATAGGCGATCGATACGCCGGGCCTGATCTCGATCTTATGCATTGTCCTGCTCATTGGTCCTACTCATCGGGGCGCTTGCCATATCAATTTTTTTGACAAGCAGGATCACATCACGAACACAGCGCTTCAAATGTTTACCATTTTTTCATAATTTCGATCCCGAAATGGGACACGCAATTCGCAACCGTCGCATTTCGATTGCAAGTGATGATGAACCTGCGACAATTGTCCGGGCTGGAGGGCTTCCATAACAGGGAGTTTCAAAAATGGTCCGAACAACAATACTTGCTCTTGCGGCTCTATGGTCGACACAAGTTACAGCTGCGGATCTGGGATCGGTCTATGTTGCGCCGGGCGGAGTCTACATCAACTCTGCACGGGTCTACGTGGCACCATCGGCGAATGATCCATCATATCCGGTTCCGGCCCCCTACGGTGCGCCGCAGTCAAGCTATGCGCCAGGCTATGCAGTGCCGCAGCAGACTTATGAAGGGCCGGCCTATCTGCCGCCGGGCCCGTCCTATGGTCTGCCGCCGGTTTCGGCCTATGGCCAGGCCCGCGCCCAAGCGGCTCCGCCGCGACCTTATGTCAAGCCGGCCCATGTGCGGGTCTACGAAGACAACTACGCACCGCGTCCGCCGGCAGTCGTGCCCTATGGCCGAATGCAGCGATGCGTGATTCCGCTCGGGTATGGGCGGTTTGAGTATTGCGACTGAGTGTGATGCTGTCGTGCGGAAGTTGGGCACAATCGAACGACCCGGGCGGTCTGGAGATGGCGCACGATCCAACAACGCGGACGGTCTGTTCCCTCTCCCCTCTGGGGAGAGGGCTAGGGTGAGGGGGCTTAAACTTATCGAGAGATCGCTCCCTCTCACCCCAACCCTCTCGGCGGCTTTGCCGCCCCCACAGGGGAGAGGGAGTCAGACTGAGCCAGTCGATAGTTCATCGAACTGTATCAAAGCAGCTAACGGTGGCGCTGACTTCAGCGCCACCTTTCTTGCCCGCTACACATCGACCGTCGCATAGAGCGCGTTGTTCTGGATGAAATCGCGCCGCGGTTCGACCAGGTCGCCCATCAGTTCGGCAAAGACGTTGTCGGCTTCCTCGCCTTCCTTGACCTTGACCTGCAGCAGCGAGCGCGCATTGGTGTCGAGCGTGGTTTCCCAAAGCTGTTCCGGGTTCATCTCGCCGAGACCTTTGTAGCGCTGGAGCGAAAGGCCTTTTTGTCCGGCCGCCATCATGGCCTCGACCAGGCCGACCGGCCCGTAGATCAACGTCTCCTCATCCTTGCGCCGCAAGACGCCCGGACGCTGATAGACCTCCTGCATCGAGGCGGCATGTTCGTCGAGCTTGCGGGCATCGGCAGAACCGAGAAGCGCGTGATCGATAAAAGCGACTTCCTTCACGCCGCGAACGGTGCGCTCGAACTGGAAGCCGGCGCCTTCGGTGAACTCGCCTTGCCAGCCGCGTTCGGTCTCTTCCGACAAGGCGTCGAGACGCCGCGCCATATAGGGCACGGCGGCTGTCGCTTTCTCGATGTCGTTGAAAATGTTCGCGTTGAGGACGCCCAGGATAGTGGCCTGTTCGACGACGTGACGCTTGTAGCGGCTGTGCAATCCTTTCAGGACGGCGCGCACGCTGCGCGCCTCCTCGACCAGATGCCGCAGATCAGCACCGCCGCGTTCCGTGCCGTTGGCGGTTCGCAACACGGAATCCTCCAGCCCGGTGTCGATCAGGAAGTTTTCAAACGCACGTTCGTCCTTGAGATATTGCTCGGACTTGCCGCGGCTCACTTTGTAGAGAGGGGGTTGCGCGATGAAGAGATGGCCGCGATCGATGAGCGCTCGCATCTGCCGGTAGAAGAACGTGAGCAGGAGTGTGCGGATGTGCGAGCCGTCGACGTCGGCGTCCGTCATGATGATGATCTTGTGGTAACGCAGCTTGTCGATGTTGAACTCGTCGCTGATGCTGGTACCGAGCGCGGTGATGAGCGTGCCGATTTCCTGGCTCGAGAGCATCTTGTCCATCCGGACGCGCTCGACATTGAGGATCTTGCCGCGCAACGGCAAGATGGCCTGGAATTCGCGATTGCGGCCCTGTTTGGCGGAACCGCCGGCCGAATCACCCTCGACGATGAAGAGTTCCGACTTCGCAGGGTCGCGTTCCTGGCAATCGGCAAGCTTGCCGGGGAGCGACGATACGCCGAGCGCACTCTTGCGGGCCATCTCGCGCGCCTTGCGTGCCGCTTCGCGCACCTGCGCGGCTTGCACCACTTTGGTGACGATGATCTTGGCCTGCGACGGGTTTTCCTCGAACCAGGCATTGAGAGCGTCGCCGACGAGGCCTTCAACAATAGGACGCACTTCCGAGGATACGAGCTTATCTTTTGTTTGCGAGGAGAATTTCGGGTCCGGCACCTTGCAGGAGAGCACGGCCGTGAGGCCCTCGCGGCAGTCGTCGCCGGTGAGCGAGACCTTCTCCTTCTTGGCGATGGAGCCGCCCTCCGCATAAGCGGTCACCTGGCGCGTCAGCGCGCCGCGGAAGCCCGCGAGATGCGTGCCGCCATCGCGTTGCGGGATGTTGTTGGTGAAGCACAGCACCGATTCGTGATAACCGTCGTTCCACCACAGCGCGCACTCGATCGTAGTTCCGTCGCGCTCGGATTTGATCATGATGGGGGAAGGCACCAGCGGTGTCTTGTTGCGGTCGAGATATTTCACGTAGGCCTCGACACCGCCTTCGTAGCGCAGCTCCTCGCGCTTCTCGACGGCGTGCCGCATGTCGGAAAGCACAATGGTGACGCCGGAATTGAGGAAGGCGAGTTCACGCAGGCGATGTTCCAGCGTGGCGAAATCGAACTCCGTCATGGTGAACGTCTTGGTCGACGGCAGGAACGTCACCTCGGTGCCGCGCTTGCCCGGGGCTGGCCCCACGACCTTGAGCGGCGCCTGCGCATCGCCGTCGTGAAACTCCATGAAATGTTCCAGCGCATTGCGCCAGATGGTGAGCTTGAGCGAAGTCGAGAGTGCATTGACCACCGAGACGCCGACGCCATGCAGGCCGCCTGACACCTTGTAGTTATTCTGATTGAATTTGCCGCCGGCGTGCAGCTGGGTCATGACGACTTCTGCTGCCGAGATGCCCTCCTCGGTGTGGATGTCGGTCGGAATGCCGCGGCCGTCATCGCGCACCGTGCAGGAGCCGTCGGGATTAAGTGTCACCAGGACCTGCGTTGCATGGCCGGCCAGCGCTTCGTCGATCGCATTGTCGACGACTTCGTAGACCATGTGGTGAAGGCCCGAGCCATCGTCGGTATCGCCGATATACATGCCGGGGCGCTTGCGCACGGCATCGAGGCCTCTGAGCACTTTGATGTCGTCGGCACCGTAGTCGGAGGGGTCCAATTGAGAGGGCGCCAATTGCGAGGGGTCCAATTTAGTCGGGTCCAATTGAGAGGGGTCCAAGTGGGCCTCTTGGCGGGCGGGTTCAACCATCGGGAACTTTCAAAATGGGGCGTGAAATGCACGCGATTCGTGGGTATTGATGTGACACGAAACGAGCGTGCCGTACAGGACAAAATGGTCCTGTTAAGATATTGTTATATTTATATTTTTCAAGGCTTTGAGAGGTAAAAATGTGATCCTTTTCGAGGGTGTTGCGCGAGCCGCGAATCAGCTCGTCTCCGGGGTGTTACTCGACACCGCCGTCGTGGCGAAACTCCTCGCGTTTTCCACCGCTTGCCGCACGTCGGAAAGAGCCGCGGTGACGCCTGAATTGAGGTCGGAGAATTCACGTAAGCGATGCGCCAACGTGGCAAAATCGAACTCTACGGTAGTGAACACTTGCTTCGATGGCAGGAAAGTTTGCTTATCGCCGCCGTTCCAGGCGGCCTGATAAGACTTCGAAGAGTTCCGTGCCTGGCGGGATATCATTGAACGGGACCGGGTCGGCGCCGGTCATCCATACTTGTGCGCCGAGCCGCTCGAATTCGCCATAGAGCGCGCGCCGGCGCGCGGGATCAAGATGCGCCACGACCTCGTCGAGCAACAATACGGGGGCGCAGCCGGTCATGTCGGTCAACAGGCCCGCATGCGCCAGCACGAGGCCGATCAACAAGGCCTTCTGTTCACCGGTCGAAGCGTCAGCCGCCGGTATGTGCTTGGCGGCATAGACGACGGAGAGATCGGTGAGATGGGCGCCATCGAGCGTGCGGCCGGCCGCGGCGTCGCGCCCGCGATTGTCCTTGAGCACCTCGCGATAGCGATCTTCAACCTCGACTGCGGGATGGTGCGGGAGGAGTTTTTCCATCCAGCCCTCAAGCGCGATTTCGGCGGCTGGAAATGGCGCATGCGCATCGCTGCGCGCCGCCAGCACGGCCTGCAAGCGGCCCACTGTTTCGGCACGCAAAGCCGCGACCGCGACCGCGAGCTCCGCAGTCTCGCGCTCGATGGCATCGAGCCAATGCGTGTCGGGGCGTGGCTGTTCGAGCAGTCGATTGCGCGAGCGCAATGCGCGCTCGAGCGCCGAAACACGGCTCGCGTGCTCCGCGTCGACCGCGAGTACGAGCCGATCGAGAAATCGCCGGCGTTCGGACGCCGGACCATTGAACAGCCGGTCCATTGCCGGCACCAACCAGAGGACGCGCAAGTGATCCGCGAAGGCCGCCGCGGAATTAACCGGCTCGCGATCGATCCGGCATTTGCGGGATGAGGGCGTGCCGTCCGGGCCCGGTGCCTCGATCCCGGTGCCAAGCGCGGCAAGACCCAGCGCCCCTTCGATTGCGGCCGAGACGGCCCACGATCCGTCGCCTTCCGTGAACGCGACCTCATCGAGCGTTGCGCGCCGCAACCCGCGTCCTGGCGCCAGCAGCGATATGGCTTCGATCAGGTTGGTCTTGCCGACGCCGTTGGCTCCGGTCAGCGCGACGGAACCGGGGCCGATATCGATTTGTGCCGCATGATAGCTGCGGAAATTCGTCAGCGTCAGGCGCCGGATGCGAGCAGCGGTCATCGTGTGATGGGGTGTGGAGCGCCAAGTTGAGAATCGTAGCCCGGATGGAGCTTCGCATACCCCGCCTTGGCGGCGATGCGAAGGGCAATCCGGGATTCTTTCCTTACGGCAAATTCGTCCCGCATTATGCATCTGCGCGTCCTTAAGGACGCGCAGATGGCTCCATAGTCCGTCGCAGACGGGCGTAAACGCCCTAATGCTGGGCTACGGAGCTACCCATCCTCGTTTTACTTGCGCGTCAAACACGCATCGGCATGAGCACATAGAGCGCGCCCTTGGCGTTCCGATCCTGGATCAGTGTCGGTGATCCGGGATCGGCGAGCCGCAGGACGGCCGCTTCGCCTTCGATTTGGCCCGCAATGTCGAGAAGGTAGCGTGAGTTGAAGCCGATATCGATCGGGTCGGCCGCGTAGTCGACTTCGATTTCTTCTGTCGCACTGCCGGAATCCGGATTCGTTACGGAAAGCGTCAATCGTCCACTGGTCACCGACAGCTTGACGGCGCGGCCACGTTCGCTCGAAACCGTCGATACGCGGTCCACGGCTTGCACAAATTCCTTCTTGTCGACAATCAGTTCTTTGTCGTTATTGGCCGGAATGACGCGTCCATAATCCGGAAACGTGCCGTCGATGAGTTTGGAGGTCAGCACAACGTCGCCAAAGGTGAACCGGATCTTGCCTTGCGATAATTCGACAACGACGTCGACACTATTATCTTCGATCAGGCGCTGTACCTCGATGACGGTCTTGCGCGGCAGGATGATGCCCGGCATTCCGCCGGCGCCCTCGGGGAGCGGCAATTCGACCTGTGCGAGGCGGTGGCCGTCGGTTGCGACGGCGCGTAACGTTGGAGCCTTCTCGCCACCGGCTGCGTGGAGGTAGATGCCGTTGAGATAGTAACGCGTCTCCTCCGTCGAGATTGCGAACTGGGTCTTGTCGATGAGGCGCTTGAGATCAGCTGCACCGATCTTGAAACTGTGTGTCATCTCGCCGGCAGCAAGGTCGGGAAAGTCGGTTTCGGGCAAAGTTTGCAAGGTGAAGCGGGAGCGGCCCGCCTTGATGGCGAGGACGGCGCGGTCCCCGGACGCTTCGAGCACGATTTGCGAGCCTTCCGGAAGCTTGCGAACAATTTCGTAGAACATGTGGGCCGGGACCGTGGACGAGCCGCCCGGGTTCACTTCGCCGGCAATCGTTTCCGTCACTTCAAGATCGAGATCGGTGGCCTTGAACGCAAGGCGTGACTGGTCCGCCTTGATGAGCACGTTGGCCAGGATCGGTATTGTATTGCGTTTTTCGACCACGCGATGGACGTGGCCAAGCGATCTCAGGAGATCTGCGCGTTCGACCGTAACCTTCATGGGTGATCCCGTTCACTCCGGGGGGGCCCCGGGGGCCCAGAAAGTGACGCGGTAGCGCCCATTACGCAAGGCCGATGGCGCCCTGCCGGCGGGTTTTCCAAGCGAATCGCCAAATCTGCGTACCGGCCCTGTAAATCCAGCCTGCTCGTAGGGCGCTATGGGCTATTGCGCCCTACGGCGAACCGGGCGTCAGTCCTGCAACTGTCGCTTCAAAAGTTCGATCTCTTCCGCCAAGGCGGTGTCGCTGTGCACCAGATTTTCGATTTTGCGCACGGCATGCAGGACGGTCGTGTGGTCGCGTCCCCCAAAACGCCGTCCTATTTCGGGGAGCGAACGCAATGTCAGGGTTTTGGCAAGATACATCGCGACCTGGCGGGGACGAACGACATTCGCGGTCCGCCTTGAGGAGAGGAGGTCGGCGCGGCTCACATTGTATTGACGCGCAACCATACGCTGGATTTCTTCAATTCTAATGCGCTTGGGCTCTTGCGGGCGGATCAGGTCGCGGACCTCCCGCTCGGCCATTTCGAGCGTGATGGGCTGGCTAGTGAGTTGGCTGTGCGCCAATAGGCGATTGAGCGCGCCTTCAAGGTCGCGGCCATTGTGCGTGACGGTCTTGGCGATGAACGCCAGCACAGGAGGCGGTACGTCGAACCCTGGGTGATAGTGCTTGGCGGCCGCCACCCGGGTTTTGAGGATTTCCAGACGGATGTCTTCGCCGAGTGCCCCCATTTCGACCACCAAGCCGCCGGCGAGGCGCGACCGTACGCGCTCGTCAAGGCTTTCGAGCTCTGAAGGCGGGCGATCGGAGGCGATGACGACCTGCCGGCCGGCGTCGATCAGGGCATTGAGGGTGTGGCAGAACTCGACCTGTGTCGACTTTCCTTGCAGAAATTGCAGGTCGTCGATCACCAGGACGTCGATTGTTCGCAGCGCGTCCTTGAACGCAAGTGCGTTCTGCGCCCGTAACGCCGCCACAAAACCGTACATGAAGCGTTCGGCCGTGAGATAGAGCACCTTGCGTTCGGCACTTGCATTGCCGGCCCAAGCCAGTGACTGGAGCAGATGGGTTTTGCCGAGACCGACACCGGCGTGAACGTACAAAGGGTTGAACATCACGCTATCGCCACGGCGTGCCTGCGCCACTTGTTTGGCGGCGGCATGCGCCAAACTGTTGGAGCGGCCGACCACGAAAGTATCGAAGGTCAACCGAGGGTCGAGCGGCGAGCCGCCGAGCGCCTCATGAGCCGCAGAAATGGGTGCCGCCGGGGTGCGTACTTCAATACCCGTACTCTTGGGCTCTCGTACCGTTGCGGTCTGCTCTGCCAACTTGGTTTTGGGCGGCATCGTGCGCAGCACGCCTGAGCGCACGGTGATCTCGATGCGCGACACGGAGGCAAACTCCGCCTGCAGGCAGGCCATCAGGCGTTCCGCGTAGTGCGATTGAATCCAGCTCTTCAGGAAGCGCGTGGCGACCGAAAGCTTTAACGTATCGCCTTCGGCGGCCTCCAGCTCCATGCGGGCAAACCAACTTGTAAATACTTCCTCGCCTACTTCGGCACGAAGGCGCTCCCGTGCGCGTTGCCAGCGATCCTGATCTGGAGTGGTCATTTTCGATTTCTGCTTTGCCGTTGAAATCCAAGTTGGGGACGCGACGAAAACATCCAACGCCAAACACCTGCTACGAGGGGACGCGACCGAACTCAGACGCTGAAGTTGATATGAAACAGAGGGGGCGCGTCACGCGCGCCCAGACAGCGCAATGTCAACTAACAAATCGCAAAGGGCAGATCGCGATGACAGGCCACATCGTGATCTGGCGCATGGCGATGCTGGGAACCGCAGGCCTCACAAAACAACAGGCTACGTTGTGACTCGCCAGCAACCCGAGGAATAGTCGTGTCGTCATAATCGTGTCCCCCCAAAATGCCATCGTCGCCGCCGCTCCACGATGGTTACACAAGCCAAATAAAACACATGCTCTTCTGCAGTATCTCCAGGGTTTCTACAGTATCTTTTGGGTACTCTTACCCAGTCTCAAGAGTTACTGGAGATATAGCTGGCGCCTACGTTTTATTCGCTTCGCTCCGATCCGCCGAAATCTTACCTTCGTGCTCGGGGTGTCCTAGGTAAACTTACCTACGCCACGCCGATGGATTCGAATACCAAACGAACATTTGAAGGCTCCCCCGTTGCGACAAATAAACAATATCAACCATGGCCACCGCGCGCAACGCCCCCATCCGGGTCGTCAAATGGCTGACGCGTCTGTGGCTGGAATAGTTCCAACCATCCCGCCCTGCTGGCCCTTGGCGGGGGAACGATAATCAATTGAAAAATATCATCTAATTCTGATTTTGGCGGGTCCGAAGGAGGGGAGGAAAGTTAACGATTGAGGCAAACCCTTTCAGGGCAGGCGAGTGGACGCTCATCGTCCTTTGTAAGTCCTCATATTGATATTGCCGCTAAACGGTTCTGTTATCAGTTGTTTTTCTGTGCGTCGGGGTCGCCTAGCCCGGCCGCGGCCCAGCTGAATCTGGGCAAAAAAGTCGCTAAAAGGTAACGAAATAGCTAAAGAGGCAAGGCGCGGAAAAATTGTTTGTGACCGTGACACTTTTGCAACAGCCGAATACCGTTTCCGTCGCGCTTGTCAGGAATTTCGATCTTGCTTGAAAGGGAAACCCCATGCTGGAGCTTAACCAGCCCCAATTGCGACCTAAAGTAAGCCATGGCGGCAAACGATCAAGATATTGGGGTTCAAAAAACAAGGTTATCTACAGCATTTCCACAACAACGCATACGGAGGCGATCCCGGTTGCAATGGCCCCCGGTCGGCTCCTTCGAAGCTAACGAATGGTCTGTTTGTGGCCGCCCGGCGTCTTTAATCTGGCCATCCGCGTGGACGGCTTATCAGCCGAGCTTGTTATCAGCCGAGCTTGGCCACACTTTTGGTCAGACGCGATACCTTTCGGCTCGCCGCGTTCTTGTGCACGACGCCTTTTTGCACCGACCGCATGATGACAGGCTCGGCAGCCTTCAGGGCTTCCACCGCCTTGGTCCGATCGCCCGACGAGATAGCGTCTTCGACCGTGCCCACGATCGTGCGCAAGTACGAGCGACGGGCCTTGTTGATTGCCGTCCGGCGCGCAATGACGCGGATCGCTTTCTGGGCAGAAGAGGTATTTGCCATTTTGGTCCTGTCTGCTGGACGTCCTCAGGGGCCGCGAGGGGCACCTACAACCGGTCCGCAATATTCAAAAAACATTGGCGGCGAAACCTCGCCGCCCCTTTGCGCGGTTTATAGTCGTGCCATTCCGGAGCGTCAACGCTGCGCGTGAAACTTTGGCTTCAGTTGGTCAACCCACCGAAACATGGTCAGGGTTGCGCAAAAGGATTGGGCAGGAAGGATTTCGGCGTAAGCGGCCTTATTACGACGCACGCACCCGGTCATAGCCCGCGGCCACGGCCGCCCGATCCGCGGCACCAAACGGTGCGAGCGGCGGCTGAACCTCGGCCCACTTCGGGTCACGGTGAATATGCGCCAAGAGCGCTTTCACCCCCGAAACGAGCTGCCGGCCGTCGAAGAGTTTGCGGATCGCCACAGCAGCGTCGAGCGCCGCTGCATCCCCATGGCGCCAAGCCCGCGAACACAGATCCGCATTGAGGTTCGCGGTTGCCGAAATGCAGCCCGCGAAGGCGCCCGTTCGCGCCTCGAGCAACGCGGCTTCGGTTGAAGGGAACACCTTGAAATCCGCCGACACTGTGGCTGCGGCGCGGGCGAAGTCCATGTCGCCGGATGAATCCTTCAAGCCGACGATACGCCGGCCGTGGGTGGCAAGCAGCCGGCCGATGAGGTCGACGCGCCAGGGCAGGCCGGATTGGGAGGGAAAATGGTAAAGGTAAATGGGGATCGGTCTGGTGGCGGTCGCCGCCAGGATTGTCGCCACATAGCTCGCCAGGCCATCGTCCGGCACGCCCTTATAATAGAATGGCGGCAGTAGCAGCGCCCCCGCAAAGCCGAGATCGCAAGCGTGGCGCGTGAGCGCGACCGCATCCGCAACTGCGGCGGCACCTGTGCCGACCATCAGGCGGTCGAGCGGCAGGCCGGCATCACGATAGGCAGTCATGACGCGCTTGCGTTGTTCAAGCGAGAACGATGTGGCCTCGCCCGTGGTGCCGAGCACGTTGAGCCCGTCGCATCCATTGTCGAGAAGGTAGCGGGCAAGCGCCGTCGAGCGCGCGCAATCGGGTTCGCCCGCTTGATCGACGGCCGTCGCGACCGCGGCGATGACGCCTTGAAGTCCCTGTGCCAAATGAGGCTCTCCTGCCTAACGCTATCCGTTCACGTCGAATGCGGCGAGCGCGGCCATATTGACGATCTGGCGATCGTTGGCTGCCAGAGTTACAATCTGCACCGGCCGGTCGAATCCGACCAGGATCGGGCCGATGACGGTCGCGCCGCCCAGCTCCTGGAGAAGTTTGGTCGAGATCGACGCCGAGAGGAACCCCGGCATGACGAGAACATTCGCCGGGCCCTTGAGCTTGCTGAACGGATAGGCCTGCAGGAGTTCGGCGTTGAGTGCGACGTCGGCGGTCATGTCGCCATCGTATTCGAAGTCGACATGCCGCTCGTCCAGAATGCGAACCGCGTCATGAACATAGGCAGCCCGTTCGCTTGGCGGATGTCCGAAGTTCGAGAATGAAAGCAGCGCAACCCGCGGCTCGTAGCCAAGATGACGCGAAACGCCGGCCGCCTCGCAGGCGATGTCGGCGAGGGTTTCGGCGTCCGGAAACTCGGCGACCGCGGTATCGGCGATCAGCACGGTGCGGCCGCGCGTCAAGACCAGCGAGAAGCCCATGACGCGATGACCTGGCTTGGGGTCGATAACGCGCCGCACGTCCTCCAACGCCACCGTGAAATTGCGCGTGACGCCCGTCACCATCGCGTCGGCGTCGCCATTCGCCACCATGCAGGCCGCAAAATGGTTGCGGTCCTGATTGACCAGCCGATGACAGTCGCGTTGCAGGTAGCCTTTGCGCTGCAGCCTTTGATAGAGATAGTCCGCATAGGCATCATTGCGCTGCGACAAGGCCGCATTGATGATCTCGATGCCGCTGCCCAGTTCGACCCCGATACCCGCTGCGGTTTCGCGCACGCGCTCCGCGCGGCCGACCAGCACTGCGGTGCCCAATCCCTGATGCACATAGTTCGAAGCGGCGCGGATGACCTGTTCTTCTTCGCCCTCCGCGAATACGACGCGCTGCGGCTGCCGCCGCAGCTGTTCGTGGACGCGCTCCAGGATGTTCGCAACCGGATCCCGGCGTGTGCTCAATTGCCGGCGGTAACCATCCATGTCGACAATCAGCTTGCGTGCGACGCCGGTGTCCATCGCGGCCTGCGCGACGGCGGGAGGAACGGAGGAAATCAGCCGCGGATCAAATGGCGTAGGAATGATATAGTCGCGACCATATTTCGGGCGCGTCCCATAGGCGGCCGCCACTTCGTCCGGCACGTCCTCGCGCGCCAATGCGGCCAGCGCGTGCGCGGCTGCGATCTTCATTTCCATATTGATCGTCTTGGCGCGCACATCGAGCGCGCCGCGGAAGATGTAGGGAAATCCCAGGACGTTGTTGATCTGGTTGGGATAGTCGGAACGGCCGGTTGCCATGATGGCATCGTTGCGAACCGCAGCCACTTCTTCGACCGTTATTTCGGGATCCGGATTGGCCATGGCGAAGATGATCGGGTCCGGTGCCATCATCTTGATCATGTCCTGGGTCACCGCACCTTTGGCCGAGAGGCCGAAGAAGACGTCGGTATCGATCAGCGCCTGCTCGAGGGTGCGTGCTCCAGTTTTCACCGCATAGGCTGACTTCCACTGGTTCATGCCATCCTGGCGGCCCTGGTAGATCACGCCCTTGGTGTCGCACAGGAGCAGGTTTTCGGGAGCGAAACCAATGGCGCGCAGAAGTTCCAGACAGGCAATGCCGGCGGCACCCGCGCCATTGCAGACCAGGCGGGTTGATTTGATGTCGCGGTCCGTGAGGTCGAGCGCATTGAGCAGACCCGCCGCCGCGATGATCGCGGTACCGTGCTGGTCGTCATGAAAAACCGGAATGTCGAGCAGTTCGCGCAGGCGTTGCTCGATGATGAAGCATTCCGGCGCCTTGATGTCCTCAAGATTGATGCCGCCCCAGCCTTTGCCAAGCAGCTTGACGCATTGGATGATCTCGTCAGGGTCTTCACTGGAGACTTCAAGGTCGATCGAATCGATGTCGGCGAAGCGCTTGAACAGGACGGCCTTGCCTTCCATCACGGGTTTGGCCGCAAGCGCCCCGAGGTTGCCCAGGCCGAGGATCGCGGTGCCGTTGGTGATCACGGCGACGAAATTACCCTTGGTGGTGTAGTCGTAGGCGAGGCTCTCGTCTTTCGCGATGGCGAGCACCGGGACGGCCACGCCGGGGGAATAGGCCAGCGAAAGGTCACGCTGGGTCGCCATCGGCTTGGTGGCAACGACTTCGAGCTTGCCGGGCCGGCCCTCGCTGTGGAAAAGCAACGCTTCCTGGTCCGTAATGATCGGTCGCGTAACGTTGCCCTTAGCTTTGTCAGACATTTCAACCCCTTGGCGCTTCGCAGACGCGAAGGCGCCGCTTTAGCCGGTCCAACGTAGCGATTGCGCGGCGAGCACTCAAGGGAGGCGATAAAGATTTGGGAGGCGATAAAGATTGATGGCTTGATCGGGACCCGTGGTCGCGTCTAAGCCACATACCCATATATAATGGTTCGCCTCGACACCCGTCGGCAAAATGGTTCGACATTAAATGCTTCGACATAAAGCGACTGTGCCATGATCCGTTTCGTTTTTCGCTTCGTTGGTCTTTTGTGCCTGGCCCTGGGATTCATCATCCTGGTCCATGACGGTACCAAATCGATTGCTGATCAGCGCTGGTTCATCACCAAAGTCAGCGATCTTTGGATTACATTCCATGAGCCAAGCCTGACCGGCCTGCGGCCGGCGCTTGAAGGCGTCGCGGGCGTGCTCTGGGATCCGATCCTCGTCAATGTGCTCAACGCGCCCTCATGGGCAGCGTTGCTGGGTGTCGGGGCAATCCTGATCCTCGTCGGCCGCAAACCGAAACCGCTCATCGGCTTTGCCCGCTGATATCCTGTTCACGGGAGAAAAAGTGCCATGTTTTCGCTGCGTAAGAAGCTGGAGATTCCCTCCGCCGCCAATGCCTTGCCGGGACGTTCGGCCGCCATTGCGACCGCCAAAGACCATTTCATCAACCATAATGCGCTCAAAGGGCCTTATCCGGCGGGATTCGAGACCGCCATCTTTGGCATGGGCTGCTTTTGGGGTGCTGAGCGAAAGTTCTGGGAACTCGGTGACGGCATTCATGTGACGGCCGTCGGTTATGCGGCGGGCTTCACGCCCAATCCGACCTATCAGGAGGTCTGCAGCGGAGCGACCGGACATAACGAGGTCGTGCTGGTCGTCTATGATCCCAAGAAGATTTCCTATGAGGACTTGCTCAAGACATTTTGGGAAAACCACGACCCCACCCAAGGCATGCGCCAGGGCAACGACGCAGGCACGCAATATCGCTCCGGCATCTACGTCTTCAACGATGCACAAAGGCGGGCTGCCGAAGCCTCGAAGGCCATGTACGACAAGGCGCTGAAAGCCAAACGTTTCGATGCCGTCACGACCGAAATTCTCGATGCACCGCCGTTCTACTTTGCCGAGGACTACCATCAGCAATATCTTGCGAAGAATCCCATGGGTTATTGCGGCCTCGGCGGCACCGGCGTGAGCTGCCCCATCGGCACAGGTGTCGCGGCCCATTGACCTCGCCTGCGCGGCCAATGTTGCGCTGATCGTTATTTTCTCCGGCTACGAAAATTTCGTGTCGCGGATCGAAGCGGTCGATCGCGACCACCCGGATTGGATGACCAAATCCATTTTGTTTGAGGCAAGATGTACCGCAGCGCGTAGGGCGCAATCGCTTTATTGCGTCGCTTGTCGGCCAACACCCGTAAGACCGTTGTGGGCTTTCGGCGCAATAAATCGATTGCGCCCTACACGTCACGAATTGTTGGGTCGCGGGGCACGTGAGGACCGGCTCCTGACCAAATCTACGGAGTAAAAACGCCGGGCGAATCCGCGACCGGCGGCCTGGCTCATGCTATTGTTGCAATCCAAGGAGCCTGACACATGGACCAACCACGCATCAAGCGCGACCCCAAAGTCATGATGGGCAAGCCGGTCATCGCCGGCACCCGGATCACGGTCGAACACATCCTGCGCTGCCTCGCTGCTGGCGATACCATCGAGCACATGATTGCCAACTACCCGCATCTCACCGTCGAGGATATCCGCGCGGCGCAGGCCTATGCGGCCGACTATCTAGCCCACGAAGGAATCGTCGCAGCCGAGTGAACCAGGCATGCCGACCTTCTTCGCGGATGAATGCGTCGCCCGGGCAGTCGTCGAAGGGCTGATCCAGCGTGGCCTCGACGTCGTCGATGCCAAGGACGTCTGCCGAGGCGATAGCGACGAGCGTGTTCTCGCACTGGCGGAGGCGGCCGGACGTGTCGTCATTACCCACGACTGGGGATTTGGCGAGATGACAATTCGGCATGGTCAGGCTGCTGCCGGCGTCATCATCCTGTCGCTCTACGCTTTGTCGGGCGCCGCGCGCGATAGCTACGCGGTCGAGAAGGTCGCGGAAATCGCCGATCAATGCCCTGGCTGCCTCACGATCATCGAGCCATGGCGCGTACGCAGAAGACCTTTGACCGGCCCGTAAAATCAGTTTGGCTGCGGATACGCGGGCGGGTTTCACGCCCAATCCGACCTGCCAGGAGGTCTGTAGCGGAGCGACCGGACATAACGAGGCCGTGCTGGTCGTCTATGGCCCCAAGAAGATTTCTGGTGAGGACTTTCGGCGGCTGACCAAAGAAGGGCGATCACGGGTCCAAATGATCCCCCTATTCCCATGTTCGTGAAATCATGGTTAATTTGAAATCAATAGTCGAATTGTACCAATGCTAGTATCGCAGGTGGCTTGCCGATGTTGACCACACTCCGGACACTCTTGCATCAAGCGAGATGCGCGGACTGGGAATCCTGGGCCGGCATGACGGTCTTTGGGGCGTTCATGTTGTGCGTAATTTTGTCGTATCTCTCGCCGGCCTTCCACCATTGGATGATTGAACTTATTCCCCGTGAACTGGAAAAGCCAAAGTTGGCGGTTACAAGGCCAAATCCAGTACTCGTCTCAAAAAGCAATCTTAGTGGCACGTGCTTTCAGAATTTCATGATCGTTGGCATCATCGTGAATGGCGAGATTTCAGTCCTCGCTTCGTCGCCGAATGTTGCGGGGCGCCGGAAGTATCGCGAGAGCGATAATCACACGGATCGCGTCTTTCAATCGATCAGAATCGATCGCGATTTTCTCGTTGTGAGAACTGGCGGAAACGCTCCGCTGAAGAAAGTCGCTTCAGCCTCGCTTAAATACGAGGCGCCGGGTGAGGTATCCATTGGCAATTGCACCTTAGTGCGACATTGATATTAATGAAATTGATTCCCGATCCTAGCCATTGCTGACGACCTGCCGCGCTGCATAAAACTTCATTCGTAGCGTGGGTAAAGGCGTCTGGCACAATGCTGGTGCGTGCGACGACCCTTCGTGACACCTTTGCCCACGTCGGGCCACGCCACCCGCACCGCCTACGCGTGGGTACGGCACCACGATAGACCATTTGTTTGTTCGACCATTGTGCCAGCGCCTCTGCCCACCCAAGGAGCCCGCCATTTTGTTTGAGGTAAGTTGTACCGCAGCGCGCAGGGCGCAATTGCTTTATTGCGCCGCTTGTCGGCCAACACCTGCAAGACCGTCTGGGTCAATGGCGCAAGAATGCGATTGCGTCCCACACACTTTCCGCTTGACCCGGAGCAAAAAATTATTGGACACAACCAACGTTCGGGAAAGTCATGTTCGAAACTGCTTAGGATTTTGAGATGCGTTCCAAACACGCAAGACGTTACGATGCGTGCCTTGTTATCGATCGTATAAACGATCCAATATTTGGTTCGGTCCCCGATTACAAAGAGATAGGCGTGATATGGCGCTCCGGTAAGAAAGAAAAAAACCCACATGTGCGGTGTCGTTGCCAACCACGTCTCAAATACACGCGCTAACCGCGCTTCTTGCTCTTCCCAAAAGGCAACACTGTAGTTACGGCAATAACGGGCAAGATCGTCAATATCCAGTTGAGCGCGGTCCGTAATGTCAACGCGAAACACCATTCGAGGGCTTAGGCAATTTCGCCATTGCAGATAGCCAAAAATCGCTTCTTTAACGTTTCGCGATCAAATGGCTTTGTCCTGCCCGCGGCAACATCGGCTTCGGCCTGCTTGAGGGACGCGACAAGTTCGGCCTGTTCCTCCTCAGTCGGAACGGGAACCTCTTCCAAAGTGACCACGGGAACAACCACTGTATCCCGTTCAAGGGGTTTCTGAGAGTTTTCCATCTCTGTAATTTATCACAGCAAGGAGGCAATGTCCAAGGATGTTGGCTGCCTCGGACAATGCGGGATTGGCCCCAACTGATAAGCGGCGAGGAGTTCAATGCGGATTTTGATTTTGCCGCGTGAGATGGCTGCGTATACGCCCTGATGGTCTCTACCTTACGATCCCGCCAGTTTGTTTGAGGCAAGATGTACCGCAGTGCGTAGGGCGCAATCGCTTAATTGCGCCGCTTGTCGGCCAACACCTGCAAGACCGAGGGGCCCAGCGGCGCAATAAAGCGATTGCGTCCTACACCTTCCCCTTGACATTCCTTCCGTTTATTCCGATAGTTCTGTCATGACAGAAATAACGGAAAAAACGGAAAACGCAGTCAAGCTCCCGGAGGCGGTGGAGCGCTTCGTCCTGCAATGGGGCGACATGGGCTCGCAATGGGGCGTCAACCGTTCGGTCGCCCAGATCCAGGCCCTGCTCTACCTCTCCGAACGCCCGCTTACGGCTGAGGAAATCGCCGCCACGCTGGGGCTGGCGCGCTCCAACGTGTCGAACTCGATCCGCGAACTCATGGCCTGGGATCTCGTCCGGCGCGTTCCCGTGCGGGGCGACCGGCGCGAGCATTTCGAGGCCGAAACCGAGGTCTGGGAAATCGCCATGCGGATCGCGGCTGTTCGCAAGGAACGCGAGTTCGATCCCGCGATCGACGCGCTCAAGGCCTGCGTGGCGGACGCCGATCGCGACCCCAAACTCAATTCCGTGGCGGCCCGGCGGCTCAAAGACATGCTCGGCTTTGTCGAAACGATGGACCGCTGGTACGCGCAGATGCTCACGATACCAAAACCCAAATTGGCTTCGCTGATGCGGCTCGGTGCCCGGGTTATCAGCCTTTTGCCGCTCGGGAAAGCCAAACAGGAACGCTCATAAGCGGGATCAAGGTCATGCGCGCAAACATACTCGCTCTCGAAAGTCCGCCGCCATCAGGGCCGCAACGCGACCCTGGATATGACACCGGATTCGCCCCCCGCCGTACGCCCGGCGGCAAGGTGCTCGATCTTCGCTTCCGGGCCCTGATGCGCTGCGAAGAATGGGATTCGCTGCCAGCCGCGATTCAACGGCGCTTTTGCAAGGATATCGCCAGCGGGCAAGCGATCGTCTTTGTGGGGGAAGTGGTGGACACTTATCTCAGCCGCGGTGGTTGGTTGCTTGCCCAAATGGCCCGTCTCGTCGGCGGTCCGCTGCCGCTCCATCGTGACGCCCACGTGCCGAGTGTCGTAAGCGTCACGGCCGACAAGACCAACGGCGGCCAGACGTGGACGCGGCAATACGGCCGACGCGCTGGATTTCCGCAGGTCGTTCACTCCATCAAGCGCTTTGCCGGGCCCACGGGCCTCGAAGAATACGTCGGCCGCGGGGTCGGCATGACGTTGACTGTCGATGCCCGCGACGGCGCGCTGATCTTTCGCAGCGCTGAGTATTTTTTCGAGTTGGGGAGATGGCGCCTTGTTTTGCCGTCCTGGCTGACGCCCGGCGCAATTTATGTGACTCATGCCGAACTCCCCGACGGCAAGTTCAGCTTCACGCTGCAGATCATACATCCCCGGTTTGGTTTGTTGCTGCGCCAGATGGCGATCTTTCGGGAGGCCACCCCATGACCTTAAGTGACATGCCTTTGAGTGACATGACTTCAAGTATCATGACATCAAATGTGCTCTGGATCCTGATCGCGTTGCAGCTCGCCATGGGACTGTTCGATATCGTCTATCACCACGAAATGACCGAGCGCCTGGCCTGGCGGCCTTCGCAGCGACGCGAACTGATCCTGCACGGGATGCGCAATCTCATCTATGCGGTGTTGTTCATCGTGCTCGGATGGTTCGAGCCGCACGGCGTCTGGGCGGCACTCATCATTGCGCTCATGGGCGCGGAGGTCGTGGTCACGCTGGTCGACTTTGTCGAAGAGGACATGAGCCGCAAGCTGCCCGCAAGCGAGCGCGTCACCCATACGCTGCTCGCCATCAATTACGGTGCGCTGCTCGCTCTGGTGACTCCGCTGCTTGCGCGCTGGGCGGCTCTGCCGAGCGCCTTTATGCCAGTTTACTATGGGGTCGTGACCTGGCTTGCGCCGGGGGCAGCACTTGGTGTGATCATGTTCGGATTGCGCGACGTTCATGCGGCACGCCGCGCGCGGCGGCTTGTTTCGGGCGATGCAGCTGAACTCGCGCGGGTCCTGCCGCCCCGTCAGCGTATCCTGATCACCGGCGCGACCGGGTTCATCGGCACGCGCCTCGTGCAAGCACTCGTGGGTGCCGGCCATGATGTCACGGTACTGGTGCGCGATCCCGGCAAGGCGCTGGCATTGCCGACGCCGCTGCGGGTGGTGACGAGCCTTGCGCAGATCTCCAACGATGCGCCGATCGACGCGGTGATCAATCTCGCGGGGGAGCCGATTGCGAATGGGCTTTGGACGCTCGCCAAACGGCGGCGCATTCTGATCTCGCGCCTGCGCATGACGCGGCACGTGGTCCGTCTTATCGCACGGCTTGAGAAGCGCCCAGCGGTGCTCGTCAGCGGCTCGGCGATCGGGTGGTACGGGACGTGGGGCGACGAGCGCCTCACCGAATTCGACGGCGGCAAGCGCTGTTTCGGCCATCGCGTCTGCGAGGCCTGGGAGCGTGCGGCGCGCAAGGCCGAACAGTTCGGCACACGCGTGGTGCGGCTGCGCATCGGACTGGTGCTTGGCACGGACGGCGGTATGCTTGCCCAGCTATTGCCGCCGTTCGAATTTGGCTTCGGCGGGCCGATCGGATCCGGCCGGCAATGGATGTCCTGGATCGAACTTGACGACTTGGTGCGGTTGATCGCGCATGCCATGGTGACGCCGCAGCTCACCGGCGCCGTCAATGCGACCGCCCCGAACCCCGTCACCAATGCGGACTTTACCACTGAACTCGCACACGCGCTTGGGCGCCCGGCGCTGCTGCGGTTGCCCGCCTGGTTGCTCCATGCGGTTGCGGGCGAACTTGCGGACGAATTGTTGCTCGGCGGCAAATGCGTGTTGCCCGACAAGGCGGATGTGAGCGGTTTCAAGTTCCGGCACGAGACATTGCGCAACGCGTTTGGCGCGATATTCGGGCAGCGAACGTCCGTTGAATGTGCGATGGCCGCGGATAAGGAGGCAGTCACAGGGGCGTCGCCTTTGGCGCTCGGATGATGACAGCTTTCGGATCAGCATAAATTAACAGCACCATGAGAGACTGCCGCGATCGAACTGAGGTCTTATTTAATTTCACTGGCGCGCGATAACTTCGGGTGCCGCCTGAAATGGAAGGTTTGAAATGGGCCGCTTTATTCTCGCGGTGCTGATTTGTGTGACGCTTGTAAGCTGCGATGATGATACGCGGGAAGCGACATTGCGTTATCGCCTGATTGCCACGGTGGAAATCGATGGACAAAAGGTCGAAGGATCGACCGTGATGGAGATACACTACAAAAACTTTCATATGGACCCCCACTTCCTGGACACATTCATTCAATTCTTGACCCACATCAACCCGCGGATCACGGCCATCGATCACGCGGCCGAAGCGCTGATTTTGGATTTGAAAGGGCGCGGGACGGTATTCATCCTGCCGACCGTGCATGGCAGCATGGGGTTTTCGGACTTCCATGGGATCTGCCTCCTCTACACCCTCGGAATTGAAAACAAACTACACAGCTTGACCAAGGAGGATATGAGACAAATCAGCAATGCAAAGGGGCGCAGGCCTCTTCAGCTCCTGCGACCGGAAATGAGGCGACCGGAATATCCAAAAGGCCTTGTTATCAGAAGCCCGGCGATGGTTACATTCAAAAATGAAAGAGATCCTCGAACCATCGAAGAAGTAGACCCGGAAAACATGGAGCAACATTTCCCCGGAGTTCGTTTGTTGAATTTTGAAATTGAGATTACCGACGCGCCCTTGACCCGGGTGCTGACAAAGCGGTTGCCGTGGCTGGAGACCATTGATCAAAACGAGACTCTCGAAAGGGAGCCAGGCGGATCGATGCGCCCACCCACGAAAAACCCGTCGCGTTCCTAATTCACCAATCCGCTTTTTTTGGAACGGGCTGGCAACGGATGCTGCATGTTAAATAGCAAGCGTAGCCCAGATGGACCGCAGGGTAAGTATCCTCCGGCAAAGCCTGGGGATACTTAAAATCAAATGGCGCTCGGGGCCTCGCCTCGTCGATCCCCGTCATGATTGCGGGTTCTGCCGGTATAACTGTGGACGCTTGCCAAGCGGCGGCGGATTCCGGGTTGCGTCCCTTGTAACCTAAAGGCTAATTTGCGGTCCCCAATTTGGGGGACCTCATGAATCTCAACCGCCTTTTCCGTGCCGCACTTCTTGGCGCTTCGGCTATGATGGGCGCTACCACGGCTGGACGCGCTGCCGATATGGAGGTTTTGAAGGCGCCGCCGCCGGCTTCGCAACAGGTGACTGGCTATGTCGAACTCTATGGCGGCGGGGCCGAGAATAAGTTTTCCAACACATTCTGCGATTTCGAAGGCCCCTGTAGCCAGGAGTCGGATAAAATCCATGGTTGGGTCCTCGGTGGTGCTGGCCGCGTCAATTACTGGTGGTCTCCGGGCGCCAGCCTGCAGCTAGACGCGCAGGCAGAGGGAACAAGCTTCAAGGCCGACTTTGGAAATGGTGTGTTTCACTTTTCCGACGTGGCATATCTCGTTGGCGGACATGCAAGCTGGCGGAACTCTGGTAGCTTGGTCGGCGTTTTTGGCGCGGCGGGGGATGCCCATGGTGTCCGCCACGGCATGATCGGTGCCGAGGCTCAGGTTTACTGGAACCAATTTACGTTATATGCGCAGGTCGGCTACGATACGACGGTGCCGGGCCCACTCTCTTCCTCCGTCGATGCCTATCATCATTGGTTTGTGCGTGGCACCGGTCGATATTTCGTCAACCCCAATCTGCTGCTCGAAGGAACCGTCCTCTATGCGAGTGGCCAAGCAAACTCTGTGCAGGCGAACACGGCCAAGGGCGCGACGCTTGATTTCATCGACGTGTTTGGAAGCGGAGTTTCGCCGTTCTTCGTGGGCCCGTAATAGGCGCGGTCAACGAGTCTCGATCGGCTGATTTAGCGAAGACCTTCCCGGCCACCCCTGACCCTCCGAGCCGCGGGTGGCCCGAATTTCTCACACTGGGTGCGCCCTACGCCGCGCCGGCAACGTCCGTGTTCTGCAAAAGCTGGCTTACCATGGCGCGCAGCCGCATCGGACGCACCGGCTTGTGCAGCAGATGATGGCCGCTGGCGCGCGCTTCGCGCAGGCGTTCGGGTGCGGTGTCGCCGCTGATCAGGAAGGCCGGAATGTCAGGCCCCAGCGCTTCGCGCAGTCGCGCGATCGCGACGATGCCGGATTGTCCATCGCCCAGCCGGAAATCGGAGATGATCAGGTCGGGGCAATGATCCTTGCCGACAGACGCGAGCGCGGCATCGCATGAGGCCCCCGCGATGACGCGACAGCCCCACGTCCGCAATATCCCGCCGATGCCTTCGAGCACCAGCGCTTCGTCGTCGATGACGACGACGAGCTTGCCGTTGAATACGTCCGGCGCCGTCGGCTCAGCGGCCTGCGGCTCGCTGAACTGTGCTTGTGCCGCCGCTAACGGGACTGTCACCGAAAATCGTGAACCCTTGCCGACCGTCGAGGTGAGCTCGATCGGATGGCCGAGCAGCCGGCACAGCCTCTCCACGATGGCCAAGCCTAAGCCCAGGCCGCCATGGCTGTCGCCTTTCTGGATGCGGTAGAACTCGCCGAAAATATTGCGGCGCTGTTCTTCCGGAATGCCCAGGCCGCTGTCGCAAACATCGATGCGGATTTGATCACCGCGCCTTCTGCAGCCGACCACGATGCCGCCCGACGACGTATAGCGCACCGCATTGGACACCAGGTTGAGCACGATGCGTTCCAGCAGGATGACATCGCTGCGCAGCCACAGGCTGCTCGCCACCACATGGAACGTGAGTCCCTTCTTGCGTGCTGCGCCCGCGAACGTGTCCTCGATGCGCGTCAACAGGCGGGACGCCGGCATGTCGAGGATGCTGGTGGTGAGCACGCCGGCATCGAGCCGCGATATGTCGAGCAGCGCATTGAACAATTCGTTCATCGAGGCGACCGCCGCATCGATCCGTCCGACCAAGCGGGTGCCTTCCTGTGTTTTCATCTGTTCCTGCAGCTGCGCCACGAACAGGTCGAGCGCCTGCAGGGGCTGGCGCAGGTCGTGGCTCGCGGCGGCAAGAAAACGGGATTTCGCGAGATTGGCCTGTTCGAGCTGATGGGTGCGCTCCTCGACCTTGCGTTCGAGGCCCGCATAGGATTCCTGCAATTGCGCCGCCATGCTGTTGAACTGGTCAGCCAAGGCTTCGAGTTCGTCGCCGGTCTTGATCGAGATGCGCTGGGTGAGGTCGCCGCCGCCGATGCGGGCGGCACCCGTGCGGATGGCCTGGATTGGGACCACCATGCGCCGCGCCAGGAAGAGGCCCGAGAAGAAGGCGAGCACCAGACCTGCCAACAGGAGCAGGCTCGAGCGCTTGATTCCCTCGGAGAGCGGCGCATAGGCCTCGTCGACGGGCAGTTCGACGAACAAGAGCCAGCCGAGCGGCGGGACCGACGCATAGGCGGTGAGCACGTCGCGTCCGCGCGCATCCTTCGCGCTCTGCACCGGCTCGACCGGTGCGCCGGTGCCGGCGGCGCGTGCGGCCTTCACCTGCGCCAGCTGCGTCATATCGGTGTTGCGCAACACGAGGCTGATGTCGGGATGCGCGATCAGGCGGCCCTGCTCGTCGATCACATAGGCCTGTCCGTTCTCGCCGACCTTGATCCCGGAGACCACTTCCCAGATCAGCTTGAGATTGACCTCGGCGACGCTCACGCCGGCGTCGCGGCCGGTGCCGGCAAGCGCCAGCGTCATATAGGGTTCCGACTCGCGGCGGAAATAGACCGGTCCGTAATAGACCTTCTTGGCAACAGCTTCGGTGAACTTCGGCTCGCGCGAGACATCGGTCTGGCTGCCGATCACATCCATCGCAAGCCGCGACACGCGCAATTGTTCCTTGCCGGAGGAATCGATCTGCGCGAGTTCAGTGACCGCCGGCACTTGGCGCAACAGGCGCAATCCGTCAAAACGGCGCTGATCCATGGTGCCGGCCGACCACGGCAGTTGCGTGGTCCAGCCGACCTGGCTCTCGATTTCCTTGATGAACTGCCCGATCTTGGTGGAGGCGCTTTCCGCCTGTTCGCGCTGGATGCGGATGAGTGAGACCTTGTGCTCCTGGTAGGAGAAGGCGATTTCGAACGCGATGTTGGTGAGGAGAACCACGGCTACGACGGCCAGGAACAGCGCCACATATTTGCGGAACAAAGGCCCGTTGATCTGGCGCAGCGTGGTCGACGGCTTAAGTCGAGTGAGCATGCCGTTCGTGGCATCGGTCATGCGCGCACCTCGATGGAACCGTAGGGTGGGCAAAGGCGCGCTGCTCGGTCCATCGGCGTGGGCAAAATCGCATGCGCGCTATAGACCGCGAAGACTGGCGTAAACGCCCTGGTGTTCCCACGCGCAAGATCGGTGCATGAGATTTTACCCACCCTACGGGTCCTCATTCGATCACCTCGTCGGCGCGGCCCCGCAGCAACAGCGGAAAGGTAACGCCAAGCGCCCTTGCGGTCTTGAGATTGAGGATCAACTCGGTTTTGGTGATCTGGTGTACTGGTAGATCGGCGGGCTTCTCACCTTTGAGAATTCGACCGGTGTAGCGGCCAACTTGCAGGGAAGCATCCAATAGGTTGCCACCATAGCCCATGAGCCCGCCGGCCGCGACGAATTCGCGATATGCGTGAATGGCTGGAATAGTGTGTTGAAGCGTCAGCGCCCCCAATTGAGACCGTCGATCGAAGAACAGCGCGTCAGCTGCAAATACAAGCGCGGTTGGGCGCATTTTCTGCACGGCTTCGAAAGCTGAATCGAATTCGCGTTCAGTGCTTGCGAAGACGGGCTGGAGCTGCAATCCCAAAGAACGCGCCGCCGCCTGGATTTCAAGCGGAGGAGTCTGTCGATTGGATCTAGTCGGGTTCAACAACACCGCAATCGTGGTGGCGGTCGGGACGGCTTCGTACAGTAGTTCAAGGCGTTTTGGCACCAACGGGGCACTTAGAGTCGTAACACCTGTAAGATTTCCGCTTGGGCGATTGAGGCTCGTCACAAGCCTTGCCTCGACCGGGTCCGCTGCAACGGAAAAAATAATTGGTATTTCTGTCGATGCTGCCTTTGCGGCCAATGCCGAGGCCGTGCTGCCGGTCGCCGCAATCACGCTTACGCGCCGCTGAACCAATTCGGTCGCCATCGTTTGCAATCGTTCGTATTGGCCCTCGGCCCAACGAAATTCGATCGCTACGTTGCGGCCTTCGACAAATCCGGCTTCGTTCAGGCCTTGGCGAAAGAAGCGCAGTTGTTGAATATGGCTGTCAACCGATCCAGCGTTGAGATAGCCAATCACCGGCATCGCGCTTTGTTGGGCGCGCGCGGCGCGCGGCCATGAAGACAACGTCGCCACCCCGAGACCAGTGATGAATTCGCGCCGTCTCATTCGATCACCTCGTCGGCGAGAACTCGCAGCATGGTCGGAATTTCAAGGCCGAGCAATTTTGCGGTCTTGAGGTTGACCACCAGTTCGAATTTCGTCGGCTGGACAACGGGCAGGTCGGCGGGCTTGGCGCCACCGAGAACCCGGCCGGCATAGAGTCCGGCTTGCCGATACATATCGGCAAGCGGCGCCGCATAGCTCATCAGGCCGCCCTCTTCCACAAATTCGCGTCGATAGTAATTCGCCGGGATCGCGTGACGGTCTGCCAGCGCAATGATTTGTGGGCGACGGCTGCCGTAGAAGGCGTCCGCCGAGACCAGGAGCGCACCGACCTTGCGCTGCGCCATGACGGCAAATGCCGTCTCGAAGTCGCCCTCGTTACTGGCATTGACAACGTGAAGTGCGATGCCGATCGTCCGGGCGGCCTTCTGCGCCTCTTCGATCTGTGCCGCGACACTCACTGTATCCGGATTTGCCAGCATGGCGACGGCGCTTTCCTTCGGGATCAACTCACGCAGCAGCCCAACGCGTTTGGCTGTCAACGCACCAAGCATCGCGGCGACTCCGGTTAAATTGCCGCCGGGACGGCTCAGGCTGGTGACAAGGCCCGCCTGCACGGGGTCGGTATCGCCCATCGCGAACACGATCGGGATCGTGCTGGTGGCGGCTTTCGCAGCGAAGGCCGGACGCGCACCCCCGACCGCAACGATGACGGTCACGCGGCGGCGGGCAAATTCGGCGGCCATGGCGGGGAGCCGATCGTATTGGCCTTGCGCGAAGCGGTATTCGATCATCACGTTCCGGCCTTCAGCATAGCCGGCATCACTGAGCCCTTGTCGAAATGCGGACAACTGATGCGTGCTCGAGTCGGGTGTGCCGGTCTGGAGATATCCGATCACCGGCATCGCCGGCTGCTGCGCGCGCGCGGCGCGCGGCCATGAAGACAACGTCGCCACCCCGAGACCAGTGATGAATTCGCGCCGTTTCATTCGATCACCTCGTCCGCCCGCCCACGCAATGACAGTGGTACCGTAAGGCCGAGCGCGCGCGCGGTTTTGAGGTTGATTACAAGCTCATATTTCGTCGGCGTCTGCACCGGCAGGTCGCCTGGCTTCTCGCCGCGAAGAATGCGGTCGACATAAGAAGCGGCCTGCCGGAAGTTATCCGGGCGATCGATGGCATAAGAAAACAATCCGCCGCTTCTGGTGAAAGCGCTGTCCGAATAGGCCACCGGCATGCGATGCCGGGCCGCGAGCGTGATGATCAAATCGCGATGAGCTGCTGCGAGTGAACTTCCCGCAACCATCATGGCGGAATCCGGCTCGCGTGCAAACACCTCGATGGCGCGTTCGATTTCAGACGCATTCCGAACCGCTACGGGGTTCACTTCGATTCGCAGCAGCGGCGCGGCTTCGAGTATGGCTGGCTGCAACAAGGCGTTGGCGGGATTGTTGGGATTGAGCAGCAGCACGCGCTTGATGTCTGGCGCGATTTCCTTGAGAATTTGAAGCCATTTCGGCCCGATTGTGCGCTCGAAGGCGGTAAAACCCGTCACGTTGCCGCCCGGCCGCGCGAGGCTTGCGACGTAACCCAGCTCTACCGGATCGGCTGCTGCCACGAAAACACTGGGAATCGAACGGGTCTCACGCATCAGCGCCGCCAGCGCCGTCCCACCGCTGACGAGGATCACGTCGGGTTTCATGCGAGCCAGTTCGGCCGCGACAGCCGGCGAACCATCGGCGGCGCCAACGGTCCAGCGGTATTCGAACTGAATGTTGCGCCCCTCGGTCCACCCGAGTTCCCGCAGCCGTTGGCTGAAAGAGGTCAAGAGAATTCGACCTTCCGCATCGCTCTCGGAATAGTTCATCATGATGCCGACGCGTCTTGTTCCATCGCCTTGTTGTCCATGCGCTGCGAGCGGCCACATCACCGCGCACCCGAAGGCTGCGATCAACTCCCGTCGTCTCATTC
>Ga0209488_10000598_pt1 | contig 30648 bp, 37 predicted proteins | sample Rivendell_Oct201_8_FD_188349 | JGI IMG/M metagenome (GOLD analysis project Ga0209488, IMG submission 188349) | Vadose zone soil microbial communities from the Eel River Critical Zone Observatory, Northern California, USA -... | ecosystem: Environmental > Terrestrial > Soil > Vadose zone >...
ATATTTCGACAGCTAAATGGGAATATTAGGCAGCTAAGCAGCTCGACAGAAGCTGAGGTCGATATTATTCTTCCAGGCGTTGAAACCGATCTTACTCGCCTCATCATGCGAGAAGGTCAGTTCCCAATATATTTAAACGCACCTTTATTCACAGTCTTTTTTTGTAGAATCTTTCCTGAAGACTTTGTTCATCGTTTCTCAAGTATCCGTAATAGGTGAAGGATCTCAAGGGGTATCATCCCTACCCTGGTTCTATGATGATTCGGTACAAGTACCTGGTGAGACAGTCGTCCTTTCCTCGATTGCGTAAATTTATGAGTGAATCCTCAGGGTCTGATGAGCGCATAGGCGTTCGCGCTCGGCCAGCAAAGTCGGCCAAGTGCCCTCGGTGTTGGACTTACACCCGTTCACCCGAGGACGTCCTCTGTACGCGATGCACAGACGTCGTATCGACCTCATCGTAGATTTATCACATGTAATTTATCATCGCAACTGTTTCCGTACATCGCCCTCTCAATTTCATACACCAAATGACTTTTTAATAGCACCGTACAGTATGTAACGAGTGTGCTTTATTTTGCCTGTCGCCCGCTCTCGCAGGGCGCCAGTCTCGTAAAAAAAATTAAGCGGTGTCGCGTAACGTCCGGGGCCTTTTGCCTCGCGACTTCTGCTGCGGCTGCGGGGTGTCGCCATATGCGCATACTATTTCAGGGCGCAAGACGACATTCAGCACGCCTGAACGTACAGCGAGCCCATCAGATAACAGCAGCGCATCGCGTCGAGTCACGCTTGATCGTTGCGCGCCCTTATTTATCCTGGCTCTCGTCTAACCTACAGTCCTCCTTTCTGCATTATCGAACCTTTTCGACCCCAACTCAATCCATGTCCGCACTCGATTCTACAACGCAAGCTTTTGCTGCCCTCTCAATCACCCCCTCCCAAGTCGTCGAGCACGCGCCCGCGACGTCCCCCGCGGCGTGGAGGGAGGCGCTGCAGGCCACGCCCAAGGCCCCGAAAGAGTTCGAGCTGCTCAAGGTGCTCGTGTTCAAGCCCAAGACGGCAAAGAGCGCCACTCCCGTCCCCGTCGTCGTCGTGGCACGCGATGCGACCGAGACGAGCTCGTCCTCGCTCGGGAAGAAGCTCAACCTGAAGGAACTACGTCTCGCCTCTGAGGAGCTGCTATCAGAGTTTTTCTCCCTCGATAAGGACTCGCGTACGACGTCTCTCTCTCTCGTCCATCCCTGCGTTCCGTTCCCCCTTTTCAACTCTAACTGCGTTTGCGTTGTGCGTGTTCCCAGTGAGCCCGTTGGCCATCAGCGCCGAAACGTTCCTCAAAATTACCACCGTCGTTGATGCCTCCCTGGCCGATGCGAAGGTGCCGCTCGCCGTACGCGCCCTTTCTTCAAGCCGGACCGTCTTCCTCTCTGGTTCCGACGTCCTCACCTATCTGCGCAAGCTGGAGACTGCAGAGGCGAAGGTTCACGAGGTCGACTTTGCCGCGCTGAAGAGCGAGACGGTGGATGGCCCTGCCGCCCAGTCCAAGCCTACGGAAAGGAAAGAGAAGAAGGCGGAGAAGGACGACGCGAAGATTGAAGGCGCCGTTCAGATCGCCATCGGCGTGAAGAAGGAGGTCGATTTCGCTGCATGGTACACAAACGTGGGTATATGTATGCGCGCTCTCATACGCCACGCTAACTGGTCACTCTGTGAAGGTTTTGATCAAGGCGGATATGCTCGATTACTACAGCGTCAGTGGATGCTACGTCCTCAAGCCGTGGTCGTACAGTATATGGGAGATTATCCAAGGTAATGGACTCTCCCTCCCTACGACGTAAAATGAGACTTATCTGGAAGGACAACGAAGAATGGTTCAACGCGAAGATCAGAGACATGGGCGTTGAAAACGCATACTTTCCCATGTTTGTGTCGCAAAAGGTGCTCGAGCGGGAGAAGAACCACATCGAGGGTTTCTCCCCGGAGGTTGCTTGGGTTACGCGAGCGTGCGTTCACGAGGACCAGATACAACGCCGTGCTCGGATTGACCCTCCTTATCTAGAGGCCAGTCAGATCTCGAAGAGCCCATCGCGATCCGTCCCACGTCGGAGACCGCCATGTATCCTTGTGAGACCCATCCTTACCTCGGTCTGTTGCTCACTAACGGTGGCCACTAGACTACGCCAAGTGGATCAAGAGCCATAGAGATCTCCCTCTGAAACTCAATCAGTGGAACAGCGTCGTTCGGTGGGAGTTCAAAACTCCTCGTACGTATGTCATATTTCCGGGACCACACGTCCTGATCGATCTTTCCTTAGAACCTTTCATCCGAACAAGGGAGTTCCTATGGCAAGAGGGTCACACCGCCTTCCTCACCAAAGCAGAAGCCGACAAGGAAGTCCTGGAGATTCTTGATCTATATCGCCGTGTCTTCGAGGAACTTCTTGCGGTCCCCGTCATCCCTGGGATCAAGTCTGAGAAAGAGAAATTTGCCGGCGGACTTTACACCACCACCGTAGAAGGGTTCATCCCCACTACTGGTCGCGGCATCCAGGCGGCAACTTCTCACTGTCTTGGCCAGAACTTCTCGAGGCCGGAGATGTTCAACATCTTCGTCGAAGACCCTAATGACCCCACTGGTCAAGGGAAGATCTACGCGTGGCAGAACTCTTGGGGGTTATCGACACGGACAATCGGCGTGATGGTCATGGTCCACGGCGATAACCAGGGACTCGTCCTCCCTCCCCGCGTTGCGAGCGTTCAGGCCATCATCGTCCCTTGTGGCATCACTGCCAAGACCTCCGAGGAGCAGCGACAGGCAATCACGGCCAAATGCGAGGAGCTTGTTACAACACTAAGGAAAGTCGGTGTTCGTGCTCGCGCCGATCTCAGAGACGGTTACACTCCTGGGTATAAGTTCAATGACTGGGAGCAAAAAGGAGTTCCGGTGCGACTCGAGATTGGCCCTCAAGATCTTGCGAAGAAGCAGACTCTTGGAGTCCGCCGTGACACGGGTGTCAAGGGGCCCATCTTGTTGGCAAGCATTGAGACCGAGGTTCCTGCGTTGTTGGAGACTATTCAGAATGAGATGTTTGCCCGTGCGAAGGAAGTGTATTGGTCTCGCATCAAGCAGGTCACTGAGTGGGAAAAGGTTGTCCCGACCCTGGATGACAAGTGTGTGGTTGTGCTTCCGTGGTGTGAGGTTGAGGCTTGCGAGGACGATATCAAGGAGCGCAGTGGCAGAGCGTAGGTTGCTTGTATTCTTTTGCGACGCTGGATTCTTAAGCCCTTTTCATAGTGCCGAACCTCAAGATGAACGTGCGCCTTCCGCAGGTGCAAAATCGCTCGCGATTCCCTTCGATCAAAGTCGCTGGGACCCGATTATACCTGGCAAGACGAAGTGTCCCGCTTGTGGCAACGATGCAAAGCGTTGGACACTTTTCGGGCGATCATATTAGAAACCTATTTTCTCGATGCGGGGATGTAACGGTAGTAGGTAGTAACAGAGCAGAGCAGTAGATCCTGTAGTAACGTGACCTCGCCTATGACGGCCACGCCCCTTTCCCCGTCCACACTACGTTCACTCAACACAAATACTGTACCTCCTCAGACATGTCCGAGAACGAACCTGTCTATGACAAAATATCAGAAGGCGGAAGCACCAACTATAGCGACTTCTGCGATGACGATGTTATCCGAGAAGTTCTGTCAACTGAATGCGACGCCACTCAAACTCAACTCACTCAAGAGTTCGCCACCCTGGAGTCTTCATCCCTTGCCCCTGCTCCCCCATCCTCTGTTGCTCTTGGGAAACGGAGGGCGTCAGAGGATCCTTGGTTATCCGATGGTCCTTCCGCTTCATACAGAAGGCGGACGCTCTCCAGTCAGGTCGAAGCTGAATCTGCCGCTCTCGCGTCTTCAGAAGCTACTCTTGTCGGGTCTTTGCCACTGTCGAATGACACACCCATGCCGTTGCCGTCGAGCCAGCCAGAAGATGACGACGGCCCAGAGCCTTTCATCATTGTGAGTTGTATGAAACGTCCGCCGTCGGGCGTTTCCCTGACCCCGTCGACGAACTCGGACAGGTCCACAATTCGAGCGTCCAAAGAGCCATGGACGCGCGCGGACTTCCGTGGGGCGTTCAATGGGAGATCGCGCGGCTTATCTCGCTCGGGCATTGTACTTGGCAGGATGTCACCATGTCTCGGCTTGACGTCCTCAGAGACGAGGGGCTGGCTCCTTCCGATTCGGACTCGTCTGCTCAGACTGTACAGAGTGCTCGTATCGCGCCCTATGTCGAAGATCTGTTCCGATGGGGTAAACACAGCTTTGGCAGTCGGAAGCTGACGAAAGAAATTCAAGCCACAGTGCGTCATCCCCATCACCTGATATATATATATCGTTCGAATTTTCACACGTTTGTCAGTCACCTTGGCAGGAGCTTGACAAGGAGGCTGCCGCCTTCAAGGGCCATGGCCCAACCGGCTGCCTAGGTGGGCTTGGGACATGGTATGGAGGGAAGGTATCCTTCTCTCTGAGACTACACATGGACAAAACAGGGTTGTTCCATTTCTCTCTGGAACACCCTACTCTGGCAGCATCATCTAGATATACAAGGTGCTATGGGTCATCATGGCTCATGAAAGTTCGACTCTCCAAGGAGCAGCTTTCAAACATTGATCAAATCAAGCACATTTTTTTTAGGCCATTGGTTCTAAATGGCCAAGTATTTAGGTTCTTTTATGTCAATAAGGACCATAACATCTACCTCATGGCAACTGCTGAGTACTATGATGGGGCTCTAGTATGCTCAAGTTCATCACTTTCAAATGGCCAAACCTTTTTCTGTTCATTTTTGGATTTCTTCTCCAAACACAATAACCTAGAAGAGAACTCCAACCAGGTAAGTTTGGTATATCTTGATGATATCAGCTCAAGTATCTATATTATAGACAATTGCAAAATGGGTAGCAAGAACAGCTCTGGGATTATCAAGTTCTATTCCTGGTTTAATTGTAGATGAGACTCAGATAAAGGAAGAAGTAGACATTGGTATGTGATAAGTATTTTAGCAAGATTAATTACTTATATCATATATAGTATCCTCTATTGTTCCTCCTGGTACAAAGCATCCCAGTGAGACAGATATGACAGATGGCTGTGGCTTGATAAATCTTCAAGCTATTTATCAGCTACATAAAAATCTTGATATCTGGAGAGAGGTTCCTGTAACTATTCAATGCAGGTTGGCAGGTGCAAAGGTATTAAATTTCAACTAATATTTTTATTTACCAAAGGTTGAAAAAGTTGGTTTAGGGACTATTATTCTTACACCCTGGCAAGGAGGAGAATAGCTGGGCACATCCTTGTGTCTGGGTAAGACCTTCTCAGGTCAAGATTCAACACAGTCCAAGTTATTTGCAAAATCCAGTCCATAGGATTATTGATGTCCTTAAGGGTTCCAATATGAAAGCCTCAGTCCAGATCTCTAGGGAGATTATTATCAATCTCTCAGAGAATGGGGTCTTACCAGAGATATTTGCTAACCTTTTCTATTGTTCTATTAGTGAAACAGTCTCTTCCCTTCTCAGCTGGGATGGTCAAGATGGTATGGCCCAACTTTGGGCCACAGTGTTTAAGGAAGGCAATATCATGGCAGCTCGTATTGCTCGTGAATCATCTTGGACAGCTAGAGCACATGATATACAGCTACATGACCAAGAAGAGAGTAGTGATGATGAAGTTGATGATTTGTCATCATCCTTGCATTCAACAGCCTGGTGGGGGGATGATATTAGTGGTTGTCCTTCTTCACTTGAAGAAACTGTTATGGCCTTCTTAGACACTGGCTTTTCTCCCACCTCAAATTCAATACTTGCAGAAAAGCTACATCTTGTAGCCAAGAAGGCTGTCAAGTCAAGTATCTCAAAATATAGGGTAACAATTCCTATGTCTTGCTCAGCTTTTATTGTTCCAGGTATGCTACTTATCTTGTCTCTTCTTATTTAACTAGGCTATGTTCTAGATATTCTGGGTGTTTTAGAGGAGGGAGAAATTCATATCAAGTCCTCTCAACGATATCTTTTCAGGCCAGATGGTCAGAAATCTGACAGAGTGATAGGCAATGTATTGGTATGTTTAGACTTGGTATTTTTGAAGTACAACTCACAACAATTATAATATCAATAAAGGTTACAAGAAGTCCATGCAAGCTTCCCACAGATGTTCAAAAGGTATTTTCTTTTTGTTGGAAATCAACTTATAGAGCTTATGTTATTCTTACTAGGTCAAAGCTGTCTTCAGGCCAGAGCTTGATAACTATTGTGATGTTATCATGTTCTCTATCAAAGGCCCTAGAAGCCTCGCAAGTATGCTTGGGACAGGTAAGATTCACTTTACACTTTATTACCAGGATACTTATACATTACCCAAGGTGACTATGATGGAGACAGGGTAGTTTGCATTTGGCAGCCAAGCATTGTTGAACAGTTTAGCAATGCTGATACCAAGTACATGGAACCTCCCAATGACTTGCAGGATCACTTTCACATCAAGAATGAAAGTGTGAAAGAGTTCTTGTGTAGGGTTCCTCCAACCAGCTCTAAAAGCTTCCAGATACAAGAGCTGCAGAAGGCTATGATGGCTCCATTGTCTGATCTGTTTGTTGTTGGGACATACTCCACCGTGCATGACAATGCCATCTATTCTCTCGGTTATGCACATCCTACAACCATTCTTCTCGCATGGATGTAGGTGCTACCTTCACACCCTTAGCGTTGTTGCTGACCACGACCACCAACATGTAGCTTCTGTACAGTGCTTGATGGAGCTAAAACCGGCAAGACAGTTTTACGGGAGAGGTACATTGAAGACCGCAACAGTAGAACCTACGGCACGCACTTCGTGCCGCCCTGGAAGATGGATTTGGAAAACCAGACCCACCAGCTCAACCTATCACGAGGACAGGGCATGCCCCCGTTTGTCATGGACGTGCTCCGAGAGGCTATGGGAAGGGCCGGAGACGAGCAGCTGCAGCGCCTCGCCAATCAGTTCAACGCGCTGCCGAAGATCAGGGACCAGGACCTCATCGCGCCATGGCAGGATGCCGAGGCGCGGGCACAAGAGATGCTAGCGAGGCCGGAGGAGCACATACGCCACGTCGGGCAGGCACAACAGGACGCGCTCGACGCGATCAAAGCGCACGTCGCGCGCGCATCCGATCGGTGCGCCAACCTCCTCAAGGCGACCGCCACGCCGGCGCAGGCCACGGGGGGCGTAGGCCTCGACGTGGCGGGCGCGAGCAGCCACCAAATGACGACGGCGGCAGCATCAGCAGCAAGCAGAGGCCGAGCTCGGATCAGCATATCAGGAGGCGTCGAGTTTACGCACAAGAGTATCGAAAGGCGACAGGACCAGTTGCGGCTCTTGTCGAGGGAGTTCGTCGGTGGACCGCCGGCGACGGAGACGTTTGTGTTTAGCCCGGAGGAGGTGGCGCGGCTGCGCGCGTCGTATGCGTATCTGTATGACTGGACGAAGAGGAAGGGCGGCTCGCGCTTCCCGTGGAACGTCGCTATGCGCGAGTTGGGCGCCATCAAGCTGCGGGCGCGCCAAGACTTTAAGCCGATCTCGCAGGACTTTTACGAGAAGATGATGATGCGCAAGTTGTAGTTGGACATGTGGGGCAAGCAAGGAACAGGACGCCGTACGCGGGCACAGACTGCCTTCTATCTTTAGCATAGCTTTCTTGGTTGTGAATGTTGGTTTTAACTCGGTGTTTCTTGCCCGTAGTGACGAACCCAATCGAGAATTCTGGATTCGAAAAGATCGTCGATCACCTAATCTTCGGTAAGCAGTGATTCGGGCCAAGTCACAAGAGATGAGAGGCTCGAGGACGCTCCTGGATAAATCCTCAGTGATACAACGGGAGTGAACATTACGGGTGTTCTATGTTCGCCCTCTTGTCGGGTGTCACATGTAAAGTTCGCGAGAGCGCATGCGGTGCGCGGATAACGGCATAAAGACATCTTGTTAAGGGGGGAGGGTACTATACACGAACAAAGCGAACTTTTAGCTGCTCACGTCACTCACACATTCCCATCCGCCCTTCAGGTTCTCCTTCCAGAGCGTGACCTTCCCGTCTCCGCAGCTGACAGCGAGCACGTTCCCAGCAAGGCTCCACGAGACGCGCCACACGACGTCCGGGAACTTGCCTGGCGTGGCACCTGCGCCTGGGGCCGCGCTCACGGATGGGTCGAGCGGCGTCTTGACCCACGGCGTTGTCGGCGTATCTTTTGTCCACACTAGCACGGTCTTGTCCTGTCAGCCCATCACGAGCGAGGCGAGCAAGCAGGCGTCAAGGCGTCAGCGCAACGCCACACACATACACATGCTGCTGACGGAACGGGAAAAAGACGCATACCTGCGATGCAGTTGCGATGTACGAACGTGGCAGCCCGATATTCGGCGCCCACGCGACGTCGCGCACCCAATCAGCGTGACCCTCCAGCACGTCCTCCTCCACCCAGGCCTGCGTCTCCTCGGAGAACCCCCAGATCTTGACGACATTGTCACACCCTGCGCTGGCAAACCGTTTTACGGGCGCGGAGCGGGGGGGGCCGCCCGCGCTGGGCACTGCCAGCAGTGAACCAGCTCGAGCTGCGGGGGCCCACGATACGGCGTTGCACCCGATGGCATGCGCCTCGAATACATCCGCGCCCCATTGGCCGTCATCTAACCGTGGTCAGATATGGAAATAAGGGAACAAGGCCAAGTGCCGTACCCTTGAAAGTGAGGACGGAGATCTTGCCATCCGAAGAGGCGCACGCGAGGATGGCACCAAGCTCGTGGGGAGCCCATGACACCGAGTTGACTGGATTGGCGGTCTTTTGCCTCAGTAACATGACTTGAGGGAAGGGAGGACGCACCAGACGCAGTATGCAATGAGTGCTCCTTGATTTTCGCCCATCCTGCTGTGGTCGGTTGCTGCTCTTTCCAGATGATAACCTTCCCGTCGTACGAGCACGACGCAAGAATATGACCAAATTTTGGGTGCGCCCAGGCAACTTGCCACACAGGGCCAGTATGTCTGCCAGGTGTGCCGATGAGTCGGAAAACATAGAGCGAGAATGAATAAGTTACCCTTTCAGTGTCTGGCCGGCGCCGCGCTGGGGTTCATCATCTACTACGTCGAAGACTTTGACGGTACGGTCTGAGGAACATGTTGCGAGACGTTTGCCGTAGTAATCGAGTTGCGCGTCGTGCTAAGTAGTGTCGTGTTCAGTCAGTAGTGACGCGTGGCGTTTGTGCAGCGTCGGAACATACAATCATGTCTTCGTGGGCCGTTTCAATGGGTATTGGGTCTGAGGGTGCCTAAAGAGAAGGATATGTCATACTCCTATAGATAATATTCAAGGATAACAGACCATGGCGGGACGCGTTTAAGAGAGTTGTTCTGTTCCGTCTTCGTGTCCTTAGTGACATCACAGTGTGACACCTGTGACAATCAACGCTTAGTCCATATCAACAAATTTGAAAATAGTGTGCACAGGCATATCGCGACCATCTAAGCAGAACCACTGTGTATTTCTTCATTTTGACATCGGTATTCTCGCCAACGCTCCGGATGCGCAGGCCACTGAAATTGACATCAATGTTAACGTGATGACATCCGCATTCTGACCGATGTCCTACGTGCCCGTCCCTTGTACATTCCCTCCAGCGCCCGTCAAGGGCAAGCAAGTCGTTTGAACTGTCACGGCATTTTGAGCGAAAGCTTACATGGCAACTCATTGGGTAACGCGCGGACATACAGGTCAAATTCAAAGCGTGCAAACATAGCCTTAACGTATCAACGTTTGTGCTGGTCATCCTTCTACTTTTCGAGGGAGGGTGAATTCCTCACGTACGAGGAGATCAAGAACCCGAGGGAATTCCGGATGGCGAGCTGCAGCGGAACTTGCAATCGCTCGCTTACACAAAGTTCAAGGTACTTCGGAAGCTCCCTCCTCAGGCTCGACGGGACGTCAACGCAGGGGAATCGTTCTCTTTCAACGCAGATTTCTCCTCCCCGTTACAGAAGATCAAAGTTAGCACGGTAGCTGCGCGTGTCGAGAGCGGGGAAGAGCGCAAGGAAATGCAGGCACGTGTGGACGAAAAGAGCGTCGGCATCAGATGGACGTGCGTTACACACATCACATCTTTGATCGACTTGCCAGAGATGGCGTTGACATGGACATGTAGGTATGCATTGTACGAATTATGAAGGCTCGGAAGCACAGGACGCATGACGCATAATGGATTGGTTAACGAAGCTACGCGATTCTTGCCGGACCCGATGAGCATCAAGAAGCGGATCGAGGCATTGATCGAGGCACGTTGTGTAGGTGTACCGTGAGAGATGGCCTTATGCAGTAATGTCAGAGAGAGTATCTTGGGCGATGTGAAGTCCGTAAATTGTTTGGTAAGTCGTCCTTGTCTCTTTGTGACTCGCCCGCAGACTAATTACGCTCGTTCTGCCTCGGATCTGTCCTGCAGGCATGAACCACCTGTTGCATTACTTGCCTCCAAGGTGTGTATTGTGGACATGGTGTACTATAATTTGCAAGTTTACTTTGAGAACAACCCAGGTGGATTCCTCCGTCTTTCTGTTGGTCTTCATTGAAATTCCTCCCTCGGGAATGAGCACATAGGTTGTGGCGTGTTGAGCATATGCGCAAACAAGGCACTTGTCAACAAGCATCCTAAGAAGTAACTGAAATTGGAAGACATAAGTCATACTCTACAAAACTCAGTAGTAGAGGATGACATAGGTCAATAACACGGCAGTTTCCACGAATACATATAAACGTTCAAACAGGACCGACAAACAAGAGAACGGGTAATGGATACATCGACCAGGATGGCTCTCAACATTTACGGAGTAGCGCCTGGTTCCAGGTGATGCGGTTCGGCAACACCGTTCATGGGAACAGCAGTAGCTGAGGGGACAACAGACAACAGTGAGTGTCGTTCATTGCCATGGCATGTCATGTCCATACCAGCTGTGGGGTCGGGAGCTGCATCGGTGGCGCTCTGCTCGGTAATAATCCACACAAGCTGTCGTTCGTCCATAGCCAGCTACAACGCCCTGATCAGGTATGATATATACAACAAAATGATGTTTTCACTAACCTCGAGCTTGACCTTGATGGCGCCGACGCGCAAAGAGAGAGCATACAGCCTGAAGGTCAGACCAGACCAGATAGCACGAAGGAGTTGCTGGTAGATCGCGGGAGAACGATGGCTCTCCACCCTCATGCGCATTAATTCATTCTCGAAGCTGTGTTTGATTAGTGAGGGGACGGACGGTTGTTAACGTGGATTAGAATTCATACATTGCCAAGGTTGTCGCGTATTCGCTATCATGTGGAATGGCGCCGATGGACTGGGCACGATTAAGGACTTGTTGCACTTCACTCAAGGGTGCGGCAACACGAGGGATAACATTGCGCGGGAGCAAGAAACGGAGATAGAGGATGAGGTCGTAGACCCCAAGGATGGAAAGACCGAGAGTGAGAGTATCAATGAAATGCATGCTAGTAGAAGTGGGGATTAACGCACTTGGGTGGGTGAGAGTGTGGACCCTTTATATGTGTACCATAAGTGTACCTTCATATAGACTAGCACCACCCCACCACCGACCTAGAACATGCTCCCTCTTCTCTCGCAAGACGCTCGCCTATGCTTCCGCGGGTCAGCCTCCACGAGGGAGTCCCGCAAGCCGCAAACACCTGGCTCCCGCCGTCGCGAGAACAGAACCTCACTGTTTCAAGATCATCAGGGTTACGAGGACCCCAAGTTCGACTTCTTGATCGTCGATGGAGGCGCGACAGGGAGCTGGCGTTGCCATCGATGCAGCCAGCCAGGGACTCAAAGTGGTGCTGGTTGACAGAGATGATTTTAGTTCTGGTGTGACCCGGGCGCTAAGTGTTGACAGTTAATTTCATATCTGGTTCATCCTCGCTCGCTGCAGGGACCTCGTCAAAGTCAACAAAGCTCGTTCATGGAGGTGTTCGTGACTACAAAAGGCGGTCACGGGGCTCGACTATTATGAGCAACTAGCGAATACCCATGCTACGTAGCTTGAAATAGCAAAGCGTAAAATATTGGATCTGTGCATCACCAAAGAGTGCCATTGCAGTGTGGAAAATCCTATCTGGCGATATGAACTCCCAAAATGCATTACAGATGGTTGTGGGTGTTATGAACGGGTCATCATTTTTTCACAATGCCAGCTCCATCCAGATAACATTTCAGACTCAGACGTGATATCACTCCTATGATAGAGCAGCTACAATGATCAGTTGTCTATAAGATATCAGATTCTAGGAGACTGGCAAGGCATCGCAAACAAATAGCTGTCTGTCAATATGGCCAGCAGATTGTAATGCTGTCTCGACTTCGGAAATTTTTCATGAAGGCCGTGTGACTCTTGGGCGCACTGTGAGCAGCGTGCAGCGCAACGAAACGCTCTGTGTCATATACTATGGTACTACCTGATAGTCATGGCATCTGTGTCGTTGAGGGTGGCAGCCCAAGTTGGATGGCACGGTGTACCGTGTCCGCATGCCAGCTCGACCATCTGCCCGGGCCTCGTGACACTGCCAGTGACAGCCGTCAGATGGCATATACACTTGCAGCCTTGTACGGCACAACCTGTGCTTGTAGTAAACAAACGACCCGGGCTATGACTATCTTATCTCCCATCGCCCCCCGTACGCCTTCGATGTGTCTTTCCGTCTCTCCAATTTGTCATCCACGTACATCCGAGTCCTCTCAACCCCTCGCCGCCCTCTAACCGCCTTGCACCCCAAACCGACCGCAATCATGTCTTCGTGGGCCGTTTCAATGGGTATTGGGTCTGAGGGTGCCTAAAAAGGAGGATATGTCATAGTCCTGTGTATAATATTTGATGACCGACCATGGTAGGAAGAGTTGTTGTTCTGTTTCAAACTGTCGCTTGCTTTCGCTTTCGCGTCCTCAGCGACATCACCAGTGTGACATCCGTGACAATATCTACACCAACTTAATTTATTGATTGATTGGTAGCGCTTGTAGGTGTGATAGGATGAGATAGTATGTAATGCAGGGATCGCCGGTAATAGGGTATTGATATGACAGCGAGGGTTAGTGGCTATGTGCAGTGCAAACAGCATGGGGACGTGCGGAGGAAAGGACGTGTACATCGACAAACGAGCAGCGCTAAGCACTTGGCTACGAAGCGGAGAGCAAAGTGAAGCAGGGCGATAACAACAGTGCACGGTCAGTGTAACGGAGAACAGCTGTAATGCATGCATGCTTGGGCATGGAGAATAAATTGATGTGGCGCACAAAGGCGACTGTCATAAACATGGTCGAGGTTGCGAAGAACATGTAGATGTGATGGTTACATGCGTTTCAGGAGTGAGGAATTGCGTTGGTCGAAGGACATTGTACATTCATTGACGAGGGCTGATCAGAGGAAGATGGCGTGTTATATTGACAGATGCGTCGAGATTGACTGACGGTGGAGGCCAACAGGCTATGGCTGACCCTGCAGCCCGCCATCCTCCATGATATCGATCGCGTCTGGGTCGATGCCGGCGGCAATCGCGCGCTCGCGCTGGGCACGGATGAGCGCCTTGAGCGAAGGAAGCTCTTCCGCAAGGCTGACTTGGGTGTTTTCTGGCCACCGTTCACGAGCCCACGAGCGCACATATGTGCTTGCCTAAGTTCACCCAACTAGGTCAGGTCGACCTCACGAGAAACGAGGAATGACATTGTACCTTCATGAACTTCTTTGCTGCGTACTTCTTATAGAATGACGAATGCCGGGCTGGTTTCAAGACGTAGTTGATCATCAAGTTGGCCGTCGGGATTATTGCACTTTCTGCATAGGACGAATAGTGTGCCAAGTTCGGCGTCTGGAAGAGGGTGTCATTTCAACAGCAAAGTTAAAGCGCATCATTAGGTAACATACCCAATCCTCTTTCCCGAGGACAAAGCGGGCTAACCACATCGCTGCCGCTGCCAGTAGAGATGGTGGAGCAGCGATGAGTCTCCATTCTACACACTCGATCTCCAAAAAATACTTGGCAACGGTACGTGCCTGCACATTGTACTCGTCTGCTTTGCTGACCCGACGAAGAAAGTGGATCGGGTTTGGGTAGTTCATATTCCACTCGATCGTCTTGAGGATGTACTTCTCTGCCTGAAGGATCTCGGCTTCTGTGTACGAAGAGTCGGCACAGTAAAGGAAGTTCATTGCAGAAGGCGCTACGATTTCCTCGACCTTAGCAGCGAGAAACATGCACGTTATGCCGACCAGCTGTAGCTTGGCAAGGGAGACAACGCGTGCAGAAAGGAAGCGGTCGATGATATTCACAGCAAGGTAAAGCGTCTCGGGAAGGAGGCGGAAGCGGGTATGGACTTGGATCAACCAGTCCGTAAGGATTCCACGCATCTTCCACGCCAGGTCCTTCTGATTGTCCATGTAGTTCGGATTTGGGAGCGTATTTTGCTATAAAGAAACCCCATGAATGAATGAGCATCAAGTGGAAACCAGAGAAGGCGTACCTCGATAACCTTGAGATAGTCAAATATCTCGTTGACATATTCGCTGACCATCATGGGATCATCAGCATCCTCAGCGTCCAAATCTTCCCACTCGGCACCATTAGGATCAGCCTCGGCCTCACGTTCAATGTCTTGGAGGTGTTTTTGTAACTCCCTCTCCGCAATGTCGTGCAGCTGGCCTCCTTCCTCGACCTGCTCCTTGGTGTCCTCTTTGCGATCCTCAGGAGCCTCGGATGAGGTTCGCCTTTTCTTGAACACGCGATTTGCCTCCGCCTCCATCTCATCTCGCTCCCGCTCCTCCTTGATGGCCTGGACGGCCGAAGTCCGCCGCGTGATGGCAGCCAAAGACGAGGGTTTACGAGAGCGCCCGTTTACACGGGGTAGAGGAACATCGAATTCAGGGGGGTCGATTGCCATGGCATCGACGTGAAGGGGTGCCTTTTGTTCTTCCTTCGCACCAGCGAGAACATGGCTCACAACAGTCGACGAACGAGTAGGCCGTTTAGCAGCAGGAGCAGGGAGGGGGGCAGCAGCAGCTACCGTGCGAAGAGCCTGACGAGGCTGAGACACAGTTGTTGTGGTGGCAGTCTTAGACTTGATGACCACACCCGCAAATTTCCCTGAGGGAGCGGGCGCCACTGAGGGAGCGACCGGGACATCTTCTTTTGCCTTTCCCTTGTCTGTTGTCGCACCACGAGCCTTTGGCTTGTTGACGGTGACCTCACCCAAGGTAGATCGCTTGCGTTTACCTTGTGCAGCAGGGTCCTCTAATACAGCATCTTTGGCAACAGCCTTTGTGCGAGTGGACACAGAAGGGGCCGTGAGACGGGTAGGGATACTGCGTTGAGTGATTGGAATGCTTGATGAGGGGGGTTTTGAGCGAGTGACTATGCGAGAACGCGGATTGGCATTTGCGTTTTCATCCTTGAGGCCAGCTGTCCGCGTCGTTCTCGTCACACGGCGTGTCTGAATATGAAGCATTGCTTAGAAAACAAACCGAGAGAATACAAGAGAAAGGCATACAGGTATGTTGGAAGCCATGATGGAGAAAAAAAGAAAGGGACGAGACAAGGTGGTTTGCCAACAACTGAGATGAGCGCTTGTGGACCTTTCCGGTTTTGGTCTCACCGCTCTTCAACCTCACCAAATAAGCACAAACAACTAAACGCGGCTCGCGTCAAAGCACGTGGTCATTATAGATAAGATAAGATAACTGGTTGCGCCCTTGTCATGTGAAATTGACCCTCCTTATGTTCCGTTTCCCCATCAACAATGGCCGCGAAACTATTCACTCATTATTCAAAGCAGCCCAATGTACTTGTCCTACTTTCTCTTATTCTTCTCCTTCGCAGTCGTATCATCACCGGTCCTAAGGATCTCCTACGTACTTTGAGCCGAGTCCGCCTAGGCAAAGATCTCAGTCCATCCGAACTTGCCGAGGCATTACAGCAGCTTTACGTCGAGCAGCCAGATGGGACTAGAAATTTGCTTGTCCCATTCCGAAAAAGTGTCTCAAAGGTGTGCTCAATTTTTGTCTTTCTCTGGTTTCTTACGCGCTCGTTGCCCCATCAGGTCGCTTTACACCCCATCCCAGACACACTCTTCGTATCGCACAGGCCCCATTTTCCGCCTCTCCCTCAATCTGTACAAAACAAGCCCAACGTAGACCGCAGGTTTCTCCGCCAGCTTCAGGCTATCCTCCGCATCACCTTCCCTTCCCATCGTTCACCCGAAGTCGGCGTCGTCCTTGTGCACAGTACCTTCCTTGTCCTGCGCACCGTTCTCAGTGTCGGCGTTGCTAAGCTAGATGGCAAGATCGTTAAGGCTTTGGTCTGTAACATTCTCTCTCCTCGGGTCGTAGGCATGCCGACTGTTATGATCTAGGTTAGTGCAGACGGTCGCGGCTTTCTACGCGGCCTAGGATTGTGGTTCTTACTGGCAATCCCAAGCACGTACACCAATTCAATGGTCTGTATCTTGAGCTCATGCGTCCTTGTGCGCGTTCTGATGCTTTCTTAGATCCGACATCTTCAATCGCGTTTATCTCTCCGCCTTCGTACGCGCCTGACGCGGTACACGCATGACCTCTACCTCTCTTCCGACCCTCACTTGCGTTATTATCGCATATCGGGACAAGGTGGAATTGAGGGCATCGACCAATACATTACAGCCGACGTTGCTAATTGGGCAGACAGCCTCTCCGGCTTATAGTTCATCTTTCCCAATCTTTTCCGTCTACTCCTGCTAAATAGAGTATCCAGTGGGAATGTCCTCAAACCTCTCCTCGATCTTATCTTGTTTACCTCGCAACTCTCTCGCACCCTCGGTGCAAAGGGCACGGTAGCGCTTTTCGTCAATTACTACGTCACCGCACGGATCTTGCGTGCTGTCACGCCGGCTTTTGGTAGGCTTGCAGCTGTTGAAGCCCGACTGGAAGGCGAGTATAGGGCTGGTGTGAGCCGAGTGGGAAGAGAAGCAGAAGAGGTTGCGTAAGTGCATTGATTAGTATATGTTCAGTCACGCTCATGTCGCTGAAGGTTTTATGACGGCGGAAAACGCGAGCGAGAAATTCTTTGGAGAGCATACTTGCGCTTGATCAAGCACGTCAACTCTATTTTCAAGGTATGTACTCGCTCTAGTTCCATCTGGTCCCATCACGTCAATCTCTCCAGATTCGAATTGCCTATGAATGGACGGAAGACTACGTGATAAAGTACCTCTGGTCTGCCGCAGGATATTGTCTCATTTCGATCCCCGTCCTATTTAACCGTCAGCGTTCCGTTGGCGTGCAAGCTGGTCCACGAGCAGCTCTGACGGAAACCAATGACGCTGTTGCCAACCGCACTGAGAGTGCGCAATTCCTTTCTCCATTTCTCAAATAATCATAACAATGCTACACAGATTATATTTCGTCCCGTCGCTTGCTCCTCTCTCTCGCAGACGCTGGTGGGCGTCTGATGTATGCATACAAAGACATTCTCGAGCTCGCTGGTCTCACTACGCGCCTCTACGATCTTCTCTCCTCCCTTCACAATCTCGCTCCTCTCCCTGTGTCGTCTCCAGCAGACAGTGAGGTTCCGCGTATCACGCTGGACAACGTGGACGTGTCCGTTCCTGCCTCTGGGACGAACGAAGCACCGCTGGTCCGGGCCTTGAGTCTAAACCTTTGCGCAGGAGAGCACCTCATGATCACAGGCTCGAATGGTGTCGGCAAAACTGCTGTAGCGCGAGTGCTTTCCGGATTATGGGCACCAGGAAACGCAGGTAAGGTGCACCGACCAGGCAGGGGAGAAGTGTTCGTGGTGCCTCAACGCGCATATATGGTGACTGGCTCTCTGCTTGACCAGTACGTGTCGCACGTTGACGAACGAACATTCTACGTCGGTGCTGACTGATAGGGCTGTGTAAAGGGTAATCTATCCCCACACGTACCCGCAGTTCGTGAAGTCGGGACGAACGAAGGAGGAACTGATGGAGATTCTTGAGGCCGTGCATTTGTCATACCTACCCTCAAGAGAGGGCGGTTGGGAGACCCGGAAAGAGTGGAGAGATGTGTTGAGTGGTGGCGAGAAGCAGCGGGTGAGTAAATGCTGTCTGGTATGGGTGTGCTATGCAAACGATTTATGCGACTACTAGATGGGTATGGCGAGGGTAATTTACCATAAGCCCAAGTTCGCCATTCTCGATGGTGAGTGGACCTCTTGATGAGATATAGTTTCTGACAATTTGACGGTAGAATGTACGAGTGCTGTATCAGGTGACGTTGAAGGGCAGATGTACGAGCACGCCAAATCTCTCGGCATTACACTCATTACGATATCCCTACGGTAAGTTTCCTTTATTCACAATCTGCTTTGAATACTTTCTTATGTGTACTTATACCCAGCCCGTCGCTGGCAAAATACCATACTCTGCTTCTTACACTGTCGGGCGATCGAACAGGCAGCTGGACGCTTGCCCGTATTGGGACGGAGGAAGCACGGATGGGCATTGACCGCGAGATTGGGGTATTGAAGAGCAAGTTGAAAGAGGTTAAGCAATGGGAACGACGAGTAAAAGAGCTTGAGGTTTTGTTGGGTCCGAAAGGAGTGCTGAGTGTAGAGATATGATGTCATAATCCGGACCGTATCGGGCCCAAGGCGGACCTCTGATGGTGGATTGGCGCTTTCGTGCAGTTCTGCGCCTGCGATAATGTCAACAAGCGTAAGTGCTTCTGCAAGCGCTACCAACACCCAACGTGCCATTCAAGACGATACAAAACCTCGTCGCTCTACAAAGGTCTCCGGAAAGCTCAAGGTCCTTCCAGAACAGCCAGAGCCAGGTCCCGTCCCGACAAAGCGTGCACTGCTAGCACCCGCCCAGGGTGGCGACGGTTCCAATGCGACAGGAGAGAGCGACGACGACGACGGAGACGGAGATGGCGGTCCAGACGAGGACGAGACAGAGGATGTTGACGTGCGTTTCACTCGATCCTTTTTTTGTTGTCAATTCTGCGACGATGTGCCTCACCCGCCCCAACCCCACGCCCCGCGGTCTTTGCACTGATGGCGGCCCCAAATAGGCCTATAACCAAATCGCGCGGATGCCCGCGGGGACCGCGCGTCGCGATGCGCTGCGCCTCACGAAGAAGAAAGCAAAGTCCCTTCCGCGCGTGACGGCATACGCAACCGCTGGGTGAGTGGTCTGGTCCCTCTACCCACGCTCGCTTCCCCTCTGTGCCTACCCCTGTGCTTCCTGCGCCCTTGTTCCCCGGTGGGGTGGCCTATCTCACCCTCTCGCTTTGTTGCTCCCCATGTTGTGCTGATGGTTCCGACCACGTGTCTGCATGTCTGCATCTATTTCCGCTCTGCCCCTGCCCCCTTCCCCCGTGCGTTGCAGGTCGTACCGCTTCGGTGACCTCATGAAGTTCTTCAATGCTCGCCGTGCCGCGTATCACACGAACCCGCGGCAGATAGACGATATCATATACACGACGTATTTGTACGGTTCTCCAGACCCGCCGCCCGCCGTCCCAGACCAAAGCAGCGCACCATCGGGCGGTAGCCGGCTCGGAGGTGGTGGTGGCGGTGGCGGTGGGAATGGGGGATTTCGGTCACGGCGGGGCACGGCGTCTGTCAAGTGGCGCAGCTCGGGGTCAGAAGGCGAGACGACTACGGCCACGGCAGTCGAGACACCAAGCCCGGAGATGCCTGTGCCTGCGCCTGCGCCTATCGACCCGGCCACGGGCGATCTGCTCGGCGTCCCTGAACTCGCTGCGGCTGACGCGGCCACGACGGGGATGGCGAAGCGCAAGGGGAGCAAGTGGGACACGGCGGGGACGGGCGAGGCCGAGATCTTCCTGTTCTCGTATGGGACTGTGGTCATTTGGGGCATGACGGAGCAGCAGGAGAAGCGCTTTCTGTCTTCGCTGTAAGTAATTGCCCTCGTCCGTCCGTCCTCTTTCGTGTGTCGGCCCCAGCCGACCCCTTGTATTAGGAAGCGATTCGAGGTGGAGAAGCTCGGTACGTTCCTCTCGGTCGATTGAACACATGGTCGCGCGTCATTTTTTGAAAACCTTGCAGCCTCGCAGGACGTTGAGATGGAAGACCTTAACTTTTATTATGCGAATTACAGCAGAATCTATAATGATGTGATCACGTTACGCAAGGGTTCAAGCTACATGTGAGTGGGTTTTGCTAGTTTCACCCACATGTACTCAAACCCCCGCAGGACAAAATTGTCTTTATCCCATGCCCTCTCGCAGTCTGTGAAGATCTCTCTTGTTAGCGTTTTCTTTCCCCCGCCCTGCGGGCGTTCTCTCTCAACCACTTAATGTCGCCCTTTAAAGTTCGAAGATTTGATCTCGACTACTATAGAGGCAACAAAGGAGTATCCGGAGATCATCAGTACGACAGGTAAAATAGGCCTTCCTCACAAAGGTCTGTCTACACCTCCCCGTCGTTTCTTTCGGCCGTCCATCCTCATTCGTTCGTCTCCCCACAGAGATCATGCGCAAGATGGGAGAAGTGTTCCTTCTACGATCCAACATCGCAGCTGTCGGCTCCGTATTGGATTCGCCTGAAGTATTCTGGGTAAAGTGGTGTTTCTATGACGGTGCGAATGCGCGCCACTGACGAACTTGGGTGTCTGCCTATTCCCTTCCCTAGTCATACCCCGACCTGCGACCACTCTACGACGCCGCGCGAAGTTATCTCGAGATCCCACAGCGCATCAACCTACTCAACACCCGCGTCGAGGTGCTGCAGGACATGCTCCAACTCTTGAAGGAATCGGTGTCCAGTCGACATTCCGAACGTCTCGAGCAGATTGTCATTGTGCTCATTGCGTTGGAAATCAGTACGTCATTTTCGATTCTGTCTCTTGCGATCTATTCCCGTCTCTGACCTCCCGTGATTGATCAAGTCCTTGGGATCATTACTATTCTTGTTGACCTCTATTCATGACCTGATACCCCTGAGCGGATGGACTCGCCCTCTCGCATGGATCGATTTCCTGTTCTTTCTATTCATTGTTCACGCATTCATCTGATCACTCATAAGATAAATACGGAACGGGTGTATGTGGAATTGTTCTTACAAAAATATTCAAACTGGTGGGGCAAATCTCAAACGTCAACTAGCGCGAGGTTCACGTGCATTCCCACTAGACCGTGCACTACGCTCCTTCTCCTTCTTGTCCCTCCTCTCCGCCTTGTCCCCCTTCTCCGTTCCCGCGCCGCCCTTCTCCTTGGTTGCGCGGAAGCACAAAAACTCGATGCCGGTTCTCCGACGGGTGTCGCTGAGAGTGCGCTTCACGCCGTCGAGGTTTCCCTGCAAATTTTCATCACCGGGACGACGGGCGTACGCCTGCGAGATCTTGGTATACAGATCGGAAAGCATCTTTGCTGTGTTGGTTGTGATGTAGCGCGAGAGCGTCTGGTGCATAAACTCAATCTCCAGCGTGGCCTGCGGAGCGCGAGCGTAAGCATGAGCGCAAACGCAAAATAAGTGATGCATCAGCGTCAGTCAGCCCCAAGCCCGAATATTTCCCGATCCGTCAGGTTGAGTGGGCGTGTGGGCGGACCAGTGGCGAAAAAAAAAAACACAAAACTGGAATGGTGGGAAATGAGATTGATGGAAAAATGAAACCCACGCGGAGCATGCCTCCCATCCCGAAGCGCTTGACCTGCTTGAAACAACGCAGGGCTTCCTCGACCAAACTCTCTACGAGCGCGTTGAGCGCCCGATCAAGCAGCGGCGGAGCTACTTCGCTGACTTGCGCGTGCACACCGACGAGATACATCAGCGTCTCGAATATGTAAGGTCGGATCTCTATAATTGCGATCAGTTTTTTTTTTTTTTCAAAACCCCGCTGTCGTCAGCACGCGGAGGGGAAAGAAAAGTCGCGGTGCACATGCGCCGCCGGTACTTCTTGAATTCACTCACCTGTAGGTTGCGGAGTCTCATACCAGTCCATTTCGGGGTCAAGAATCCCGCCGCGTAGTTTGCCGGTCGCGATCGTGACCTTGAGCTCTAGGAACTTATCAAAGAGCGTCCGGTCTAATTGATCCACGACGGTCATCAAGGTCTGCAGTGAGGGAAGAATGAGTGATCCGTTGATCGGGCGGGCGGAGATGAAATGCAGGGTCGCTCCCTCCAACCTGCTCAGCTCACCGTTTTTTCGGTGTCGATGGTGATGTTGACTGCAGCTTCGAATTGGGTCATCATGCTAGGAATGAGCCCTCGCTTGAGGTACACGAAATTAGAAATTGCGAGGAGTGTGCGCGTGTCCTTACGTAGTGGTTCTGCCATGAATGCACTGCCCGTCGAGAAGCAGACGTAACTTACTACGTCCGACGTGTCGAGCAGCCCCAGTGCTTGTATTTTTCCCGTGGAGCTTGCATCGACACTGGGGATCTTCTCTGCCTCAGTAGCGGGCGAACCTTCCACGGCCAAGTAAACAAGACCATCCAAGAATGCGTAGGTTGCATCCAAAAACGCTTTCATAATCCTCGTCACAAACTCGTTTGAAATTGGACGCCGTGCGAGCCGAGAGGACGACGACGAGACTTCTGCACCGCTCGCAAATTTGAAGACCCACGTGGACACCTGCCTCTGAAAGAATTGGAAATCGGACAAGATTTCGGTGGTATAAGGTTCCGATGTGGACAGCGCCCAGGTTTCCAAGTAATGAAATGACTGCGCATCTAACATGTCGAGAGTTAAAGGAGGGTAAATCGATAACACACCCGACGCTCGCATGGACGTACCCCTGATCCATGCCTGCATCAACACGCGTTCGAAACCCCATTTTGCGCTGTCCAACAAACCTTTCAAGCTAGAACTCATTTCCCCTGATATTTCCATGGAGTTGATCTCGTTCACATTATCTTGGATCTCAGTGAGTATCTTCATAAGGTAGTGTGCCGTAGTGAGAGAATTTGAATCATCGGGTAAGAGAGGTGCCGGGCCTCCCTCTTGAGGCGTTGGCGTCGCCACCGCCATGTCCGAGAAGACGAAAAATTCGGAAAGAAGAGATACGTATAATTTGATAATGTCGTGAGTCATTGTCCTAACCTGTGATGGACTCCGTCGTAAAACATTGGGGGAAGTGTTCTATTTCGTAGAAGGGGTACTCATGAGACCGGTAGTGCTTTGAAAAGCGATGGTAGCGCACCTTTCTGTATTTGCCGTCAAGGAATCCTCTTGCAATCTTCCAAAAGTTCGGGAGGGCTGACATCATTATTTCGGAGACGTTTTTCACTAAGTCAAACACGGCCATCCAAACCTCATGGCCACCGGACTGCGCTGCAAAGCAAGAACAAAAAAAAAGAGGGTGAGGGGAAGAACATGAGATCTGGGTGAAACGGAAAAAAAAAAAAGGGTGCATACGTATAACTTGATCCTGCTTTCCAGCTTTCAGAGCTGTGATGCACGTTCCCAATTGAGAGGCAAGAAGGGACTTGAGCAATCCGGACTGCTGAGAAGATACCTCTTTTGCATCTCGCTCGCCTGAACAACCGAATCAGCGAGGGAGGAACACACTATCCTGCAGCAAGAGACATGCGTTGGACAACAGCAAGAGCTGCATGGTAGGACTTGTTCATCTGGTCAAGGATGAACTTGTGCTGAGCATCAAAGTACGTCCACACAGGATCTTCCGGCATATTGAGCTCCAAAAGGATCCTAAATTATGGTCGGCCTGAAGTCCTTGGCAACATGGATGAAAAGGAGAAGATTTACTCAATAGTCTTCTCTTGATCCTCGGTGGGGCGCCCTGGCTGTTGTAGTTGACCAACCAGCAGAGTGCGCATCTCACCCATCGCCTTCTCGACAGTGGCCCACACTTTGTCGAGGATCCGCTTCTGCTGCTGTTCAGCAATAATGGCACTTTGACTGTCCTTCGGGGCATTTATCGGAAGTAACTGCCCAGCGCGGGACTCCATCATGAACTTCCCTTTCTTGTAGTCTCGCAATGCTACGTCATACCTGCCCTGCGTCACAGTCAGACAGAGGAAGATGGGCAAGAAATACAAAGCGCACAGCCTCAACGGACTCTATCAACGACGCCGGAAGGTTGAAGAAGAATTTGGATCGTTCAAATACACCAAGCGTCGTCCTCAGTTTGTGCGCTTTGCTGGCATTCTCAAGAACAGGTAAGAACACCTGATCAGCTTTCGCAGCCGCCTCTGTGCCCGGTTGTCGAACGTGGTGGAAGAGAGTACAACGTGAGACGTACGCTTCAGCTGGTCCCGCAGCGGCCTCGACGCGTAGTCACGGGATTCTGCGAGCAACCCTTCACGCATTTCGGCGTGCAGAGCTGGGCACGAGTGATATAAAACACGTCGGGATGGATGACGCGTTCAATGCATTCCCTCACCATCGGTAGATGCCTTGACTGCAACGAACTTGTCGAAATTGTCTTCAACCAGAACTCGAATCGCTTCCGAGCGGGAATCTATGGAGGAGCGAAGGTGTGCGATTCCTGCAGCCAAGTCTTGGTACGTAGCGTTTGGATGTACAGCAGAGAGGAAGGCTTTTGGGTCAAAGGACTTTGAAGTAACGAGGACAGCAGCACCTATTCGCCGTTGTTCAAGTCAGCAGGGCATAGTGTTGGTCTATGTGAGGTGCAAACGAACGAGACTCCATGTCCATGTCTCGGACACTGTCATGGCATGGGAAGCCCTGAGTTGTTGCATATTGTTGATTGGCACAAGCACGCACTCTAATACTGCCCCTAGACCGAGGGTGTCACCCTCTCCTTCGAGGCTCCCAGCCGGACTAGCCAGTTGTCCAGCAAGAGAGTTCTCATGATCAACGTCTTCCCATTTCCTATTACCAGACCGCCCATTCAGTTTGAAAAAGCGCTCTAGCTACCCCAAGATGTCGTACTCACGTGGGATCCAATGAGGATATTCTGTACGCTTTGAGTAAAGAGGCTTCGTCGATGGCAAAGTTCAAGCGACCCATGAGGGACGGGTATATGCAGCACGTGGAGTCGTATCAGTGGTCGGGCCGGGCCGGGCTGTAAACATCGGGACCCTGCATGAGCCATGTTAGTGGCGTGTTATGCCATCATCCCTCGACTGACAAGTCGCTTCCTGTGCTCCGTTACTCTCTTTAGAACCTTCCAAGGGTCTTACAATCACCCCCGAGGAAGTCTCCGAATGCTAGCGGTTGCAGCTCAGCTCTCCATAGGGCTTCGCCACCCGGCGTCTACCAATTGACTCGTCGACCCATTCGGACATTCGACACTTCTACTTTGGTGCTCTTCTGGCCGGCGCTGATCCCTAATATCCCTTCCCTTGCTTCTATCAAACCGCGGAGATTAGGGCACGTATGTCGGCATCCTTGTTTTCGTCGATATTCCCTCCTTCGCAATATATACTCATCCACCCTTTCTCCTTCTCCCCCAACTTGGACAGGGCGCCTTCCAGGGAGAATGATGATTTGGGGAGTTGCTCAATATCCCACTGTTCCGTGGTCTCTGCTTTTTTGGGAGAGAAGTTTGCGTTTTACGAATCCGGGTTTCAGTTACTGCTTGTGTTAGAGCTATCCTTCAACTGTCTGGGCTTTAGCCATACTCGTCTGACTCCACTGCCCTGTGAAAATAATGTCCTTTCTCGATGAGGGCGGTCTTGCAAGTATCTCCGATGTGGCGGCGGCGAAGCATCACAGTCTTGAGTGGTACAGGCTTCGCTTCCTTCCATGTCTTGGCAGACGCAGACGGTGAACACGTGTGTCCCAGCGTCCCATGTTTTATGTTCCCGTGCCTGCTGGGAGTATACATAGGATAGGCCCATACAAATACTCGTAATCGTAATCGTAATGCTCTCGGGTCGGGTGTGATTCTTCGTGCGCAAATCGGACAACCATATATATATATATCCCGCCCAGACGGCGAGATCCTAGGAAAGGTGGCTAACCGATGATGGGGATCTGAGCCCCTTACGTGCGTGCCCAGTATTCCTCAGCGCTGTGCTACTTTGGTGCCCTATTTTACCATGTGGCGACGTTAAGTAACTGGTTATGGGTCCGGCATTTTCATTCTTCTGTGCGGTCGCAAACAAGTTCCGTATGTGAGTTAAGGCAAGATCCGCCGAAATAGCGAAGGACTGAGGTGAGTTGACACCACCGTTTTTGCCGAAGTCCGCGTAGATTTACAGCAACAGACTCGACCTGTCGTCAAAAGCCGAGGCTTCGGGACGGTACTGTATCCCCATCGATTTGCGTTGGGTCATGCCGTACAACAACCCCTGCTCTCGACCTATTAATGTTTATGCTTTCCGAATGCAGGCGTCACGTTTATTTGCCGTAACTCGAAGCGTCCCTCACAATGAGGGATGTGGTGCAGCTCTGACGGTGCAAACGATGGCATCAAGGTCTAAAGATACTGCAATAGCATCATTCACAATCACAAGGTCATCTGGTACAATGCGCTACAAGCGATGTCCCCTCATAAATCGTCCCACGCGCCACGGCATCGGTTAGACCAAGTGAAGCAGGTCTCGAATCTTCAACGTTATCCTAGTATCCACTTTTTTTACCGCGTTCCTGGACAATCAGCTGACGAGACAAAAAAAAGAGCCTACAGTCGTCCTCGCTGCCGTACATGCCAACAAATTTACGATGAATAATTAACGGGGGTAACAACTCTTTGAGTGATCTTTTCGCCACCCCATCATGTCAGAATTTTTTTTGACAGAGTCCAGTCATCTTGCCAGCTCCAGGCTTCGCTTGTTCCCTGGCCTGACCCTGTCAAAATGATGCATATAAGATGTCAAAATGATATTCCGAGGTGTTGTGTGGCGGTCGCTTACATGTGCAATGACCCTGTAATCTCAGTTGTCGGAGGCATCTCCACAAGTTGCTCCAGAACGCTGGTCCCTTTGCGCCCCTGTGATCTCGCTTCTTATCGACTGGGGATGCCTGTCCCGCGTATGTCGGATATATGTTAATGTTGCGCAGCGAGCCGGCTTTGGCAATCAATGGAGACGGGGCCTAGGGACATCGGCAGATTTATGAGCACACATACTCAAAGAGGTCACGGACGTCCTATCTGAGATAACCTCAAACTAGACTCTCCCCTGGTTGGAAGAATTAAACGGATATGTTTAGCGCGGGCCCACACGTGTCCGAGTTGGGAAGGGCATCTCGCATCTCGCCAAGATCGTAATGCGATGCAAATACGCACGGTAACGCTACTGTACTTGCTGGGTTGAAATGTCGACCCGCTCGATGTTATGCCATAATGGATGTGAGCATTGGTGAAATTTCGGAGGGTAAACTTGATACCTCGTGACCGATAAGCTTTTCACTTTAAATGGATAGTGGCATGAACTCTGGATAATAGTGGGAGAAGATGGATAAGGCTAGTTGCGGTGAGGCCATTGGAGGGCTGTCCGGATGTTCCCGAAGTATGGCGCGGGTGACCAAAAATAGACGGGGTTGAGATCCCTCTGCTAGCTTTCCTTATACCTTTGTGACACCCGCATGAGCCAGTCTGACAGGGACAGTCGGACTACCGAACAACAAGCCAGTCCTTTCAACCAGGAGGGTTTCCTATAGTACTGTCAGCTCATTGTTTCCGTCTTTCCCCATTCTTATCAAACTCTAGTTCAGTCCTCAACCTTCCAGACACTGCCTCGGCGGAAGAAATCAGGGAAAGGTACAAGACCTTGTCCGTCCTATTTCATCCGGACAAGCAACGTGAAGACAATGCAAAAGACACCGCGTCTAAGCGGTTCCTAGAGATTCAGAAGGCATATGAAGGTACGACCGCCTGCCCTGCATGATACCGAATTGCACCTGACCTCGAGCCAATGAATTCGGCTTCAGTGTTATCGGATCCATTTTTAAGGTATTGCTACCGTCCATCCTCCGTGTCGTTCCATTATGACGTGAATGTAGAACGGTGTATGACATCTATGGTATGCTCCGCTCAATTCAACCCACAGTCTTCGCGCTTTTTATCTTGTTCCCTCTAGGCTTTGAAGGGACACGTATGAAATGGCCGCCAGAGCTTCGGTCCATGTCTAGGGATAAGGTACTCCAGAATACTCAATGACATTTGGGGTCTTCTTATTGTGAAGGCAGTTGGTGAAAACGCTCAATCGCTCGAAATGGGAAGACGAGGCGACAGCGCTGCAGGACACTCTCCACCCTCAGGGTCGTCTGGTGATTGGCGTCAATGCAAGGTCTCTTTTCAATGATCGCGGACGTGCAATCTCTGTCCCCTCGCGAGAAAGCTTCCGTAGATTGAATGCACGACTTGAACGAGTTCGCATCTCCTCGTTTACTCTGAGGCACCGTTTTCAGGTAATACTATCTCCCTGGTGCCCCACGCAATCTCATGTGTACTTCAGAAGGTAATCGATGACAAGACGACACTTGTATTGACGACCCGCGCGGTTTCTGGCAGAGCAGGGGCAAGCAACTTACTTGGCACCGTGGGACATCAATATTCTCCCCGACTCAATTTCGAGGTGAGTATCTCGGGTAGTCCTTCAACTGGATGGACGTGATTGAAAACTGGGAATCAGGCTACAATAGGTCTGCTTCGGGCGCGTTTCGTTATGATGAGGGCTCGGTATCAAACTGAAGAGGGCTACTATGCGGTCCAGACTTCATTATCTCCATCATTCGAACTCGCCCTTCCGCCAATCACCGTGACCCATTCTCGTCGACTGTTTAGGGAATCTATGACAGAAGGCGTTCTCGTCTGTCACACTGGAAATCAACCACACTTCTCGATCAACATCGTCTCGCCCCACGTGTTCGGGGCCAGAAGTGAACTTTTGGATACCGATGAGGAAACACCGATAAAATTAGGGTCCTTGACGGGTTTCGGTACCGGCGTGCGGCAGTGGTCTTGTGGGATCACCCTGGCGGGTTTAGGAACAAGTTTGAAGGCAGAGTGGGGGTTGGTGTTCCCCGAATTGGCGGCGCAGGCATCGCTGGCAATGCAGCTCACACTTGCAGGCCCAGGTTGGGTAGCTACCGGAACCTGGGGAGATGAGCATACGGGTATCACAACCATAATCGGCCTCAACGCCGCGGGTGTGGAACTAACGTTAAAGTACGTGAGTTGGGCTTAATTTCCGTGTCTTCGGGTGACGGAGCGAGCACAGTTTTTCTTACCTCGGTCAGCGACTAGTACTACCGATTGTCCTTAGCGATAACAGGGACACCACGTTGGCCTGTCTCGCCGGCGTGCTGCCGTCTGCTGTGTTCGCCCTAGCATATCACCTTATTCTGAAGCCCCGTCGGCGGAAACAGCGAGCGGAGTAAGGCACCTGTCATCATCTTTCTTCCGGTGTGTGCTAAGAGCCTCCCCAGGTTCTACCGTCAAGCCCGTAAGGAGCTTCTCGAAGAAAGGTCAAATATACACCGCGAAATTGAAGAAATGTCATTACTCCTCAGAGAGACGGCCCGGAAACATATTCACGCGGAAAAGAGCAAGGAAGGCACGTCCACGCGGCTGATCGTTTGCGTAGCGGAATTGAACGAACCGTTGGTGTGAAGGTCTTGTGATTCTAGAAGCCTCATACGGACCAACAGATCCGGATCCCGAGGCTAGAGACCTCGTCCAGGACGTGACAGTCGCGATCCAGGCCCTCGTACACAAGAGTCAGCTGTACATTCCTGGCCACCGTTCCAAGGTACGGTGGGCTCGATTTCGAGCTCCGTTACAGGTCTTCTATTTCTGATCCTGTGTACAGTCGGGCTTACAGGGGTTTTACGACCCTGCGCCTTCGTGCGCCAAGACTCTGCGAATACGTTATACTTTCGGAGGTCGTGCGCATTATTGTGAGGTCCCTGACTATAAGCCGGTCGTCCTTCCTCTGGGAGGTAAGCGGACACGTCACATGGCCCCAATGGGTGATCCCGATTACTGATAATGTCATTGTTTTGTCATATCTATCTGTCGTTGGGGGCAACGGGATCTTAGACCACCTTGTTGGACCGATTATGTAGTGTGGCGTGGAGGTTTATTGTTTAGCTGGAGTCCCGCTCATAAAATTGTTACCCACCCACCCACCACATTGTCGAGACCCGTGGGGGTGGGTTGTTCGACGGACGGACAGACCGGGGAATGACGGGCTAACCTTGTTTAATTCCAAATTGGGTCGGCTAAGGGAGCTGCGGGCGGGAGAAATTTGATGTTTGGGAAATGAGGACACGCGGACGGTCGCGGAACAGAAACTGTGGGTAAAGCCGAGCGATGCTGGAACGGGCACTGGCACGAGGGGGGATGGGGATGTAATGTAATGTAATGCTCGCCTGTCGGTGGCTTGGGCGACCTTGTTGGAACTGAGGTCGCCCCATCGGGAACACGTGTTGGGCGGTCGTTAGCACACTGCTCGCTCGAATGGCCGCTGTCAACATCTCATCGAATGGATCGACGGCTAGACTGTTCAAATACCGTAAGACCCCCGTAAAGAGACAAGACACAAGGCAGATTGGAGACTCCTCGGCGCCACTCAGACCTATGAAGAGCCCTTACCCCATCCGTCCCTTCAAGTTACGAGCGAGCGCGCTTGCCCTTGCCTGGTCTGTATCCAACAACCGGATCGGCCTGAAA
>Ga0209488_10000599_pt1 | contig 30646 bp, 25 predicted proteins | sample Rivendell_Oct201_8_FD_188349 | JGI IMG/M metagenome (GOLD analysis project Ga0209488, IMG submission 188349) | Vadose zone soil microbial communities from the Eel River Critical Zone Observatory, Northern California, USA -... | ecosystem: Environmental > Terrestrial > Soil > Vadose zone >...
GGGGCTTGGCACCGCGCTGCTGGTCGGCCGTGAGGATCGCGTGCGAGCCAGCGCGGCCGGGCTTGGCGTCGAGCTCGGCGGCGGCATCGAGATCATCAACGCGGCGCTCTCTCACCGCAACGCTATCTATGCCAACTATCTCTACGAACGCCTGCAGCGCAAAGGCTACCTGCAGCGCGACTGCCACCGGCTGGTGAATCAGGATCGCAATCACTTTGCTGCCTGCATGGTCGCGCTCGGCGATGCCGACGCCATGGTCACCGGCGTCACGCGCAATTTTTCGGTCGCGCTCGACGACGTGCGTCACGTCATCGATGCCAAGCCTGGTCACACCGTGATCGGTGTCTCGCTGGTGCTGGCACGCGGCCACACCGTGCTGGTCGCCGACACCGCCGTCAGCGAGTACACCGACGCCGAGCTTTTGGCCGATATCGCGGTCGAGGCGGCCGGCGCCGCGCGCCGCTTTGGCTACGATCCGCGCATCGCGCTGCTAGCCTTCTCGACCTACGGCAATCCGCCCGGCAAGCGCGCCGAGCATGTGCAGCGCGCCGTCGATATCCTCGATCAGCGCCACGTCGATTTCGAATATGACGGCGACATGGCGGCCGACGTCGCGCTCAATATGGAGCTGCGGCAGGCCTATCCGTTCTGCCGGCTGTCGGGACCCGCGAACGTGCTGATCATGCCGGCGTTCCATTCCGCCTCGATCTCGACCAAGCTCCTGCAGGAGCTTGGCGGCGCGACCGTGATCGGCCCGATCCTGGTTGGGCTCGACCGCGCCGTGCAGATCGTGCCGCTGTCGGCCAACGATAGCCAGCTCGGCAACATGGCGGCACTTGCTGCCTTCATGGCGAGCGGCTGACGCGCCGCGCGCCGGTTAGAAAGCCCCGCCCTCGCGCCTGACTCCCATGCCGCGTTGTTGGTTGACATCCGGCCCGAGCATGCGCCACACTTACAGCACGGTCGATACACCCGCCGCCTGCGCCCTTCGGGGATGGTGAACGTATCAATTTCCTTCCGCACCCTCGCCATTAGCGAACGGGTCGGCAAAGCAGGCACCGATCACTTCCGTTCGCCGATGATGAGGTGCTCTCATGCGCGATTTCCGCGACGCGAAGATCATGGCACACGCTCTGCGTGATGCCTTGCAAGTGAAAGCCATCGAAACCACCCATAGCGAATGCCTGGAGTTGATCGCAAAGGCATTCGGCTATGAGAGCTGGAATGTCCTGTCCGCCAAGATCGAGACGGCCCAATTGCATGCGCCCGAGGCAAGGGCGCTTGCGCCCGTGCCAGCGCATGAGCAGGAACCGAAAAAAGCGGCTTACCATTGCTCGTTTTGCGGCAAGAGCCGGCATGAAGTACGCGTCCTCATTGCCGGCCCGACGGTCTTCATCTGCGACGAATGCGTCGAGGCGTGTAACGACGTCCTGAGCGATCATGAGATCTTCAATCTTCTGCAATCGGATGAGGAGGCGGGAAATCCAGCCTATCCGACCGCAGTCGAACATCTTCGCGCCAAGCCGATCGAGGAGGTGGCGTCTTGCGTCGAACGCAGTGCGAAAAGTGCGGAGGGCAGTCACCTCGAATTGCGAAATATCCAACGGTTTCTAGCGATGCGAGACGGAGAAACGCCAGCAGCGGAGTTGGTGGCGTGGCCTCACTTCTCTCAATTGAAAGGCACGACGAGGGACGAGGTTCTCGCTCTCGAGCAACACGCTCAACACATGCTGAAGCGGTATGAAGACGTAGCGCGCATCGCTACGACGGTACTGGATCGACGCGGGTCCTGATCCAACACGTAACGTGCCCCGAGTTGCCATCCTGGCTCGGCCTTGGTGACTCGTGTTGGTGGCTCGTGGCCATCGACAGCGCGGGGCCAAAATGCGATACGCACAACGTCGTGTTCTCCGCGGAACGTCAAACCATGACCAACCAGCTCAGCGGCGTGATCGCCGCGATCGCAACCGCAGTCGACGAAACGGGCGCGCCCGATTGCGCGCGCTCGACAGCGCTTGCGCGCTTCCTCCTCGCCAACGGCTGCGACGGCCTCAACGTGCTCGGCACCACCGGCGAGGCGACCTCGTTCTCGCTTGAAGAGCGCAAGCGCGTGATGACCGCCTACCGCGACGCCGGTCTGCCGATGGAGCGCCTGATGGTTGGCACCGGCGCCGCCTCGGCCGCCGACGCAGTGGCGCTGACTCGCCATGCTGCCGAGGTTGGTTTCGCGGGCGCGCTGGTGCTGCCGCCGTTCTATTACAAGGGCGTGCCGGACGACGGGCTCGTGGCCTATATCGACACCATCATCCAGGCCACCGCCGAGCGCCCGATCCCGATCTATCTCTATCATTTTCCGGCACAGTCGGGGCTGCCGTGGCATGTGGGGCTGGTCGAGCGCCTGTTGGGGATGTTCGGCGGGCGCATCGTCGGGCTCAAGGATTCCTCCGGCGACATGGCCTATGCGCGCGCCGCCGCCACGCTCGCGCCAAGTTTCAAGGTGTTTCCGTCGACCGAGGCCGCGCTGCCCGAGGCGCGCACCGGCCGCTTTGCGGGCTGCATCTCGGCCACCGCCAACCTCAACGCCGACCTGTGCGCGCGCGCCTGGAAGAGCGGCGACACAGCGGCGCTCGATGCCGCGGTGACGATCCGCAAGCTGTTCGATGGCAAGCAGCTCGTATCGGGCGTGAAGGCGACGCTAGCCCATATCCATGGCGATCCGGCCTGGACCCGGGTCAAGCCGCCGCTAGCGCCGTTTGCAACGGCTGACCGGATGGCCGCGACCGCCGGCTACGATGGCGTGCGGGCCTAGCGCCGTCGGTTTGAAGTTCCTACACCACCCGCAGCAAATTCGGTTAGGAACTCCAAATCGAAAAGCGGCACTGGAATCATAGAGTTGCCCCTCTGTTTCCGACGTTCGAGTCTGGGGGTGCTGCGACGTGTCACGAACTTCAGAAACAGGGCACTGGCGCGTGGCCTGAGGGCGTCACCTGCGTGGAGCTTTGACTCGCAGCAGGGCCGCCCTTATAAGCAGCGCAAATTAGCGGCGGCGGACCTGCGCCCGCCGCTTGCCGTCATAGATCAAAGAGACAATCGGACACAGAGTTCCCGGATGGCCAATACCAGCTCAGCCCGCAAGGCAACCCGCCAGATCGCGCGGCGCACGATCGTTAACAAGTCCCGCCGCTCGCGCTTGCGTACAGCCGTGGTCAAGATCGAAGAAGCGATTGCGACCGGCGACCGCTCGCGCGCCCTGGCAGCGCTCAATGACGCCGAGCCCGTGATCATGCGGGCGGCCCAGAAGGGCATCATTCACAAGAATGCCGCCAGCCGAAAGGTTTCCCGACTGGCTCATCGCGTCGCTAAGCTTGGCCAATAGCCAAACAACGCCTCCTCATCTTGCTTTTGTTATCAGCGCTGCGGGCTCGCGATAGCGAGCGTGCAGCGTTTTCTTTTTTGCTTATTTGGTGCGTTTCGGCCATTTGCGACCAATAAGTGTTGTAAATCTGTCACGCGTTTGGACTAATATCATTAGAAGCGTCACTTCTAGGCCATAGATTCGTGTCAAAAGTGGCCGGGAGCGCGGGTTACGCTCAAAGATCGCGCAGGAAATCGGCAGTCCTCAGAGCTATTTACCATAATAGTTGCGCCGAGGGCTTGAATTTGGCGCGGTATCGCCACGGCCGACGGTCGCGCACCGCCCCCCTGAGAAGCCCCCTTAGGCGCCCAGTCCTGTTGATAAATCGTCGATAATTATCAATGTGTTAACCGATCCTGCGGGGGGCGTGTCAGCCCGCTCAGAGGGGAGGAGCAGCCAGAGGTATTGGGCGGTTGCCTTGTGCGCCGGGAGGGTCGTGCTAGTTTTCGATTGTCGCTGGGTTCCAGCGGAAATCAGTATAGTTGCGGGTTTGAGCTCATTCAAAGATGAGAACGGTGTGGTACTACCTGTTTCTCCACACTTTGAAGCCGCTCGAGGGAAATCCGGTACTGCGCTGGTTACCATCTAAGCTTCCAATAACCGCCGCGTAATCTAGGCGTGCTGGAAGGTAGACGAGGGATACTTCGAGAAATCTGAATGTGTACACGGCCAGTGTAGCGGCGGCGGCATTGACCGGAAGGGGGCATCATCATGAAGACAGACGCTTTGATCAACGCTCGTTTCGACGCTTGGTCCGTTAACCATAAAGATGGCTTTGCGCGGTTGTCATATCAGCGCATCGCATTGCCGAACTCGACGATCATGAAGGGTGTCGCGCCCCCTGGCGCTTGAGCGTCGAGCGTACGGGATCGCCGCGATGATCCCTCCCACCCATACCCCGTCGGTCTCCACCGCACGTCGCACTGATGTCGCGCGCGTGCCCGGGAGCATCCGAATCCAACCAACCCCCAGTTTATTCCCCATGTCAGAAGCAACACACAAAATGTCGAACCCCAATCAGGAGCGATGGTCGCGCGTCAAGGAGCGACTGCGCGTTCTCGTCGGAGAAAACGTGTTCTCGAGCTGGTTTGCCCGTATGGAGCTGGAAAGCAGCGAGGGCGACACAGTGAAGCTGTCGGTACCCACGCGCTTTTTGAAGAGCTGGGTGCAGTCGCACTATGCCGAAAAGCTCCTGGGATGCTGGCAATCCGAGCAGTCCGAAGTGGGCCGGATCGAATTGACCGTTCGCTCGGCCGTGATCAGGACGCTGCCGCCAAAGGTCAAGCCGGCCGAGCCGCAGCCTATTCGCACCGATTTCCGCGACCACCGCGGATTTGGCGCGGAGCTGCGGTCACTGTCGACCCCGGCTTCTAACGCGCACGATGCGCTCGGCGGCTCACCGCTCGATCCGCGACTGACGTTCGATAGTTTCGTCGTCGGGCGCTCCAATACGCTGGCGCACGCGGCCGCCAAACAGGTGGCACAGGCCCATGCCGGCGATTCCGTCATGTTCAACCCGCTCTACATCCACGCCGGTGTTGGGCTCGGCAAGACGCATCTCCTGCAATCGCTTGCCTGGGCCGGCAATGCTGGAACCGAGCGCAAGGTGCTCTATCTCACCGCCGAGCGCTTCATGTACGGCTTCGTGTCGGCGCTGCGCACGCAAAATGCGCTGGCCTTCAAGGACACGCTGCGCACGATCGACGTGCTGGTGATCGACGACCTGCAGTTCCTGCAGGGCAAGTCGACCCAGATGGAGTTCTGCCATACGATCAACGCGCTGATCGATGCCGGCCGGCAGGTCGTCATCGCAGCTGACCGGCCGCCGTCCGATCTGGAAAGCCTCGACGAGCGCGTGCGCTCGCGGCTCGCTGGCGGGCTGGTGGTCGAGATGGGCGTGCTGGGCGAGGAGCTGCGGCTTGAGATCCTCAAGGCGCGCGTGGCCGCGGCCAGGCACCTTTATCCGGGCTTCGAGGTGCCGCAACAGGTGCTGGCGTTCATCGCCAAGATCGTCACCCACAATGGTCGCGATCTCGAAGGCGCGCTCAATCGCCTGCTCGCCAACAGCAAGCTCAACGGCCAGCCCATCACGCTGGAGATGGCCGAGCGCGAGGTGCGCGACCTGATCCGCCCGCAGGAGCCGAGGCGGGTCAAGATCGAGGAGATCCAGCGCATCGTGGCGCGCCAATACAACGTCAGCCGCGCCGATCTGCTGTCGTCGCGGCGCACCGCCAACGTGGTGCGCCCGCGTCAGGTGGCGATGTACCTTGCCAAGACGCTGACGCTGCGCTCGCTGCCCGAGATCGGGCGGCGCTTTGGCGGACGCGATCACACCACGGTGCTGCATGCCGTGCGCAAGATCGAGCACCTCGTCGGCGCCGACAACGCGCTTGCCGAGGAGATCGAGGTCCTCAAGCGTCAGTTGCAGGAATAAGGCGCGGCTGATTGAGCCGCTGCATCACAAGAGTTGCGGGCCCGCCATGCGGGCCCGCTTCGCGTTAGTTTGGCGAGGCCTTGATGACCCCTCATTCGCAGCGAGGCCGGCGCGCGACCGGCCTGATGGTGTGGGATACCAGCTGAAACCCTACCTCGACCCTTGCGAAATTCGCGCCAACACGCCACTTTCGTTGCCCTTGAACGAGGTCCGGGAGCGGGGTTGGGCATGAAGGTCACCGTTGAACGCACAGCCCTGTTGAAGTCACTCGGCCACGTCCATCGCGTGGTCGAGCGCCGCAACACGATCCCGATCCTGGCCAATGTGCTGGTCAGGGCCGACCACTCGAAGCTCGCCTTCAAGGCGACCGACCTCGATCTGGAGGAGACCGAGACCATTCCGGCCGAGGTCAGCCAAGGCGGAGCCACCACGGTTCCGGCCCACATGTTCTACGAGATCGTGCGCAAGCTGCCCGATGGCGCCCAGATCGTGCTGGAAGGCACCGGCGATCGCGCCGTGCTGGCGGTGCGCGCCGGCCGCTCGCGCTTCACCTTGCAGACGCTGCCGGAGAGCGACTTCCCCGATCTCGCCGCCGGCGACATGACCCACAAGTTCGGCCTCAAGGCCGCCGATCTCAAGCGGCTGATCGACAAGACTCAGTTCGCGATCTCGACCGAGGAGACGCGCTACTACCTCAACGGCATCTATCTGCACACCGCCGGCACCAACAAATCGCCGACGTTACGGGCGGTCGCCACCGACGGGCATCGTCTGGCGCAGGTCGAGCTGGCATTGCCCGAAGGCGCCGCCGGCATGGCCGGCATTATCATACCGCGCAAGACCGTGGGCGAAGTGCAGCGCCTGATCGAGGACAATGAGGCCGAAATCACGCTCGAGCTTTCGCCCGGCAAGATCCGCTTCACATTTGGCGACGTGGTGCTCACCTCGAAGCTGATCGACGGAACCTTCCCGGACTACGGGCGTGTCATTCCGACCGGCAACGATAAGGAGCTCGTGGTCGACAAGAAAGAATTCGAACAGGCGGTCGATCGTGTCTCGACCGTGTCGAGCGAGCGCGGGCGCGCCGTCAAGCTGTCGCTCTCGAGTGGCAAGCTGATGCTGTCGGTGACCAACCCGGACTCCGGCAGCGCCACCGAGGAGGTCGAGGTCGAATACACCGCCGATCCGCTCGATATCGGCTTCAACTCCCGTTATCTGTTGGACATCGCAGGACAGATCGAAGGCGAGGCGGCCGTGCTCAAGCTCGCCGATCCGGGCTCGCCGACCCTGATCCAGGACCGCGATTCCAAGAATGCGCTCTATGTGCTGATGCCGATGCGGGTGTGAGCAGAAGCGGGTAATTTTCCGTTCGTCGACACATCAAATGATCGGAGCAGGTGGCCCTGGATTCCCGCTTGCGCGGGAATGAGCGGAGAATGCATCACAGGTCGAATGAACGGATAGCTCATCCACGCGCTGCACCGCGAACCGTTCGGCCATGACCGCCGCCCGCATCCGCCGCCTCACGCTCAATAACTTCCGCAGCTATCACGCCGCGCAGATCGACATTGCCGCCAAACTGGTGGTGCTGGTCGGGCCGAACGGCGCGGGCAAAACCAACCTGATCGAAGCCATTTCGTTTCTCGCGCCCGGGCGCGGACTACGACGCGCCACCCTGACCGAGGTCGCCTTCATGGAAGGCGACGGCTCCTGGGCGATGGCGTCCGACGTCGAGGGCGCGCTCGGTCTTGCGACGCTCGGCACCGGCATCGAGGTACCCGCCAACGAGGACATGACCGTCACCCGCAAATGCCGCATCGATCGCGAGCCGGTGTCTTCGGCCAGCGCCTTCGCCGACCATCTGCGCGTGATCTGGCTGGTGCCGGCGATGGATCAGCTGTTCACCGGATCTGCCTCCGAGCGCCGCCGTTTTCTCGATCGGCTGGCGCTTGCGGTCGACGCCGAGCATGCAAGCCGGGTCGCCGCGCTCGAGCGCTCGCTGCGCTCGCGCAACCGGCTGCTGGAGGAGTCGCGCCCCGATCCGCATTGGCTCGACGCCATCGAGCATGAGACCGCCGAGCTTGCGGTTGCGGTCGCGGCGCTGCGGGCCGAGACCGTCACCCGGCTGTCAGCCGCGCTGGCAGTGCGGCGGTCCTCGCCCTTCCCGTCCGCCGAGATCGCGCTCGAAGGCTGGATGGAGAAGCTCTTGCCGCTGCATTCCGCGCGCGAGATCGAGGATCGCTATCGCGTGGTGCTGCGCGACAATCGCGCGCGCGACGCCGCCGCCGGCCGCACCCTTGACGGCCCGCACCTCACCGACCTCGTGGTCGCCTACGCGCCCAAGGACATCCCGGCTGCCGACGCCTCGACCGGCGAGCAGAAGGCGCTCCTGATCGGGCTCGTGCTCGCGCATGCCGGCCTGATTGCCGAGATGATCGGCTTTGCGCCGGTGCTGTTGCTCGATGAAGTGGTCGCCCACCTCGATCCAAGCCGCCGCAGTGCGCTCTATGCCGAGCTCGATATGCTCGGCGCCCAGGTGTTCATGACCGGCGCCGATCCGGCCGCGTTCGCAGAGATCGGAACGCGTGCGGACGTCTTCGATGTGTCGCCTGGAGTGGTCGTGCGTCGGCGTGCCTGATCGGGCATGTCAGCCTGAGCTTGATCTTGCCGAAAACCGGCTTCCACTTTTGGGGATCATGCTCTATTTGCGCTTTGGTTTGGTGCTGCCCGGCACAAGATGCGGCATGTGCCGCGCGATCGCGCGCTTGACGAACGCAGCATCGAGGCCGGTTGGAGCCCCCTTGTTCTCAATGCACTCCAGCATGCGCTTGACCAGATCGTCGTCGTGCTCGTCCCGATAGGGCTTGAGATCGAGATCGGCCGGCACCTTGGTCAGCCGCTCGTCGCCGATGCGCTTGACATATTTCTGCATGAACCGGTCGTAGTCGCCCCAACGGATGCCGGCGGCGCGCACGGCCGCCTGCTCGGCCCGTGAGGCGATCTGATGGGCGTGCAGATAGTGCAGGCCGAGCTGATCGATCAGGGTCTTCTCGACCTCCTCGTGCAGGATGAGGTAACGGTCGGTGTCGATATCGCGGCCGCCATAGCGCATCGTCTGCGGCATGTGCCGGTCGATATAGATGATCTTGCCGTTGCGGCTATAGCCGGCGAGATACGGAATGTCGTGCCGCCGGTCGATCGTCTTCGCCCGCCGCACGATCGCATCAAGCGCGCGATCCATCATCAGGTCCGAGATGAACCATTCGGGAATGCGCAGCTTCTTGTGCGGCGTATTGGGATGGCAATGGTCGAGCGGCATTGGATTTCTCCTTAGCTGAAGTTACGTGGCATCCTAGTTGGCTTGTCGTCATTGATGCACCAGCGCTGCGAAAAACGTGTGGAGAGGCCGCACGCCGGCCCCCAAATCAGGGGCTTATCAGAGGTTGAATGACGGTCTTTGCCTGGCATTTTGGGGGCTCTGAAAATCGCCCATGAAACTCTTGAAAAATACAAATAAAACAATATGTTAGTCAGGCCACTTTGGCCTGTACGCCACCCCGTTTTCGTGGCACACCAGATCTCTGATTCCAGCCGCGAAACGCGCGCACTTTCATTCAAAGGATCCCATGGCAGAAGCAGCTCGCCAGCCGCTCGACTACGATGCGGAATCGATCAAGGTCCTCAAAGGCCTCGATGCGGTCCGCAAGCGCCCGGGCATGTATATCGGCGATACCGACGATGGCTCGGGCCTCCACCATATGGTCTACGAGGTGGTCGACAACGCCATCGACGAGGCGCTTGCCGGCTATGCCACGGCGGTCACGGTGACGCTCAATCCCGACGGCTCGGTGACGGTGCGCGACGATGGCCGCGGCATCCCGACCGACATCCACAAGGGCGAAGGCGTCTCGGCGGCCGAGGTCATCATGACCCACCTCCACGCCGGCGGGAAATTCGACCAGAACTCCTACAAGGTTTCCGGCGGCCTGCACGGCGTCGGCGTCTCGGTGGTCAACGCGCTGTCGACCTGGCTCAAGCTCACCATCTGGCGCGACGGCCAGGAACACTTCATGGAGTTCCACGACGGCAACGCGGTCAGCCCGCTCGCAGTCGCCGGCGACGCCGCGGACAAGCGCGGCACCGAGGTGTCGTTCCTGCCCTCGACCAAGACCTTCACGATGGTCGAGTTCAACTTCGCCACGCTGGAGCACCGGCTGCGCGAGCTCGCGTTTCTCAATTCCGGCGTCACCATCACGCTCATCGATAACCGCCACGCGGTCGAGAAGCGCGAGGAGATGCGCTACGAGGGCGGCGTCGAGGCGTTCGTGAAATTCCTCGATCGCAACAAGTCCGGCATCGTCCCGACCCCGATCGTGCTCAAGACCGAGCGCGACGGCGTCACGGTCGAGGCCGCGCTGACCTGGAACGACGGCTATCACGAGACCGTGCTCTGCTTCACCAACAACATCCCGCAGCGCGACGGCGGCACGCACCTCGCCGGCTTCCGCGGCGCGCTCACCCGGCAGGTCACCGGTTACGCGGAAAAGAGCGGCCTGACGCAGAAGGAGAAAGTCGCGCTCACCGGCGACGACTGCCGCGAGGGGCTGACCGCAATTCTCTCCTGCAAGGTGCCGGACCCGAAGTTCTCATCGCAGACCAAGGACAAGCTTGTTTCGTCCGAAGTGCGCCCGGTCGTCGAGGGCATCGTCAACGAGGCGCTGCAGTACTGGTTCGAGGAGCATCCGGGCGAAGCCAAGACCATCGTCGGCAAGGTGATCCAGGCCGCGGCTGCGCGCGAAGCCGCGCGCAAGGCGCGCGAGATGACCCGCAAGAATGCGCTCGGCGTCGCCTCGCTGCCCGGCAAGCTTGCCGACTGCCAGGAAAAAGATCCGGCGAAGTCCGAGCTGTTCATCGTCGAGGGTGACTCGGCCGGTGGCAGCGCCAAGCAGGGCCGCAACCGTGAATACCAGGCGGTGCTGCCGCTGCGCGGCAAGATCCTCAATGTCGAGCGCGTGCGCTTCGACAAGATGCTCTCGTCCGAGCAGATCGGCACGCTGATCACGGCGCTCGGCACCAGCGTCGGGCGCGACGAGTTCAACGTCGAGAAGCTGCGCTACCACAAGATCATCATCATGACGGACGCCGACGTCGACGGCGCCCACATCCGCACGCTGCTGCTCACCTTCTTCTATAGACAGATGCCGGGCCTGATCGACGGCGGCCATCTCTATATTGCGCAGCCTCCTCTCTACAAGGTGGCGCGCGGCAAGTCCGAGCAATATCTCAAGGACGAGCGCGCGCTCGAGGATTATCTGATCAGTACTGGCCTGGAGGATGCAGTGCTGCGGCTGGCCTCCGGAGAGAACCGCGCCGGCGGCGACCTGCTCAGGCTGGTCGAGGAAGCGCGCACCGTACGCTCGGTGCTCGCCGGCTTGCACAGCCGCTACAATCGCAAGGTGATCGAGCAGGCCGCGATCGCGGGCGTGCTAAGGCCAGCGATCTTCGGTGATCAAGCGAAGGCGGACGCCGCCGCCCAATACATTGCGCGCCGCCTCGATGCGCTGGCGGAAGAGATCGAGCGCGGTTGGCAGGGCCGCTTCGAGGAGGGCGACGGCTTCCACTTCGAGCGCACCATCCGAGGCGTGAAGGAGGTCGCAATCATCGATCAGGCGCTGCTCGGCTCGGCAGAGGCACGCAAGCTCGACGAACACGCGGCCTCGCTGCAGGAGGTCTATCCCAAGCCTGGCGTGTTTCAGCGCAAGGACGAGGAAACCGCGATCCATGGCCCGATCAGCCTGTTCGATGCCGTCATGGCGATCGGCCGCAAGGGGCTGACGCTGCAGCGCTACAAGGGGCTCGGCGAGATGAACCCGGAGCAGCTTTGGGAGACCACGCTCGACACCAACGCGCGCTCGCTGCTGCAGGTCAACGTTAAGGAGATCGACGAGGCCAACACGATCTTCGACGAGCTGATGGGCGACAACGTGCAGCCGCGCCGGATCTTCATCGAGCAGAACGCGCTCGCCGCGAGCGTGGATGTGTGAGGCGGAACGGCGCTGCCGACCGCCTCATATCAATGCGCAGAACTCTCCATTCGTCATGCCCGTAATCGATATCCGGCCCGGTCTCTCGATCGCCTATCAGGACGACTGCTTCGCGGCGCCGTGGTCAACGCCCGAGACCGTGCTGCTCGTGCACGGCAACTCGGAGTCCTCGCGCGCCTGGACCCAGTGGGTGCCGTATCTCGCCGGCCGCTATCGGGTCATCCGCATCGACATGCCGGGCTTCGGTGCCTCGACGGCACCCGAAGGCTACATCTGGAGCGCGCCCGCGCTCGCCGCTGACATCGCCCGCTTCCTCGACGCGCTTTGCGTCACGCGCTGCCATCTGATCGGCGCCAAGTATGGCGGCTCGATTGCATTGCAGCTCGCGAGCGATCAGCCGCAGCGGTTTCTCTCCTTGTGCATTTTCGGATCGCCGGCGCGCGGGGTCGGCACCGGCAATGCCGACAAGATCCGCGCCAAGGGCGCGCGGCAATGGGCGGCCGAAACCATGCGCTCGCGCCTCGGCTCGACCGCCTCGGAGGCGCAGATCGCGTGGTGGACCGAGCTGATGGGCGCGACCGACCAGCGCGCTGCACTTGGCTCCTCGACTGCGCTCGTGAGCATGAATCTCGACAATCGTTTGCTGCTGATCAAAGCCCCGACCCTGATCGTGACCACGCAGGAAAGCGGCCTGCAGACGGTCGAGGCGGTGCGGCAATTCGCAGCCCGCATCCCTGATGCGCGCCTGATCGTGCTCGATGGCGACAGCTACCACATCGCGGCAGTGGAGCCGGAGACTTGCGCGCGCCACGCGCTCGCATTCATGGCCGAGGTCGCGGCGCGCCGGTGAGGCTGCTGGCGAGCCAGAGCCTTGTCTGCGCACCTTGGAGATACTGAAGGAGCAACATTCTCCGTTCGTCCCCGCTTCCGCGGGCGAACGGAGAGAACCGTGGACGGCCTCCCTCACACCGGCTGCGCGGTGCGGCGGATCATGCCGCGCTGCGGATCGTAGCCAATGGTGGCGAGCAGAAAGAACACCACCGTCGAGCCGCAGACCACCAGGATGGCGACCGGCTCGATCATGCCGTAGAGCGCAAAGCGGATCATCTCGACCGCATGCGTGAACGGGTTGAGCATCGACACCCAGTAGATGACTTCGGAGCCGCCTTCGCGCAGCCGCCACAGCGGATAGAGCGCCGAGGAGAAGAAGAACATCGGGAACATCACGAAATTCATCGCGCCCGCGAAATTCTCGACCTGCTTGATATAGACCGAGATGAACAGCCAGAGCGCACCCAGCATCAGTCCCGACACGATCAGCGCCGGCAGCACGGTGATCCAGGCGATCGGCTCGAAGGTGACGTCGAACGGGATGCACACGAGGAGAAAGGCGTAGCAGGTGATGACGGACAGCGCGGTGCCGGCAACGAGCTTGCAGGCGAGCAGCACCCAGCGCGGCAACGGCGCCGTGAGCAGGAGCCGCATCACACCCATCTCGCGGTCATACACCATCGAGAGCGAAGACTGCATGCCGTGAAAGAGGAGGATGATGCCGAGGAGCCCGGGCACGATATAGACCTGATAGGTGATGTAGGTCTTGTAAGGCGGGATGATCGAGACCCCGAACACGTTGTAGAAACCGGCGGCGAACACCGCGAGCCACATCAAAGGCCGCACCAGCGCCGAGAGCAGGCGCCCGCGCTGCTGCACGAACTTGATGATCTCGCGCATGGTGACGGCGCGCATGGCGCGGGCGGCGTGGATGAGCTGCATGGGCGTGACCGACCTTCTCGGTTTGCTCGAACCTCTCCTCCGTTCGTCCCCGCGGAAGCGGGGACCCAGTCCTTCAGCGCAATCAAGGTAGCCCTGGGTCCCCGCTTCCGCGGGGACGAACGGAGTCTATCTGCTCAACTTGCACGGCGTCTCCGGCTCGTCGTCGCCGAGCGAGTCGAGCGTGTTGGTGCGATGCAGGAAGCCCTCAATTGGCGCACTGGCGATGACAGCAGAGGGCGTCGCCAGGAACACCGCCTGCCGCACCTGCTGATCCCAGCGCCGCACGCTCACGGCGAGACCCTTGTAGCCATCGAAGCCGGTATCGCTGAGGATGAACGCCCGCTGCTTGTCGAACTCGGCCGAGCGCGTGCGCAGCGTCGCCTGCACCACCATCTTGACTGCGATCCAGGCCGACCAGTCGGCGCTCTCCATGCGCCGTCCGCCGCTGGCCCGATTGAACCGCGTATTGATCTGCGGCGCGCCGTTGTGCTCCCAGGTCCAGTGCCAGCCGACCGGCTCGAGATCGATCGCGCCCACCACCGGCCGCGGCTTCACAGTTTGAAAGGGCACCTGGCGGGCAAACTCGAAGGCGTCGTCGGCAATAAAGACCACGTCATAATCGCGGGTACCGGCAGTGAGCAGCAGCGGATTGTTCTGCTCGCGCTCGCGCGGATCAGTGCCAGCCTTGAACGGCCGGTTGGCAATGATGCGGGCGCCGAATTTCTTGACTGAATTCTCGAACGCCTTGGTGGTCGCGGCATCGGCCGGCAGCGGCCCCTGCAGCACCAGGATGTCGCGCCACTTGCGCGAGACCAGGTGTTGCATGAGGGCGTCCGACGTCATCGCGAGGCTCGGCAGCGTATGCACGATCTCGCGCGCGCAGAGATCGCGGCGCAGCCAGTCATCGGGCGCCGTCGCATTGAACAGCAGCACCTCGCGCCCGCGCACGGCCGTTGCCAGCGGCCGGAATGCTTCGGCCGGCGCATCCACGATGAAGAAATGGATGCCGCGCTCCACTGCCTGCGTGACCGCCGACGTCACCTCCTGCGCGGATTTGACGGTGATGCGCTCGAGTGCGAAATCGATCTTGAGCACGCGCGAGAGCGCCTGCGCCTCGTCGATCCCGACCTGCGCGCCGGCAAACGGCGACTCGCGCGGCTTAAGCACGATGCGCTCGTAGGCCTTGATCGGCTCGTGGCGCGGGTCGCCCGCAATGTCGACATAGCCGATGGTCACGCGCGGCTGTGGCGCGGGCGGAGTTTGAGCAGGGACGATCCGGGCGGAACTGGCGACAAGTGCGGCGACCAACCCAGCAAACAGGCCGAGCCGCGGGTGGCTCCCCTCCTCCCGCGAGCTTTTGCGAGCGGTGGGGAGGGGTTGGGGGTGGGGGGCTGCTTGAGCGAGAAAGCGGCCCCCACCCCAACCCTCCCCACGTCGCGCGAAGACGCGCTTCGGGGGAGGGAGCACGCCGTGCTCGCGTCGAATCCGCATCCAAAACAAGCTCAGCAAGGAAGACATCATTCCGTGTCGTTTCATGCTGCACAACACTTCAATCATCGATGATCACGCCCCACGGAATGCGGCCGACCGGGATCGACACCGTAGCCTTGCGGCTGTTGACGTCGATCACCGTGATGTCATCGCCAAAGCCGTTCGCAACAAACATGGTGCGCTCGTCGCGCGACAGCGTGACACCCCAGGAGCGCTTGCCGACCAGAATGTAGCTTGAGATCTTCCGGGTCGGCACATCGACAACTGCCACATGCGCGGCGTGACCGAGCGTCACGAATGCGGTCTTGCCGTCCCTGGTCATGGCGAGCCCCACCGGCGTGACGTCACTCTTGCGCATGCCGGGCGGGAGAAACTCGATCTTGCCGGAGACCTCAAACTTCGCCCGATCGATGATGTAGACCTCGCCCGAGAGCTCGGCCGTGACCCACAGCTCCTTGCGGTCAGGCGTTGCCGCGAACCGGCGCGGCCGCGTGCCCACGACCACGTCCTGCAGCACGTGCCCGCCCTCGGCGTCGACCAGGTGGATCAGGTCGCCCACCTCCGAGGTGACATAGAGCGTCTTGCCGTCCTCGGCGACATAGACGCCTTCCGGCTCGGCGCCAGTCGGCACCTCGTGGATGGTGATGGCCTGGTCCATGTCGATGATGGAGAGCGAGGAGCCCTCTTCGTTGGCCACGTAGATGCGTCGCTTGGCCTCGTCGATCGCGAACGTCTCCGGGCTCGGCCCGGTCGGGATGCGGCCGATGACCTCGAGCTTGGCGACGTCGAGGATGTCGATCACGTCATCATCCCCGCAGGCGACATAGAGCTTGCTGCGGTCGGCGCTGAAATGCATATCGCGCGGGCGGCGCGAGACCTTGATATCCTTGATCACTTTATAGGTCTTGGGATCGATCACGATCAGATTGTTTGACTTCTCATTGCTGACGAAGATCAGTCCGGTATCCTTGGCGGCGGCCGGCACGACCGCGAGACAGGCGAAGAGGGCGGCGGCCGGGACGGCAAGGCTGAGCGCGCGGCGATCGATCAACACGGGTTTCCTCTCCGCTTGCGAATTGCGTCGGTTGCTGCCAGCGTACGCCCTATCAAAGCGGTGGGGCAAGCCGACCGCAGGACGGGCACAGTCTCGACCAGGGGAAGAAACAAGGGCCAATACCGGTGAATGACGTCAAGGACCCCCCCGCCCTCCTCCTCGATCAGGTGGTCAAGAGTTACGGGCCCGTAAAGGCGCTCGCCGGCGTCAGCCTGACCGCGAAGGCGGGCGAGTTCATCGCGCTGCTCGGTCCGAACGGCGCCGGCAAGTCGACTTTGTTTCAGCTCCTCTCCGGTCTGTTCCTGCCGGATTCCGGACGCATCGAGGTCATGGGGCACGACATGTCGCGTGACCCGGTTCCGGCGCTCGCGGGACTTGGCATCGTGTTCCAGCAGCCGACGCTTGATCTCGAACTGACGGTCACCGCCAATCTCTTGTTTCATGCCGGGCTGCACGGGATGCCACGCGCCGATGCGAAAGAACGCATCACCGGCGAGCTCATACGGCTCGGCCTCAACGACCGCGCCAACGACAAGACCGCGACGCTCAGTGGCGGTAATCGGCGCCGGGTGGAGCTCGCGCGCGCGCTGCTGCACAAGCCGCGCGTGCTGCTCATGGACGAGCCGACGGTCGGACTCGATCCGGCGAGCCGCAGCGACCTGCTCAAGTTGTTACTGACCATGCGAAGCGAGCGCGCGGTGGCGATCCTGTGGGCAACACATTTGTGTGATGAAGTCACCGACGCCGACCGCGTGATCGTGCTTCACCGCGGCAAAGTGCTGGCCGACACCACGCCGAAAACACTCGTCGCCTCCGCGGGCACGAGCACGATCGAGGAGGCGTTCCTGGCAATGACGGGCGACAGCGGCAAGTGAACGAGGCACAAGCTGTGCGTTCTTGTGTGCGTTCGTAGTGGAGCACTGTCGAGCCGCGAGCACGGCCGGCTCCCTCTCCCGAAGGGAGAGGGGTGGGGTGAGGGGTTACAAACTATCGATCGGTCCGAACCCCCTCACCCCCACCCTCTCCCCGTTGGGGAGAGGGAGTCCCGCCGTGCCGGGTCGAGAGTCCGTGCTCATCACCGAGTCTGAGAATCGTGAGGTTTGCATCGAGGCCGCTGGTGGGCACGGCGCACGCAAGTCTTTGCCGTTGGCAGCGCCGTGCCAGCGCCTTTGCCCACCCTACAGCTTCGGCTAAGGCTTCGGCGGCAGCAGCGGATTGGACATCGGGCGGAACTCCACGCGCGGAACCTGGTCGATCGGGCCCTCGAGCTCGACCTTGCCGCCGGTGGAGGTGATGCCACCATCGGCCTGCTGGTTGGGCTTGGCGCTGGCGTCGGCGGAGCTCGGATCGCCTTCGGCGACATCCTCGGCCAAACCCTCCTGCGGATTGCCGGCCATGATCTCGTCGCGCGCTTTCAGCGTGCGGTCGGCAAGCTTCACGGAGTATGGCAGCTGGTAGGAGCGCGGCAGCCCGCTCGGCACGTTATTGCCATCGACCGCCTCGACCCAGAGATAGATCGCGCCGCGGTTGCCGGCCTTGACATCGGGCTCGACCACCCGCGTCCACAGCAGCTGGAACTTGGGCGGCAGCGCGCCCGAGGCGGGCCAGCCGAGCAGGCCCTTGCTGGCGAAGAACACCTCGACGAAGAAGCCGGAGCTGACCACGATCGTGCCCGCCTTCACCCACCAGGCGAACCGGGAGGTGAGGCCCATCGACAGCACGACCAATGAGAGCACGACATAAGCGGCAGAAATCGCAAGCAGGGTTAGGGTCATCCGTGACGCCTCTGCGAGTCGCGCGATTGTTTATTTGGTGCCCGTCCGGCGGACGTTGCGCGTTAATTGGATCAGTGATTTGTCGCGGTGGTTGGTTTCCACCACACTGCCATTGGCGGCGAGCCGGAAGCGCACCGCGGTTTTCTCCTCACCCATCCGGCTGAGCATCACCGTGTCGTGCGACACGACCTCAACCTGCGGATTGATCTTCTCGACCTTCACCACCGCCGGCACCGGCCCACCCTTGGTGGCCAGGAAGTAGTGCACGTTGACCGTATATTCGCCCGCCACGATGCCGCGAATGCTGATGGTCTCCTGCCGGAACGGGCTCGTGACCTTGCGGCCATCGATCGTGAGGGTGTTGTTGGCGCTGCCGCGGTCGTCGCGGTCGAGCACCATGAAGCCGCCCTCGCGCGCGTGATACCAGACGATATTGCCAAGCGGGTCCTCGGCATAGAGATCGATGTCGTCGGGATGATCATCCGGCCACGTCATCGTGATGATGAACTCGGCCTTCGACTCGATCTTGCCTTCCTTGGCCTCGGGATTCATCGCCAACAGCGCGATGAAAAACAGGAATGCGACGACCTGCAGCCCCTTGAAGAGCATGAGGCTGAAGGGGTCGAACTTCTCGCGCGGATAGTTACCGAAGCTGTCCATCACGCTCTCGTTCAAGAACTGAAACGACGAAAACCTCGGTCAGATCGGTGGCAAGCGCAAACACCCGGGCGGTCGCCTCGTCGAGCAGATAGTACTGCATCTGCAGGAGCACTGACCCGATCAGGCCGGTCAGTGTCGTGTACATGGCGACCGCCATGCCGTCGCTCATCAGGCCCATGGAACTCTTCACCGAGGCTTTGTCGCCCCCATCGAGTCCGGCGATGGGGGCCAGCATCAGGATGAAGCCCACGATGGTGCCCAGAAGCCCGAGCTTCATCAGCGCATCGCTCGCGAACGATCCGAGCTGATTGGGGCCGCGCAGAGCGTCGGCGAACCCGCGCAGCAGCAGCGTCTGGTCGATCCGATTGTGCCCCTGCAGACGCGACTTGAGAATGAGATTGCGAATGTGATTGGTCACCAGGCCGGGCGGCAGGCGCGCGCCCTCCGAGGTCACCACATTCTGCCCGGCGACATTGAAGCCGCTCACGCCGCCGCTGACCAGCGCAGCCACCCGGTGCGCCGCATCAAGCTCGCGCGAGATCACCATGGTGCGCAGGAAGCAGTGGACGCAAGTGGCGAGATAGAGTGCCACGATGATGAGCGAAATGTAGGTCTTGTCGCTGGCGAGCATCAGGCGGAACAGCCCGAAATACCAGACCAGCACGAAGCCGAAGGCACAGACGCCGGTGAACATCAGCCAGCGCAGGAGGGGGAGACGATCGTTGGGGAAGTCACTCTCCAGTGCTTGGACTGCCATATGTGTTCTTCTCGGGCTCGCGGACGGGGCTCTTAGTGCGGGATAGTGACGCAGCCGCGCGGCGGGTTCAAGATGCACGAAGGGATGCCCGTACAAATTCGCCACAATTTGGCATCTTCACCCGATCCGGCGTCGAGGTTAGGCTCAATTCGCGTCTGGCCGCCCCCAAAGGGCGCCGGCGAAGTCCAGGCGGCCCGAAGCGCCAGTCCGCTACGAGCAATCCAAGCGCCACAAGGAAGCGTGCCACGAGGAAGCGTCGCCATACAAGGAAGCGTCATGCGCAAAACCGCTCTTATTGTTTTCCTGCTCGCCGCAGCCATCACGTCGGCTTTCGCCGCGGAGCGCCCGATGCGCTTCTGGAATTTGACGCGCCACACCATCTCTGAGTTCTATCTGGCGCCTGCCGGCACCACCAACTGGGGCGCCAATCAGTGCAAGAACGATCGGGACGGCACGGTTGATTCGGACGAGCGGCTGCGGATCACGGATACGTCCCCCGGCCGCTACGATGCCAAGCTGGTCGACGTCTCCAAGCGAACCTGCATCGTGCGCAATCTCGAGCTCAAGGCAGGCGAGATCTTCTCGATCGAGGAGAAAGAGCTGACATCCTGCACCCAATAGCGACCGTTAACGCGAGCGGTTGGGCAGGACCCCACACCTGATGAAAGAGATACCGATAGGTGGTGAACGTCGCGCATTGGCGACGCGACTATCGAACGCAACTATATTGCCGAGCCTGACGCAAGCGACTACGCTTTCCCGCAAGTCAATAGGCGACCGCGACAAAGTCGTGGCAATAGCTGGCAACCCGTCGCATCGAGCCGGCTTTGACTTTATAGAGCCACAGGGAGGCATCGAAATGAAATCACTATCAATCGCTACATTGCTGCTGATGGCGAGCGCACTCACCCCGGTGAGCGCGGCCGACATGACGCATGAGCGTGCGCTCAATGTCGCCAAGGAGCCGCAGAACTGGTTGCTCCATCACGGCAACTACGAGGGTCATCGCTTCTCGCAGCTCAAGACCATCAACTCGAGCAACGTCAAGGATCTCAAGATCGCGTTCAGCGTCGCTCTCGGCGGCATGGAAGGTGCCGGCACCCGCTACAAGCATGGCAATCTGGAAGGCACGCCGATCGTCGAGGACGGCGTCATGTACGTGACCGACGGCTGGGGCACGGTCTACGCCATCGACGTGACGAGCGGAAAGAAGGGCGCTTTCAAGTGGCGCATGGATCCCAAGACCGACAAGGCCTGGGCCGGTGATGTCGCCTGCTGCGGCGTCAACAATCGTGGCGTGGCGCTCTGGAAGGACAAGGTGATCTCGATCACGCTCGATGGCCGGCTGATTGCCATCAACAAGGCAACCGGCGAGGTCGCCTGGGAGCGCAAGATCGCCGATCCGGCGATCGCGGAGACGCTGACCGCGGCGCCGCTGATCGTGCGCGACGTCGCGATCGTCGGCACCGCCGGTGGCGAGTTCGGCATCCGCGGCTTTATTGACGGCACCGACCTCAACACCGGCAAGGGCATCTGGCGCACCTATACGATCCCAGGTGCCGGCGAGCCCGGCAACGAAACCTGGAAGGACGGCAAGGAACGCTGGAAGCACGGCGGCGCCTCGATCTGGGAGACCGCGACCTATGACCCGGAGACCGACACGTTCTACCAGGGCATCGGTAACGCCGGCCCGGACTGGGATCCGGAATATCGGCCGGGCGACAACAAATGGGCCGCGAGCGTCCTCGCCCTCTCGCCGTCGGACGGCAAGATCAAGTGGGGCTACCAGTACACGCCCAACGATCCGTACGACTACGACGAGATCTCCGAGCATCCGATCATCAACGCCAAGGTCAATGGCCAGGATCGCAAGCTCGTGGTGCATGCGGCACGCAACGGCTTCTACTACGTGCTCGACCGCGTCAACGGCTCGTTCGTGGCCGGCAAACAATATGTCGACAAGCTGAACTGGACCACCGGGCTTGATCCCAAGACCGGGCGGCCGCTCAACTACGACCCGACCAAAGACGTGCAAGAATACACGGTGCGCAGTCACGGCACCCGCGCCACCCCGGACAGCAATCCGCTCTGCCCGTCGCACTTCGGCGGCAAGAACTGGGAGCCGGGCGCTTACAATCCCGAGCTCGGCCTGCTCTTCATTCCGTCCAAGGAAGGCTGCAACAGTGTGTACACCGAGGTGCAGAAGGACTTTGTGGACCAGGGTGGCACGGTGCAGCCGCGCGACCGTTTCGCCGGCGGGGGCAACAGAAACCCCGAGCGCCTGACCGGCGCCATCAAGGCGGTCGATCCGGTGACTGGCGAGACCAAGGGTCAGATCAGGCTCGACTATCCGAACTTCGGCGGCATCATGGCGACGGCCGGCAATCTGATCTTCGCCGGGCATCTCGACGGCACGTTCTCGGCCTATGACGCCAAGACCATGCAGGAGGTGTGGAGCGTGAACCTCGGCACCGGCATCAACGCGCCGCCGGTCACCTACTCGGTCAACGGCAAGCAGTACGTCGCCGTGCTGGTGGGCGCACGGCAGCCGGCCACCATACTCGGGAACATGCCTGAGCTCAAAAACACTTCGACTGCGTCGATGCTGTTCGTGTTCGGGCTCTAAACGGCCGCAATGCCGGCGCGGCGGTTTCGCCGCGTCGGCAGCCGCATTACTCTGTAGACAAACGTCAAGCATGGGCCGGGCCGTAAGCCTGTAGAGCCCCAGGGAGGGAACTGATGAAGTCACTATCAATCGCCGCATTGCTGCTGATGGGAAGCGCACTCACTCCGGTGAACGCAGCCGACATGACGCAGGAGCGCGCCCTCAATGTCGCCAAGGAGCCGCATAATTGGCTGCTCCACCACGGCAACTACGAGGGCCATCGCTTCTCGCAGCTCAAGACCATCAACACCAGCAACGTCAAGGATCTCAAGATCGCGTTCAGCGTCGCGCTTGGCGGCATCGAAGGCGCCGGCACGCGCTACAAGCACGGCAACCTGGAGGCCACCCCGCTCGTCGAGGACGGCATCATGTACGTGCCGGACGGCTGGGGCACGGTCTATGCCATCGACGTCTCGAGCGGCAAGAAGGGCACTTTCAAGTGGCGCATGGATCCCAAGACCGACAAGGCCTGGGCCGGTGATGTCGCCTGCTGCGGCGTCAACAACCGCGGCGTCGCGCTCTGGAAGGACAAGGTCATCTCCATCACCCTCGACGGCCGGCTGATCGCCATCAACAAGGCGACCGGCGAGGTCGCCTGGGAGCGCAAGATCGCCGATCCGGCGATCGCCGAGACCCTGACCGCGGCGCCGCTGATCGTGCGTGACATAGCGATCGTCGGCAGCGCCGGCGGCGAATACGGCATTCGTGGCTTCATCGACGGCACCGACCTCAACACTGGCAAGCAGGTCTGGCGCACCCACACCATTCCGGGGGCCGGCGAGCCTGGCAACGAGACCTGGAAAGACGGCAAGGAGCGCTGGAAGCACGGCGGCGGCTCGATCTGGGAGACCGCGACCTACGACCCCGACACCGACACGTTCTACCAGGGCATCGGCAATGCCGGCCCCGATTGGGATCCGGAATACCGGCCGGGCGACAACAAATGGGCCGCGAGCGTGCTCGCGCTTTCGCCCTCCGACGGCAAGATCAAGTGGGGCTTCCAGTACACGCCCAACGATCCGTACGACTACGACGAGATCTCCGAGCACCCGATCATCAACGCCAAGGTCAATGGCCAGGACCGCAAGATGGTCGTGCACGTAGCACGCAACGGGTTCTTCTATGCGCTCGACCGCGTCAACGGCTCGTTCATCCACGGCAAGCAATACGTCAACGAGCTGAACTGGACGACCGGCCTCGATCCGAAGACCGGCCGCCCGCTCAACTACGATCCCACCAAGGATGTGCAGGAATACACGGCGCGCAGCCATGGCTCTCGCGCCAATCCGGATAGCAACCCGCTCTGCCCCGCTCATACCGGCGGCAAGAATTGGGAGCCAGGCGCCTATAATCCGGAGCTTGGGCTGCTCTACATCCCGGGGATAGAAGGCTGCAATCAGGTCTTCACGACTGAGCAGAAGGACTTCGTCGACCAGGCCGGGACGGTGAAGCCGCGCGAGCGCTTTGCGGGCGGCGGCACCAGAACCGACACTCGGCTGACCGGGAGCCTCAAGGCGCTCGATCCGACCACCGGCGAGCTCAAGGCTACGCTCCAACTCCCCTATCCGAACTATTCGGGTGCGCTCGCGACCGCGGGCAACTTGGTGTTCATCGGCCATTACGATGGGACCTTCTCGGCGCACGACGCCAAAACGATGCAAGAAGTCTGGAGCGTCAACATCGGGACCGGCATCAATGCGCCGCCAATCACCTACTCGGTCAACGGCAAGCAGTACGTCGCCGTGCTCGCCGGCTCGCGGATGTCGGCCAACGTGATCGCCAACGCCCCTGAGCTCAAACATATGTCACCGGCGTCGATGCTGTACGTGTTCGGGCTGTGAGCAACGCTCGACTTAATCTCTTCCCGGCGCGGCATTGGGTTCGCCGCGCCGGCTTGGTATTTGCGCTCATGCTCGCAAGCCTGCCCGCGCTGGCGCAGCCGCGTGACGACCAGGGTGAGATTCGCCGCCTGCGGCTCGGCCTCAACGCGAAAACGATGAGCGCCGACGGTTACGGCGAGTTCGCCTGCGGCAGCAATGGCGGTCCGCCGCGTCAGCGCCTCACCGACTGGTCGGAGTTCGGCAAGTGCCGGCCCGAGGACAACGGCCTGCATGAGGTCTATGTCCGCTTCGACGACGAAAGCGAATATGTCGGCAAGGCCATCGACGATCCGGTGACGCTCGGCCGCATCGGCACGCGCGTCGCCGGACATCCCGTCATCCTCTCGGTGCTGTTCGATCGTGACGGCATCCTGCGCGGCATCAGGTTCGTGAGTGATCCGCGCGGCGATCCCGGCGCGCGGCGGATGGCGCACCTCCTGCGCCTCGCCATCATCAACCGCTACAATCCGGCCGGCTGGAACTGTACCGATTTCCCGCCAGCCGCAGGCGAGACGCCGGTCGGCGGCGTTTTCCTCAAGCAGCGTTGCGAGAAGGTGACGCCAGAGCGCCACCTGACGGTCGAGGCGCGCTTTCTGCGCAAGCCCGGCCAGAGTGAGATCGATCAGGCGACCGGCGAGTACACGCAGGGCCAGTTCGAAAGCTGGACCCGGTTCGAGCTGTTTGATCCGACGTTTCGGCGGTAGAGCGAGATGAGCTGAGTCTGAATCGCCTCATTCCGCTCGTCCCCGCGGAGGCGGGGACCCAGTTTTTTTGGCCGAGTTCTCGGCCCCTGGATTCCCGCTTTCGCGGGAATGAGCGGAGATTGGTTTCAATAGTGGTGAAACCCAAAATTCATCCCCCTCTCCCCGCGCCGCTCCTCCGCTACGGCTTCGGCCGGAATAGGTCGAGGTCAATGACCATTCCCATCGCCAGATAGCCTGCCCGATTGGGATGCAGCTTGTCGCCAGCATTCCCGACCGTGCTGTCGGGAATGAACTCCGGCTTCAAACCGCCCGTCTTGTCGATCGTGACGCTGTCGAAATCAGCGACACCGTCGAACAGGCCTGAATTGCGAATGAAGTCATTGAGGCCTCGGCGCTTCGCATCCTGTTCCGCGGTACCATGGTTCGCGCTGCCCAGCGCGGTGATGACCGTGGCGCCGATCAGGCGCAGGTCGGGCCGGCGCGCCCGCACCAGGCTGATGATCTCCTTCATGCCGTCCCTGACCTTTTCCAGCGGCGCATTGCCGTTCCGGCTGAAGTCGTTGATCCCTTCGAACCAGATCATGTGCGTGACGCCCGCCAACTCGAGCACGTCGCGCTCGATGCGCATCCTGGCGGAGGGGCCACCCGGGACTGGCTTTTCCGCGCTGTACTCGGCTGGTCCGGTGACCTGGTTGCCGCCGATCCCGGCGTTCACGACGGCGATCCGGTTGCCATGCAAGGTGCGCAAGCGCCGCGCCAGGACATCCGGCCAGCGGTCTTCGCCGTTCATGGTCGAGGCCGTGCCGTCCGTGATCGAATCGCCAAACGTGACGATCGCAAACGAGCTCTCCGGCGCCATCATCTCCAAAGCATCCAGGAAGAACCACGACGACGTGCCGTAGGGAAATGCGGCCTCGTCCTCGGACCTGCCGAGCGCCCCGCTGCCGGGCGGGCTAACGTAAGAGGTCGTCATGGCCCGCGCGTGCCATGTCATTGGCCCGCTCTCGCCCGCAATATGAAAGCTGACGGCGAGCTTGCGACCAGCAAGCTCGATACTCGTGGGATCCCGCACGAAGTCGAGCACGACGCCATCGCTCCACACGGATTGGCCCGGCGACACGGTGACTGTGTCTTTTCCTTCGAATGTGATCGGGCGGTTTGTTCCTTTCGCAAGCCCAGGCCCGCCTAGTTGCAAACCGACATGGACACCGTCAAAGGTCACCGGCTTGGTGCCGAACACGTTGCTGAGGCGAATACGCATCTGCTGCCCCCAGATGCTGGGGCGCACGATCAGGCGCATGGTCTGATCTTTGGCCCCTGTGGCCGGGTCAGGAAATGCAAAACGCTGGTCGGGTTGCGCCGAGACATTGCCGACGGGGTATGGCCCTTGCGCGGAGGCGGCCCAGCTGACGACCCACTTCTGGCTTGCTTGCGACCAGGCCGATTGTGAGAGCGCAACAACAATGAGAATGGTGCCAAGGATCCTGCATGTCGTGCGTTGCATCGCTGATCCTCCCAGCCGAAACGGCACAATGGCCGACTATCGAAACGATACCGATGTTCCGGTGCGGGTGGAAGCCAAGTCCCACGAAACGATAGTCGCGGCGGCGGCGTTCATGTGCTAAGCTTCAGCACCCTCCCGAGCGGGAATGCTGCCGGAGGATGATGCTCCGTCATCGGCGATCCGCGATGGCGGGAGAAATGACGGTACAGAAATGACCTGCCGTTTGTAACCGATGTCCCCATGCGGGGCGGCATCGATCGCAACGGTATCTGCATCAGGAAAACGACTGCAGCACCTGCGGGACAAGCAGGGTTGGAGAGGAGACGCACATGCGAAATTGGAGGAGACGCGCAACATCTGCGAGCGCTGCGGCTGCCGTGATCGCCGCTCTCCAGATCGGCGCAACACCAGCATCGGGCCAGGGCGACCTCTATAAGGCACCGCGCACAGCAGATGGCAAACCGAACCTGAACGGCATCTGGCAGGCTCTCAACACCGCAAACTGGGACCTTCAGACCCATGCGGCGCGGGGAGGACCGGTCGCGCTCGGTGCCGTCGGCGCCGCTCCGGCGGGACCAGGCGTCGTTGAGGGAGAAGAGATTCCGTACCTGCCGGAGGCGGCGGCAAAGAAGAAGGAGAATTTCCAAAATCGCCTGAGCGCCGACCCGGAAATCAAATGCTATCTGCCCGGCGTGCCGCGGGCCACCTATATGCCCTATCCGTTTCAAATTGTTCAGACGCCGAAACACATCATGGTGGCCTACGAGTTTGCCGGCGCTGCCCGCACGATCTTCATGGACAAGGCGCCTCCGAGTCCGACCGACAGCTGGATGGGCCATTCGGTTGGCCGCTTCGAGGGAGACACTCTGGTCGTCGACGTGACCAGCTTCACCGACCAGACCTGGCTCGACCGGGCCGGAAACTTCCACAGCGACGCCTTGCATGTGGTCGAACGCTATACGCCGCGCAGCCCCGATGCCCTCACCTACACGGCCACGATCGAGGACCCGAAAGTGTTTTCGCGGCCGTGGACGATCAGCATGCCGCTCTATCGGCGGCTGGAAAAGAACGCTCAGGTCTTGGAGTTCAAGTGCGTGGAGTTCGCGGAAGAGCTCATGTACGGGCATCTTCGCAAGCAGACAGGCAGATAGAGGGAGGCGCCTATGAACCATCGATGTCTGACGACTCTGGGTGGCCTGATCAGCGCGATGGCGTTGCTGGCACCAGGACTTCTGGCACCAAGACTTCTGGCACCAGGACTTGCCGCAGCCCAGGTCAACACAAACGCGGCGGCTCCATCCGCAACATCGACCGTCCCGCGAACGCCGGACGGAAAGCCGGACCTGCAGGGCGTATGGGATTTCCGCACCATTACGCCACTGGAGCGTCCGCGCGAGCTCGGCGACAAGGCATCCTTCACAGCGGAGGAGGCAGCGGCCTGGGAAAAGGACGAGAACCGCCGGCAAAATCGCGATCTGATTGATCCGGAAACCGGCGGCTTGAATTACCCCGCCGGCGGCGTCGTTCCTTACAACGAGTTCTGGTACGAGCGCGGCGACAAGATCGTGGGGTCGAGGCGCACGTCGCTGATCGTGGATCCGCCCAACGGCCGACTTCCTCCCCTGACTCCGGACGGGAAAGTGAAGGCAGATGCCCGCGCATTGGCGGGGCGCGAGACTCAGCTTGGACGTCCCAAGGCCGACTCGTGGGAAGACCGACCCCTGCAGGAGCGTTGCATCATGGGCCTGAATGCCGGACCGCCCATGACTCCCGGTGCCTACAACAACAATGTGCAGCTGTCCCAGACCCCGGAAACCGTCGTGATCCTCACCGAGATGGTGCACGACGCCCGCATCGTCCCGATGGATGGGCGACCGTTCCTCAACATTCCGCAATGGAAGGGTGAGTCACGCGGCCGCTGGGACGGCGATACGCTGGTCGTCGAAACGAAGAACTTCAAACGCGAGACGAGCCTTGCGGGATCGAGCGCCAGCACTCACCTGATCGAGCGCTTCACGCGCACCGACGCCAACACGCTCCTCTACGAGTTCACAGTCACCGATCCGACCACGTGGACCAGGCCATGGACCGCCGTTGTGCCGATGGCGCGGAGCGAAGACCCGATCTATGAGTACGCCTGTCACGAGGGCAATCACGCTTTGGCGGGAATCCTCGCTGGCGCGCGCGCCGATGAGAAGGCCGCGGAAGAGGCCGCGAAGAAAGGATCGAAGTAAACGCGCGCAGCGCGGCGGGCATCACTCCCGCCGCTTGCCGTCCGGCATGATGGCGCCGTCGAACTTGGCGCCTTCGAGGCGCGCGTCGGTCAGGATCGCGTTGGTCAGATTGGCGCCCTCGAAATTGGCGCCGCGCAGATCGGCCGAGTTGAGGTTGGCGCCGTAGAGGTCGACCCCGGCAAGCTGCGCGTCCCGCAGATCGGCGCCACGCAGATCGACCTCCGGCATGTCGCTCATGGTAAAGTCGACGCCGCGCAGATCGAGCTCGCGCAGGTTCTGGGCGTGCAGCGCGGCGGCGCGCAAGTCGGCACCCGCAAGCTTGGCGCCGGCGAGCCGCGCGCCACGCAGATCGGCAGCCGGAAGCTTGGCGCCGACCAGATTGGCCTGGTTGAGGCGGGCGCGGCCAAGCTTGGCGGCTTTGAGATTGGCACCAGATAAATCGGCACTGCCGAGATCGGCCTCGAACAGCAAAGCCTCCTCCAGATTGGCGCCCGCGAAGCTCGCCCACTTGCCGTCGATCACATTGAGATTGGCGCCGGCGAGCTTCGCACCCGACAGGTCCGCCCGCACCAGGCTGGCGCGGAAAAACGACGCGGCCGTGAGGTTCGTGTCCTTCAGATTGGCCTGGTCAAGCCTTGTGCGGGCAAAGTTGCGCGACTGCAGATCACGCCCGGAGAGATCGCACTGCACGCAGGATCGGCTGGTGCCTGCCAGAAACTCATCGACCTCGGCGGCCAGCGCCGCCAAGGTGCCGAGCGCGAGCGCGCAGATCGTTGCCAGCCATTTGAGCCGATTGGGCATCAACGCGATCCCTGCCTGCGGACACGCCAAAGGTTGCGCGACACAAGGGTTGCGTGGCAGACGGCCGCGGTCAAGGTTCTCGTATCGGCGCCGCGGATGCCTTAACCTCGCGCCAACCCCGGCGGGGCAACCGACCGGGCTGCCCACGATGGCAATCGGGAGGACCCCAATGGCGACAACAGCATTCCTGGCATACGTGGGCAGGCTCCCGGCTTTGGCCCAAGCCCTGCACCAAGCCCTGCGCCTGCTGCCAGCGATGATCCTTACGCTGGCCATCGGGGTTGCGCTCACGCCCGCTCCTGCCGCCGCCCAAGGCCGCGCCGCCCCACCGGCCGAGCTCAAGCAGATCAGCAACGACCTCTATTTCTTCTACGAGTTCGCCGGCTCGAATGCGGTCTTCATGGTGACCGACGAGGGCTTGCTGGTCATCGATACGCGCACGCATCCGCGCCCCGGCCAGGCGCTGCTCGACATGATCCGCAAGGTCACCGACAAGCCGATCAAGTGGGTGATCAACAGCCATTTCCACGGCGACCATCATTTCGGCAACGCGCCGTTCAAGGCCGCCGGGGCCACCTTCGTGGCGCAAGCCGAGACCGCGCGCATCATGCAGCATGTGCAGGCGAAGGAAATGGCGCGCCGCATCGACGGCTTCAAGAGCCAGGGCCTCGACCCGAACGAAGTGAAGCTTGTTCTGCCCGACGTGACGTTCGAAACCACCATGACCATCAAGCTTGGTGGCCGCGAGGTTCGGCTGATGTATCTCGGTCCTGGCCAGCAGGCGGGCGACACATTCGTGGCGTTCCCGCATGCGCGTGCACTGTTTACGCCCGGCGCGTTCGGCAAGCGCAGCATGCCCAACATGGCGTTCACGCCGTCGGTCGACAGCTGGGTCAAGCTGCTGGAGCAGGTCGCCGCGATGGACGTCGACCGCATCCTGCCGGCGCACGGCGACGTTGCGACGCGTGCCGACGTCAAGGAGCTCGCCGCCATGCTGGCGGATGAGTACGCGACCGTGAAGGACGCCGTCGCCAAGGGCCTGAGCGTCGACGACGCGATCAAGACGCTCACGTTCCCGCAGTACAAGGACTGGCGGAACTACAATCGCCTCGCCGGCGAGATCCGCGCGCTCTATGAGCTGATCCAGACCGGCAAGCGCAGCTATTTGGATTAAGCGCAGCGCCGTCGTTGTAGGGTGGGCAAAGGCGCTGTTCGGCACAGCGTTCTTGGCACAGCGATGCACGCCTTTGCCCACCATGAAGTGCGAGGTCCTATCGTGGTGGGTAAAGGCGCGCACGGCCGTGCCTGGATAAAACGCGTGAGCCGCGCCTTTGCCCACCCTACGGCTGCGCGCTATGCGCATGCGCATAGTGCTGGCGCAGCACATCAACCCCGTAGTCATTGCCGTTGGGCGTACGCACGATCGTGTGCACGTGGAATTTCGCCGGCTCGGGG
>Ga0209488_10000600_pt1 | contig 30621 bp, 30 predicted proteins | sample Rivendell_Oct201_8_FD_188349 | JGI IMG/M metagenome (GOLD analysis project Ga0209488, IMG submission 188349) | Vadose zone soil microbial communities from the Eel River Critical Zone Observatory, Northern California, USA -... | ecosystem: Environmental > Terrestrial > Soil > Vadose zone >...
CTAGGGTGGGATGCCTGACTGGCTGTCGACCACAGTCACGCGATCGACGTAGTAGCGAGTATCGCCAAAACAGGAGGAGGGCACGCCGGCATGCTCGGTGTAGTGGAGTTGCAGCTTGCGGCCTACCACCTTATTGAGCTGGGCACCGACGACGGGATCGCGCACGCTGAATGCCCAAATCTGCGGCGAGACCCCTGCGACCACGTATTGCGCCAATTCACCCTCCTGGGTCTTGCAGACCCAGCCGCGTCGCGAAAACTTCTGCAGTACCCCGGCCCGCTCGCCGTCCGAATAGGCCCAGGACAAGGCCAGCCATGTCCACAATCCGACGCCGACCATGATCAACAGCAGCAATATCACGAGCCAACGGCCGAGACGGCCGGACGACCGGCGCCTTCCCGTGGAATTCGGAACTTCAATCCGGGTCATGAGTTTAGAACGCCTCAAGGCCACGATCGGCCGAAATGTTGGTGGGCCGGGGCGTTAGTCCATGCGCTTAACCGCGTAACCGGCGTGTGAATTCCAGATTACTCCAAGAGGACGGGGTTGTGCCAGCGAGTATCGCTCGTCGCTCGAGACAACGCGCAAGCGATTCGTGGGGCTTGTCGTTTGCGTCAGCAGATCCGCAACATCGCGCAGGGGTTTCGATCGGCGGGGGCAAGCGGCGCATGCGGCGCCGCTTGCCAAGATTCCCATGGGAGTCAGAGCGACTCGAGAAAGGTCAGCAGTTCGTCCTTCTGGGTCTCGGTCAGATCCCGGAACCGCCTTGTCACGTGTTCCGCCTCGCCGTCATGGCGTTCGATGGCGTTGCGCAGGGTCAGGGATCTCAGGTCGTGCATGTATCGAGGCCGCATCCGCAGGTCCCAAAGAGCGGCGGTTCGCAACTTGTTCGCCGTGTCCTGCGGACCTGCCTGCACGATGCCATCGCCGGTTCCGATGTCATGCAGCAGGAAATCGCTGTAGGGGTGGATGATTTTGTTTCCCAATGCCTCGGGCACGAGGAATGCGCCGCCGTTGATGACGGTGCCGGGCCGGGCGGTCGTGATCGATGAGACATGGCAGGCGCCGCAGCCGATCTGCGCGAATAGATGCTCGCCCGCAAGCGCTGTCGGGGTTGCCGCCAGGGTCGTATCGCGCGGCGGAACTTTCGTGCCGCGGACGAACTGCGCAAAGTGATCGATGTCGGCCAACCCCAGCTCATCAGGAACATCTTCCGGATCCGGCGTAACCTTCCCTACGGTCGTCACGTCCTTGGGCCGAAGGCGGTTCGTGACTCCCATCTCGTTCAGGTAGGCGTCCCCGATGAACGAGAGCAGACTGCTGTGCTGGTCTTTCCAGCCGAAGCGGCCGATGCGGGTCTGGCCCGGCGCCTCCAGGACGGCAACATCGATGGCTTCGCCATGAATCCGGCCTCCGCTCTGCTCGGGCTGCCTGGCCGCAATGGCGAGCAACGTACTGTCGTCTATCGCTTCGACGAATCCGTCTCCGAGCGTGTTCAGCGCAGCGCGCAGGGCCCGGATGCTTTCGCTCACCGGGATGTGCTCCTGCGCTTCGGGCAGAACCGCCCGATCGTTGATGATAGAACGGCCGGAAATGCGGGCCGCGCCGTGGTCGATGAGCACCGTGGGATTCACGAAGTTGCCGTTGGCGTCGAGATGCCCGACCCGCAGCTCGGTAAATTGGCTGGCGCCGCCGGTGACGGGGTTCTGATGGCATTCGGCGCATGCGCGGCCGTTGAACACCGGACCCAGTCCGCTGTTCACGTCGTGCTGCGTTTCATAGATCTGCTGGTCCAGCGCAAAACTGTCGCCGGGTGGCTCGGCAATTCCGTTGCTTTGGCTCTTGGAGCCGGGATTCTTGACGAGCGTGGGAGTATCAAAGCCCGCCGGCGCCTCGGTCGCAGGCTGCTGCGCAGCTTCCGCCTGTAGCGGCCCCTGCGTGCCGAACATCCAAACCATCAGCGCAGCCAGTCTATACTTCATGACATTCGCCCCCTCGAGAACGTTCGGTCCGCACGGTGCCCGTCGAGCGCGGCGAGAAACGGTTCTTGCCGGCGACGTCGTAAAAGACTGAGGGCGGCCGCGGTTTATTCCCGGAATGAGTTGAGAATTTCGCATGACGAAGACCAGCAAGGGTTTCACCGCCGCCGCCGCTGCGTTCGCGATTTGGGGCGTATTTCCTCTCTACTTGCGCCCGCTGCAGCAGGTCTCGCCGTTCCAGGTCATCGCGCATCGCGTGGTCTGGTCGTGCATCTTCGTGCTCGTCTGGATGGCAATACGAGGTGAGCTGTCCAGCCTACGCGCCACCCTGGCAAATCGCAGCGTCGTCTGGCGACTCGCCGTCAGCGCGACGTTGATAACCACCAACTGGATAGTCTATGTCTGGGCCGTCGCGAACGGCCATGTGGTCGAGAGCAGTCTGGGATATTTCATCAACCCGCTGGTCAATGTGTTGCTCGGAGTGGCCCTGCTGTCCGAGAGACTGACCCGCGCGCAATGGATCGCGGTTGCGCTGGCAGCAACCGGTGTCGTCTATCTCACCATCATGGCCGGCAGTCCGCCGTGGATCGCGCTGACTCTGGCATTGTCGTTTGGAACCTACGGTCTCATCCGCAAGGTCGTGAAAGTCGAATCGCTGCCCGGGCTCGCCACCGAAACGCTCGTGCTGCTCCCGTTCGCCGTGGCGTATCTTTTCTGGTGTGAGTCGGCGGGCACCGGCGCGCTGGGTCATGCGGGACCAGCGATCCATGCACTGCTGATCGGAAGCGGGCCGCTGACAGCGATCGCGCTCTTCCTGTTCGCGTACGGAGCGCGCCGGCTTCCGTACTCCACCGTCGGAGTACTTCAATACATCGCGCCGACATTGCAGTTCGCGTGCGGCGTGTTCGCGTTTCACGAACCGTTCGCGCGCACGCGCGCCATCGGCTTCGCGCTCATCTGGGCGGCGCTGCTGATCTACGCGGGCGAGGGTTTGTGGTTATCGCGCCGGCGGCAGCGAGCGTTCGCCTGAGGTCACCGCGGGCGTTTCCGCGGAAACGTCAGAACCGGGAACCCGCTGCCACGCAGCAAGAATGAGCAGGGGGCTAACCAAGAATCCCCGGAACCCCTTGATAGCACTATGGTATCCGAAATCCAAGCATGGCAGTTGCCCCCGGAGTTGCCCCCTCAGGCTTCAGGAGTAGGAATCGCCGGCAGGCGGGAGCAGCGCTATAGATTCGCGAGAGCGAGATGAGTCCCACGGGATCGCGCAAACCCATTTGCACGAGCGTGTTCGTCCGCGGCTGGGACAGATTCAGGAGACGAAGGTCTGCTCGCGCTACGATTTTGATAGAGATCGCCTACGACGTTAGAGCAGGCCCCGGCCAGCCGGTCGGCTGTGCGCACGAGCTCGGGCAGGGAGCGGGCCCGCATCTTCCGCATGACTTGGCCGCGATGAACCTTCACCGTCATCTCGCTCAGAGCGAGCTCGGCGGCGATCTGCTTGTTCGCGCGCCCGATGACGACAAGTCTCATGATGTGCCGCTCGCGCTCGGTCAGGGTGGCGTAGCGCTGCCGCAGATCGGAGACGAGCGCGGCGTCCCGGCGCCTGTCCCTATTGCGCTCGATCGCCGCCTGAATCGCATCGAGCACGTCCTGATCCCGGAAGGGCTTGGTCAGGAAGTCGAAGGCGCCGGCCTTCATTGCCCGAACGCTCATCCGGATATCCCCATGGCGCGTGATGAAGATCACAGGCAGATCGACGCCCATTCTTGCGAGCTCGTTCTGAAACGTCAGTCCGCTCATCCCCGGCAATCTCACATCTAGCACGAGACAGCCCGGGACGTCCGGCGGCTTGCTCGCCAGGAACTCCTGAGGTGAAGCGAACAACCGCACCTCCAGTTGGACCGAACCGACGAGATCCTCGAGCGCTGCACGCATCGATGGGTCATTGTCGATGACGAAGACGACCGCTGTCACATCGCCCATGATGATCTCCCGACGAAAACCGAGCCGCCGTGCGCGGGACCTACCTCGAAACCGACCGCGCCGGCGGCAGCATCCCGGCGAATGAGACTACCGGCGGCCAGAAACGCCGCGACCTGCCGATTGTCATGTGCGATGAGCATGCTGAGGCCCTGTCTGCTGGTTGTGACCCCTGTCGTCCTGATGTGCATCGTGCAACCAGTTGCCACCAGCGCGCAGCCCCAATTCGAGTGGTGTTCCGGCCATATCGGATGACTGGTGGCCTCTGTTGAGCCGCGAATGGGCTTCGTCGGGACCAAGGAATACCCACTTAAGGGTGGGAGAACTCACTCATCAGGGCGGCGAGTCCTGACTCTTTCGATCGCGAATCTCGAGTCGCCTCCAACCAAAAAGGCGTGCGTCGATGGACCACGCGCCCGGCCCGATCAATGCCAGGGCGGCGCCCAGGGTTGCCAGCATGATCCAACGCCACGGATGTCCGGACGTAAAGACATTCCACAGCGCCTCGGCCGCCACCAGCGTTCCCGCCACCGGCGTCCATAGCCCCGCGAGCAGGAGTAGCCCCAGAGCAATCGAGAGCATCTGAAATAGGACGGCTCCCAGCGGTGGCCCGGCCAGCAGCGCCAAGACCCCTTGAACGACCATCCCCATTCCGGACGACAAGCGCATGAGCAAGAGTCCGACGCCGGGCGGGCCGTGGGCAAAGGTGGAGAATAGTCGACGCATAACGCCAAAGGTTATGGGCTAACCGCTCCACGCGGAAACCCCCAATAGGCTGATTTCCAAGACTCTTTCGAGCGATCAGAACTCGATGAACCCCGCGCTTGAGTCCGATCATGGCGGCGTGGGTTCGGTCCTTGGCGCCCAGTTTGGAGAGGATGTTCCGGAGCAGCCCAACCAGCGCCACCACGGGCGGCGCTGGCAATCTCACGTTGAGCAGGCCGTAGACGACGCCGACCAAGTCCGGTGTGCACGAGACCAGCAACGATCCCAACACGATCGAGCTCAAGATGGCGGACGCGACACGAGCCTGGGACCACGAAATCATAAAAAAACCCGCGTTTTATGCGGGTTTAGTGGAAGTCCTCGGACGTTTTCGGATGTTATCGGACCATCTAAATGGTGGAGCCGGGGGGAATCGAACCCCCGTCCATAAGTCCTACGCTACAAGATCTACGTACGTAGCCACGTCTATTGTTCTCACCGCGCACTACCCAACGGGCAGGGAAAGCGCGCAGCCAGCCCGGTAATTTTTCGTTGAACACACCCCAGACACGTGTGCCCCACTATCTGATGAGCGCTACACCCAAACGTTCGCATCAGCACGAGCCGCTTGGGTTTCAACCGCGATTAGGCGGCTAGAGCGTAGTTGTCTTGATTGGCAACTATAAGTTTGCAAATGGTTTAACGAGGAACCTGCACCTCGGTACGCCCCTGCAGTTTCGCAACCCATGTCGAAACCGGTCGGCCCCAATCGAACCGGTAGTGTACGCGGTATGTTCCCCCGAACCAAATGACCCGGCCGGCGCCCCGTCAGCGCCGAGCGGCTTTGAGGATCCGGCCCTTGTCGCGCTGCCAGTCGCGGTCCTTCTCATTGGCGCGCTTGTCGTGCTGCTTCTTGCCCTTCGCCAGGCCGATTTCCAGCTTGGCCCGGCCTTCCTTCCAGTACAGTTCCAGCGGCACGATGGTGTATCCGCGCCGCTCGACCGCTCCGACCATGTGATCGAGCTGGCGCCTGTTGAGCAGGAGCTTGCGCGTGCGCGTGGGATCGGTGTCGACGTGAGTCGACGCCGAGTTCAGCGCGTTGATGTGGGCACCGAAGAGGAAGGCTTCCCCGCCTTTCAGATACACGTAGGCTTCGGCAATTTGCGCCTTGCCGGCGCGCATGCTTTTGACCTCCCAACCCATGAGGGAGATGCCGGCCTCGAAGCGCTCTTCGATGAAGTAGTCGAAGCGCGCCTTGCGGTTGACGGCGATCGGCGGCAATTTATCGGGGGTTTTCATGTTTATTCACGACAATTTTCGGACGGGGCCGCCTCGGCCCCGTTGACGGTTGCGCGAAGCGCATGAGAATTCTACCGAACCGACGGTGGCGGCGCCCGCGCTTTTGCCGGAGAATCCGCATGAGCGGCGATGCCGCTGGGGAGCACGAATGCAGGTAGTCGAGCGCAGCGCACTGGTGACCTATACGGCCGCGCAGATGTTCGCTTTGGTGAACGATGTCCCTCGCTATCCGGAATTTCTGCCCTGGTGCGTGGGCGCGCGCGTCGAGGACGTTTCCTCCGGCGAACGCATAGCGACCCTGAAAGTGGCGCGCGGCGTCCTGCAGACCGAATTCACCACTCGCAATACCCTGCAGCAAGATGCGCAAATTGACATGCAGCTGATGCACGGCCCATTCCGCAATTTGACCGGCGAATGGCGCTTCGAGCCGATCGGCGCGCGCGGCTCGCGCGTGAGTTTTCGGATCGAGTTCGAGTTCAAGAACCGCCTGTCAGCGACCGCGTTCAACGCCGTGTTCGAGTCGATGTGCGGCACCATCATCGATGCCTTCGTGCTGCGGGCGCGGACAATCTATCCAGGTTAGCCATTGAGCGACGCACCGCTCCAGATCGAGATCGCCTACGCGGCAGAGCCGCAGCGCGTCATCGTCAAGGCCTTGACCCTCCCACCGGGTTCCCGCGTGGCCGACGCCCTGCGCCTGGCCGCTCTCGACTCTGATTTCACCGGCGTGGATCTCGCGAATTCCCCACTCGGCATCTTCGGCAGACTGACCCCAAGGGATCACGCTCTGCAGCAAGGCGATCGAATCGAAATCTATCGGCCGCTCGCCGTGGATCCCAAAGTCGCCCGCCGCGAACGCGCCAAACAAGCCCGCCGTAAGAGCTAGGGATTTTGAGCGGCGCGCAGGGGTCAGCGGGGATTGGGAGCCTGAAGGCAACGAAAGAACGCAGTTGCCTTCAGGCTCCCAATCCCCACTGACCTTTCACGCTGGGCCGCTGAACATCACCGTACGGGAAGACGAGTGTGGTGGGGTCAGGAGAGCGGGCGGGCAACTGCGTTCTTCGTTGCCCGCCCGCTCTCCTGACCCCACCACACGAGCGCCCAAAGCGCTAAATTCCGACCCTCGCGAAGCGAGCAAACTATCGGACGGGGTCGCCTCGACCCCGTTGAACCCGGCGCGCCAGCGCCTCAATAAGTACGGCCGTTCTTGATCTTGGCGGCGGAAGCATCCTGCGCCGCCGCCTCGGCCGCCGTCGGCTTGTCGAGCCGCGCGACCTTGTCGCCGTCGAAATACACCGTGACGCGCCGCGAATCGACGTGACGGCTGCGCCCCTTCTTCAGGTAGTAGATGTAATCCCAGCGTTCCTTGTTGAAGCTGTCGGCGACCATCGGCGTGCCGAGGAGGTACCGGACCTGGCTGCGCGTCATGCCGGCCTTGACTTGTTCGACCGCCGCTTGATCCAGGTAATTGCCCTGCTGAATGTTGATGCGGTAGACGCATCCCGACGCGAGCGCGCCCAAGGCCATTCCCAAGAGAACCCGATAAAATATTTTCGTCAAAGTGGTGCGCAGCCGTTAAATGATTGATAATCGGACCCGTATCATACCCGAGGGCACAGCATGCCGCAGCGCCTGAAATCCGACACGACCAGCGAAAGCAACGACCTGCGCAATGCAGGCCTCAAGGTGACGCTGCCGCGCCTGAAAATCCTCGACATTCTGGCGGACGGCTCGGCGCGCCACATGAGCGCTGAAGACATCTACAAGAAGCTGCTGGTCTCCAACGAAGACATCGGCCTTGCGACCGTCTACCGAGTGCTGACCCAATTCGAGGCGGCCGGTCTCGTCACGCGTCATCATTTCGAAGGCGGCATGGCGGTGTTCGAGCTCAATCAGGGTGCGCACCACGATCACATCGTGTGTGTGGACTGCGGCAAGGTCGAAGAGTTCATGGACGGTGGAATCGAAGAGCGCCAGAACGCGGTGGCTAAGCGCTTAGGATTCGAGATCAGCGATCATGCGTTGATTCTGTATGGACATTGCCGCAAGCCGAATTGTCCCAATCAGAAACGTCCGAACGTCAAGTAGGCCGACGCCTGCGCCTCGAGCTGCGCTCAGCGCCGCGCTGAAGGAGCGCGTTTTTTCTTGAGATTGGCCTCAGCCGGCGCGGCGCGCGTCAACATCTCGCGCGCATGGGCGCGGGCCTGCTCGGTGATGTCGATGCCACCCAACATGCGCGCAATTTCGTCGACGCGCTCGAGCGGGCCCAAAGTCTTCACCGACGTACGCGTGATCTTGCCGTCGGAGAGCTTGGTGACTCGAAACTGGCTGTGAGCCTGCGACGCCACTTGCGCAAGGTGAGTCACGCACAACACCTGGGCACGTTCGCCCAAGTCGCGCAATTGCCGCCCGACGATTTCCGCCACCGCACCGCCGATGCCGGCATCCACCTCGTCGAACACCATGCAAAGGGCCGAGGTCTTGGCGGCCGCCGCCACCTGCACCGCGAGGCTGATGCGCGATAGTTCGCCGCCGGACGCGACCCTGGCGAGGCTTTTGGGCGCTTGTCCGGGATTCGCACTCACCAGGAATTCGATGTCATCGCTGCCCTGCGCGCCAAATTCCGCATCGTTCGGCGTGATACTGACCGCAAACCGGCCACCGGCCATGCCGAGTCCCTGCATGAGCTGGGTGATGTGGCGGCTCAAGTGGTCGGCGGCGGCCTTGCGGGCCGAGGTCAGACGCTGTGCGGCGGCGCGGTACTCGCGAGTCAGCGTGGCCAGTTCCGCCTCGAGGGCGGCCAGGCTGAGCTCGGCGTTGTCGAGCGCGGCCAGTTCCGTTTCGATGCGCGACAGCTGCTCGGGAAGGTCCAAAACGCCCACGCGGTGCTTTCGGCCCAAGGCCTCGAGCGCGGCGGCATGGCGCTCGATCTCGTCCTGGCGGGCGGGATCGATGTCGAGAACGTCCAGGTAATGCCGCAGCGCTTCCGCGGCTTCACGGGTGTTGATCAGCGCTTCTTCCAGCAGCGTGGCCGCAGGAGCGAGGGTTGGGTCGGCATCCCCGACGTGACGCAGCGCCGCGTGAGCTCTGCCCAATAAATCGTGGGCGCTGTCGCCATCCGCCTCGTAGGCGGCGGTCAATGCGGTCCGAGCCGCGGCCGCGAGACGGCCGCGGCCGGCAATGCGTTTCTGGTCGACAAAGAGCTCTTCGATGGCGGCCACCGTGGTGACCTCGGCCTTGAGCTCGGCGAGCTGATAGCGCAGCAGATCGAGGCGGGAGTCGCGATTCTCGGCGGCGGACTCGAGCGATTCGAAGTCGCGGCGGCGGGCGCGATAGCGCTCGTAGAGCTCGGAGACGGCCTCGCGCAGGCCCCGATCAGCCAAGTGTTCGTCCAGCATCTCGCGCTGGGCGCCGCGATTCACCAGGCGCTGGAATTCTTGTTGGCCGTGGATTTCGATGAGGAACTCCGTCAGTTCGCGCAGTGCCTGCATCGGCACCATCTGGCCGTTCACATAGGCGCGCGAACGGCCGTCGGCGCCGATCACCCGCCGCACCACGAGGTCTCCGTTGTGCTCGATCGCCTGCGACTCGAGCCAGGCTTTTGCCGCAGGGGGAAGGGCGTCGAAACCGGCCGCCACCTCGGCGCGTTCCGCGCCTTGGCGCACCACGTCGCCTGCGGCGCGGCCGCCGGAGATGAGCAGCAGCGCATCGACGACGATGGACTTGCCGGCGCCGGTTTCGCCGGTGAGGGCGGTCAGGCCGGGTTTGAGTTCGAGCTCGGCTTGATCGACGAGGACGAGATCGCGCAGCTGAAGGTGGGTGAGCATGCGGGCCTAATCGGTGTCGCCGTTGTTGCTCTGGCCGTACGCGCCGCGGCCCCAATGCAGCTTCGAGCGCAGCAGGCGGTAGTAGTCGTAACCCGGCGGATGCAGCAGGGTGATTTGGGCGTCGGCTCCCTCGACGTACAGATTGTCGCCCTGCTCGAGGTCACCGAGGGCGCTGCCGTCGCAGGTGACCTGGGCCCGCGACTCGAAGCGATCCGACATGCGCAGCTGGACCTTGCTGCCCGCCCGCACCACGATGGGACGGTCGCTCAAGGTGTGCGGGCTGATGGGAGCCAGCACCCACACGTCGAGGTTGGGCTCGACGATGGGGCCGCCGCAGGAGAGCGCATAGGCGGTCGAGCCGGTGGCCGTCGCGATCACCATGCCGTCGCCGCCATGCGAGTTGACGAAACGCCCATTGATCGAGGTTTCGAAATCCATGGTGCGGCCGGTCTCCCACTTATTCACCACCACGTCGTTCAAGGCCAGGGCGCTCACCGTCTCGCCGCCCTGTTTTTCCAGCCGCGCGGCCAGCAACGAGCGCCGATCCTCGCTGTAGCGCCCGGCGAGCACGGTGTCCACATCTTCCAGCATCGAATCGGGGCTGACGTCGGTCAAGAATCCCAGCCGTCCGCGATTGATTCCGAGCAAGGGCACCGAGTGTCCGGCCACCAACCGCGCCGCGTACAACAGAGTGCCGTCGCCGCCGATGGCGATGATGAGGTCCGCCCGGGTGGGGAAGTGGGCTTCCGGGCAGGGCACCACGCTGTCCGCCTGAAAGGCGAGCCCCACGCCGGGATCGACCAGGGTGCGCACGCCTCGCGAATGGAAATGACCGGCGAGGCTCAGCATGCATTCGGCGACGCGCAAATCCGTAGGCCTGCCGACCAGCGCGATGGATTGAAACGTTTGGGACATGAGCGATTCCTTGTAGCATGACCGCGCCGAGCCGGTCACGCGCTTAAACTCGAGTTTAGGCCGAATCGCGGCTCTTGACTTTACGCGGGGCACCTTCAAACATGTTATATGGAGCGTATGACAGAAGGTACCGAGGAAGGGCTGAACGAGCGGGCGCAGCTTCTGCTCAAGGCCCTGATCGAGAATTATATTCGCGACGGGCAGCCCGTCGGTTCGCGAACTTTGTCGCGCGATTCGGGTTTGAGTCTGTCGTCCGCCACCATCCGCAATGTCATGGCCGACCTGGAAGATATGGGACTGGTCGCTTCGCCGCATACCTCCGCGGGACGCATACCCACCGACAAGGGCTACCGCTTGTTCGTCGACACCCTGCTCAAGCTCAAACCCTTGCGCCAGGAGGAGATCGAGGAAATCGAGCGACGCTTGAGGTCAGATGCGGCCAACGGCCGCTCGCTGGTCCAGACCGTATCGCAGATGCTGTCGAACGTCACGCATATGGCGGGCCTGGTGACCTTGCCGAACCCGAATTATGTCGCGCTGTCGCAGATCGAATTCATCGCTCTGTCGGAGAACCGCGCGCTCGCCATCATGGTGATGAGCAACCGCGAGGTGCAGAACCGGGTGGTCCAGCTCGACCGCTACTATTCGACGGAGGAGTTGCGGCGCGCCGCCAATTATCTCAATGAGGCGTTCGCGGGACGCTCGCTGACGGATGTCCGGGCCCAGCTGGTCGGGCAGCTGCAGGAGACCCGGCAGCACATGAACCAGCTCATGCAAGACGCCATCCAAATGGCGCAGAAGGTCTTCGACGCCAAGACGGACGAGGGGGTCGAATACGTCATTGCGGGCGAAACCAATTTGATGGGGTTTGCGGAACTGTCCAATGTCGACCGGCTACGGCGCCTGTTCGAGGCGTTCAACGAGAAGCACGATATTCTGCGCTTGCTGGATAGCTGCCTGCGGGCCGAAGGAATCCAAATTTTCATCGGTCAAGAGTCGGGCTACCCGATTCTGGACGATATCAGCGTCGTCACGGCGCCCTATACGCTCGACAACCGGGTGGTCGGGGTGCTGGGCATCATCGGCCCGACCCGCATGGCCTACGAGAGGGTCATTCCCATCGTGGATCTGACCGCAAAACTGCTGGGTTCGGCCTTGAACGCCCGTAAATAGCCCCCACCCAGGTCACTTCGAGCGGCATTCATGCCGCCATTCCTTTTGAGGTCAAGCTTGTGAATGAAACCAATCATGCCGAAGGCACGATTCCCGCGGATATGAACCCGCAGGGCGGCGCGGACGCAGCGGCGGCATTGGCCGCGGCCGAGGCCAGGGCTACCGAGAACCGGAACAGCTATCTGCGCGCGGTGGCGGAACTGGAGAATTTCCGCAAGCGCAGCGAGCGCGAGGTTGAAAATGCGCGCAAGTTCGCCATCGAGCGCTTCGCGCAGGAACTGGTCACCGTCGGCGATGCCCTGGAGGCCGGGATCAATGCCGGTGCGGCGACTCCCGGTCCGGCCCTGCTGGAAGGAGCCCAAGCCACATTGCGGCAGCTGTACCGCGCTTTCGACAAGGGTGGGATCAAGATCATCGACCCTGCGGGCCAGCCCTTCGATCCGGAGTGGCATGAGGCCATGACGGTCCAGGACAGCCAGGAGCATCCGGCGAATACGGTGCTGTCGGTGATTCAAAAGGGCTATTCGCTGAACGGGCGATTATTGCGGCCGGCGCGGGTCATCGTGAGTAGAACTCCGGGCGGCGATGGTAATTGAAAATGCCGGGGACTCCCCCACTTAGCGGTCATAGGTCAAGAATTTCTTAGAGGGTTTTCACATGGGTAAAATGATTGGCATCGATCTCGGCACGACCAATTCTTGCGTCGCGATCATGGAGGGCGGCAAGCCCAAGGTCATCGAGAACAGTGAAGGCGACCGGACGACGCCGTCGATCGTTGCCTTCACCAAGGACGGCGAGGTGCTGGTGGGGCAGTCCGCCAAGCGCCAGGCCGTGACCAACCCGGCGAACACGGTGGCCGCGGTCAAGCGGCTGATCGGCCGTAAGTTCACCGACGAAGTGGTGAAGAAGGACATGAGCATGGTGTCCTACAAGATCGTCAAGGCCGACAACGGCGACGCCTGGGTGGAAGTGCAGGGCAAGAAAATGGCGGCTCAGGAAATCTCGGCGCGGGTCCTCATGAAGATGAAGAAGACCGCCGAGGATTATCTGGGCGAACCCGTCACCGAGGCCGTCATCACGGTCCCGGCCTATTTCAACGATTCGCAGCGTCAGGCGACCAAGGATGCCGGGCGCATCGCGGGCTTGAACGTCAAGCGCATCATCAATGAGCCCACGGCGGCGGCATTGGCCTACGGCCTCGACAAGGACGGCGGCGACCGCAAGATCGCGGTCTATGACCTGGGCGGCGGCACCTTCGACATCTCTGTGATCGAAATCGCCGAAGTGGACAACGAGCGTCAATTCGAGGTGTTGTCGACCAACGGCGATACCTTCCTGGGCGGTGAAGACTTCGACCTGCGCGTCATCAACTATCTCGCCGACGAATTCAAGAAGGAAAGCGGCATCGATGTGCGCAAGGACCCTCTGGCCATGCAGCGCCTGAAAGAGGCGGCGGAGAAGGCCAAGATCGAGCTCTCCTCCAGCCAGCAGACCGAAATCAATCTGCCGTACATCACGGCGGATGCGGCAGGACCCAAGCATCTGAACATGAAGCTGACCCGCGCCAAGCTCGAGTCGCTGGTCGAGGATCTGGTCCAAAAGACCATGGAGCCCTGCCGTATTGCGCTGAAGGATGCGGGCCTGTCGATGAAGGACGTGAGCGAGGTCATCCTGGTCGGCGGCCAGACCCGCATGCCCATGGTGCAGCAGGCGGTGAAGGATCTGTTCGGCAAGGAGCCGCGCAAGGACGTGAACCCCGACGAGGCGGTGGCGGTCGGTGCTGCGATCCAAGCCGGCGTGCTCTCCGGAGACGTCAAGGACGTGCTGTTGCTCGACGTGACCCCCTTGTCCTTGGGGATAGAAACCCTGGGCGGCGTCATGACCAAGGTGATCGAGAAGAACACCACCATCCCGACCAAGGCGTCGCAGACGTTCTCGACTGCGGACGACAATCAGACGGGCGTGACCATCCATGTGCTGCAGGGTGAGCGCGACCGCGCCAGCGACAATAAATCGCTGGGCCGGTTCGATCTCACGGATATTCCGCCGGCACCGCGCGGCATGCCGCAGATCGAGGTGGCTTTCGACATCGACGCGAACGGCATTTTGAATGTCTCGGCGAAGGATGTGAAAACGGGCAAGGAACAGCGCATCGTCATCAAGGCGTCCAGCGGCTTGTCGGAGGCCGAGATCAAGCGCATGGTGAGCGACGCCGAGGCCCATGCCGAGGAGGACAAGAAGTTCCGCGAGCTCGTGGCCGCGCGCAACAAGGCGGATGCGACCATCCATACGGTGGAAAAGGCGCTCAAGGATGTCGGCGACAAGATCTCCGACGACGAGAAGAAGGCGGCGAGCGAGGCGGTTGCGGCGGTCAAGACGGCGATGAGCGGCGACGACCGCGAGGAGATCGAGCGCAAGACCCAGGCTCTCGAGCAGGCATCGACTGCGTTGCTGCAGAAAATGTACGAGCAGTCGGCGGCGGGCGCCGGCGGCGGCGGCGATACTGGTGGGGCGGGCGGGCACACGGAAAAGCCCAAGGATGACGTGCTGGATGCCGAGTTCGAAGAAGTCAAGGAAAGCGATCGTAAGAAGGCCTAAAGCTTCTTCAGGGTCGAAAGTCAGATGAGATGAGCCGCCGGGACACGACGATACCGGCGGTTCATTTTTATGGGAGTCCCCCATAAGGTGAGCAATGGCGAAGCAGGATTATTACAAGCTCCTAGATGTGGCCAGAACCGCGACCGAGGCGGACATCAAAAAGGCGTATCGGCGCCTCGCCATGAAATACCATCCGGATCGCAATCCCGATCCGGAGTCGGAACATAAATTCAAAGAGGCCAAGGAGGCCTACGAGATCCTGTGCGACCCGCAGAAGCGGGCGGTCTACGATCAGTTCGGACACGCCGGACTCGAAGGCGGCCGCGGCGGCGGCTTCAGTGCCGGCGAGGCGTTCGGCGACATCTTCGGTGAAATGTTCGGCGACATTTTCTCGGGCGGGCAGCGCGGCCGGTCGCAGGTATTTCGCGGCGCCGATTTGCGCTACGAGCTGGAGCTCGATCTCGAACAGGCCGTATTCGGCACCGACACCGAGATCCAGATTCCCTCCCTGGCCGAGTGCAAGACCTGCAAGGGCTCGGGCGCCGCCAAGGGGACGTCGCCCAAGACTTGCGATACCTGCCACGGTCAGGGCCAGGTGCGGGTGCAGCAGTCGATTTTCACCATCCAGCAACCCTGCCCGCGCTGCAAGGGCCGGGGCAAGATCATCAGCAACCCCTGCGATACCTGCTACGGCCAGGGCCGGGTGCGCCAGGAAAAGACCCTGCCCGTCAACGTACCCGCCGGGGTCGACACCGGCGACCGCATTCGCCTGAACGGCGAGGGCGAGGCAGGACGCAACGGCGGACCCGCCGGCGACCTGTATGTCGAGGTGCGGGTACGCGAACATGCCATCTTCGAGCGCGAAGGCAGTCACTTGTCCTGCGAGGTCCCGATCAGCTTCACGACCGCCGCCCTGGGCGGTTCGGTGGAGGTGCCGACGCTCGATGGCGAGGTGATTCTGAAGATACCGAGCGAGACCCAATCCGGCCGTGTATTTCGCATGCGCGAAAAAGGCGTTCGCCCGGTGCGCGGCGGCGCGGCGGGCGATCTGTTTTGCAAGGTGGTGGTGGAGACTCCCGTGGGCCTCGGAGCCGAGCAGAAAGAGCTGCTGAAGAAATTCCAGGACTCGTTGCAGCAGGGCAGCCATCAGCCGCGCGAACAGTCTTTCTTCGAGGGCGTCAAGAAGTTCTTTACCGGGGCGGTCGACTAGCGTCTTGGCCGCGGATTGTGGCCGCTTCGAGGTAGCGCTCGCGTGGCGGGGTCAGGAGAGCCTGCGGGCAACGAAGAATACAGTTGCCCGCAGGCTCTCCTGACCCCACCGCGCGAATACTGGAGTCGGTCGGCACACGGTGCCGACGCTACGGTCGGGTGTTGGACACCTGGTATTCCAGTCGACGAGCGGGAGTGAGGCCACACAAGCGAGATAGCCGCTTGCAATTCGTCCTTACTGTTTGGTGATATTAAGCGGCCCAGCGTGAAAGGCCTGGGGGTAGGGGGAGCTTGCTGGCAACTGTGTTCTTCGTTGCCAGCAAGCTCCCCCTACCCCCAGGCCCCCGCGAGCCGCTCAGTAGATAGCTTCGAAGGAGGTCGGTCATGCCTGGGCTCGTCGTCTTTGGAATCACGGGACGCATGGGGCAGTCCCTGGTGCGCGCGTTGCGCGAGGCCCAGGGGGCGCAAGCGACATTGAGCCTCTGCGGCGCCGTCGCTTCGTCGGCCAGTTCCCGGCTGGGTCAGGATGCGGCGCTCGAGGGTGATCCTACGGGTATCGTGATCACGGCGGATCCGGGCGCGAGCCTCAACGCCGCGGCGGTTGCCGTCGATTTCAGCTTGGCCGGCTGCGTTGCAGCGAATGCCCGCGCCTGTGCGCTGGCGGGCGTACCGCTGCTGGTCGGCACGACGGGGTTCGATGCGGCGACCCGCAGCATCCTCGAGCGGACGGCGAAGGACATTCCGGTGCTCATTGCTCCGAATACCAGCGTGGGTGTGAGCGTGGTGTCCAAATTGGTGTCCATGGCGGCCTCCGGGCTCGGCCCCTCTTACGATGTGGAGATCTTCGAGGCGCATCACCGGATGAAGCGCGACGCCCCGTCGGGCACTGCGCTCGCCTTGGGCGAGGCGGTCGCAGGCGCCCGCGGCCGGGCCTTGGAGGAAGTCGCGGTCTATGATCGGGCCGGCCAAAGCGCGGCGCGAACGCACGGCAGCATCGGTTTCTCGAGCCTACGCGCCGGCGACATCGTGGGGGACCACACGGTGACCTTTGCGGCCCCGGGCGAGCGGGTGGAAATCACGCACCGCGCCACGGACCGAATCACCTTCGCGCGGGGCGCCCTGCGGGCGGCCGAATGGCTGATCGGGCGGCCTGCGGGCCTGTACGGCATGCGGAACGTTCTCGGACTTTAGAAGAAGCGTGGATACAAGCATAGACAGTCACCGCGCGCATCGTTAATATTCGCGCCCGGAAACTGATCGCGAATTAACCCATGAAGCGGGAGGACGTTCTACAAGGAGCGCCTCCCGCTTTGCGCATCTGCGGAAAGCGCCGTAGCGCAAAGCGAGGAACCGGAGTGTCGACACCTGCAGTGCTAGCTCTCGAAGATGGCACCGTGTTCCGTGGCGTCTCAGTAGGCGCAAAAGGCAACACGACTGGTGAAGTAGTTTTCAATACGGCGATGACGGGCTACCAGGAGATCCTGACGGATCCCTCCTACTGCCGGCAAATCGTCACTCTCACGTACCCTCACGTCGGCAACACCGGCGCGACCCCGGAGGATCTGGAATCGGGCGCGGTCTATGCCGCCGGCCTCGTGATTCGCGACCTGCCCGTGTTGCACTCGAACTGGCGCTCCACCGAGTCGCTGCCCAACTTCCTGCTCCGCTGCAAGGTGGTGGCGATCGCCGATATCGATACCCGCAAACTGACCCGCCTGCTGCGCGAGAAAGGCGCGCAGTCGGGGTGCATCATGACCGGCGACAATATCGATGAGACCGCGGCGGTGCGCGCCGCCAAGAAATTTCCCGGCTTGAAGGGCATGGACCTGGCCAAGGCGGTGTCGACCAAGAAGATCTATCAGTGGAACGACGGCTTGATCTGGAAATCCTCCAGCAAGCCGCCGCGGCCGCAGAGCCGGCTGCACGTGGTCGCTTACGACTTCGGCATGAAGCGAAACATTTTGCGCATCCTCTCCGAGCATGGCTGCCGTATGACCGTCGTGCCGGCACAAACCCCGGCAGATCAAGTATTTGCGATGAATCCTGATGGTATTTTCTTAAGTAATGGGCCCGGGGATCCCGAGCCCTGCGACTACGCCATCACGGCGCTGACGCGCTTTCTGGAGACCGACATGCCGATCTTCGGCATTTGCCTCGGCCATCAATTGCTGGGGCTGGCGAGCGGCGCAAAAACAGTGAAGATGAAATTCGGCCATCACGGGGCCAACCATCCGGTGTCGGAAATCGACTCGGGCCGCGTGTTGATCTCGAGTCAGAACCATGGCTTCGCGGTGGACGAGGCGACGCTGCCGCCCACGCTGCGCGCGACGCATCGCTCGCTGTTCGACGGTTCCCTGCAGGGCCTGGCGCGCACAGACCGTCCGGCATTCAGTTTCCAGGGGCACCCGGAGGCCAGCCCCGGCCCGCATGATCTGCGCCTGCTGTTCGAACACTTCATGTACCTGATGGTGAAACGCATGCAGGCCAATTCGCGGGGCCGCAATTCCGTCAAACAGAAGTCGGCCGAGAGTTAAGTGCCCAAGCGAACCGATCTCGACAGCATTCTCATCATCGGCGCGGGACCCATCATCATCGGTCAGGCGTGCGAGTTCGATTATTCCGGAGCTCAAGCGTGTAAGGCCCTGAAAGAAGAGGGTTATCGAGTTGTGCTGGTGAACTCCAACCCCGCCACGATCATGACGGATCCGGAAACCGCGGATGCCATCTACATCGAGCCGATCAATTGGCGGACCGTTGCGCGCATCATAGAAAAGGAACGCCCCACCGCCCTCTTGCCCACCATGGGCGGCCAGACGGCGCTGAACACGGCGCTGGATCTGGTGCGCGAAGGAGTGCTCGACCGGTTCAATGTGGAGCTGATCGGCGCGTCGCAGCGCGCCATCGACATGGCGGAGGATCGGGAGCTGTTCCGGCGCGCCATGGCCGACATCGGCCTCGAGACCGCCCGCGCGCGCATCGCCCATAGCATGGAAGAAGCCTTGGCCGTGCAGTCGGAGATCGGCTTCCCCACCGTCATCCGGCCGTCCTTCACCTTGGGCGGCAGCGGCGGGGGCATCGCCTACAACCGCGAGGAATTCGAAGCCATCGTCGCGCGCGGACTCGATGCCTCGCCCACCAACGAGGTGCTGCTCGAGGAATCGGTTCTCGGCTGGAAGGAATATGAGATGGAAGTCGTCAGAGACCGAAACGACAACTGCATCATTGTATGTTCCATTGAAAACCTCGATCCCATGGGCGTGCACACCGGTGATTCCATCACCGTGGCGCCGGCACAGACCCTGACGGATCGAGAGTACCAGCGCCTGCGCGACGCCTCGATCGCAGTGCTGCGCAAGATCGGCGTGGACACGGGCGGTTCCAATGTGCAGTTCGCGATCAATCCCGACGACGGCAGGGTTCTGGTCATTGAAATGAACCCGCGGGTGTCGCGCTCCTCGGCGCTGGCGTCCAAGGCGACGGGGTTTCCGATCGCCAAGATCGCCGCCAAGCTGGCGGTCGGCTACACACTGGACGAGCTCAAGAATGACATCACCGGCGGCGCGACCCCGGCTTCGTTCGAGCCCACCATCGACTACGTCGTGACCAAGATCCCGCGCTTCACCTTCGAGAAATTTCCGGGCGCGAACACGCGCCTGACCACCCAGATGAAATCGGTGGGCGAGGCGATGGCCATCGGCCGAAACTTTCAGGAATCGATGCACAAGGCGCTGCGCAGCTTGGAGACCGGTCTTGACGGCTTCGATGAGCAGTTGACCCTGCCGCTGACCGATGAGGCGGCGGAGAAGCTGTCCTACGAGCTGCGTTGGCCGGGACCGAACCGGATCTTGTACGTGGCCGACGCGTTTCGCGCCGGATGGACTCTGCAGCAGGTCTTCGACGCCACCAAGATCGATCCCTGGTTCCTGGCGCAGATCGAGGATTTGCTGCGCGAGGAAGCGCTGCTGGTCAAGGACGGCTTCGACAGCCTCGATCTGCCGCGCCTGCGCGCGCTGAAGCGCAAGGGCTTCTCCGATTCGCGCATCGGGAAACTAACGGGGCGCGAGGAAACGGCGATTCGCAGCCGCCGCCGCAAGTTGGGGCTTCACCCGGTGTACAAGCGCGTCGATACCTGCGGCGCGGAGTTCGCGACCTCCACCGCCTACCTGTACTCGACCTATGAAGAAGAGTGCGAAGCGAACCCCAGCAGCCGCCGCAAGATCATGATTCTGGGCGGCGGACCGAATCGCATCGGGCAGGGCATCGAATTCGACTATTGCTGCGTGCACGCCGCCATGGCGCTGCGCGAAGACGGCTTCGAAACGATCATGGTGAACTGCAATCCCGAAACGGTCTCGACGGATTACGACACCTCGGACCGCCTGTACTTCGAACCCCTGACCTTCGAAGACGTCATGGAGATCATCGAGAAAGAGAAGCCCGAGGGAGTGATCGTGCAGTTCGGCGGGCAGACGCCGTTGAAGCTGTCGCGGGCGCTTGCCGCGGCGGGCGCCCCCATCATCGGCACCACACCCGACAGCATCGATGTCGCCGAGGACCGCGAGCGGTTTCAAAAGCTGGTGACCGCATTGAAGCTCAAGCAGCCGGCCAATGCCTCGGCGCGCACCGAGGAGTCGGCCGTGCTGCTGGCGCGGGAAGTCGGGTTTCCGCTGGTGGTGCGGCCGAGCTACGTCCTGGGCGGCCGGGCGATGGAAGTGGTGTTCAACGAAGACGATCTTCGCCAATACATGGTGGACGCCATGAAAGTGTCGAACGACAGCCCGGTGCTGTTGGATCGGTTTCTGGATCTCGCCATCGAGGTGGATGTCGACGCCGTGAGCGACGGCGAGAACGTGCTGATCGGCGGCATCATGGAGCACATCGAGCAAGCGGGGGTGCATTCGGGCGACTCGAGCTGCTCGCTGCCGCCGAACGGCCTGTCGAAGGAAATCCAGGACGAGCTGCGGGCCCAGACGCGCAAGCTCGCGAAGGCCCTCAACGTCGTGGGCTTGATGAACATTCAGTTCGCCATCCAGAGCGGCGTGATCTACATACTGGAGGTCAATCCGCGGGCCTCGCGCACGGTACCCTTCGTGTCCAAGGCCACCGGGATTCCCCTGGCCAAGGTGGCGGCGCGCGTCATGACGGGCAAGACGCTGGCCGAGCAGGAGCGCACCGAGGAACGCATTCCTCCGTATTTCTCCGTCAAAGAGGCGGTGTTCCCGTTCGTCAAATTTCCCGAGGCCGATCCCATCCTGGGTCCGGAAATGAAATCCACCGGCGAGGTGATGGGTACCGGACACACCTTCGGCGAGGCCTACGCCAAGGCGCAGGCGGCTTCCGGCGTGGTCCTGCCGACGCACGGCCTCTGCTTCATCAGCGTGCGCGACCGCGACAAGCCCGCCGCCGCGGTGCTGGCGCAGATGTTGATCGCCCGCGGCTTCGAAATTGCCGCCACCGGCGGCACGGCCCTGGTGCTGGAAGAGGCCGGAGTGACGTGCCGGCGGGTCAACAAGGTGCGGGAGGGTCGCCCGCACGTCGTCGATATGATAAAAAACGACGAGGTCGCCTTGATCGTCAATACCACCGAAGGCAAGCAGGCGGTGCGCGAGTCGCGTTCGATTCGGCGCGAGGCGGTCGCGAGAAAGGTAACCTATTACACGACGGTGGCCGGAGCGCGGGCGACTTGCGACGCGCTCGATCATCTGGGCGACATCGAAGTGAATCGGCTGCAGGATTTGCACAAGGAAATGTTGGCGTGAAGCGCACTCCCATGACTCTCCGCGGCGCCGAGCGTTTGCGGGCGGAATTGAAACAGCTCAAGAGCGAAGCCCGCCCGACCATCATCAAGGCGATCGCCGAAGCGCGCGCTCACGGCGATTTGAGCGAGAACGCCGAATATCATGCCGCGCGCGAACAGCAAAGCTTCATCGAAGGGCGCATCAACGACATCGAAAATCGCTTGTCCAACGCCGAAGTCATCGATGTCACCAAATTGGCCGCGAGCGGCCGGGTGGTGTTCGGCTCCACCATCGAGCTCGAAGACCAGGACCGAAACAAGGTCGTGTATCAGCTCGTGGGCGACGATGAGGCGAATATCAAGCAGGGTCTCCTGTCCGTGTCCTCGCCCATCGCGCGCGCGCTCATCGGCAAATCCGAAGGCGATGTCGTGGATGTGACCACGCCGGGCGGCACGCGCAGCTACGAGATCGTGTCGGTGCGCTACATTTGAAGCGCCTTCGTTGCGCGTGCGGCGCCGCCCGCAGCGCGGCCATGGGCCGGGGATAACGCGTGCTTCGCAACGGGTTCCGAGTGCTGTTCGTGCTCTGGGCGGGCAGTCTGTGGTCGCTTGCGGCGTGGGTCGCGCCGACGTTGTTCTACGCGCAGGGCGATCGGCACCTGGCGGGGGTTCTGGCCGCCAGGCTGTTCAGCATCGAGACCTATGCCGGCGTGGGCGTGGCCGTGCTCGCGCTGCTTGGCCCAAGCAGGACGAAATTCGTCTGGGGCTATTTCGCGGCCGTGCTGCTGTCGATCAACGAATGGGTCTTGAAGCGGTTCATGGAGCAGGCCCATGCCCACGGCACCGCGGCGGGGCTGGGATTCGGTGCCTGGCACGGCGTGTCGGCGGTGCTGTACGTGCTGGCCTGCCTCGCGGTGCTGCGGCTAGTCTGGAATGAGGATTTTCGGTAGTTCGTTGCGGCGCCGGTAAAAAACTCCGACGTGACCCACGCGCTGTACGAGCTCGCTGGTCGTGCGGTTCGCGAGGCTCGCCAAGGCGTCGTTGCGGGCATCGCGTTCTCCCACCCGGGCGCTCACTTTGACCAATTCATGGTCGGTCAAGGCGCGATCCAGTTCCGCGACCACCGAGTCGGTCAACCCGGCGTTGCCGAGCATGACGATCGGGCTCATGGGATGCGCGAGGCGGCGCAGGTGTTTCTTTTGTTTCTCGGAGAGTGCCATGGCGGGATTATAGTCTCTAACCGCAATCGTCATTGATATGCCCAAGCGTTCAAAAAGCAGTGCTCGCTGGCTCGCCGAACATGCCGGCGACGAGTTCGTCAAGCGTGCGCAGCGAGAGGGGTGGCGCTCGCGCGCCGTATTCAAGCTCGCGCAGATTCAGGAGACCGAGCGGCTGCTGCGGCCGGGAATCCGCTGCGTCGACTTGGGGTCGGCGCCCGGCGGCTGGAGCCAGTACGCCGCGCGCATCATCGGCGGCGGCTCGAGCCGCATAGTGGCGACGGATATCCTGGCGATGGATGCCATTCCCGGCGTCGATTTCGTGCAGGGCGACTTCCGCGAACCCGCGGTTCTGGAGCAGGTTCTGCAGTGCGTCGGCGCCGACAAAGTTGACCTTGTATTGTCGGATATGGCCCCCAACATGGCAGGCATAGACTCAGTTGATCAACCGCGATCGATGCATTTGGCGGAGTTGGCGCTGGAGTTTGCGGATCGAGTCTTGGCGCCGGGAGGCGATTTGCTCTTGAAATTGTTTCAAGGAGCGGGGTTCGATCAGATCATCAAGGATGCCCGCAGCCGTTATGGACGGGTGGTGACGAAAAAGCCGAAGGCGTCACGAACACGCAGCCCTGAGATCTATCTGTTGGCGCGGCAGTTTCGGATGGTGTAAGTTCGGTAGGCCGGTTTAAAGGCCGCCCAGGAAGGTTGCCCAGGGAGCGCCAGTTGGGCGGGACCGCCCAGGGGTGACTGCCGGTCGGGGAACGCCCGTCCGGCTTTTTGGTCTTAAGTGTCGCGGCTGTAGGTGAAACTTGAACGATTTGACGAAACAAATTCTGCTCTGGGTCGCATTAGCGGTCATTCTTCTCGCTATTTTCAGCCAATTCGGGATGCGAACCGGCCAGCCGGCAACCATCGATTATTCGCAGTTTCTCTCCGAAGTGAAGAGCAACAACGTCGATTCGGTCACGCTCAAGGGCGAGATCATCGAGGGCAAGCGGCGTTCGTCCGGCGATTCCTTCGTCACTTACAACCCGGAGACCAGCAATGGCGCGCTGATCGGCCTGCTGCAGTCCCAGGGCGTGAAGTTTCGCGGTGAGCCGCCGAAACAACAATCGGTGTTCCTGCAGCTGCTCATATCGGCGTTCCCGATACTGATTCTCATTGGCTTCTGGGCATACTTCATGCGCCAGATGCAGGGTGCCTCCGGCGGACGGGGGGCCATGTCCTTCGGCAAGAGCCGCGCCCGCCTCTTGGGCGAAGACCAGGTGAACGTCACCTTTGCCGATGTCGCGGGGGTCGAGGAGGCCAAGCAAGAAGTGGTCGAAATCGTCGACTTCTTGAAAGATCCCGGCAAGTTCCAGAAACTTGGCGGCAAGATACCGAAAGGTGTGCTCATGGTCGGTTCCCCAGGAACCGGCAAGACGCTGTTGGCACGGGCCATCGCCGGCGAAGCCAAGGTGCCGTTTTTTACGATTTCCGGGTCGGATTTCGTGGAAATGTTCGTGGGCGTGGGCGCATCAAGAGTGCGCGACATGTTCGAGCAAGCCAAGAAGCACGCCCCCTGCATCATTTTCATCGATGAGATCGACGCCGTCGGCCGGCACCGCGGTGCGGGCCTCGGCGGCGGACATGACGAGCGCGAGCAGACCCTGAACCAGTTGCTGGTCGAAATGGATGGCTTCGAAGGCAATGAGGGCATCATCGTCATCGCGGCCACGAACCGTCCCGATGTGCTGGACCCGGCGCTGCTGCGCCCGGGCCGATTCGATCGCCAGGTGGTGGTGCCGCTGCCCGACGTGCGCGGCCGCGAACAGATCCTCAAAGTCCACATGCGCAAGGTGCCGCTCGGCGACAATGTCAAGCCGTCCGTCATCGCGCGCGGCACGCCGGGATTCTCCGGCGCTGATCTTGCGAACCTGGTGAACGAGGCCGCTTTGTTCGCGGCACGCGGCAACAAGCGCTCGGTCACGATGGAAGAGTTCGAGCGCGCCAAGGACAAGATCATGATGGGCGCCGAGCGGCGTTCCATGGTCATGACCGAGGAGGAGAAGCGCAACACCGCGTACCACGAATCCGGCCACGCCATCGTGGGCTTGAGCGTGCCCGAACATGATCCTGTATACAAAGTGACCATCATTCCGCGAGGCCGAGCCTTGGGCGTCACGATGTTCCTCCCGGAAAACGATCGCTACAGCACCAGCAAGCGACAGCTCGAAAGCCGCATCGCCACGCTGTTCGGCGGCCGGGTCGCGGAGGAATTGGTGTTCGGCGCCGACGCGGTCACCACGGGTGCGTCCAACGACATCGAGCGCGCCACGGAGCTGGCGCGCAACATGGTGACGCGCTGGGGCTTGTCGGACCGGCTGGGTCCGCAGACCTACAGCGAAGAGTCGGGCGAAGTATTTTTGGGCCGCAGCGTCACTCAGCACAAACAGGTGTCGGATGTGACCGCGCACGTGATCGATGAAGAAGTGCGCCGTGTGATCGACAGCAACTACCAGCGCGCCTACAAGATCCTGCAATCCAACATGGATAAATTGCAGGCCATGTCTGAGGCCTTGATCAAGTACGAGACCATCGACGAGGAACAGATCAAGGACATCATGGAAGGCCGCGTGCCGCGCCCGCCGCGCGATTGGGACGATACGCCTACGCCGACGCCGCGGGGACCTTCTGCCGAGAAACCGGCGGCGCCTCTCGTGAATCCGGCGGGACAACACTAAGAGTTAAGCATTCGGTCGAGGTCGGCCTGGGGGGAGGGAGAGCCTGCGGGCAACGAGGAATACAGTTGCCCGCAGGCTCTCCCTCCCCCCAGACCTGTCACGCTGGGTCACTAAACAACATCACGCAGAAAGACGAGTGGCTGTCTTCGCTCGTATGGCTTCATTCGCGCCCGTCGGCCGGAAAATCACGTGTCCAGTACTCTTCCACACCAACGGCACTATGATGCCGACCGACTACCGTATTCGCGCGGTGGGGTCAGGAGAGCCTGCGGGCAACTGTCCTCCTCGTTGCCCGCAGGCTCTCCTGACCCCGCCACGCGACCGCTGTAAGCGACCGGCGCGGTGCTTTAGGCTATAGGGCATGCAGTGGCTTTGCCGACATAGAGTCATCGACCTGACGCGCCCCGTCGTCATGGGGATCTTGAACGTGACGCCGGATTCGTTCTCCGACGGCAATCGGTATTCGAGCGTTGATGCGGCGCTCCAGCGCGCCAAGCTCATCGCCGCGGAGGGCGCGGCCATCATCGATGTGGGCGGGGAGTCCACGCGGCCGGGGGCTGCGGCGGTGGAGGAGGCGGTGGAAATTGCGCGGGTGGTGCCGGTCATCGAGGGCATCGCGGCGGCGTCGGACATCGCGATCTCCATCGACACCAGTAAGCCTGCGGTGATGGCGGCGGCAGTGGCGGCGGGGGCCTGCATCGTCAATGACGTGTATGCCTTGCGCGCGCCGGGCGCGCGCGCGTGGGCTGCAACATCGGAAGTCGGCGTCTGTCTGATGCACATGCAGGGCGAGCCGCGTACCATGCAGGACAATCCGCGCTACGGCGATGTGGCGGCGGAGGTGTGCGAGTTTCTGGCGCGCGAGCGGGATGTGTGCATCGAGGCCGGTATCGCTCGCGAGGCGATCGTGCTCGATCCGGGGATTGGTTTCGGCAAGGGGTTGGCGCATAACCTGACACTGCTGAACGAGCTGTCGCGCTTTGCGGCGCTCGGCGCGCCGTTGCTGGTCGGCGTGTCGCGAAAGAGCTTCATCGGACGAATCCTCGGGAGGGGCGTCGATGAGCGGCTGTACGGTGGTTTGGGACTGGCGGCACTGGCCGTGATGAAGGGTGCGCGAATCGTGCGCACTCACGATGTCGCCGCGACGCGCGATACCATTGGCATGGTGAGTGCCGTCCTGCAAGGAATAGACAGTTGAACAGATATTTTGGCACCGATGGTGTGCGTGGCCGGGTCGGTGAATCGCCCATGACCGTGGATTTTGCCCTGCGCCTGGCGAGCGCCGCCGCGCGAGTGCTGGCTCCCGGCGGCGGCCGCGTGCTCATCGGCAAGGACACGCGGGTATCCGGATACATGTTCGAGTCCGCCATGGAGGCGGGATTCGTCGCCGCGGGCGTCGATGTCATGCTCATCGGCCCGCTGCCGACGCCGGGCATCGCCTACATGACGCAGCGCCTCGACTGCAGCTTCGGCGTCGTCATCAGCGCCTCGCACAACATGTACCAGGACAACGGGATCAAATTCTTCGACGCCACCGGCAGCAAGCTGTCGGATGAGGCGGAAAACGAGATCGAATGCCTGCTGGATCTTCCGGTGGTGACGCAGGAGTCGCAGCGTCTGGGCAAGGCGGTGCGAATCGACCGCAGCCGGACGCAGTATCAGCAGTTTTGCGCGTCGACCATCCCTTCGGGGATGAATCTACAGGGCTTCAAGATCGTCATCGATTGCGCCAACGGTGCGGGCTACAAGGTGGCGCCGCGAGTGCTCGCCGATCTGGGCGCTGAAATCGTGCCCATCGGCTGCTCGCCGAACGGCCGCAATATCAACGACGGTTGCGGATCGACGGCACCGGAGCTGCTCCAGCTGACGGTTCCCGGAGTGCGGGCGCAGCTCGGGATGGCGCTCGACGGAGACGGGGACCGGGTGGTGATGGTGGACGAGCTTGGGCGCTGCGTGGACGGCGATCAGCTGCTGTACATATTGGCCAAGGCCGCGCTCGATCGCGGTGACCTGAGAGGTCCGGTGGTCGGAACCGTGATGAGCAACCTAGGGCTCGAACATGCGCTTGCCGAGACCGGCATCGAGTTTCGCCGCGCCCAGGTCGGCGACCGCCACGTGCTCGCCATGCTGAATGAAGTGGGTGGAGTCCTGGGCGGCGAGACGTCGGGCCATATCCTATGCCTGGACAAAACCACCACCGGCGACGGCTTGATCAGCGCGCTGCAGGTGCTCAGTGTCATGAAACAAACCGGCGCCGGACTGGCCGAGCTCGGCGCCGGGATGCGCAAGTATCCCCAAGTGCTCCTCAACGTGCGCGTGGCCAGGCGCTTCGATCCCCTGCAGGAACCCACGGTGGTGAAAACCGCCCAAGAAGTGGAACGCCGCTTCGACGGGCGCGGGCGCATCGTGCTGCGGGCCTCCGGAACCGAACCCGTGATTCGGGTGATGGTGGAGGGTCACGACGCGAATCTGGTGAAGCAGGGCGCGCGCGAGATTGCGGCGGTGGTCGAGGCGGCCGCGGCGCTGGCGGGAGAAACCTAGGGCTTGCAGTTAGCCGGCCGCGCGGCTAATCTTCGCCGCCTTTCCCGCAGGGCAAATGCCCGAAGGTAGCCTATGCGTCGTCAGATGGTCGCGGGTAATTGGAAAATGCACGGCTCTCGGGCCGCTAATCAAGCATTACTCGCCGAATTGGAGATGTCCCTCAAGCCGGAATGGCCGATCGACATCGTGGTGTTTCCGCCTTATGTATATTTGAGCGATGCCGTCCGCATGCTGGAGGACGGTCGCATAGCGGTCGGCGCGCAGGATGTGTGTGCGGAGTCCGGCGGTGCTTTCACCGGCCAGGTGAGCGCCTCCATGCTCGAGGACGTGGGCTGCCGCTACGCGATCGTCGGTCATTCGGAGCGGCGCCGCTGGTATCACGAGGATGATGCGCTGGTCGCGCGCAAGTTCGCGGCGGCTCTGGGCGCCGACCTCGTTCCGGTGCTGTGCGTCGGGGAAACCTTGGAGGAGCGTGAAGCGCGGCAAACGGAAGCGGTGATCGCCCGGCAGCTCGATGCCGTGATCGCGATGCACGGGGTCGGCGGCTTTGCACAAGCGATTCTCGCCTATGAGCCGGTGTGGGCCATTGGGACGGGCCGCACGGCCTCGCCGGCGCAGGCGCAGGAAGTGCACGCCTTCCTGCGCAATCGGATTGACGCGCAAGATGCTAAGATAGCGCGCCATTTGCGGATTCTTTACGGCGGCAGCGTAAAGGCCGGCAATGCCGCGGAGCTGTTCTCGATGCCCGACGTGGATGGCGGTTTGGTAGGTGGCGCTTCCTTGAGCGCCGATGAGTTTCAGCAGATTTGCGCGGCTGCGGCCGCTCGCCATTGAGAGATTTCTTATGTTGCGTGGATTCATTCTGGGTGTGCATGTATTGCTGGCGCTGATGATTATCGGGCTCGTGCTCCTGCAGCGGGGCAAGGGCGCCGAGGCGGGGGCCGGATTCGGTTCGGGCGCGTCGGGCACCGTGTTCGGCGCCCGCGGTACCAGCACCTTGTTCTCGAAATTGACCGCGGTGTTTGCGGCGATGTTCTTTGCCACCAGTTTGACGCTGGCGTATCTTGGCGCGCGCCCGACCGCCGAGCCGACGAGTGTGTTGGAGCGCGCAGCCCAGGCGACCACGCAGCCGGCAGCGCCCGCGCCGGCCGCACCGAATCCCGCGGCACCTGCGAAGTAATCGGTTAGGAAGTAATCGTTTAGGCAGTAATCGTTTAGTGATAGTGTTTTAGTGATAGTGTTTTAGTGGTTTTTCTTACCGGCGCGCAGCGCCGCAGAGTTGACGGGTTCGCCGCGAACCCGTAAGAGTTGGGCGAAGCCCATGAATAAGCCGACGTGGCGAAATTGGTAGACGCGCTAGTTTGAGGGGCTAGTGGGGCAACCTGTGCCGGTTCGACTCCGGCCGTCGGCACCATCACTTTTTATGTTCGGCGCAATCCTTTACGCAACGCAACACGCTTGCGCCTGATACAATTATGGTCAATTGACGTGGTCGGACGCTGATGATGCTGCGACAGTACTTACCGATATTGATTTTTATGGGTTTAGCCAGTGTTCTGGGGCTCGCGTTATTCACCATCGGCTGGATCTTGGGTCCGCGCCGTCCGGACGCGGAGAAGCTGTCCCCCTACGAATGCGGCTTCGAGGCGTTCGAGGATTCGCGGGTGCGCTTCGACGTCCGCTACTACCTGGTCGCCATCATTTTCATCGTGTTCGATCTCGAGATCGCGTTCTTCTTCCCATGGGCCGTGTCGCTCAAAGCGACCGGCGCCTTCGGCCTGCTGGCCATGCTGATTTTTGCCTTGGTTCTCGTCGTCGCCCTGGTGTACGACTACAAGAAAGGGGCCCTTGAATGGGATTAGAAGCCGTGTCCGGAGATGTAGGCCCGGTGCGCGGCTTTGAAGTGACCACCGTCGACAAGCTGATCAACTGGGCTCGCACCGGTTCACTGTGGCCGATGACCTTTGGGCTGGCCTGCTGTGCCGTGGAAATGATGCACGCCGGCGCGGCGCGCTACGACCTCGACCGCTTCGGGGTGGTGTTTCGCCCGAGCCCGCGTCAATCCGACGTGATGATCGTGGCCGGAACATTGGTGAACAAAATGGCCCCGGCCCTGCGCAAGGTGTACGACCAAATGGCCGAGCCGCGTTGGGTGATTTCCATGGGCTCGTGCGCCAACGGCGGCGGCTACTATCATTACTCGTATGCCGTCGTGCGCGGCTGCGATCGCATCGTGCCCGTCGACGTGTACGTTCCGGGTTGCCCGCCGACCGCCGAAGCGCTGCTTTACGGCATCATTCAGCTGCAAAACAAGATCAGGCGCAACAAGGCGATCATCCGATGAGCGTTTCCCCGAGCGCCGCGGCGGTGGCAGAGCCGACCCGCCTCGAGAGCCTTAGGCTGGCCGTTGCGCGGGCGCTGCCCGATCAATTGCGGAGCGTCGCCAATCACACGGGCGAATTGACCTACGAGGTCGCCGCGGATCGGCTGCTGGAAACGGCGAGGGTGCTGCGCGACGCCCCCGAGCTGAAATTCGACATGTGCATGGACGTGTGCGGGGTGGATTATCTCGAGCACGGCCGCGCCGAATGGAAGACGCAGGACGCCACCTCGTCTGGGTTCAGCCGCGGCGTCGCGCGCGGCCCGCAGCTCGATGCGCCCGTGGCCGCCGGGCGCCGCTTCGCCGTCGTGTACCACCTGCTCTCGATCTCGCTC
>Ga0209488_10000601_pt1 | contig 30563 bp, 23 predicted proteins | sample Rivendell_Oct201_8_FD_188349 | JGI IMG/M metagenome (GOLD analysis project Ga0209488, IMG submission 188349) | Vadose zone soil microbial communities from the Eel River Critical Zone Observatory, Northern California, USA -... | ecosystem: Environmental > Terrestrial > Soil > Vadose zone >...
CGGACTGCGTGCAATGGCATGGTGGCACGGCGGCTGGCGAAGCCTGGCTCGCCGCGCGCGGCCTGCGGCTGCTGCGCGTGCGGCAGGTGCAAGCCGATGCCACGGCGCTGCCGCACTTGCTGCCGGCGCCGACGGCCACGGCACCGGCGCTGCTCGACGGCGGCCCGGGCGGTGCTGGCGCCGCGTTCGCCTGGTCGCTGCTGGCGCCGTCGGCGCCGCCGTTCGTGTTCGTCGCCGGCGGCGTGCGGCCGGAGAACATTGCCATGCTGCTGCGCTGCCGCCCGTTCGGCATCGACGTCGGCAGCGGCGTCGAGTCGGCGCCGGGCGACAAGGACCCGGCGGCGCTGCGCGCCCTGTTTGCCGCGGTGGCGTGCACGGCGGTGCAACCATGACGCCCGAGCTCACGTTGCAGCCGCGCTGCGGCGCGTTCGGCGCCTACGGCGGCCGCTACGTGTCCGAACTGCTGTGGCCGGCGCTGGCCGAACTGGCGGCGGCCCGGCTCGAGATCGTCGGCAGCGCCGCGTTCCAGGACGAACTGCAGCGCGAGCTCGCGGTCTGGGCCGGGCGGCCGACGCCGCTGACGCCGGTGCCCGGCTTCGGACGCGCGGCGCAGCTCACGGTGTTGCTGAAGCGCGAGGACCTGCTGCACGGCGGGGCGCACAAGACCAACAACGCGCTCGGCCAGGCGCTGCTGGCGCGCCGGCTCGGCAAGCGGCGCCTGTTGTGCGAGACCGGCGCCGGCCAGCACGGCGTCGCCACGGCGATGGCCGGCGCGCGCACCGGGCTGCCGGTCACGGTCTACATGGGCGCGCGCGACGTCGAGCGCCAGCGCGCCAACGTCGAGCGCATGCAGCTGTGCGGTGCCGAAGTGCGGCCGGTCACCAGCGGCTCGGCGACGCTCAAGGACGCGATCAACGAAGCGCTGCGCGATTGGGCGACGACCGTCGCCGACTCCCACTACGTGCTCGGCTCGGTGTGCGGGCCGGATCCGTTCCCGGCGCTGGTGCGCGACCTGCAGGCGGTGATCGGCCGCGAAGCGAAGGCGCAGTTCGCGGCGCAGGCCGGCGGCCTGCCGGACGCGGTGATCGCCTGCGTCGGCGGTGGCAGCAACGCGATCGGGCTGTTCACGGCGTTCGCCGAGCACCGGCAGGTGGTGTTGTTCGGTGCCGAGGCCGGCGGCGCCGGCGTGGCGAGCGGCCGGCACGGGGCCAAGCTGACCGCCGGCAGCCCGGGCCTGCTGCACGGCGCCCGCACCTATGTGCTGCAGGACGACGACGGCCAGATCCAGGCCAGCAGCAGCGTCGCCGCCGGACTCGACTATCCCGCGGTCGGGCCCGAGCACGCGTTCCTGCGCGACAGCGGCCGCGCGCGCTACGTGGCGGTCGGCGACGACGAGGCGCTGGCGGCGTGCGACCAACTGTGCCGGCTCGAAGGCATCCTGCCGGCGCTCGAGTCGGCGCATGCCCTGGCGCTGGCGGCCGGCGCGGTCGCGCGCGGCCTGTTGCCGCCGTCCGCGCGCGTGCTGGTGAACCTGTCGGGCCGTGGCGACAAGGATCTGCCGACGCTGATGCGCGCGCGCGGAGGCGAGCCATGACGCTCAGCGACCTGCGCGCGGCGCTGGCCGCAGCACCGCACCACTTGAGCCCGTTCGTGATGCTCGGCGATCCGACGCCGGCCTGTTCGCTGCAACTGGCGCGGGCGGCGGTCGCCGCCGGTGCGTCGATGCTGGAGCTCGGCATTCCGTACAGCGATCCATGCGCCGACGGCACGGCGATCCAGGCCGCCTGTCTGCGTGCGCGTGCGGCCGGGGTGTCGACCGCTGCCGCGTTCGCGCTGCTGGCGGCGATCGGCAGGGCGTGTCCCGGCGTGCCATGCAACCTGCTGGTCTACGGCAATCTGGTGCACCGGCGCGGCCTGGCGCGGTTCTGTGGCGAGGCCAGGGCGGCCGGCGCCAGTTCGCTGCTGGTGCCCGACGTGCCGCTCGGCGAGGACGGGCAACTGCGCACGGCGGTCGCCGCCGCGGGGCTCGGCGCGGTCGCGCTGGTCGGACCGCGCAGCGCGCCCGCGCGCATCGCCGCCGCCGGCGCGCCCGAGTTCGTCTACGTCGCCGGCCTGCAGGGCGTGACCGGTGCGGCGGCACCGTCCGTGGGCGAGCGCGCGGCGCTGTTGCAGCGCGTCCGCGCGCACACCGGCGCACCGCTGGCACTCGGCTTCGGCCTGCAGCGTGGCGCCGACGTCGCCGCCGCATTCGCGGCCGGGGCAGCGATCGCGGTGGTCGGCAGCCAGCTGGCGCGCGTCATCGGCGCCTGCTGGGCGGCGGCGCCGGGCGACGAGGCGAACGTCACGGCGGCGTTCGCGGCGGCGGTGCGTTCGTTGCTGCCAACATCTGCGGCGGATGTCGCCGCGCGAGGAGGTGCGTCGTGCTCGTGATTCTCCGGTCCGATTGCACCGCGGCGGCGGCCGCCGCGGTCGAAGACATGATCCGCAGCCTGGGCTATCGCCCGGTGCCGGTCCCGGGCGCCAACCGCACGGCGATCTGCGTCACCGGCAACAAGGCGGCAGTCGACGGTGCGGCGCTGCGGCATCTGCCGGGCGTGCTCGAGTGCATCGCCGTCACCCGGCCGTACAAGCTGGTGAGCCGCGAAGTGCAGCCGGAAGACTCGGTGATCACGGTCGCGGACGTGCGGCTCGGCGGCGACGCGGCGGCGGTGTTGATCGCCGGGCCGTGCAGCGTCGAGACCGAGGCGCGCACGCTGCGCATCGCCGAAGCCGCCCGCACCGCCGGCGCGCGGATGTTCCGCGCCGGCGCGTTCAAGCCGCGCACCAGTCCGTACGACTTCCAGGGCCTCGGCCACGAGGCGCTGCACACGCTGTCGCGCGTGCGCGAGGAGTTCGGTCTGCCGGTGGTCTCCGAAGTGCTGGACAAGGATCACGTCGCGGCCATGGCCGAGCACGTCGACGTGCTGCAGGTGGGGGCGCGCAACATGCAGAACTTCGCGCTGCTGCGGGCCCTGGCCGGCGTGCGCAAGCCGGTGCTGTTGAAGCGCGGCGCTTCGGCGACGCTGACCGAGTGGCTGATGGCGGCGGAGTATCTGCTGGCCGGCGGCAACGACCAGGTGATCCTGTGCGAGCGCGGCATCCGCACCTTCGCCGACCATTCGCGCAACACGCTCGACCTGAACGTCGTGCCGCTGGTGCGACAGTTGTCGCATCTGCCGGTCGTGGTCGATCCGTCGCACGGCGTCGGCGCCCGCGACCGGGTGCGGGCGATGGCCCGCGCGGCGATCGCCTGCGGCGCGCAGGGGCTGCTGGTCGAAGCGCACTTCGATCCGAGCAGCAGCTACACCGACGCCGACCAGACCGTGGACCTGGCGACGCTGCAGGGCATCGCCCGCGACCTGGCCCTGCTCGGCAAGCTGGAGCCGCTGTGACGCGAGCGATCAGTGCTTCTGGCCCGCCTGGGCCGCGCTGGCCTGCTCCTCGGCCACGATCTGCGGTATCCGCTGCTCGAGGTTGGCGGCGCGGTGCAGCGGGTCCGGGTGCGTGCTGAGGAACTCCGGCCCGGCGCTGCCGAGCGCCGCCATGCGCTGCCACAGCTTGGGTGCTTCCATCGGGTCGTAGCCGGAGCGGATCGCGTAGCGGATGCCGACTTCATCGGCCTCGGTCTCGTGTTCGCGGCTGAACGGCAGCGTCACCGCCACGTTGGCGCCGGTGCCGAGCGCGCCGAGCACCAGCGCCTTGTTGTTGTCATCCATCTTGCTCAGCGACAGGCCGGCGGTGATGGCGGTGATCAGGCCCTCGGTCAGCATGCCCTGCGTCATGCGCTTGCCGCCGTGCCGCTGCGTCGCGTGCGCCACCTCGTGGCCGAGCACCACGGCCAGCGCCTGCTCGTTTTGCGTCACCGGCAGCAAGCCGCTGTAGACCGCGACCTTGCCGCCCGGCAGGCAGAACGCATTGACCACCTTGGGTGCGTCCAGCAGCTTGAACTCCCACTGGTAGTCCTTGCCGGTCGAGGCGGCGATCTTGCGGCCGACGCGCTCCACCATCTGGGCGTCGGCGGTGCCGGTGACGACCCGGTACTTGCCGGTCTCCTCGGCGTAGGCCTGCAGACCGAGCGTGGCTTCCTCCTGCTCGCTGAACACGTTCAACTTCGAGATCGTCTGGCAGGCCGGCAGCAGGGCGAGGACCAGCGCAGTGGCGAGGCGGCGGCAGGGCTTCATGGCCGCCATCCTATGCGCCGGCGGCCCGCTACGGCCAGATCGGCGCCGACCGTACCCGTCGGGGAAAAACCGGTGCGCCGCCGTCCATTCGGCCCCTTCTTCAGTCATCCCGCGGCGTTGACCGAAACCAACAGCCCTTCGCCAGCTACTAACCAACATCACTGCCGTTGCGAGGTTGCCATGATCCGGCTCGAACCCGTTCCCGCCTGCCACACCCTGTCCGATCTGCTCGAACTGCGCGCGGCGCTGCGCCGCCAGGAGCTGCTGGTCGGCGGTGCGCTGCGCGACGTGCAGAACGAACTGAAGAGCTGGCAGCGCCACCGCCGCGCCCAGGAACTGGCCGGCCAGCCGGTGCCGCGCGAACTGGTGCTGCTGTGGGATGGACTCGAGGAACGCGAGCGCGAGCTGGCGCTCGACCTGCTGCAGATCTCGGCCGCGCATGCCGAGGCCGATCAGGACGTGCAGGCGGCGCTGCGGCCGCACAAGCAGGCCGGCTGAACCACGGAATACTCCGGATGCCGGCCGGTGACGGCGGCGTCCGCATGCTTGCGGGGTCGCCGAACCGGCGGCCTCGCGGCGTTTCTGGCTCGAAGTCAGCGCGAGCAAACTCGAGGTGCCAATCTGGTACCTCAAGTCGCTCATCACCCGTCGTTTTCCAGGTCAACCGCATCGGCGGGAACGGACCGCCGCGACTGGACGCGGTGGCTCCCGCCGAGGTCAACCGCCGAGCCGCATCAACTCGTGGTCTGTTGCGGGCCAGTGGCTACTCTTGGTGCGGGCGCCGCCGGCACATCTATTCCGACGGCACGTTCGATGGATCCCGAACCAGCGCAACCCACGGACGACATCGATCTCGAGGTCCTGTACCGCGAGCAGGCGGCTTCGCTCTATGCCTGGGCGTGCCTGCGGACCGAGCGCCGACTGCGGCAGTGGGTCACGCCCGAGGATCTGACGCAGGAGATCTGGGTGCGGGCGACGCGGGCAGCGAAGGCGCGCGATGCGAGCAGCGGACCGCCGCGCGCCTGGCTGTTCACGATCGCCAAGCACGTGCTCTACGAGGTGCGGCGTCTGGCCGAACGCAACGGCAGCGAAGGTGCCGCCGGCGGCAGCACCACGCGCCTGCTGGCCCTCGACCAGGTGCCGGCGGAGATCACCAGCCTGACGCAGCGCCTGTCGCGCGACGACGCGGTCAAGGACTTCCTGACCCGCGTCGACCAGCTCGACGACGAAGACCGGATGCTGCTGATCCACGTCGGCCTCGAGGCGATGCCGCAGACCGAGGCGGCCGCACGCCTGGGGATGGGCTACGACGCGTTGGCCAAGCGCTGGCAGCGGTTGCGCGAGCGCGTGCGCGCGTGGCCGAGTACCGGCAACCTGCTGCCGTGAGCCCGGCCGGCTCGCTCCGCTACCGGTGCGTCACGACCCTGCGCGCTTGCCGGTCAGCCGCGCATGGTGCTCGCGTGCGAATGGCAACGGCTGCACCGGCCACGCCCGCAGCGTGCCGTCCTGGCTGCCGGTCGCGACCCACTGCCCGTCCTGGCTGAACTCGGCGGCGCGGATGCCGCCGTGCCGGCCGCGCAGTTCGAGGTGGCGCTCGCCGCGCGCGAGGTCCCATACGCTGACCGAATCGTCGCGCGCCGCGACCAGCAACAGCCGCGCATCGGGGGAGAACCGCATGGCCGAGACGATCGCCGCCGGGAAGCTGCCCTTGCCGAAGTCGCGCGGCTGCAGCGTGCCGGCGTCGACGAACGTCCAATCACTGACGCCACTGTGGGCGGTGGCATAGAACCGCCCGCCCTGCGCGAACGCGAGGTGCAGCGAGTACTCCTGACCCTGATCGGGGGTCTTGATCCAGGTCGGTCGCCAGCCGTCGAGGTCGTAGATCACCATCGTGTCGCCGAGATTGCGGTTGGCGACCACCAGCCGCCGGCGCGCGCGGTCGAACGCCAGCGCGCTGGCGTTGCCTTCGAGCTCGAGCCCCGGCTGCGCTGCCGGACCCAGCGTGTCGAGCGCAGCGAGCAGCTTGCCTTGCAGATCGTGGACCAGCACGCGGTGGTCGGCACCGCCGGTCGCGATCAGTGCGAGCAGCGGGTCGACCGCGGCGCACAGACAGGCCCTGGTGTGCGGTGTGAGCTCGCAGACCATGCGGCCGGTCGCCGCGTCGAATACGCGGGCGCCACCGTCGGCGCCGATCGTCAGCACGCGCTGGTCGTCGGCGAAGAACTGCGCGTCGGTCGCCGATCCCTGATGCGCCCGCAGCAGCTGCAGCGGCGTCGTGCCGCCGGTTCGCGCCCAGATCCGTACCGCGCCGTCGGCGCAGGCGGTGACGATGCGGTGCTCGTCGGCGGACAGGCGCGCGCGCCGCACCGCCGCCGGATGCGGCAGCACCAGGTCGGCTCGACCGGTGCCGAGGTCGACGACCGCGGCGGTCGTGTCCGCGGATCCGGTCAACACGTGGCGGCCGTCGGCGAAGAACGCGATCGATGTGATCGCCTCGCGGTGCGGTTGGAATTCCGGCGCCGGCGCCTGCAGGGTCACCACCTGCAACCCGACACCGTCCTGGTACGCGATCCGGTCGCCGGCGTGGTTCCAGATCACTTCGTCGGGATAGCGGTGGCGCCAGTGTGCGGTGCTGGTCTGGGTCCAGGTCGCCCGGTCGAACACGCGCACCGTGCCATCCTTGACCACGGTGGCCAGCCGGCTGCCGTCGTCGCTCCAGGCGGCGGTGTGGAACGGGCGCGCGCTCGCCGACACGACGTGCGCGAGCCGCAGGCCGGTGCCGGAATCCCAGACCGTGAGGCCTTCGAAGCCGAGCGTGACCAGCTGGTCGCCCGCCGGCGTGAAGCCCACCCAGTACACGTGTTTGCGGTCCTCGCCACCGGCCTGCATCTTCGCCGTGCACTGCCAGGTGGAAGTGTCGAGCACGCGGATGCAACCATCGTGGCCGGCCACGGCGAGCCGTCCGCCGGCGTCATCCCAGGCGCAGCACATCGTCTCCTGGCCGCCGAGGTCGAGCTCGGCGAGTTCGCGACCGTCGCTGACCGCCAGCACGCGCACGTCCGACGCGCCTTGTTCACGCGTGATGCCGGGGTCGAGGTTCTGCCAGCGGACGACGAGGCGCTGCCCGTCAGGGGAGAAGCACGCCTGGTGCGCGTAGAAGCCGGGGCGATCGAGGCGCCACGGTGCACCGGCGGCCGCCACCGGCGTGACCAGCAGCGCCTGGTCGAACCCGAGCAACAGAAGGCGCGAGCCGTCGCGCGCCAGCACCGGCCGGCGCGGCAGCCGGTTGTTCGGATCGGCGGCGCGGTCGACGTCCGCGTTGCTGCGCGCGATCTCGGCCGGCAGCGGCTGCTCCGACCAGGTCGCGGTGTCGAAGCAGCGGACCCGCGCATCGAGCCCGGAAGTCACCGCGATGTGGCCGGCGACCCGCATCGACATCAGCTTGCCGCCGTGCGCGTCGATGCGGCGCCGGCAGCAGCCGTCGGCGGCATCGACCACCGCGATCTCGCCGCCCGCGGTCGGGATCAGCAACTGGCGGTCGTCGGCGGTGAAGCACGGCGAACCGGTCGGCAGCGCGCCGAGTCGATCCTGGTCGAACTCCAGCAGGGCGGAGCTGTGCGTCAGCAGGTCGAGCAGCGGGCCGTTGAGTTTCGACTCCGGCACGTGCGGCGCCGCCGCCAGCACGCGGCCGAGCGCTTCGGTCGGTTGGTCGCCGGACGACAGCGCTTCGAGCACCTGCTGCCAGGCGAGCAGGCGCTGCCGCTGCGCCGCCAGTTGCACCAGCAGCGTCGTGCTGACCAGCAGCGCCAGCACCAGCAGCCCCGCCGCCACGGTCATCACCGGATGGCGCCGCGTGAAGCGCACGAGATGCAGCCAGCCGCCGATCGGCCGCGCCGTGATCGGTTCGTGGTGGCGCAGCCGGCGCAGGTCCTCGGCGAGATCGAGGGCGCTGGCGTAGCGGCGCGCCGGATCGCTCTCGAGCGCGGTGTCGAGCACCAGCGCCACGTCGCGCGCGATCGCCCGGTTGACGGCGGTCGGGTCGCGGCGGTTGCCGGCCGTGACTTCGGCGATCAACGCCGCGGTGGTCTCGGCGACGAACGGCCGGGTCAAGGTCAGGCACTCGTACAGGGTCACGCCGAGCGCGTAGACGTCGCCGCGGCGGTCGGCGACGCCGTCGCCCGAGAACCGTTCGGGCGGCAGGTAGGCCATCGAGCCGAACAGTTCGCCGGCGCGGGTCAGCGTCAGCGCATCACCGTCCTCAGTGCGCGCGACGCCGAAGTCGAGGATCACCGGCTGATCGTCGGCGGTCAGCATCACGTTCTGCGGCTTGATGTCGCGGTGCACGACCCCGGATTCGTGCGCGGTGTGCAGCGCGCGCGCGATCTTCTCGCCGAGCTCGAGCACGCGGGCGATGCGCAGCGGCCGGTCGGGGACCGCCGCCAGCAGCCGTTCGCTGCCCGCGTCGGGCTGCTCGCGCGCCCGCCGCAGGCGCGTGGCCAGGGTCTCGCCGTCGACGTAGCGCATGGCGAGGAACGGGATCTCGCCGCCGAGTTCGGCTTCGTGGATCGTGCAGATGCCGGGATGGTCGAGCCTGGCGAGCGCACTGGCCTCGCGCTGCAGGCGCTCGCGTCGGGTCTGCGACAACCAACCGGCGCCGTCGGCCAGTACCTTGAGCGCGATGCGCCGGTCGAGCACCTCGTCGTGCGCGAGCCAGACGACCGCCTGGCCGCCGCGGCCGAGCTCGGCGAGCAGGCGGTAGCGGCCGATGCGACCGCTGACGGCCGGTGTCCGCTGCCGGTCCGCAGCGGCCGGCGCCGCGCGCACGATCGCCGCCAGTTCGCGCGTGATGCGCTCCTCGAAGCCGGGAAACCGCAGCAGGTACTCGGCGAGCGAGCGCAGGCGTCCCGCCGCGCGATCGCGGTCGACCAGGTCCAGGAAGTCGCAGGCCGCGGCGTCGGATTCGGGGCGATCGTTCGGTGGCATGGCGATGGCAGCGGGACCAGAGGTCTACCGCGCTGGCTCGGGGAACGGAAGGTGCGCGTGCCGCGGCGACGGTCGCTGGCGGCGGCTCCGGCACGAGCGCACGCGTGGACGATCCCGCCCATGCGTGCGTTCGCTCGCGACCAGTGGTCAGAGCCGGCAGTCGACGGCGATGCCGCGAGTCGCCGACAGTCCGACCACGTTCGAGACGCCGTCGAGCAGCAGCGTCTGGAAGAACAGGCTGAAGCCGGCGAAGATCGGGTTGTTGGGCAGGAAGATCGACACGTCGGCATTGCCGGCCGCATCGGTCAGCAGGAACAGCTGCAGATCCTGCGCCGCCAACAACTGGCAGCCGGGCGCGCCGAACACCCCGAGGTCGAGCGGCAACGGCAGGCCGCCCGGACCGATCTGGTCGGACAGGCCGATCACGCAGAAGCACGGCGTGAACTGCGGATTGGCGATGCTGTCACCGCGCACCTTGTATTCGACCGAGGTGCCGAGCACCGGCGCGGCCGACAGATAGGTGTTGGGCACCGTCTGGCCGCACGGGTTGCCGTAGTAGCGCCAGTCGCACGGCGAGATGGTGATGCGCGCCGAATACATCACGCCGCTGATGCCGAGCAGGCGGTCGCGGTCGTAGAGGTAGAGCACGTTGGCGCCGTTCAGCAGCCAGGGTGCGACATTGCTGACCGTGATGGTCTTCATGTTGAGGCCGGGCCAGGTCGAGATGTCACCGACGGTGCCGGGGACCGGCTGGCCGTTGAGATAGATCCCGAGCAGATTGGGGCCGTTGCCGGTCGGATCGCCCAGCCCGTCGTCGGCGCAGTAGGAGATCGTCAGTGACGCCCGCTTGATGTCGCCGGCGCAGGTCGTCACGGTGAACGGGTGCGCGAACAGTGCGCTGCGCGCCAGCGGGTACGACGGCGTGGCCACCCACTGTGCCAGCGGGTCCGGCACCAGCGATGTCGCCCAGGCATTGTTCGACACGATGCGCGCCGACGGCCCGCCGGCAGCGGCGGCGAAGTCGGCGGTGGTGAACGCGGCGTTGCTCAGCGGCAGCGGCGCCGGCCCTGACGAGCAGCGGATCACCGCGTCGTTGAAGCCGTTCAAGCCGTTGCCGCTGCGCAGGTCGATGACCTCGGTCTGCGGCGGGCACGGCCGCACGTCGAGCGTGGCCGAGTACATCACGCCGTTGAACAGGTGGCCGACGTCGCGCACGTAGACGTAGAGCGTGTTGGGCGCATTGGCATTGAGCCACGCCGGCGGGATGTTCGCCGTCACCGCCAGATTGCACGAACCACCGCCAAGTCCGTCGATCGCGGACAACGGCACCGGGTTCTGGTTCACCAACAGGCCGACGTTGGGCACGCCGAACGGGTCACCGAGCATGCTGCTGACATTGCAGGAGAACGACAGGCTCGCCGACAGGATGTTGCAGGTGCTGATGGTGAACGGCTGGCTGTACAGCGCCGACCGCGGCCCGTACTGCGCGTCGGTCGAGATCCACTGCGCGAGCGGATCAGCGGTCAGCTGGGTGCACCAGAACTGTGCTGGCGGCACCACCCGTGCCGCGGGTCCGGTCGCCGCCAGGGCGAGGTTCGCCGGCGTGATCGCGATCGGCGTCTGCGCGGCGCCGCCGAGCATGCGGATGGTGCTGTCCGGGCCGTTCGAGGCACCGTTGCCGCTGTGCAGCTTGATGACCTCGTCAGAACGGCAGCCGACGTAGCAGATGGTCGCCGAGTAGATGACGCCGCTGATGCTGAAGCCGGTGTCGCGCGCGTAGACCTGCAACTTGTTGGCGCCGGATTGCAGCAGCGGCGCGATCGTCGTGCTGGTCCAGGTGGTCTGCGGCGCGACCAGGCCGCCGAAGCCGGGGATCGGTTGTCCGTTCAGGTAGACGCCGATCGGATTGGGGCCGCTCGGCGGATCGCCGAGCTGGTCGTCGACGCAGAACGAGAAGCGGATGCTCGCCGACTGCACGTTGCAGGTCGGGATCTGGAAGGTCTGGCAGTACAACGTCGAACGCGGGAACCCGAGCGTGTTGGGGTTGATCCAGCGCGCCTGCGGATCCGCGGTCAGGCTGGTGCACGGGTACGGCAACGCCGACACTTCGAAGGCCGCCGTGCCGCCGCATGCGGCCGCGAAGTCGGCGGCGGTGAACGGCACCGGACTGAGTGGCTGCCCCGGCGCCCCGTTGTAGTTGGTGATGCCGCTCTGGCCGTTGCTGCGCAGCGTGATGCAGTTGTAGGGACTGGTGGGGATCGTCTGTGCACAAAGAGCGCCGGCCAGGAACAAGGCGGGCACGCCGTGGCGAAGGAGGTGGTTCATCGGATTCCTCGGTTGGTGGACACCGGACAAGGGACCGGTGCGCCGCGGGTTGGACAGGGAAGTCGAGAAAAGCGCCGCTGCCACCGACCGGGCGCCGCGGGCAACGGCGTGCCACACTTGCCCGCCGCCCGACTTGGGCCGATGCTCTGCAGATGCGATCTGAACTGGTGATCGTCGGCGGCGCGCGGACCGCCATGGCCGAGTACTCGGGCACGCCCGGTTTCGGCAGGTTCAAGGACGTCTCGGCGCTCGAACTCGGTGCGCACGCGGCGAAGGCGGCGCTCGAGCGCTGTGCGGTCAAGCCGGAACAGGTCGACCAGGTGTTCTTCGGCAACGCGCTGCAGAGCAGCAACGACGCGATCTACGGTGCCCGCCACGTCGGCCTGAAGGCCGGCGTCCCGGTCGATCGTCCGGCGCTGACCGTCAACCGGCTGTGCGGCTCGGGCATCCAATCGGTGGTCAGCGCCGCGCACGCGATCCTGGCCGGCGAAGCCAAGCTGTGCCTCGCCGGCGGCATGGAGAACATGAGCCAGGCGCCGTTCGTCGTGCACGGCATCCGCGAAGGCGTGCGGTTCGGCACGCAGATCAAGCAGGAAGACCTGTTGTTCGCGGCGCTGTTCGACCCGTATTGCGGGCTGTTCATGGCGCAGACCGCCGAGAACGTCGCCAGGAAGCTCGGCATCTCGCGGTCGGAGCAGGACGAGTACGCGCTGCGCAGCCATCAGCTCGGCGCCGCCGCGGTCAAGGCCGGCAAGTTCGCCGCCGAGATCGCGCCGCTGAAGGTGCAGGTCGGCAAGCAGGAACTGGTGGTCGACACCGACGACCACATCAAGCCGGAGACCTCGCTGGCGGCGCTGCAGGGGCTGCGCGCCGCGTTCGGCAAGGACGGCACGGTCACCGCCGGCAACGCTTCGGGCATCGTCGATGGCGCCGCCGCGGTGGTGGTGACCACGCGCGAACACGCCAGGGAGCTCGGCCTGAAGCCGAAGGCGGGCATCCGCAGCTGGGGCCTCGCCGGCGTGCCGCCCGAACTGATGGGGCTCGGCCCGGTGCCGGCGATCACCAATGCCTGCGCGCGCGCCGGTCTGAAGGCGGCGGACCTCGACTTGATCGAGATCAACGAGGCGTTCTCGGCGCAGTACCTCGGCTGCGAGAAGGAGCTGGGGCTCGACCGCAGGAAGTGCAACGTCAACGGCGGCGCGATCGCCCTCGGCCACCCGCTCGGGGCCACCGGCACGCGCCTGTTGCTGACGCTGATGCGCGAACTCGAGCAGAGCGGCAAGACACTCGGCTGCGCCTCGGCCTGCATCGGCGGCGGCCAGGGCATCGCCATGATCCTCGAGCGCGCGTGAACACCATGACCACACCGGAGTCGATGGTGAAGTTCTCGGGCCGCGTGCTGCACCTGACCGCGGACCAGCAGCAACTGGAGGCCCAGCTCTACCAGGGCCAGAACCTGACGTACGACCCGGCGCGCCAGTTGATCGACAACATCAGCACCGACGAGCTGACGCCCGGCTGGGTCTGCTACTACTACGACGAGACGCTGGCGCGCTTCTGCCTCGTCGGCCTGCGCGGTGGCGTGGTCAAGCAGGACGCGATCAAGAACGGCGGCTTCGCGGTGATCACCAGCGGCCTGTCCAAGGGCTGCGGCAGTTCGCGCGAGACCGCGCCGTACAGCGAACTCAAGGCCGGCGTGCAGCTGGTGATCGCCAAGAACATCGAGAAGATCTACGGCCAGAACTGCCAGAACATCGGCCTGTTGACCTCGACCGACTTCTCGCTGCTGCCGCGCATCGAACGCGGCGAGGCGATCCCGATCGAGGAGTTCACCAAGGGTCTCGACCCGATCGCCGCCGAGGTCGTGCGCCACGGCGGGCTGTTCGCCTACAACCAGGCGCGCCTGCGCGGCGCGGCCGTGCCGCCGCCGGTCACCACCGCCGCGCGCAAGATGACCCTGTGCGAGAAGATCATCGCCCAGCGCGCGATCGCCGACGCCCGGACCGGCAAGCTCGGCATCGCCGCGGTCAAACCCGGCGACGCGCTGTTCGTGCGCACCGACGTGCGCTTCTCGCACGAGTACGTGACGCCGATGGCCGAGGCGCTGTTCCGCATGGGCCTCGGCGCCGAGGCGAAGATCACCGACCCGGCGTCGGTGTTCGCGTTCCGCGACCACCTGACGTTCCTCGACCGGGTGATGCCCGAGGCGCACAGAAAGATGGGGTTGCGCGAGCAGGCGCAGAGCCTGGCGACCGTGCAGGAGGCGTTCACGCGCCAGCAGGGCGTCAAGCTGTACGGCGAAGTGCAGCGCAACGGCAAGGACGCCGGCAGCGTCGGCATCTGCCACAACATCGTCATCGAGGACATCGCCGAGCCGGGCCAGGTCGTCGTCGGCAGCGACAGTCATACCTGCATGGCCGGCGCGCTCGGCTGTTTCGCCTTCGGCGTCGGCGCCACCGACATGGCGAACTCGTGGTTCACCAAGGACGTCCGCGTGCGGGTGCCCGAGTCGGTGCGCGTCGAGCTCACCGGGACGCTGCGCGAAGGCGTGTGCGCCAAGGACCTGATGCTGCAGCTGTTGAGCGACGAGTTCTTCAAGTCCGGCGCCGGCATCGGCAAGGTGCTGGAGTTCGGCGGCGCCGGCGTGCGGGCGATGCCGCTCGACGAACGCAGCACGCTGACCAACATGGCGGTCGAGGCCGGCGGCTTCACCGGCATCATCGAGGCCGATGCGTCAGTGGTCGAATACATCGCCACGCTGCGCTCGACCGACCGCAAGCGGCTGCAGCGGCAGATCGTCGTGGCCGATCCAGGCGCCGAGTACTGCAAGACCTTCGCCATCGACCTCGGCTCGATCGAGCCGACCGTGGCCACGCCCGGCGACCCGCGCAACGGCATGCGGCTGCGCGACCTGCGCAGCAAGCACGGCAAGATCAAGATCAACATCGCCTACGGCGGTTCGTGCACCGGCGGCAAGAAGGCCGACATGGACATGTACGCCGGCGTCGTGCGCAAGGCGAAGGACCAGGGCCGCTCGCTGGCCAGCGGCGTCAAGCTCTACATCCAGTTCGGCAGCCAGCGGATCCGCGACTACGCCGAGCACATGGGCTATGTGCAGCTGTTCGAGGCGGCCGGCATCGAGCTGGTCGATCCGAGCTGTGGCGCCTGCATCAAGGCCGGCCCCGGCGTCAGCTTCACCGCCGACGAGGTGACGGTGTCGGCGATCAACCGCAACTTCCCCGGCCGCTCGGGTCCGGGCCAGGTCTATCTGGCGAGCCCGCCGGTGGTCGTCGCCTCGGCATTCCTCGGCTACGTCGGCGGGCCCGAGGAGCTGTGAGCCACCGCCGCGCGCGGCGAGGTCCGCCGCCGCGGGTCAGTGGTCGCGCGCCAGCGGCCGTGAGATGGTCGACGACGTGCGGTACGAACCGATCAGCTGTCGCAGGTACTGCAGGATGCGACCGTCGTAGATGACGTTGGCCAGGTCGGAGCCGCCCTGGATCGTCGCACTGCCGGTCACGATCACCGTGCCGTTGATCTCGGCCGGTTCGCGCAGGACGAAGTTGCCGGCGACGTAGATCATGCCGTTGAACGCCGCCTGGTTGTTCTGCTGGATCGTCAGGTTGCCGTTGACCACCAGCACGCCGGTGCCGCGCAGCGTGCGGCTCGCGTCGAGCGTCAGGTTGCCGTCGAAGATCACCAGCTTGCCGGTCGGCACGTCGTTCGGGAAGTCGTTGATGTCGGAGGTGACGTAGTCCGCCATCGGCTTGAGCTCGGGCAGCGTGACCCCGAACACGTCGTAGTAGGTGTCCTTGTAGACCGCGGCCGTCGCCCGCGGCGGCACGCCGTTCACCAGCGCGCCGACGCCGCTGATGGTCGGGGCGCCGGTGCCGGTCTGCGAGAAGATGCCACAGCCGGTGGTCAGACCCTGGACCGTGCCATTGGTCAGCACCGAGCAGCGGCTGGCAGTGCGGATGCACAGCGCTGCGGTGCTCGGTGCCGACAGCGCCAGGCGCCGCGCTTCGATCTCGAGGATCTCCTGGCCGATCACCTGGTTCGGGTACTCGTCGAACCGCAGCGTGTCGTCGACCTTGCGGAACACGTAGCCGATGCTGCGCAGCTTCCAGATCGAGCCCGGCGTCAAGCCGGCGCGTGCGGCCGACACGTCGAGCACCCGCATCTGGTTGCGCCACGCCAGCCGGGTCGGATCAGGATCGGTCGGCCAGTCCTTCCACACTTCGTAGCGGCCCCAGACCGCGCCGGTGATCTTGAACTCGCGGGCGATGCCGACCTCCGGCTCGCTGGTGTCGAGCACCGGTGGGCTGGCAAGATTGTCGAGCACCGGATCGAACGCGGTCACCGGCTGCGCGGTCTGCTTGCGCAGCCAACCGACGGCGTCGGTCAGGCCGGCGCGGGCGAAGCCGACGGCCTGGCCATGAGTGACGAAACTGGTCCTGGTCTTGGTCTGATGGGACCTGAGCACCAGCGCACCGGCGACGGTGATGCCGACGACGATGATCGTGAACAGGATGCCCAGGATCAGGGCAATCCCACGCTCCCCTTCCCGAGGAACTCTTGGCACGGATGGATGCATGATGTTCTCCCGGTGCGCCGCCCTGGGCGTCGCCATTGGCAACTGCTATCGGCAGGCGGCCGGTGGCGCTTGCGCCTGCCGGTCCCGTTTCGGGGCGCCGGGGCCCGGGCCGTCGCCGGTGGCGCGGGAAATGGCGCAGCCGCACGCTGCCATTGCCGATAAAGGGACCGGAGCCGATCCGAAGTCATGAAGCACGTGACCAAACTGCTGGCGTCGTTCCTGTGCATCTCGTTGGCCGTTGCCCAACAGACCAACACCCCACCGAGCAGCATCAAACAAACGGTCCCGGAGCAGCCGGCGCCGACCAACGACCCGCGTCCGAGCCGGGATCCGGTACTCGATGGGCAGATCCAGCGCATGCGCGAGCAGATGGTCAGTGGCCGGCAGGTGCGCAGCCACGTGCGCGTCACCATCCGGCTCAAGAATGGCAACCGCATCAGGGGCGTGGTCAAGGACGGCCGGCTGGTCGAGCGCGACGACGGCCTGCGGTTCGTGCAGGCCGAGGCGCAGGAGGCCGGGGCCGGCATCCGGCTCTGGTACTTCGACCGGAGCAGCAGCTACGTGTTCCTGCCGTTCGAAGCGATCCAGAACTACTCGGTGCAGGAGCGGCTCACGACCGAGCAGGTGCTGGCGATCGAAACGCAGCTGCGCGAAGACGAGCAGCGCCGCGCCGAACTCGACAAGCTGAAGCAGGGCAAGGGCACCGACGGCCAGGACGGCCAGCCGCCCGCGGGCACGCCGCCGAACGGCGATGCGGCCCAGCCGCCGCCCGCCGCCGACGCCGGCAGCGCGACTCCGCCCGCCACGACTCCGCCCGGCACGCCCGCCGAGGGCAAGTTGTCCACCGACCAGCAGAAGGCCTTCGCGCTGCTGCAGGAATTCCCGCCGCAGGGCGGCTGGTCGGCGCAGCGACGCGACGAGATCGCGCGCAAGATGCCGGTGCTGCACATTCCGCCGACCGACGTCGAGAAGCGCTTCCTCGAAGTGTTCGCCGACTGGCAGAAGGCCTGCGATGCGTTCGGGATCAAGCCGACGCCGCCGGCCGATGGCCAGGGCGACAGCGGCAGTTCGACCGACAGCAGGCGGCGCAGCAGCAAGAAGAAGTGACGCCGCGCGGCCGGTGCCGCCGCATCAGCCTTCGATCGTGCGCCACCAGCGGCGCCAGATGACCGGGGCGCCCAGTTCGTCGCCATTGAGTTCGTCGCACATCGCCAGCGCGGCAGAGCCGTCGCCGATCAGGCCGTCCACCGACTCGCGGATGCGCAGCGTCGCGGCCACCGCGCGCGCCTGCCGGTAGCGCAGCCAGCACCAGCACTGGTCGGTGGCGAAGCCGAGCACGTCCCAACCCGCGGTCGCTGCCGCCGGTGCGGTCACCGCGGTGCCGGCGCGCAGCAGCTGCAGCACCGGCAGTTCGTCGCCGCCCTGGTTCCCGCCGTCCTCGTCGAGCATGCGCGCGACTTCGTCGACCGGCAGGTACAGGCCATGGAGCGCCGGGCACTCACCCGGCGGCAGCAACTCGCGGCAGGCCAGTGCCGCCGCGCGGCTGCGGAACGTACGCGGCCACAGCAGGTGGCCCTGCTGCACCGCGGCGGCCAGCTGCGCGGCCAGCGGGCCGGTCGCCCGCGGCGATGGCAACGGCCAGGGGTCGGCCGGATGGCCGAGGTGGAACCCGCCGCAGACGAACGACAGAGGCATGGAGTTCATCGGCGCGCCCGCACTAGCGGAACCGCACCTGTGCGTCACCGCGCGAGCGACAGCGAACGTTCGGCGTGCGAAACGGGGGCAAACGCGCCGCGGCCACGGCAGCATTCCCGGTTGCGCGCCATCGCTCGAATCCGCTGTGCGGGCTTGATCGGTCGGCAGCGGCGGGCGCAAGCTTGTCGCATGGTCCGCGCCTTCCTGTTCACCGGTCAGGGTTCGCAGTTCGTCGGCATGGGCAAGGGTCTCGCCGAGCGGTTCCCGGCGGCGCAGGCGACCTTCGCCGAGGCCGACCAGGTGCTCGGCGAGAACCTGCGGCAACTGTGCTGGGAAGGTCCCGAGCAGCGGCTGGCGCTGACCGAGAACACCCAGCCGGCGACCTTGACCGTGGCGCTGGCGGCGTTCCGCGCCCTCGGCCAGCGGCCCGACCTCGCTGCCGGCCATTCGCTCGGTGAGTACACCGCGCTGACCGCGGCCGGCAGCTTCGCCTTCGCCGATGCGCTGCGGCTGGTGCGCGCGCGCGCGCGGGCGATGCAGAGCGCGGTGCCGGTCGGCACCGGCGGCATGGTGGCGTTGCGCAAGATGGGGCTCGCCGAAGTGCAGGCGCTGATCGGCAAGGTCACCGCCGGCATCTGCGAGATCGCCAACTTCAACGAGCCGGAGCAGATCGTCGTGTCCGGCGCGCTGGCGGCGATGGAGCAGGTGGTGGCGCTGGCGCCGCCGCGCACGGCGCTGAAGCTGAACGTCAGCGTGCCGTTCCATTGCTCGCTGCTGGCGGCGGCCGGCGCCGGGTTCGCCACGGTGCTCGACGGCGTGCCGATGCGGGACCCGGCGTTCCCGGTGTGGTGCAACATCGATGCCCGGCCGAACACCACCGCCGCGGCGGCGCGCCTGGCCCTGCAGCGCCAGTTCGCCGGCGCCGTGCAGTGGCAGCAGACGATCGAAGGCATGCTCGCAGGCGGCGTGCGCCAGTTCGTCGAGTGCGGGCCGAAGGCGACGTTGACGGCGATGGTGAAGCGCATCGCGCTGTTCTCGGGCATCGAAGGCGTCGAGACCGTGGCGGCGACCACCGCCGACGAGATCGCGGCGCTGGCGGCGAAGTGAACGACGGCGGCGCAGCCCGGCGCGCGCTGCTGTGGCCGTTCGGCTGCGCCTACGGTGCGTTGATGGCGCTGCGCAACGCCGCGTTCACGGGCGGCCTGCTGCGCGTGCGCCGGTTGCCGGTGCCGGTGGTGTCGGTCGGCAACCTGACGCTCGGCGGCACCGGCAAGACCCCGGCAGTGTTGTGGCTCGCCGCGCTGGCGCGCGCGCACGGGCGGCGGCCCGGCGTGCTGGCGCGCGGCTACGGCCGGGCCAGGGGGGCGCTGCTCAACGACGAAGGCGTGCTGCTGCAGCGGCGGTTGCCCTGGCTGCTGCAGCAACAGCATCCCGACCGCTTCACCGGCGGCCAGCGGCTGTTGCAGCAGGGCGCCGACTTCGTGCTGCTCGACGACGGCTTCCAGCACCGGCGCCTGCACCGCGACGTCGATCTGCTGTGCGTCGACGCGGCGCAGCCGTTCGGCCGCGGTGGCGTGCTGCCGGCCGGCGAGCTGCGCGAGTTCGCCAGCGGACTGCGCCGCGCCTCGCTGCTGCTGCTGACCCGCGCCGACGCGCTGGCCGCCACGGCGCTGGCTCTGCGCATCGCGCAGTTGCGGCTCAAGGCCGGCAACAGCGCGTTGCCGGTGTTCCCCTGCCGGCACGCGCCGGCCGATCTGCTGCGCGAACCCGACGGCACGTCGCTGCCGCTCGCCGAACTGCGCGGCCGGCGCGTCGTGCTGCTGGCGGCGGTGGCGCGGCCGGCGGCGTTCCTGCAGACCGTGCGCGCTCTCGGCGCCGACGTGCGCGCCGAACACCGCTACCGCGATCACCATCGCTTCACCGCCGCCGAACTGGCGCGCGCCGCCGCGGCGGCGGTGGCCCAGGACGCGTGGCTGTTGTGCACCGAGAAGGACGCGGCGCGGCTCGTCGGTGACGACGTCGTGCGCTACGTGCTGCGCATCGACCTGGCGTTCCTCGAGGCGGTGCCGCCGCCGGCGATGGTGGGCATTTGCTGAAGGTCCGGCTGCACCACTGGCTGGTCTATCTGCTCGGCCGCGCCGCGATCGGCCTGGCCGCGCGCCTGCCGCAGGGCCTCGGCTACGGCACCGCGGCGCTGCTCGGCCGGCTGTTCTTCCGCTGCAGCCGCCGCCGCCGCCGCTGCGCCCTGCGCTTCCTGCGGTTCGCGTTCCCCGAGCGCACCGATGCCGACCTGCTGTGCCTCGGCCGCACCGCCACCGGCAACGTGTTCAAGGTGCCGCTCGACATGGCGCGGCTGACACGGCTGCTGGCGCGCGGCGGCGACATCCGCGAAGTGGTCGACGTGTCGGCGCTCGACGGGCTGTTGCCGGAGAAACCGTACATGGCGTTGACCGCGCACCTCGGCAGCTGGGAGGTCGCCGCGGTGACGATGGCGCAGTTGAGCCAGGAGGGCCACGGCGTGGCCCGCGTGTTCAAGAACCCGCTGCTGCAGCGCTGGATCCTCGCCAACCGGCAGCGCGGCGGCCTGCACGTGCATCCGCGCCGCGGCGGCATCCGCGATCTCGCGGTGGCGGTTGCGCGCGGCGCCGTCGGCCTGCAGGTGGTCGACCAGCACCAGCGGCTGCGCGGCGTGGTGGCGCCGTTCTTCGGCCAGCCGGCCAGCTGCGAGCGCGCCGCCGCCAGCCTGGCGCTGCGCCACGGCTATCCGATCGTGGTCGGCTACGCCCAGCGGGTCGGCCAGGGCTTCCGCTTCCGCATGGTGTCGCACCCGCCGTTCGTGCCGCTGCAGACCGGCGATCGGATGGCCGATCTGCAGCAGGTCGTGAGCGAAGTCAACCGCCGGCTCGAGCAGCAGATCCGCGGCTGTCCGGAGCAGTATCTCTGGATCCATGACCGCTACCGGGCGGCCGGCGCGGAGACGCAGCAACGATTGCCAGTCGATGAGGAGCCGATGGACTCGGATTGACCTGGGCGGAACCTGACTGCACCTCGACTGCCGTCAGCGAGCCTGCCGCGAGTCTCACGAACGCCACCCTCTGTCCAACGTCGGTGAGACAACCGATCCGGCCGGTCCGCCACCCGATCCGGGTCTGCTCCCGCCGGTTGTCCTCCATGGCTGCGGATGGCTTCATGCGGATGTGCCAGCTGCAGCGGGTCGGCGGCGCTTCCGCTGCCGGATGAGTTCGACGTAGAACTCCAGCAACTCCTCGTCCTGGTGCTTCCAGGGCATCATCTGCCGGGCCTGCAGATCGCCGTGCACGCCCTCGACTGCGCCGGCCTGGCTCATGCCCACTTCGGTGCCGTAATAGATGATGGGTGGCTGCTCCTGATGGAACTGGATCTCGGCGGCCTGCATGAGTCGGGCTTTGTCATCACCGGCGGCAAAGAGGAACCGGCTCATGTCATGGTTGTCGAGAAACGACGGCAGGCTGAAGCCGGCCGGGAATCCTTCATAGTGCGCATCCAGCAGCGACTGGACCCTGCGGGCCGATGGCCGTTGCCGAGCGCGCGCCACTTCGTTCGCCAGGATCTCCTGGAAGCCGAAGTCGAGGAGTCCGTCGAAGGCACCGGTGTACTCGCGCATGACGGCGTCGGTGACGGAGACGCCTGGTTTCGACTCCAGCAGATACCGGTGCTTGTGCGGCAGCCGGATGGTGGGCAACAGTCGGCGCCGGATGCCCGCGAACGCGGCTTCACCCACGAGGTAGACCGATGGTTTGTGTGCCCTGAGTGCGGCGCGGAATTGCCGCCAGAATCCGAGGGATGGACCCAGAACGTGATCCAGACGAAAGCCATCGACGCCGAGGTCCAGCCAACGCCTGGCAGCGCCGATCATGTAGCGGCGCGCCTCCGGCTGATCGAGGTTCAGCTTGGGCAGTTCGGCAAAGTCCAGGAAGCACCGGTAGCCGCCATCGCGGTCGAAGTAGAACCAATCGCGGTACGGGCTGTGCTTCGAACGCAGTGCCGCCTGGAAGAACGGATGCGCGCGATGCACGTGATTCGGCACCCAATCGATCACGATCCGGAAGCAGGGGCTCGCGGCCCGCAGCAGGGCACGGAAGGCCGCCATGCCACCGAACCTGGCCTCGACGCGTTGGTAATCGGTGATGTGATAGCCGTGATAGCCGGACGTGCACTGGACCGGTGAAAGCCACAGTGCAGTGACGCCCAGGTGCCGGAGATGGTCCAGGCTCTCGATCACGCCGCGCAGATTGCCGCCACAGAAAACCGGCTGGGTCGGATCGCGCAGAGGTGCCGCGGCTCCGGCGCGGCGGAACCGGTCCACGAGGATGTGGTAGAAGACGGCATCCTGCCACCACGGCCGTGGAGCCGTGGCGGGTTGGTGATGGGCAGCTGCAGGAGGGGAGTGCATTCGCACCGCCAGGCCTTGCACCGCCGCTGCGTTCCTCCGGCAGCAGAGACGAGTCCAAGGCCCTCGCACGATGCATGGTCGCCGGCGCATGCTACCCTGAACGACCGCGATGCCTGCGTGCGCCGCCTTGCGCTGCCGACGGCACGACCCTCGGGTCACGGCCCGCTACCCTCGACCCACCGCGATTCTTGCCCACTCGAAGTGGACGCATCGGCCCGTTCACCGCACCATCACGCGCTGCCGTCGCCATGACCAAGCCTGAACCGCAACCACCGGCGCGCCCGCTGCGCATCCGGCCGATCGCCGAGCGCCGGAACCTCGTCGACAAGCAGGACTTCGCCCGCGTGCTGCCGCCGGTCGCCGGCTTCCTGCCGTGGTTCCGCGCCCTGCCCGACATCTACGGCGGCAAGTCGCTGAAGCGCGTGGTCGAGGCGATCGTCGACGCCAAGGCGCACGGCCGCGAGATCGGCTGGAGCCTCGGCGCGCACGTGCTCAAGGTCGGTCTGTCGCCGCTGCTGATCGACCTGATGCGCCGCGGCTTCGTCACCCACGTCGCCACCAACGGTGCCGGGGTGATCCACGACTGGGAGACCGCGTTCCAGGGCGCCACCAGCGAAGACGTCGCCGAAGGCCTCGTCGACGGCAGCTTCGGTTTCTGGCGCGAGACCTTCAGTGGCATCAACGGCGCGTCGGCGCGCGCGGCCAGGACCGGCGAGGGCTTCGGCAAAGCGCTCGGCGCGCAGATCGGCGACGATCGGCTGCCGCACCGGCACCTGTCGGTCTACGCCGAGGCGGCGCGGCTGCAGGTGCCGGCGACCGTGCACGTGGCGCTCGGCTGCGACATCGTGCACATGGATCCGCAGCTCGACGGTGCCGCGCTCGGCGCGGCGTCGCTGCGCGACTTCTGGATCCTGTGCGACACGGTCGGCCGGCTCGAACATGGCGTCTGGCTCAACGTCGGCTCGGCGGTGATCATGCCCGAGGTGTTCCTCAAGGCGGTGTCGATCGCGCGCAACCGCGGCCAGCTCGGCCGCGACTTCCTGACCTGCAACTTCGACATGCTGCAGCAGTACCGTGCGGTCACCAACGTGGTCGCGCGGCCGCCGAAGGAGGGTCTGTCGGTGCTGGCGATGCACGAGATCGTGCTGCCGCTGCTGCACCAGGCGATCCTGTGCACGGCACAGGATCGCGGTCTGCTGCTGGATCCACGCTGATGGAAGACAGCCACCGTCTGCGCCAACTGCTCGAAGGACTGCCGCAGCCGCGCGTGCTCGTGGTCGGCGATCTGATCCTCGACCGCTACGTCGACGGCCGCGCGCGGCGGGTGTCGCCGGAGGCGCCGGTGCTGGTGTTCGAGTTCGCCAGCGAGCGCTATCTGCTCGGCGGTGCCGGCAACGTCGCCGCCAACCTGCGCGCGCTCGGCGCCGAGACCTCGGTGCTCGGCGTGGTCGGCGGCGACCAGGCCGGCCAGCGGCTCACCGAACTGCTGCAGCAGGATGGCATCGACACCCGTTGTCTGGTGGTCGACAAGTCGCGGCCGACGACGCGCAAGAGCCGCTACGTCGCCAAGACCGCGCAGGTGCTGCGGGTCGACGAGGAGAGCCGCCGGCCGGTCGGCGGCCCGGCCGAGCAGGCGCTGCTGCGGGTGCTCGAACAGCGGCCGTTCCCGTGGCAGAGCGTGCTGCTCAGCGACTATGGCAAGGGCGTGGTGACTGCGCGCGTGATCAAGGCGGCGATCGCCGCCGCCAGGTCGGTGGGCGGCCTCACTGTCGTCGATCCGAAGGGCCGCGACTACACGATCTACCGCGGCGTCGACCTGCTGACGCCCAACCGCGAAGAGGCCGAGGCCGCGACCGGCGTCACGATCACCGGCCAGGACGATCTGCATCGCGTGGCCCAGCGCCTGCGCGAGCTGACCGGCATCACCACCGCCACGATCACGCTCGGCAAGGACGGCATCTTCTTCGAGACCGAGGACGGGGCGCACAAGATCATCCCGACCGAAGCGCGGCAGGTGTTCGATGTCACCGGCGCCGGTGACACGGTGGTGGCGGCGCTGACTTTCTGCCGCACCTGCGGCGTGTCGTTGCCGGACAGCCTGGCGCTGGCCAACTGTGCGGCCGGGATCACGGTCGCCAAGTTCGGCACCTGGGCGCCTTCCCGCCAGGAGGTCCTGGCGATGCTCGGCGAACACGGCGGCCTCGGTGGCGGCGCGGCCGGCAAGATCCTGAGCCGTGAACAGGCCGCGTCGGTGGCGACCAGGCTGCGCACCGACGGCCGTCGCCTGGTGTTCACCAACGGCTGCTTCGACCTGCTGCATCCGGGCCACTGCGACTACCTGGCCAAGGCGCGCAGCTACGGCGACGCGCTGCTGGTCGCGGTCAACACCGACGACAGCGTGCGCCGGCAGGAGAAAGGGCCCGGCCGGCCGATCAATCCGCTGGCCGACCGGCTGCTGGTGCTGGCGGCGCTGCAGGCCGTCGACTACGTGGTGCCGTTCGACGAAGAAACGCCTGCTGCACTGATCGAGCTGCTGACGCCGCACGTGCTGGCCAAGGGCGAGGACTGGCGCGACAAGGGCGTGGTCGGCGCCGACTGGGTCGAGGCCCATGGCGGCCAGGTGGTGCTGGTGCCGCTGCGGGCCGGCAGTTCGACCAGCGCGATCGTCGAACGGGTGCTGAAGAGCTGCCATTAGGCGCCGTTCGCCGCCGGCGGCAAACTCGCGTTGGCGCCGGACGCGCGGGCTCGCTATCCTGCCGCCGCCCGTCCGCCATCGTCCCGTCCGTCGCCCAGGAGGCCGCATTGGTCGTCGTTCCGCGCAAGCAACGCAGCAAGGACAAAGTGATCACCGACCGCCGCAGTCTGGCGGCGATCCTCGGCGGGTTGATGGCGCAGGGCAAGACGGTGGTGTTGACCAACGGCGTGTTCGACCTGCTGCATCCGGGCCACGTGCGCTGTCTCGAGGACGCCAGGTCGCGCGGCGACTTCCTGGTGGTCGCGGTCAACGACGACGCCGGCGCCGAACGGTTGAAGGGCAAGGGCCATCCGCTGATCGACTGCGACGAGCGGATGGAGGTGCTGTCGGCGCTGTGGTTCGTCGACTACGTGACCTGCTTCCACGAGGACAGCGCCGACGCACTGCTCAAGCAGCTGCGGCCGAGCATCTACGCCAAGGGCACCGACTACACGCTGAAGACGCTGCCCGAGCGCGAAACGCTCAAGCAGCTGGACGTGCGCGCGATCTTCGTCGGCGACAAGAAGCAGCACTCGACCAGCAAGCTGCTGCAGAAGATCAAGAAGCGCAAGCTCGATTGAACTCGAGCGGGCCGCGACCGCGGGCAGGCGCGGTGCGATCGCGGGCAGCGTTGGCGGCGGCTGGCGTGACGATCACCTTGCCGGCAGCGCGATCTCGAGTTCTGGCTTGTCGTCGAGCGAACGGATCGTGAGTTCGGCGGAGGTGCGGCGGCGTCGCTGGCACGGCAGTCGAAGCGGTAGTGACCGAGCAGCAACTCGGATTGCCAGTAGAGGGGATCCTGCTCGGTGGACCTGGTCGAGATGACGCTCACGACTCGGTCGTCGTCCCGACGGACTTCGACGCGTACCTGCAGTCCCTTCGACGGTGCCTCGCCGCGAACATCGCATGCTGCAGCCGAGGCGCATCCGGGTCGTCTCCACCGCCTTCGTATGAAATGACCACTGCCTTCCAGGCCAGGAAGGAAGCGGCTTCCGGGGGATCGGCAGTGCTTCGGATGACCTCCGCACCAGGATCTCATGTTCAGTCACGGCCGAGCAGTGCCCTGATGCGCGGCGCCAGCAGCTCACCGAGCAGACGATGACCGGCGGCGTTGGGATGACCGTCGCCTTTGACCTGCAGCTGCCGGTGATCCTGTGCGGCCAACGGCGGCAGCAGATCGATGACCGGCAGACCGGCGGCAGTAGCCGCGGCCATGACCTGCGCGTGGATCGAGCGGTACGGACAGGCGTCGCCGAACGGCTTGGTGAAATCGGGCAGGATCGCCAGCAGCAGCGGCACGGCGGCCCGCCGGCACTGCGCCTGCATCGACAACAGCGCGGCGCGCGCGCGCGGCCACAGCGGACTGCCCGGCGCGAAGCCGCGCAGATAGTCGAGCCGGGGCGCCTGCTTGTGGATCGTACACAGCGGTGCTTCGCGGCCGAGCATGTTCCCCAGCTGGTTGACCAACGGTTTGCAGTCCTCCCACAGCCAGGACCCGCAGTCGCGGTACGCGTATTCGGGCGGCATCGGCGCGATCACGAGCGGCTCGGTGTCGTTCATCACATAGCCGACGACGACCGCCGCGGGTCGCTGCACCGGCAGCAGCTCGGCGAGCAGGTCGGCTTCCTGTTCGCTGTTGAAACCCGGCACGCCGGCATTGATCGCGACCGTGTCGACTCCGCGTTGCCGCAGCGCCGCTTCGACCACGTGCGGGTAGGCCTCGCCGTCCTGCACGCCCGTGCCGAACGTGTACGAGTCGCCGACGAACAACACGCTGGCAGCGGCGGTGCCGGCCGGCGACGACGGCGGCCGCGAGCGCAGCCGGTCATGGCCGGTCGTGTAGCGGCAGACGGTCGGCGCCTGGCCCGACGGATCAGCGATCGTGACCTGCAGGTCGAGATCGGGCTTGAGCCGGAAGAAGTACGGCTTGCCGGCGGCCAGTTCGAGCAGGTCGGAGGCGAACGCCCGCACCTGAGCCCGGTACCTGGCGCGGGCAACGAGCCGCTGGGCGACTTCACCGAGGCATGCGGCGACGCCGAGCGCCAGCCCGAGCAGGAGCCAACGTTTGCCGCGCGTCTGGCGTCCAGTGCCCATGTGGCCTAGCGATTGTGCCATCGTCGCGCGCGCGGGGCCAACGTGGCGCCATCGATCGACGGCCGATCGACTGGCGCGATCGCCGTCACCCGGACGGCACCGGGTCGTGCTGCGCCGGGACAGCAGTGGCGGCGGGAGCCATCGCCGCAGCATGGCGCGCGCGCAACCACTGGCACAGCAGCGCCACCGCGCCGGCAGCCAGCACCGCCTGCAGCGGCCGCAGCGGTACGAAGTAGCGCGGATCGGGCAGCAACAGCGAGTAGAGCGCGGTGGAGAACGCCAGCGGGATCGCCAGCGGCCGCAGCTGCGCGTGCCACCACGCCAACAGGCAGCCAAAGGCCGCCAGCAGCGCGAACGGCAGCTGCAGCCCGCGATAGAGGTCGCGCAGGCACGACAGTGCCGGCTGCGTCTCGAACGGCGAGTGGCGCACCGGATAGACGTAGGCGTCGCCGGTGCCCTGCAAGATCGTCCAGCTCCACAACCAGACCGGCTTCTCGAACAGGTACCAGCCGAGGTAGCGCCAGGGCCGCTCGGCCATGCGCTGCGCCAGGACTGCGCGAAAGCGCGGCCAGGACGCGCCGAAGGCCGGTTGCTCCGGGTCTTCGCGATACGGGTAGTAGCGGTACTGCTCGGTGGCGAAGAACATCCCCGGGTAGCTGCCGTGGCTGAGCGAGACCAGCACGCGCTCGCCGCCGCTGCGCGCGAGCGGTTGCGTGGCGTTGCGCAGTGACCAGGCGCCGATCGGCACGGCCGCGGCCAGCACCAGGGCCAGCGCCGGCCTGCCGCCCCACTGCCGCCAACCCGACCACGCCAGCAGCAACGGCAGCGGCGCCATGGCTTCGTTGATCAGCGCGGCGACACCCAGGACTGCACCGGCGACGGCAAAGAGCCGGGCCGGCCGCGCGCTGCCGGCTGCGCGCAGCAGCAGCAGCAGTGCTCCAGTCAGTACCACGGCGGACACCGACTCGGTCAACACGTAGCCGTTCGCCACGACCAGGTGCGGGCTGAAGGCCACGTAGACCGCGGCCGCGAGCGCCGCGCCGAACGGCAGCAGCCGGCGCGCCAGCGCGAACGTCAACGGCACGATGGCGGTACCGAGCACCGCCTGCAGCCAGCACAGAGCGCGCAGCCAGTCGTCGGCCATGAGCCAGCGCACGAGCGCGAGCAGGACCGGGTAGCCCGGTGAACGGAACGAGTCGGGCTGCGGCGGCACTTGCTGCTGCAGCGAGAAGGTGCCGTGGTGCAGCAGGTTGTCGGCGTACTGCGCGTACTGCCCGGCGTCGGTGCGCAGCGGGTCGACCACTTCGACGGTCGCGACATAGCCGCAGCGCAGCGCCAGCCCCGCCACGACGACGATGCCCACCAGCACGGCGCGTTCCGACGCCTTCATGGTCATGCTGTCGACCCCGCGCCAACCGTCGCTGGAGCCGTTCTCGGCGCGACTGCGAGCGCGCCGAAGCCGGCCAGCGACGTGGCGTTGCCACGGCAGCGTGCTGGCCGGCGTCAAGCCGTGCGGCGAACGCAGTCGATGGCGGACTCGCAATGGCTACTGCGGTTGCCACCGCTGCACCGATCTCGGGTTACCTGGGCGTTCCGCTCGAAGGCCTGGCCCAGCGCACGCCGCTGCAGTTCCCGCTGTACCTGCGCACCGCGGTCGACACCTGGATCCTGTACCGCGACGTGCGCGCGCCGTTGAACGAGGATCATCTCGGCCGTCTGCAGGCCGAAGGCACGACCGAGCTGTGGGTACGCGACCAGGATCGGCTGGCCTACTTCCAGCGCGTCGAAGGCGCGGTCGATCGGATCCTGCGCGACAAGCACGTGCCGGTCGAACGCCGCGTCGACGTGCTGCACGGCGTCGCGGTCGGCGTCGCCGAGACGATCCTCGGAAGCCGGCTCGACGGCGACGGGGTCAAGCGGGCGCAGAAGGTGCTGGTCGCCGCCAGCGGGCTGATGCTGCGCGAAGGCAATGGCTTCCAGGCGATCCGGCGCGTGCTGTCGGCGAGCAGGAGCCTCGCCACGCACAGCCTGATGGTCAGCTTCATGTCGATGGGGCTGGTGCGGCAGGTGCTCGGCGCCGATCCGAGCGTGGTGCTCGAGGCCGGTCTCGCCGGCATGTTGCACGACGTCGGCAAGGTCGGGCACGAGCAGCTCGACCACGATCCCGAGCACACGACCCGCGGTCACGACCAGCTGCACGCGCTCGGGCTGTCGCCGGCGGTGTGCGACGCGGCGCTCTACCATCACGAGCGCTTCGACGGCAGCGGCTTTCCGCGCGGTCTCGTCGGCGAACAGATCCCCGAGCTCGCGCGCGTGGTCGGCCTGGTCAACACCTTCGACAAGGTGTTCTCCAACCAGACGCCGCGGGTCGGCGTGTTCGACGCGCTGCGGATCGTGGCGCAGGCCTACCGCGGCTGCTTCGAAGACGGGCTGGCGCAGGGGTTCGTCAAGCTGTTTCGCAGCTGAGTGGTGTCCTGGGTCCAGGTCTGATTCAGGTCTGGCTGTCCAGCACTTCGCCCAGCGACCGCGCATCGAGCACGCGCTCGGCCCACAGGTCGAGCTCGGCAACGGTTGCAACCTGCACCCGGGCGGTCGTGGCTTCGGGCAGCCGGCCGAAGCGTCTGGTCAGCTGCCGGAGCAGCAACTCGGCCATGCCCTCGGCCTTGCCCTCGGCCTTGCCTTCGGCCTTGCCTTCGGCTCTTCCGCGCACCATGCCTTCGGCACGCAATCTGTCGGCGGTGCTCATGATGTTGGCTCCCGTTGTCGGTTCGACGATACGCGCCATCGCAGCTGCGAGCCGCTCGGCGCTCAGGTCGGTGACCTCGAGGATGTAGGAATGGAATACGGGCATCGCCCGTGGTCCGCCAGGGGGTGCGGCCACCGCTTGGAGGATCTGCTGCCAGCGCTCGAATGCGTGCTCGAGGTCATCGGGCGACAGCCAGCGCGCGAACTGCAGATAGAGCATCGTCAGCAGCGCGACCGCGGGCGCGCGGCAGCCGGCGAGCTCGGCCTCCGTCAGGCGGGCGAGGTCGAACAGCACGAAGCCGAACGCCGGCTGCAGACCGGCCAGCACCGCGGCAAGCAACGGGTCACGCGCGCGCAGCTCGGCGAGTCCGCCGCGGTCGAGCAGTTCGGCGAGGCTGGTGGCTGCGCGCCACGGCCGGTCGCCGTGGTGGACGACGATCGGTACCAGCAGCGGCAGGTGCCGCGCCTTCGGGTTGGTCGATAGCCAAGCCTGCCAGATCTGCAACACGTAGCGCAGCAGCTGCAGCACCGCGAATGGTTCCTGCTGCGACTTGTGTTCGAGCAGACAGTAGAGCAGGAGCGGCTGACCCGAGAGCCTGGCCTCGAACAGCAGATCGGCGGCGTGCGTCGCCAGCTGCTGGTCGACCAGCAGGCCCGAGCGTTCGACCAGCGTCGACCAGTCGATCGCCGCAGCCAGGGGTGCGGGCAGCAACGTACGCAGCAGGGCCGCGGCGTGCGGCGGCT